>Ga0070741_10020837_pt1 | contig 10270 bp, 9 predicted proteins | sample Coa_R1_4_FD_66440 | JGI IMG/M metagenome (GOLD analysis project Ga0070741, IMG submission 66440) | Surface soil microbial communities from Centralia Pennsylvania, which are recovering from an underground coalmine fire - Coalmine... | ecosystem: Environmental > Terrestrial > Soil > Unclassified ...
CCCAGATTCGGAACCCTCGCTGGCGCTTCGGGCTCTGATGTCTCAATCTCCGCTGGCCTGCGCGTGGCTACATGCCGACTTCCTTCTTGACGCGGGAATACCAGTCGCTGAACCAGCCCTTCGAGGTCTTGAAGGTTTGGTCCTCGATGATCGAGATGACCATGCGCTTGCACTGGACGTCGTTGCGTTTGCCCTTGGTCCACTTCTTGCAGTTGAGGACGGCGTCGTTGAATTCCTTTTCATCGATCTGGCCGTCGTTGCCGGCCGAGGTATCGAGGATGTCTTTCAGCTGGGTCAAGACCTTGCTTTCGAGGACGTAGTCGTTGGCCTCACAGACCTGGGCAAGGGCGGCACGGGCCGAATCGACGCTGACACCCTGCTGCAGGGCGATTTGCAGGATCTCGCGTTCCTCGTTGCGGTCGATGTACTTGTCGTCGTAGGCCCGCAACTTCACTTCTTCCACGAAGCGTTTTTTGACTTCTTCCAGGGTCACGACAGGCTCCTTTGAGGGACAGGTTGGTGAACGGTCAAACCCCACGGGGGAGACGCGCGGGACGGCTACAAGAGTTTCTTCGCACTCGAGCCAGGAGTATTTGACGAAATTCGCCGGGTATTATAGCCCCGGCCCGCAGCCGCGGTCAACGAGCGAATCGGAAATCCCTTGTGCCCAGAGCCATACTCGTGGTAGCCTCGCCGCCAAGCATCCTGGCCACACGTAATGCAAGGGGACGATTGATGAACACTGCCAGCGCACCCGCCGCCGAGCAGGCCCTTCCCGGGGCCCGTGCCGCTCTCGTGCTGTTGCTCGCCATCAATCTCTTCAACTACATCGACCGGCAGGTGCTGGCCTCGGTCGAAACCAGGATCGAGGAAACCTATTTCCCCGAGAGCGACTACCCACGCGATCCCGAGACGAAAAAACCGCTGGACCCGACCATCGAAGGCAAGATCGGCTCGCTCAACACCGCCTTCATGGTGGCCTACATGGTGTTCGCGCCGCTGTTCGGCTGGCTGGCCGACCGCTATGCCCGCTGGCTGCTGGTCGGCGCGGGCGTCCTGGCGTGGAGCCTGGCGAGCGGCGCCTCGGGCCTGGCGCCGACCTTCCTTGTGCTCTTCCTGACGCGCTGCCTGGTCGGCATCGGCGAGGCGGCCTACGGGCCGGTCGCCCCCACGGTCATCAGCGATCTCTATCCCGTCTCACGCCGCGGCGCCAAGCTGGCCTGGTTCTACGTCGCCATCCCTGTCGGCAGCGCCCTGGGCTATGTGCTCGGCGGCCAGGTGACGAGCTGGACCGGCGACTGGCGCTGGGCCTTCTACGTGGTCGTACCGCCGGGGCTCTTTCTCGGCCTGTGCTGCTGGTGGATGCGCGAGCCGCCGCGCGGCCAGGCGGACAGTACCGGGCAGCAGGCAGTGGGCAGCAGGCAGAAGGCAGAAGCCGCAAAGGGAAATGCATCCAGCTTTCACGATTATCTCAGCATCCTGAAGACGCCCTCTTACCTGTGCAACACGATCGGCATGACCGCCATGACGTTTGCCATGGGCGGCATCGCCTTCTGGATGCCACGCTATGTCTACAAGGAGCGCGGCTGGGGGGAACTGAGCGACGTCAACATGGTCTTTGGCGGCATCGTCGTGGTCTCGGGACTGGCGGCGACCCTGCTGGGCGGCCTGGCCGGCGACAAGCTCCGCGTTCGCTTTTCCGGCTCGTACTTCCTCGTCTCCGGCATTGCCATGATTCTTGGTTTTCCCTTCGTGCTCCTCGTGCTCTATTTGCCTTTCCCGCTGTCATGGGTGTTCGTGTTTCTGGCGTGCTTTTGCCTGTTCTTCAACACGGGGCCGACCAACACGATCCTCGCCAATGTCACCCACCCGTCGGTCCGCGCCAGTGCCTTCGCCCTCAACATCTTTATCATTCACGCCCTGGGCGACGCCATCTCGCCGCCGATCATCGGCCTCATCAATGGCTACAGCAACATGTTCGTAGGCTTTCTGGTCGTGTCGTTCATGTTTCTGCTGGGCGGCGTGGTCTGGCTCTGGGGCGCCCGCTACCTCGAGCGTGACACGCAACGGATCCTGCAGGCCTCCGGGTCGGAGTCTCCCGCGCGGCCGCCTGAGCCCGAAGCGCCAGCGCCGGTTCCGAACTCGTGAGCCCCGTCAATAACAACCATGCCAACAAAAACCGCCGGCCTCTTTTTTGAGGCCGACGGTAGTGACATTCATCACGGCAGCGGCTGGAAACAATGCGGCTGGTGGTACCCGTTGGAGTTGATGCGGGTTTCCTTGACCAGGTCGCTCCAGAAGTCGCCGCTCCAGGTGTGATAGGTCGTGGCGGGGTTGCTCAGGACGCGGAGCAGGGCGGTGGTGAAGGCGCCGCGGGCGCCGGCGTAGTTGGGACCGATGTGGAACACATTGGCGTTGACGCCGACCTGGGCCGCGGTGATGTCGACGACGCCGCGAACGCCCAAGAGCAAATGGCGCAGCGTGGCCAGGTTCGGTGTCACCTCCAGCGCTGGCCCGCCGAGGGCGCGGCCGTTCGCCGGAAAGCCGCTGCAGCAGTCCGACAGCATGATCAAGCCGCGCGGACGATGCCCGAGCAGCGTGGCCCGCAGCTTGTCGCGCGACAGCAGGTCGTTGTGGTCGGGCTGGTCCCACAGCACCATGTAATGGCTGTCGCCCTGCTTTTCCTTGAGCATGACGCCGTGGCCCGTGTGATACACGAGCACATTGTCGTTGCTGCCGATCTTGAGCTGGCCGAGATGATCGAGCACCTTCGTCGGAGTCCATTCCTGGCCGGTCAGATCGATGATGTTGGCGTCCGGAATGGCCTGCTTGAGGAACTTCTTGACCGTTTCCAGGTCATTGCGGAAGCTCGCACCGTGGTTCGGGCAGCCGAGATCGGCCAGCAGCACCACGTGCAGCTTGCTCGCCAGTTCCGGGCCGGCGACAGTATCGACGAACTGCGCCGTCGGCCGTTCGCGCGGGCGCTCGCTCTCCTGGGCGCCGGTGAGGCCGCTCGTCATGGCAGCCAGCAGCAGCACGGCCAGCACCTTGAGCATCTTGTTCTTCATGGCGGCGTACATGGTATGTCTCTCCTTCGCAGGTATGGAGTAAGGAATGGATAAGGCGAGCCCACGACGCGAGTCGTGGGAAAGATTCCCGCGGAGCAAGCTCCGCGGCTAAATTGCTGTACCGAGAGGTCAGTTTGGCCGGGCCGTCGGCAGTTGCAGGCTGGCCAGGAAATCGCTCCATACCGGATAGGTGGTCCGATAATCGGCGAGGAAGTTGTCGAAGAGGACACGGAACTGTTCGACCGTCGCCGGCCGGGCGAAGACGCCCTCGAGGATCAGGCCCTCATTATCCAGGAAGAACCGGTTTGAAGAGGTGAGCTTGCTCGCCATGTCCGCGACGCGCTTTTGCAGGTCGGCCGGGACCTGTCCGGGTGCGACCTTCGGGCCGAAGGGCGCAGCGATGACGATCTTCTGGTCTTGCACCACCACGGTCACGCTGTAGGTCCAGTTGTCCTTTTGCAGAATGACGTGATGGATATTGTTGTTGCTATGAACCCTGAAGGCCTGCCCGCGCAGCCAGTTTCCGACTTCCTGGTTGGAAAGCAAGCCGCTGGCAATCGTGTTTTGCTGGGGAGGCATGGTGCCCTGAACGAATTGACCCTGGCTGGTGCCCGTGCAGGCAACCACAAGAATGCAGGCCAGAGCGGCCGCGAGGATGCGAGACATGGTAAACCCTCCGTTTTTGCGTGGTAGTGAGTGCGGATGGAAGAATACGCGATCTTTGTCGATTTTGTCGACAAGAAGGCCCTGGCCTGCCGACGACACGGAGCGTGATGCCACGCTGAGCGATGCGTGTAGCATCAAGTGTAAGGCCGATCACTTTCTCAGGCTACTTGTAACTGCTTGGACTGCCGAAAGTTGTGTTCACACCCAGCCACAGAATCGTGCCCAGAGAATGGGCGACCTCGCGCAAGTTGACCTTGGAGGCGCCGGCACGGCGGTCCTCGAAGAGAATTGGGGTTTCGCCGATCTTGCCTCCGGCCAGGCGGCAGCGGAGCAGTACCTCTTCCTGGAAAGAATAGCCGGTGGAGACCAGGCCCTGCAGGTTGGTACGGCGCAACAGCTCGACGCGGTAGCAGCGGTAACCGCCGCTGGTGTCGCGGGCCGGGATGCGCATGAGCAAACGTACCATCACGTTGATGCCCCAGCTCATGAGGCGGCGTGAGATCGGCCAGTTGACGGTGCCGCCGCCCGGCACATAGCGCGAGCCGATCATCAGGTCGTGGCGTTTCATGCCGTCGAGCAGGGCGGGGAGGTAACGCGGATGATGGCTGAAGTCGGCGTCCATGTTGACCAGCAAATCGTAGTCGTGCTCCATGGCGTAGCGCATGGCGGCGAGGATGGCGGTCCCCAGGCCGAGTTTGCCGGCACGGTGCCGCACGTGGACGCGCGGGTCGGCAGCCGCCAGCTCATCAGCCAGCGTGCCGGTGCCGTCGGGCGAGTTGTCGTCGGTGACCAGCACGTCTGCCCCCGGCAGCACACGCTGGATTTCCTCAATAAGCGGCCGGAGGTTGTCACGCTCGTTGTAGGTGGCCATCGACACCAGGACGCGCGGCAGGGACGGGGAAGACAACGGACACTCCTTTTCCCAAGCGGCATTGCTTCTTGCAACGAGCAGCCTGCCGCGGCCCTGTATAATAGGGACGGCGGCCGAGATGTGCCCAATCTACCTGTTGTCCGCGGGCTTGTCCACTGCGGGAACGGTGGGGGCATGCCTGCAGTGAGCAGCCAGTTATCAGTGATCCGTCATCAGTTAAATACGCAATAACTGCCCTGATGACTGCTCGGCATTCGTTGCCCTCGCGTGTTTCTTTTTCTCCCGAGGTTGCCATGGCAGCGGAAAGTACGGTCATCACCTGTCCGGAATGCAAAAAAAAGTTCAAGGGTAAGCTCGATCTGGAAGGCAAGAAAATCCGCTGCCCGTTCTGCGAAAAAGCCTTTGTGGTAAAGCTCGATGCGGCCGCGAAGGCCAAGGCCGCGGCGGCCAAGGAGGAAAAGGACAAGGCCGACAAGGACAAGGCCGAAAAAGAAAAAGCGGCCGTTCAGGCGGCGGAAGCCCCCAAGCCGAACCTGCTCGACGATGACGACGAAGGCAGCAATCCCTATGCCGCCGCCGAGCAAGACCTGACGCCGCGCTGTCCCAACTGCGCCAATCCTCTCGAAAGCAAGGACGCCGTCATCTGCCTGTACTGCGGCTACAACACCCTGACGCGCGAAGTCGGCCGCACCGAACGCCTCATGGGACACACCTTCGGCCAGCACTTCGTGTGGCTGCTTCCGGGCATGCTCTGCATGCTCGGAATCTTCGTGATCATCATCGGATTGCTCTATCACTGCCTGGTGTTGCCGGGAACTTTTGACCCGGACAGCGCCCTGCGCTTTCTCGATCACGAATCGATGCGCCTGTGGCCCATCCTCATGAGCCTGTCGGTGCTCTGGTCGCTGGGGATGTTCGCCTACTCCCGGCTCATCCTGCACCCCAAGCCGCCGAAGGTCGAAAAGGAATGACCGCGCGCGATGCATCAGGGAGCGGCGCTTGATAGCACGGGCCCGTCCTGGCGCACATACAGCAGCGCCGAGCGGCTCTGGGCGACGCGCCGCCAGCGGCCGCATCTTTCCACCTGCGACAGCAGTCCCGTACGCGCATGGTAGGCTTCATCGAGCACCAGGGCACTCACCTCGTAACGGTCGAGGATTTCGACCCAGTTCGCGTGTCCCTGCGTCACGTCGGCGTAGGCCTGCCACACCGCATCGGGGTAGATCTCGATGCGGCCGTCCATGAACACGCGGAATTGGGGCGTGTAGGTCCAGGTGAGGTATTCGCCCCATTCAAAGCGGCTGAAAATTCGACCCGAGGCCTGGTAGCGCAGCAAGTGTTGTCGGACAACGTCGAGGTCGTGCTCGAGGCGCGACTGCGCGCGTGCTGCCAGCAGCGGATTGAAGCGTTGCAGGCCGGGCAAGCTGGACAGCGCCGCAAGCATGAGCGCGGCAAAAGTCCACGCCGCGGCCTGCGTCGGTTTTGGCGCGTCTGCCGTCCCCAGCTTCTCCTTGAAAAGAAAACGCAGCATCTCGCCGGTAACCGGCACGGCGAGCAGCAGCCACCATGGCACCATGCGAATCGAACGGCTCGCCAGCACCAAGAAGCACCCTAACGAGAGAAGGTCCTGGGCGCGGGGCCGATAGCCACGGCGCAGCGCGAACCAGCCGATCAGTGTTAGCGCTGCAAGGGACACGAAGAATCCACGGCCGATCCAGGAATCGAGCGCGGGGGGTAGCCACTCGTCAATGCCGCGCGCCGCCGCGGTGTTCGAGGTCAAGCCGACGTAGCGGTAGATGTCCCAGCCGTAGGGATTGACGAGCGTCGCCAGCGTGCTTACCAGCAGGCACACGGCCAGCATACGGAGCGCCGCATCGTGACGCAGGTTCGTCCGCGCCTCCCAGACTCGGCCCGCCAGAAAGCCGCCGACAAGGATCAGCCCCGCCGGAAACGCTCCGTGCATGTTCGCCCACAGCGCCACGATGACGGGCACGCAGCCCAAACGCAGCCACGCGTTGAGCCGTTCGCCTCTGGCGAGCGCGGCCACGGCTCGTTCGAGCAGCGCGTATTCCACGACGAAAAAGAGGAGCGAGAATGTCTGCGGCCGAACGGTCAATACCTCCCACATTCCCAAGAAGGCGATGATGCCCAAGCCCATGGCCAAGCTGGAAGAGCCGACACGTCGATGGCAACCGTGCACAAGAAGCCCCAGTGCCAGAGCCAGCACCAGGGCATTGGCGACCTGCACCAGCGCCAGGCCGCCCCATTGATAGAGTCCGTAGTAGCAAAGCTGGCTCAGCCAGTTGACGTCCTGAAACGGCTGGCCGGGCACCGTGAACGTGAACAGGTCGTGATCGACCAGCCGGCCTTCTTCCGCCATGGCTCGTCCGCGGGCCAGGTGATGCCAGAAGTCCGCCAGGTAACTCTGGTCGCTGGCCATGGCGATGAACACCAGCACCGGAACCAGGGCGTAGCGCACCCAGGTGTCGGTCGGCAGGCAGCGATGCCAGGTGGAGTGCATAGAATCCTCGCGCAAGACCTGCACAAGTATAGGATGTGCTAAGGTGTCTTGCGCTACCTCAACATCCACGAGGACGACCAACTCGACGAAGCTTAGTCTGCCGACCGGGTGAAGCAAGCCAGCCAATTGCCCGGCGGACGAATGTGAGCCGGCCCGTGAGAGGCGCATGCGTGGCGTGAGCAGATGCTAAGTCACGAGCCCATGAGACCAAAGCCGCGGCAAGAAACTGTCTGCACACCCTTGGCGGATTATTTTCTGGAACGACGCGATGATTTTGGTTTGAATGTGGAACATGATAATTGCAGCGAACAACGCGAACAAGTACGCCTCGGAATACCCGTTACCGGGCGGGGTGGAGCAGTATTTCGACACGCTCGTCGCGCTGCTGCGCTACATCCGCGACAATAACGTCACCCCCGACGATCTGTCTAAGTGGATGTTCGACACCTTTCCCAATGCCTCGGGGCAGATCGCGGTGAACGGCTATATCGCAACACTAAATCGTCTGGGGCTCTGGCTGCAACAAGACAACCTGATTCGACTGACTCCCGAGGGGACTGCCTTCGTTACCAAAGTGGAGTCGGACTCCGCTGAAGCACGACGGATGGTGATCGAGATCAAGCACCGTGATTTCTTGGGCTACGACGTGTTGTTCAAGCTGCTCGGTGAGGGGCCGCGGAGCTTGGACGACATCCACGAGTATCTCAAGGAAGCGCTGGCCGTAGACTGGAAGAGCAAGAACCAGACCACCTTTCGGGTGAACTGGCTCCGCAGCCTCGGCTACGTCGAGAAGGACGGCAAAGAGTACCGTCTCACCGCTGACGGAAAGGCCACGTTCCACAAGTTGAACGGCCCGGCCGGAACCACCATCACCATTCCCAAGCCGCCGGAGAAAGGCGGCGAGGGCGTGCTGGCGCCGCTCGTGAAGCGAGCGACGGAGATTGCTGACCGACTCGACAAGCTGGCGCTGGCCGGGGGCGACGGCAGGGAGTTTGAGGAAGCGACTGAGGCCGCATTCAAGTTCCTCGGCTTCGAGACCCAGCTTATTAGCGGTTCGGGCAACCCCGACGTGCTGGCGACTGCCGCGATGGGCGAGAAGACGTACCGCGTGCTCATCGACTCCAAGAGCCGAACCTCTGGCGTCGTGCAGCAGAACGACGTGAACTTCCTCGTTCTCGAAAAGCAAAAGCAGAACGCCAGTGCGGACCACGTGGCTATTGTCGGCGCTGGCTTTGCAGGCGGCCAGTTGGCGGAGTTCGCCGCCAAGAATCAGGTGCGACTGTTGAGTACGTCGGACCTCCGCGAGCTGCTGCTGGCCCATGCCGAGTCCGCTTTCCCGCTCGACGTATTGCGACCCCTGTTTCAAGGCGGCGGCGCAACGGACGAAGGAGTGCTGTCCGAGATTCTGACCAGCGCCGACAGTAAGTCGGAAGTGATGTTGTTGGCCCGCAAGGTCTTCGCTGCTGTAAAGGAGTTCCAAGACAAGGCGGGCGCGATCCACACGGACTCGCTGTACTACATCCTGAAGTGCGAGCATTCCCTGCCGACGATCAGGCTGACGGTGGACTTTCTCAAGTCCGACCTGATCGGGGCGCTTGGGGAGACGGAACGAGGGAGCCTGTACACGCGAGTCTCGCCGACGACGTTGACGAACAAGCTGTCGCAGATCACGCGCGTGATGGATCTCAGTGAAATGCCGAAGACGTGAAGCATATCCCGTAAAAGAAATGACCTCTATGCAGTGCCCAGGACCGAGGACAACGGCACGTGCAATCCTGTCGATGATCCTCGGTACGAAGCGCGTAGTCGGTACGAAGCGCGTAGAATGGTAGTTGACGGGGAATCGATCGGGAACGCAAACCGGCGTTGCACGGTTCGCGTCAGTTCCTTGCATCTCGGCCGTGCCAAGGTATGCTGAATGGTCTGGCGACCGTTTCGCCAACTCGATATACGAATCGTTGCAACGTGTCGAGTAATAAGCTGTCAGTGGGCAGAAAGGAGAAGGCGATGACGACGTTTGATCTTGCTGACGTGCGCCGCTTCACCGCTGACCTGGACGCCCGCATGGACCAGTGCGACACCGGCGAGGGGATGGAATGCGCGAACCTCGACGGAACCCTTCGCAGTATGCGGTTCTTTGCTGCGAGTTCTGCGAACAAGTACGCCAATGGGGCCGCGCGATTTTCTGCGGACACGCGGCCTTTGACCCGGAAGTGGAGAAACATTGGCTCCACGAAGGCTTTGAGCTTCGCCGACGCGCAAGCGAATGGTGGGCCTAGGGGCAGGAAATGTCAGGTGAATGCTTCGCCCTGCAAAACGGCGCCGCGCTTGGCTCTGCTCTGTTACTACTTGAACGGCTTTTGTTCTCCTGGGTGACGCCCAAGCTGGCTGTTGCTCCCCTGGCGCGTCACGGTATCGCACTGACTCAAGGTGCAAAGGAAGAGGCTCAAAGGCGCGTCGATGCCCTGCTGCCGCTTCCAGCGGATTGGCAGCCCACGGATTCACGCCGGCGGCCGCTTTTCAGAAAGTTGCAGAAACGGCGACATCCTTGATTGGGACGATTTCGTCCCGGTTTCTTTTGCTGCTCATCAAGCTGGCCGCCCCGACTTGGTCGAGGAGTGGAAAGGGGGGAACCTTTGCCTTGCGTCCCCAGGAGGTCCGTGTGCTCTTCCTCGACCCTTGGAGCAATGCCGGGGAGGCGCGGCAGAGCGCGTTTCCCTGGAAAAGTCTGCAGCCCTTCGTAGAAAAACCAGGGCGATGCATCGCCTCTTGAACTTGCCCGGTGGGCGCCCATGAACCCAGAATACTCCAAGATTGGCCTGTCGCGCTTGCAGTCGCAGGCTGCGCAACCCGAGGACCAGCCCGTGCCGCCTCCATCTGCTACCATCGAAGCCAACACGCCTGCGGCTAGCGTGCCTGTGGAACGCGTGCCCGCGGAACCGCTCACTGACACTGCCATCGAGGAGTTGAAGAACCGCGTCATCGCTGTGCTTTGTACGTGCTTCGATCCGGAAATTCCGGTCAACATTTACGAGCTGGGGTTGATCTACACCATCGAGATCACGCCGCAGGCCGCGGTCACGATCCGCATGACGCTGACGTCCCCCGCCTGTCCGGTCGCCGGTTCGCTGCCGGGCGAAGTGC
>Ga0070741_10020838_pt1 | contig 10270 bp, 9 predicted proteins | sample Coa_R1_4_FD_66440 | JGI IMG/M metagenome (GOLD analysis project Ga0070741, IMG submission 66440) | Surface soil microbial communities from Centralia Pennsylvania, which are recovering from an underground coalmine fire - Coalmine... | ecosystem: Environmental > Terrestrial > Soil > Unclassified ...
GACTTCCGTCGCGAACCGGTCCTGCTTCAGTGATTTGCGGGTAATACGATCCATCGGCTATGGGCGCTCAGCCGCGGGCGGGCCAAAGATCCTTGTTATCCTAGCGAAGCGGCCCCCAGAAAAGCCGGCGGTGCAAGCGCAACAACAAGTTATTATAGCAAGTAATACGCGGCCGCCGGGCGACTCAGGATATGAGGGTTCCTCAACTGGATTTGCAGGCGCAATATGCGCCATTGCGGGAAGAGATCGAGCAAGCTGTGCTGCGGGTGCTGTCTTCGCAGCGCTTTATTCTGGGCGAACAAGCCGAGGCCCTGGAACGTGAAGTGGCGCTCTACACCGGCGCCCGGCATGCCGTTGCCTGCGCCTCGGGAAGCGATGCGCTGCTCTTGGCGCTGATGGCCCTGGATGTGGGTCCGGGCGATGAAGTGATCACCTCTCCTTTCACGTTTTTCTCTACCGCCGGCTCCATACACCGCCTGGGCGCAAAGCCCGTGTTCGTCGATATTGAGCCGGAGACATTCAACATCAACCCGAAGCGCATCGCGGCGCGCATCAACTCGCGCACTCGCGCCATTCTACCCGTTCACCTCTATGGCCGGGTCGCCCATATGGAAGAGATCGCGGCTATGGCCGGGAACTGCCAGATTCCTCTTATCGAAGACGCCGCGCAGGCCCTGGGCGCCAGCCAGGGCGGCCGAAAAGCCGGGACCTTCGGAGCTATGGGTTGCTATAGCTTTTATCCCACCAAGAATCTCGGAGCGGCCGGCAGCGGCGGGATGGTGGTCACCAGCGATGACCGCCTGGCCGGACGGCTGCGCCGCCTCCGGGCGCACGGCTCGGAGCGCCGTTATCACCACAACGAGGTGGGCATCAACAGCATTCTCGATGAAATACAGGCGGCCGTGCTGCGAGTGAAATTGAAACGGCTCGATTCGTGGAATGCGGCCCGCCGCGAACATGCCGCCTTCTACGACCGGGCGCTGCGAGGCGCTGTCAGGACGCCGCAGCCGGGGGCGGAGGGGTCTCATATCTATCACCGATACACGATCCGCGCGGCAGACCGTGACGCGCTGCGCCGCTGGCTCGGCGAACGCGGCGTGGAAACCGCCGTCTATTACCCTGTACCGCTGCATTTGCAAAAATGTTTTGCTTACCTGGGCCACTCAGCGGGAGATTTTCCGCAAGCCGAGGCAGCGGCGCGCGAAGTTCTCTCATTGCCGATGTACCCGGAGCTGACGCCCCAGGGGCGCGAGTACGTAGCATCTTTGGTTCAAGAGTGGGCCGCCGAGCGGGCGAAAGCCGCTGCGCCGGCCGCCACGAGGTGACTGCATGTCCATGCTCAAACAACCGCTGGCAGCCGAAACCAGCCATGCCCAAGCCCTCTCCGAGAAGATTCGCAGCCGAACGGCCTGCGTAGGGGTGATTGGCCTGGGCTATGTGGGCTTGCCCCTGGCAGTCGAATTTGCGCAAGCCGGTTTCGCCGTGACTGGCATCGACCTTGACCCCGACAAGGTCTCCCGAATCAACCGGGGGCAGTCCTATATCGAGGATGTTGATACAGGCCTGCTGGCAGCGCTGGTATCAGAAAAAAAACTGAAGGCCACCGCCGATTTCTCCGCTGTGGCGGAGCTGGATACGGTCAACATCTGCGTGCCCACCCCCCTGCGGAAAAGCAAAGACCCCGATATGAGCTACGTCGTCGCCGCATCCGAGCAAGTCGCGCGCCTTCTGCATCCGGGGATGCTGATCATTCTGGAATCCACAACCTATCCAGGCACCACGGAAGAGCTGATCCTTCCCATTCTCGAAAAGGGCGGCCTGCGCGAGGGCCGGGACTTTTTTCTCTGCTTCTCGCCGGAGCGAGTCGATCCGGGCAATCCCGAATTTCAGACGCACAATATTCCGAAAGTCGTCGGAGGCGTATCGCCCCGATCGGCGGAAATCGCGGTTTTGCTTTACTCGCAAGCCATCGAAACGGTTGTGCCGGTCAGCTCGACCCGAGTCGCGGAGATGGTGAAGCTGCTCGAAAACACTTTCCGGATGATCAACATCGGTTTGGCGAACGAGATGGCCTTGATGTGCGACCGCATGGGCATCAACGTCTGGGAGGTGATCGAGGCTGCGGCGACCAAGCCCTTTGGGTATATGCCCTTTTATCCCGGGCCAGGCCTGGGAGGTCACTGCATTCCGGTCGACCCGTTTTACCTTTCCTGGAAGTCCAAGCAGGCGGGCGCCGAAGCGCGGTTCATCGAGCTGGCAGGCCAGATCAACGGGCAGATGCCGATGTTTGTAGTGGGGAAGATCCAGTCGGCGCTGAACGAGCATGCAAAGCCGGTGAAGGGCTCCCACATTCACATCGTCGGAGTAGCCTACAAGCGGAACGTCACCGACACCCGGGAGTCGCCGGCCATCGATATTATCGCCCTGCTTGAAAAGCGGGGAGCCAAGATCAGCTACAGCGATCCTCACGTGCCGAAGCTGCGATGGGATGGCGGCTCGTTGACTTCACAGCCGCTAGAAGCGGCGGCCGCCAGCGCCGATTGCGTCGTCATCGTCACCGACCATGCCGCCGTGGACTATGCGAAGCTGGTAAAAATCGCGCAGCTCATTGTCGACACGCGCAATGTGCTGAAGGGAATTCAATCGGAAAAAATTGTGCGGCTGTGAAACCGCCTGCCGCCTATCGAGACCCGGGTGGCCATGGGGGCATTCTCGCGAGACTATACCTGCCGCGCCGAGGGAAGAAGCGTTCTTCGTGAGACGATTCAGGTCGATTTGAAAGCCTCGATGAGAAGCTTGATATCGTAATCGAACAGCTGGAAGTAATTCGTCACCTCCTTCACGCCACCTACCGAGGGCAGCAGCGTCAGCACCTTGGCTCCCGTCTGGCGGGCGATGGATTGGGGCGTGCGCATCTCAAAGTACGGCTCGACCACGATCACCTTTACGTGCTGCTCTTTCATATAGTTGATCAGCTCGAGCGTATGAGAAGGAGTCGGCGGAATACCGGGCTTCGGCTCGACAAAACCGACGACTTGCAGGCCAAACCGCTTGGCGAAATTGGGCCACGAGTTGTGATAGCTGACAATCTTTTCTCCGTGATAGGGAGCCATCGCCGCATCCCATCGTTTTTCAGCTTCTCCCAGGCGGCGATCGAAATCAGCATCGCGCTGCGCAAAGTATGCAGCGTCTTGAGGCCGGAGCTGAGAAAGCTTTTGCTCGATGGCTTTCGCGATGCGCCGCCCGTTCTCCGGATCAAGCCAGTAGTGGGGATTGCCGACGGGATGCACATCGCCCATCGCCCTGGTCACCTCGACCGTGGGTATTTGTAAGATTTCGCAGGTCAGCGAAGCGTCCAGATACCCCGTGGCGCCTATTTGAATTTTCGGATTGCGGCTTTCGACGATCAAAGGCGGCAGCCAGCCGATCTCGAGCTGCCGTCCCACGACAATGAGCAGGTCTGCCCTCTGCAAGCTGAGCAGAAAGCTAGGTTTGGGCTCGACGAAGTGCGGATCCTGGTAGCCCTTGGCGATCGAGACTACGTTCACCCGGTCCCCGCCGACCTCGCGAGCCAGCGCCGCCATGTCCTCCGTCGAGCCGACGACGTTGAGCTTGGAAGCGGCTCGGCCGGTACTCAGGCAGCCTGCCAGTAGTGCGATTGCCAGAGCTCTCAGGCCTGACGGCAGCTTCGTAATCATCGCCCAGGAAACCTGCAATCTAGTAGACGGCTACGGGAGGGCGTCCGGTTCATCGAAAATCGGCCGGCAGCCGAATTCTCCTGGCGTGCACAATCACCCGGGCAAGCAGCCCAGGGCGAGGTCACTCCACGGGTGAGTTGCCGGCCACGGTCGCCACGTTTGCTTCCATTTCGTGAGCGGCGCCGAAGAGCTTTCTGACCAAACCGCGAACCGAAGCCATAAGAATCAAAACAATGCCGAATGTGCAAACCATGGTAGCTCCGGTGGGAAGGTCGATTTCCACCGATAGGATGCAGCCGAGGGCGGAAACCAGCGTTCCCATGGTCCACCCAATGGCCAGGCGCCGGCCGATGCGCTCGGCGTAAAGGATAGCGGCTACAGAAGGAACGATCAGGTAGCAGAAGACCAGCAGGACGCCGGCAATCGACACGGATGAGGTTACGACAAAGCCGAACGATGCATAAAACAGAAAATCCCAAAAGCGGACCGACATTCCCTGCGCCTCCGCTTCTCTGGGATGCATGGAAATCAGTAAGAACTTTTTGCGGAAGATAAAATGGAACAATCCAATCGCGCCATAGAGAGCCGCCGTTTTTTCAACATCAGTCCAGGAAACCGTCAAAATGTTGCCGACGAGCATCTCTTTCAGATGCTCCGTTTCGGCGATCGATTTGCTCATCGCCAGAATGGCGGCCGCCGATGCGACGGCGTAAGATATGCCGATGATAGCTTCCTGGGGTATGCGGGCGCGGTGCCCGCGAATTGTGGAGAAAACGGCGGCGCCGATGAAAGTGAAAGCCAGGCTCACCCAGTAAGCCCCTGGGGAGTGCGGGTCCATGCCGCAGAGAACGGCTATCGTCGTACCCAGCGCCGCAATTTGAGCCAAAGCCAGATCGACGAAGATGACTCCCCGCTCCACCACGTGCACGCCGAGATAGGCGTGAATTCCTGTTAATATCAGGCTCGCGACGAAAGGCGCCGCTAAAAAGACGAGCATATCCATAACGTGCTCCTAAGTCACCTTGCTGAACAGGCCGGTAAGCAGATTGATGTCGTAATCAAACAGGTCGAAATAGGTCTTGATTTCCTTCACGCCGCCTACCGAAGGCATCAACTGAAGCGCCTGCGCTCCTGTCTGGCGGGCGATTGATTCCGGCGTCCGCGAGTCAAAATAGGGCTCGACGAGAATCGCTTTGACCTTTTGCTCCTTCATGAAAGCGATCAGCTCGAGCGTGTGACTGGGCGTCGGCGGGATGCCGGGCTTCGGTTCGACATAGCCGACGACCTTCAGCCCAAACCGCTTGGCGAAGTTCGGCCACGAGTTGTGATAGGTGACGACTTGTCGTCCCCGGAAGGGAGCCATCTTCGCATCCCACCGTTTTTCCGCTTCCGCCAGCCGCCTGTCAAAATCCCCATAGCGCTGGGCGAAATAGGCGGCATCGGCCGGATCGAGCTGCGAAAGTTTCTCCTGGATCGCCTTGGCAATGCGCCGGCCATTTTCCGGGTCGAGCCAGTAGTGAGGATTCCCCACTGGGTGGACATCGCCCATCGCGCGGGTCACTTCGACGGTGGGTATCTCCAGGATGTCACAGGTCAGCGAAGCATCCAGGTAGCCCGGCGCCCCGATCTGAATTTTCGGATTGCGGCTTTGAGTCATAAGCGCCGGGAGCCATCCAATCTCGAGCTGGCGCCCGACCGCCACAAGCAGATCGGCCTTTTGCAGCCTCAGCAAAAAGCTCGGCTTGGGCTCCACGAAGTGTGGATCCTGATAGCCGCGCGCAATGGCATCCACATTGACATGGTCGCCGCCGACCTCGCGGGCCAGCGCCGCCATGTCTTCCGTCGTGCCGACCACGTTCAGTTTGGCGGCGGCGGCCGGAGCCGCCGCTGCGGCGGCCAAAAAAGCTATCAGAGCGCTGCCGAAAAAATAACGTCGTAACAGGGTCATGGAATTTAGCCTCATGCGATGCATTCCTTGCCGTCCCTAAAACGGATGCGCGCCGTGGGCGCCGATGGAAAACATGAACTGGAACAGCAGTTCATTAGCCGTGGCCTCGTTGAGATAACGCGTGCGCCGGAGCTGTGCGCGAACCTGGCTGAATTCGCTCGGCCGGTAGGTGAGCAGCACGGACCCTCCGGTGTCGTGCACAGCCGAGTCGGTGAGTCTGTCGGACCGGTCAAAACGGCCGCCAAGAAACCAGCGCTGGCGGAATTGATATTCTCCGGAAACATAGTATCCGAATGGCCGGGAAACCCCAACCGGGAGAGCCGCCCGGCCCCAAACCATCTCGGTGCGCGCGATGAAGGACCGGTAAATGGCCCGGCGCAGCGGCTTCCACCGCAGGGTGGCATCCAATCCGTATAACTGGTTGACCAGCGCTTCCCCCAGCGGGCTGTGGCCGCGCGCATAGGAAACGCCCAAATCCAGATTTGTGGATTCAGTGATGTCGCGATAGGCCCGCAGGTGGTCCACCGTACTTATGTTCGACTTACGGTAGGACTGAAAAACATCGCTGGAATCCCCTCGGTAAACCTGACCTGTGGCCTCGAGGAAGACCTGTCCCGGCGCGGGAATAGTGCGCGATAACGAAAGGCCCGCATCGCTGATTCCGTCCTCCCCGCCCAGCAGATTTTGCGTCACTAAAGGCCGGTCAATCCACGGGAGCACGTGCAAATGCATCGTGTTCACCTTTCCGAACGCCGATCGCATCTTGCCGGCCCTCAATTGGAGAGCGCCCGGCAGAGCGGTGAAGGTCATATAGCCCTCTTCCAGGTCCACCCCATGCTCGCTGAAGCTTAAGAAGACATCGGCCCGGGCATACGGGTCCACGATGGCCTGAAAAGCCAGCTCGCTCTCCTGCATCTCGAACGCCGGCACGGGGTCGAGCGAGAGCCGCGAAGCGCCGTAGCCGGCGGAGCCGCGAAAGGTTCCAATGGCAGCGATCTCCGGGTTAAAAATCTTGTTTCCCAGCGTTTGGGCGCCATAGTAGGGCAGGCCGCCGGGACCGGTTACCGGCGCTTGAACGGCTGCGGGCGCCTGCGGGGGCGCAGCCTCGGGAGCGGGCTGTTGCGGGGCCCCCGGTGCAGCCGCGGCCGCTGGAGGCTGGCTCTGAAGAGCTCTTACTTCGGCTTCCAAGGCTTGAATCCTCGCTTCCATTGCCTTGATGCGGGCCAGAAGTTCGGCTGTGTCCTGCGCCATGAGGATGCTGGCCGAAGCGATCCAGAGTCCGAAAGGTACCAGAATTTTTCGTATCATGTTCTCCCAAGTCCCCCTAAGTTGCGCTAAATCAAGAACGAAGCCAGTCAGCGAAACCGGCGGCAGTCAACGATGACCTTCGGGCGGCGCTGCGGCACGCACCCTACGGCGGTTGATTTTCACGCAGGAACTAGACGGGGGGAGCGCGGGGAGATCTGGAAATCAGGGCCGGTTCCGGTACGGCGTGGAGCTTCACGCTGGGCGTCCGCCACTCAACGGCGGCCGGCGCCTGAATTTCCACTCGCGTTAGCGGCTGGGGGCTTGGCAAATGGCCCGTGCGGCAGATATCGCAGCTTCGCCCCTGCGGACCGTTATGCCAGTGCCCGGGGAGCACGGTGGCGTTCGCGATGGCCAGCATCGCCACCAGCGCCACCAGGGCGACCGCTTTGTGCAGCACCTTGCTATGCGGGGCAGGCATGAGTAAGCACGCAGCCTGGGCACATTTTTACAGATCCGGAGCCTCAAGATCAAGAACAACAAGAACTAATTCTTTCTGTGCGGGCTTTTGGCCGGCCGGAAGCGCAATGCCGATCCTGCCGTCTGGCCCGGTTTGAGCGAGAGCTTTCCTTCCCTGAGGCGCGCCGTGGGAAGCAGGCGGCCTGCGCTCTTGCTTGAGCGCTTTCATAACCCGGAGTGCGGCAACGCGCCTCGACGGTTCCGAGTTTTCGGCGAGCCCGGGAAGCACTGGCAACGCTGCTCAGTTATCGGGGTTCCGGTCAGGCGGTCTCCTCGGAAGCTCCGCCCGCGGCATGACAGACGTAGATTTCCGGTTCCATGCCAAAGTGCTCTCGGTAACGTGCGGCTATCCGGCGGCGGAACTCAGGGACCAGCCTGGTACGGACCAGGTTCACGGTCGATCCGCCGAAGCCCCCTCCCGTCATGCGGGCGCCGATCACGCCGTCTATCTTGCGCGCGGCTTCCACCAAGAAATCCAGTTCGCGGCAACTTACCCCGTAGTCGTCCCGAAGGCTGTTGTGGGATTCGTACATCAGTTCGCCGGCGCGTATCAGATCATTTCTCTCCAGAGCAGCGACGAAGCGATGGAGGCGCGCGTTTTCGCTGATCACATGCCGCGCGCGCCCGCGCCATGGCTCGGGAAGCCGTTCGGCGGCCGCCAGATTCGCCTCGCGCAGTGAAGAGCGGAGCATGGCGGCAGCCTGGTCGCATTCCTGCCGCCGGCGGTTGTATTCGCTGGAAGCGAGCTCATGGCGGACCATGGTATTCACCATTACCAGCGCGCAGTCTTGCGGAAGGGGCACGAGCCGATAGTGCAGGCTGCGGCAGTCGAGGAGCAGAGCGTGATCTTTGCAGCCGAGCAGGGAGACAAACTGGTCCATGATGCCGCATCGCACACCGACAAACTCGCTCTCAGCTCGCTGGCAGGCCCGGGCCAGATCGACCCGCGGGATGTCCTTGCCGGCAAGGGCGCACAGCGCCAGGGCGGCGGCCGCCTCCAGCGCAGCCGAGGAGCTCAGCCCCGCTCCCGGCGGCACGGAACTGTCAATTTCAAGCATCGCCGGCACGGGGTTCACACCGAGGCCCCGCAGCGCAACTGCCACGCCGGCTATGTAGTCGCCCCAGTTGCCGCGCCGCTCCAACCGATCAATCGGCCAGCTAACCTCAGCTTTGAGATTGACCGAACGGGCCGTGAGGCGGTTGGCATCGTGGGGAAAAACAGTAATGCGGCAAGCCAGATTCAAAGCCGCCGGAAGAACGAATCCCTGGTTGTAATCGGTATGCTCGCCGATAAGGTTCACCCGGCCGGGAGCGCAAAAGATTCTCATTTTTTAGCTCGCCGGGCGAGCGCCGCCATGGTGATTCCGAACGAAAGCATAAAAAGGCCGGCATCTACATTCAAATTGATGGGCGTGAGCGGAGCGCGCAGGTCGGGATGCAGAAGCCCGTAGCCCACCAGGATGGCGCCGAGCAGAAAAAACATCAGCCCGATGGGATAACGAAGGTCAAGGCCCATGGCGCCACCTACCAGAAATACCAGTTCAGCGCGATCAGGATCGCGGCTACCACCAGCGCCAGGGTCGCCGGGCGCTCATACCAGCAAAGGCCGGCGGCTTTAGGGCGCTCGGTAAGGCTGTAAACAAGTCCCCGCATTTCTTCGTCCGCCTTCGGCCGGGTGAGCAGGCTGACCACAATGGTTACGACAAAGCAGGTGGTCCAAGCGACGATGGCGATCCAGAAGTTCTGCGCCATGGTGGAGGGGAGCGCGCGCGCATGGGCGATCCACGCTCCCTTGCCCTCCGCCGAGGTGAGACCATGGGTGAGCGCCGCCGCCAGCGTGCCTGCCAGCAGGCCGGAAAACGCTCCGTGACCGGTAGCCCTCTTCCAGAACATGCCCAGCAAAAAGGTCGCAAACAGGGGGGCGTTTACGAATCCGAAGACCAGTTGCAGCAGGTCCATGATGTTGTTGTAGATCGTCGCGACGTAGGCCGCGGCGATGGATATCAATACCCCTGCCACCGTGGCAATGCGGCCTACGCGGAGATAGTGCGTATCATCGGCTCCGCTCCGGATGTGCGCTTCATAGATATCAAACGTCCAGACAGTATTGAAAGCCGTAACATTACCGGCCATTCCCGACATGAAGGAAGCCATCAGCGCGGTGATGCCCACCCCCAGGATTCCGGAAGGATAGAACTGCGCGAGCAAGGTGGGAAACGCCTGGTCGTAATCGTAGACTCCGGAAGCTTTCATGGGCAGCGCGTAGCCGCTGCCGCCCATCCGTGTGAGGGCCACAGCAACCAACCCCGGCAGGATCACTATGAACGGGATGAACATCTTGGGGAAGGCCGCGACCAGAGGGGTCCGCCGCGCAGACGCCATCGACTCGGAAGCCATCGCGCGCTGCACGAGCAGGAAATCGGTGCACCAGTAACCGAACGAGAGCACAAACCCCAGCCCCGCAACCATTGTAAAGGCATCCACTCCCATGGGATTTTCGGCGGCGCTCCCCATGTATCGCCACGAACTAGTCATTACGGCGGGAAGTTTTGAGCGCAGGCCGTCCCATCCCCCCACCTTCGCGATGCAAACTATTGCCAGCGGCGACAGGCCGATGGCGATCAGGAAAAATTGCAAAACCTCGTTGTAAATCGAAGCGGTCAGCCCGCCAAGAAAGATGTAAACGAGCACGATGCCGGCCGAGAGCATTACGCAAGCCGTGAAGCTCCAACCCAGGAGCAGTTGGAACAGGCGGCCGAGTGCATACATGGAGATGCCCGAAGAGAAGACCGTCATCACCGCGAATGTCACGGCATTCAATGTGCGGGTCTTCTCGTCGAAGCGCAGCTTTAGATACTCG
>Ga0070741_10020839_pt1 | contig 10270 bp, 10 predicted proteins | sample Coa_R1_4_FD_66440 | JGI IMG/M metagenome (GOLD analysis project Ga0070741, IMG submission 66440) | Surface soil microbial communities from Centralia Pennsylvania, which are recovering from an underground coalmine fire - Coalmine... | ecosystem: Environmental > Terrestrial > Soil > Unclassified ...
GAACCAGCCGTGGCCCGGGTTCGGGTGGTTGCACCCGCGCCACGGGTTCGTCTCGCCGGGCGCGCCCACGAGCCGGTACGCCTCGACCAGCTTGCCGTCGCGGTCGGGATACGCGACGTCGTTGCGTGCGGCGACCCGGAAGCTCTTGCCGTACCGGCGGCGGCCGGTCTCGACGTAGTGCTCGTCGCCCGCGAGCCAGCCGAGGTAGTGGTCGAAGGAGCGATTCTCCATCATCAGGACGACGACGGTGTCGATCGGGCACTCGCGCGCCGGTCGGTCGAGCACCGTCTCGAAGTCCGACGCCGTCCCGCCGTCGCCGTCGTCGCAACCCAGCAGCGCCGGGCCCCCGAGCAGCGCGGCACCGCCGACCACTCCCGCTGTGCGGCCCGCGGCGCGCAGGAAGTCGCGCCGGTCCATACCCGCTGCGCGACGCTCGCTCACGGCATCCCCGCTCTCGGCCGCTGCGCGGCCGGGCCGCTCGGGCCCCGCTCGCTGCTCCGCGGGATACCCGCTGCGCGACGCTCGCTCACGGCAACGGGTCGACGGGTTCGGGGGGCGCGGTCCGCTCGCCGAAGTACTCGAGCGCGAGCTCGGCGCCCAGGCCCACGAAGAGGCCCTCGGCCTCGGCGAGCAGCCGGTTCCCCTCGAAGAGGCTCCCGATCGTTGTGACGCGCCGGCCGTCGACGCGCGCGGTGTGCGCCTCGATGCGCACCTCGCGATACAGCGGCGTCGGGCGCCGGTAGCGGACGGTCAGCCGGCCGGTGAGCCCGCCGTATCCGCTTCCCACGTTGGCGAGTCCCAGCGCCTCGTCGAACGCCAGCGCGACCCAGCCGCCGTGCACGTATCCCGGCGGTCCCTCGTACGCGGCGCCGAACGCCCCACGGGCGTGGAGGACGCCGTCGCGGAACTCCCACTCGAACGGTGGCGAGACCGGGTTCGCGGGGCCGACGAACGGGCTCCGGGGAACGAAGTCGTCGTGGTGCCGCGGCCGCGGCTCGCCGTCGTGTGCCGTGGCAGCTCGTCCGGCTGCGCCGGGCTCGGCCTCCAGACGGTCGACGAGCTCGTCGACCACGCCCGCCGCCGCGTCGAGGCGCTCGTCGTCGGCGTCGACGTTCGTGAGCACCGCGTCGACCAGGCGGCGCGCCGACGCCGCGAGCCGGAGGCGCGCCGGCGTCGCGAAGGTCGCCGCGTCCGGGTAGCCCCTGCCCGGCAGGGCACCCGCGGCGCGGTTCACGTCACGATTCACGCCGCGAGGAGGCCGAGGACGTCGGCGAGGGCGCCGACCCTTGCGCAGTCGAGATGGGCGTGGTGCCCGTAGGGGTCGACCAGAACCGGCGGGACGCCCGCGGCGAGCGCGCCCGCGACGTCCGCGGCCGGCATGTCGCCGACGTGGATCGCCCGGCCGGGCTCGACCCCGAGCCGTTCGAGGGCGAGGTGGAAGATCGCGGGATCGGGCTTGGCGACGCCGACGACGGTGGAGTCGATCACCGCGCCGACCTCGACGCCGGGCCCCGGACCCACCTGGCAGATCCCGTCGGCGCGCAACTGTTGCTCGACGGTGCCGTCGGCGTTCGACACGATCGAGATCGCGACACCGGTCGCCGCGATCGCGCGGAGCGCATCCCGGGCGCCGGGGATCTCGCGAGTCCAGACGCCGCCGCGCCCGAACTCCTCGAGCAGGATCGCCATCGCGTGCTCGAACCGCTCCTCGACGACACCGACCGCCTCCGCGTAGGAACGGTTGTACGCGTACCAGACGCGGTGTCCGTGGTGCGTGTCATCGGGGATCGCCGCGAGGTGCGCGTCGATCCCGGCGACCCCGAGGTAGTGCGCGCGGTCGAGGTCGTCGGGGTCGGCGTCGATGCCGAGGCGCGCGAGCGCGACTCGCATCCGTTCGTGGTCGGGCAGGTAGAACACGCCACCGAGATCGAGCAGCACGGCTTGCACGCCGGACGGCACCACGACAGCACGCTACTGAACACGCGGATCGCCGGCGGGAAACGGATCGGAGCCGCGAGCGGCCACTGGTAGCGTGTGCCGTCGTGGAGTTCCGCCGGATCAACGCCCTGCCGCCCTACGTCTTCGGCATCATGGACGCACTGAAGATCGAGGCCCGGCGCGCCGGCGAGGACGTCGTCGATCTCGGTTTCGGGAATCCCGACATCCCCTCGCCCGACGTGGCGGTGAAGAAGCTGGCCGAAGCAGTCGAGAACCCCCGCAACCACCGCTACTCGGCGAGCCGGGGGATCCCGAAGCTCCGCCTCGCGATCTGTGACCTGTACCGCCGCAAGTTCGGCGTCGACCTCGACCCCGAGACGCAGGCCTGCACCACGATCGGCGCGAAGGAGGGCTTCTCCCACCTGATGTGGGTGCTGCTCGGCCCCGGTGACTCGGCGCTCGTCCCGAGCCCGTCGTACCCGATCCACATCTGGGGCCCGATCCTCGCCGGGGCCGAGGTGCGGCACGTGCGACTCGGGCCCGAGCAGAACTTCTTCGACAACCTGCTGGAGGCGTGGGAGGACTCGTGGCCCCGCCCCCGCGTCGTCGTCATCTCGTTCCCGCACAACCCGACGACGGCGTGCGTCGACCTCGAGTTCATGAGCCGCATGGTCGAGTTCGCACGGGAGCGCGAGGTGCTGCTCGTGCACGACTTCGCGTACGCGGATCTCGGCTTCGACGGTTACGACCCGCCGTCGATCCTCCAGGTGCCGGGCGCGAGCGACGTTGCCGTCGAGCTGTACACGCTCACGAAGTCGTTCTCGATGGCCGGCTGGCGCGTCGGGTTCCTGCTCGGGAACCCCGAGGTCGTCGCCGCGCTCGGCCGGCTGAAGTCCTACCTCGACTACGGGACCTTCCAGCCGATCCAGATCGCGTCCATCGTCGCGATGAACGAGGCGCCCGACTACCCGGCCGAGGTCAACGCGATCTACAAGGGCCGGCGTGACTCGTTGATCGACGGCCTCGCACGTGCCGGCTGGGTGATCGAGCGGCCGAAGGGGACGATGTTCGTCTGGGCTCCGATCCCCGAGCCCTACGTCGACATGGGCAGCCTCGACTTCTCGAAGCTGCTCGTGCAGGACGCCAAGGTCGCGGTCTCGCCCGGCGTGGGCTTCGGCCCGGGCGGCGAGGGTTTCGTGCGCTTCGCGCTGGTCGAGAACGAGCACCGCATCAACCAGGCCGTCCGCGGCATCAAGCGCGCCCTCACGAAGCTCGGCTGAAGACCGAGCCACCTCGCCGAGCGTCGAGGAAGTCGGTTCGCTGCGCCGCGGGATTCCCTGCGGCGCGGACGCCCCACCTCGGCGGGGGAGACCTAACCTGCTCTCGTGTTGTACTGGGTGCTCAAGGGGATCCTGACGCCGCTGCTACGGGGTGCGTACCGCATCCGGGTCGAGGGTCGTGAGCATCTTCCCACCCGCGGCCCGGTGATCGTCGCCGCGAACCACCGTTCGTTCCTCGACTCGATGTTCATCCCGCTCGTGATCCCGCGCCGGGTGACCTTCGTCGCGAAGGCCGAGTACTTCGACTCCTGGAAGACGGCATGGTTGTTCCGCGCCCTCGGGCAGATCCCGATCCGGCGCGAGGGCGGCAGCGCGAGCGAGGGCGCGCTGCTCGCGGCCCGTGACGTCCTCGAGAACGGTGGGGTGTTCGGTATCTACCCCGAGGGGACGCGGACGCGCGACGGCCTCACACACCGCGGCCACACCGGCGCGGCGCGGCTCGCGATGCAGACGGGTGCGCCGATCGTCCCCGTCGGCATGATCGGGAGCGACGAGTGCCAGCCGGTCGACCGCAAGCTGCCGCGTCTGTTCAAGCAGGTCACGATCCGCTTCGGCGCGCCCATCTCGCCGCAACGGTACGCGGACCGCGCCGGTGACGCGCTCGCGCTGCGCCAGATGACCGACGAGGTGATGTTCGAGATCGTGTCCCTGTGCGGCCGCTACGAATACCGCGACACCTACGCCACGAAGCAGCCCGACGTCGAGGCGCCGCCGCAACCCCCGCTCGCGTCCCACGCCGCGTGAGCGGTCCGGCGACTCATCCCCGGTCGACGGCCCAGCCGCGCGCCCGCTCGACCGCGCGGCGCCACTCCGCGTAGCCCCGCGCCACGTCTTCGGCGGGCGCCGAGGGCGTGAACTCCGCCTCAGCCGTCCAGCCGGCCGCGGCGTCGGCGGGTGTGCCCCACACACCGGTCGCGAGACCGGCGAGAAAGGCCGCGCCGAGCGCGGTGGTCTGCTGCACGCGCGGGCGACGCACGGGAACCCCGAGCACGTCCGCCTGGAACTGGCACAGGACGTCCATCACGCTCGCGCCGCCGTCCGCCCGGAGCTCCGCGATCGGACGGCCACTCGCCTCGGTGATCGCGTCGACCACGTCGCGCGTCTGCCAGGCCATCGCCTCGACGACGGCACGCGCCAGATGTGCCTTCGTCGTCCCGCGCGTGATGCCGACGATCGTGCCTCGCGCGTACGGGTCCCACCACGGCGACCCCAGACCCGCGAATGCGGGGACGAACACGACGCCACCCGCGTCGGGCACACTCGACGCGAGCGGGCCGGTCTCCGCCGCGTCCGCGATGATCCCGAGACCGTCGCGGAGCCACTGGATCGCGGCACCCGTCACGAACACCGAGCCCTCCATCACGTAGGTCGTCTCCGCGCCGAGCGTCCAGCCGACACTGGTCAGGAGTCCCTCCGCCGGCGCGGGATGGGTCGGGCCGAGGTTCACGAGCACGAACGATCCCGTCCCGTACGTGTTCTTCGTCATCCCCGGCTCGAAGCATGCCTGGCCGAACAGCGCGGCCTGCTGGTCGCCCGCGATCCCCGCCACCGGCACACGGAGGCCGGCCGCGCGCGCCGGATCGGTGAACCCGAACACGCCGCTGGTCGGCATGACCGCGGGGAGGCACGAAGCCGGGACACCGAAGACGTCGAGCAACTCGGATGACCACTGCAGCGCATCGATGTCGAAGAGCATCGTGCGGCTCGCGTTCGACGGATCGGTCGCGTGCACGCCACCCTGCGGCCCGCCGGTGAGCTGCCAGAGGATCCAGCTGTCGACCGTCCCGAACGCGAGCCCGCGGTCACTCTCGACGCCGCCGCCGTGCAGCAGCCACTCGAGCTTGGTCGCGGAGAAGTACGGGTCGAGCACGAGGCCGGTCACGCGCCGGATGAGTGGCTCGTGCCCGGCGGCGCGGAGCTCGTCGCACCGGGCCGCGGTGCGCCGGTCCTGCCAGACGATCGCACGGTGACGCGGGCGCCCCGTCGCCCGGTCCCAGACGACGACGGTCTCGCGCTGGTTCGTGATGCCGATCGCGGTAACCGTTTCGCCGTCGCGCTGCACCGAATCGACGACCTCGGCGAGCGTGGTCCGTGTCGCGTCCCAGATGTCGTCCGCGTCGTGCTCGACACGTCCCGGCTCCGGAAAGTGCTGGGGGAACTCACGGTAGGCGGCATGCCGAGGTCTGCCGTGCTCGTCGACCGCGATCGAGCGGATCCCGGTGGTGCCGGCGTCGATCGCGAGAACGACGGCCACGGCTCAGGTCGCGGGCGCGAGCGCCGCCGTGACGGCGCGGCCGAGCGTGCGGCGCACCCGGTCGAACTCGAGGACGAGCGTGCGGCCGGTCGGCAGCTCGACGCGGAGCTGCAACAACGGGAATCCGGTCCGACTCCGTTCGAGGTGGAGGAGTTCGAGTGCGTGTTCGAGCGCCACGCCATCCGGTCCGAGACCGAGCCGCCGGCGTTGATGCTTCCCGCGTGCGAGCAGGAGCAACCGCTTGTCGGTGAGCACGAGCTCGTATCGCCGGCGTGCCTGGAAGAGGAGCCGCACGCGCTCGCGGCGCAGCAGGGCCCAGCACGTGCCGTGCGCGCGTACCTCTTCGCCCTCCCGAAGGACGCCCTCGAGCAGGACGCCCCGGGTCGCAGTTGCGGATTTGCCGATCTGTCGCTCGACCGCATGCTCGTGAACAGGTGTCGAATTCGTTACGTCGGGGTTCACGGGGCCGCTCACGGAGCGCGAGGCTAGGCGCGACGTGCGAGAGAGGAGCGACCATGAGGATCGGCATCCTCACGGGTGGCGGCGACTGCCCGGGGCTGAACGCGGTGATCCGCGCGGTGGTGCGCAAGGGCGAGGGGATCTACGGGCACGAGATCGTCGGCTTCCGTCACGGCTGGCGGGGCGTGCTCGACGGCGAGACGATGGAGTTGACGATCTCCTCCACGCGCGGCCTGCTGCACCGCGGGGGGACGATCCTCGGCACGTCGCGCACGAACCCCTACAAGACAGAAGGTGGTGTCGCGGCCGCGCTCGACACGTTGGGACGAGAGCGGATCGACGCGCTCATCGCGATCGGCGGGGAGGACACGCTCGGTGTCGCCGCGAAGCTCGGCGGCGAGGGCATCAACGTCGTCGGTGTCCCGAAGACGATCGACAACGACCTCTCGGCGACCGACGTCACGTTCGGCTTCGACACCGCCGTCCAGGTCGCCGTCGACGCGATCGACCGTCTCCACACGACGGCCGAGAGTCACGATCGGGTCATGGTCTGCGAGGTGATGGGCCGGCACGCGGGTTGGATCGCGCTGCACTCGGGGCTCGCGGGCGGTGCCGACGTGATCCTGGTGCCTGAGGTGCCGTTCGACATCGAGGAGGTCTGCGCGCGGTTGATGCACCGCCACCGTCGGGGCGAGGCGTTCTCGATCGTCGTAGTGGCGGAGGGGGCGGTTCCGCGCGAAGGGACGATGGCCACGCAGTCGAGCGACCTCGACGAGTTCGGCCACGTTCGACTCGGCGGCATCGGGTCGCAGCTTGCGCCCGAGATCCAGGCCCGCACGGGCTTCGACACCCGCGTGACGATCCTCGGTCACGTGCTGCGAGGTGGCACACCGACCGCGTTCGACCGCATCCTCGCGACCCGCTTCGGGCTCGAGGCGATCGACGCGGTGCACGAGGGCGACTTCGCCAAGATGGTCGCGCTCCGGGGTGTCGACATCGTGCGCGTGTCGATCGACGACGCGGTGCGCGAGCTCAAGACCGTCCCGCCCGAGCTCCTCGACTCCGCGAGCGTCTTCTTCGGATAGCTTCCGGAGGCGTGAGCGAGCGTCGCGGTGCGGGTATCCCGCGGAGCGGGGACGGCGGGAATGTCGTGGCCGGGACGCCGCTCGACGAGCTGCTCGAGCTCCTCGAGCTCGAGCCCCTCGAGGTCAACCTCTTCCGCGGTGTGAGCCCCGACGAGGCCCAGCAGCGCGTCTTCGGCGGGCAGGTCGCCGCGCAGGCGCTCGTCGCCGCGGGCCGAACCGTCGATTCCGACCGGCCGGTCAACTCGTTGCATGCCTACTTCCTCCGCCCGGGCGATCCCGACGTGCCCATCGTCTACGAGGTCGACCGGATCCGCGACGGCCGCACCTTCACGACCCGGCGGGTCGTCGCGATCCAGCACGGGCACGCGATCTTCAACCTGTCGGCGTCGTTCCAGGTCGTCGAGGCCGGCCCCGACCACCAGATGGAGATGCCCGACGTACCGGGGCCGGAGGCCCTGCCCACCTTCCGGGAGCGCCTCGAGCCCTACCTGGACCGCTTCGGCCCCGAGACGGTCGATCTCCTGACACGCGAACGCCCGATCGAGTCGCGCGCGGTCGCTGACCCGCACTGGCTCGAACCGACGCCGCGCGCGCCCGCGCAGGACGTCTGGATCCGTGCCAACGGCGTCCTGCCGGACGACCCCCTGCTCCATGCCTGCGTCGTCGCCTACGCGTCCGACCTCACGCTGCTCGACACCGCGACGCTGCCGCACGCGATCGGGCACAGCGGGCAGTACCAGATGGCCAGCCTCGACCACGCAATGTGGTTCCACCGGCCGTTCCGGGCCGACGAATGGCTCCTCTACCACCAGGTCAGCCCGTCGGCGTCGCGGGCCCGCGGGCTCGCGCTCGGGCACGTCTTCTGCCGGGACGGCACCCTTGCCGTCACCGTGATGCAGGAAGGTCTCATCCGACCCGTTCCTCCACGCACCTGACCCCGCGGACGCTCGCGTAACCTCGAGCCGTGAGCTCCCGGCACGTCGACCTGCGGTCCGACACGGTCACGACGCCGACGCCCGAGATGCGACGGGCGATGGCCGACGCCGAGGTCGGCGACGACGCCTATGGCGAGGACCCGACGGTCAACCGGCTGCAGTCGCTGGCCGCGGCACTCCTCGGCAAGGAGGCCGCGCTGTTCGTGCCGTCGGGCACCATGGCGAACCAGCTCGCCCTTCGCGTTCTCGGCCGGCCCGGCACCGAGATCCTGTGCGGCGAGCGCGCGCACGTCTACCGCTACGAGACGGCGGCGGCCGCCGGCAACGCGGGTGTGCAGCTGCGGCCGTTGCCCGACGGATCCGGGGTCCTCGACCCCGGGACGGTCACGGCCGCGGCCGCCGACCAGCAGCACCACCTGCCACCGATCTCGGCCGTCGCGATCGAGAACACGCACATGCCCGCGTCGGGCCGGCCGTGGCGGATCGCGGAGGTCGAGGCCGTCGCCGACGCCGCCCGGCGCAACGGGTTCGCGCTCCACTGCGACGGCGCCCGCATCTGGAACGCGGCCGTGGCACTCGGTGTGCACCCATCCGAGCTCGCCGCCCCGGTCGACACCGTGATGTTCTGCCTGTCGAAGGGCCTCGCGGCCCCGGTGGGGTCGCTGCTGTGCGGGCCGGCCGGGCTGATCGGCGAGGCCCGCGCCGAGCGGGGCCGTCTCGGTGGTGGCATGCGTCAGGCCGGGATCCTCGCCGCGGCCGGCATCGTCGCGCTCGAGACGATGGTGGAGCGGCTGGCCGACGACCACGCCCGGGCGCGGCGCCTCGCGACGGCGCTGGCCGAGCGGTTCGACGGCTGCGTCGACCCGGCAGCGGTCGAGACCAACATCGTCTGCGTGCCACTCGACCGCTTGCCGGAGAAGATCGTCGAACGGCTCGACGAACGCGGCGTCGCGATCGGCACCATCGACGCGCGCACGGCACGGTTCGTGACGCACAAGGACGTCGGCGACGAAGCTCTCGAGCGTGCCGTCACCGCGATCGACGAGATCGCGCGCGAGGCGCGTTGAGGCCTCGGAGCTGACAGGGCGGAACAGGGGGACAGTCCATGGCCCGGATCCTCATCACCGGCTGCTCGACCGGAATCGGCCGCGCCGCCGCGATCGAGCTCACCAAACGGGGCCACGAGGTCGTCGCCACCGCGCGCCGACCGGAGACGCTGGCCGATCTCGACGTCGCGCAGGCGCTGGCGCTCGACGTCGACGACGACACGTCGGTGGCCGCGGCGATCGGAGATGCGGGACAGCTCGACGCGCTCGTGAACAACGCGGGCTTCGGCGTGACCGGACCGGTCGAGCGCGTCCCGGTGTCGGAAGGCAAGCGGATCTTCGAGACGAACTTCTTCGGCGCGCTCCGCATGATCCAGGCCGTGCTTCCCGACTGGCGGGCGCGGGGGAGCGGGACCGTCGTCAACGTCAGCTCGGTCGCGGGGCGCGTCGGTGCGCCCCTCGACGGGCTCTACAGCGCGACCAAGTTCGCGCTCGAAGCGGTGTCGGAGGCGTTGCACTACGAGGTCGGCCACTTCGGCATCCGCGTGCGGATCGTCGAGCCGGGAGAGTTCGAGACGGGCTTCTCCGCCAACACCGTCCGCCACGGCCTCGACACGCCCCCCTACGACGAGCTCGACCGCGAGTGGGGAGCAGCGCGTGCGAAGTTGATCGGGGGCGGCGACGCGCCGGGCCCGGAGGCGGTCGCGGTCACGATCGCCGACGCCGTCGAGTACGACGGCCCGCGGCTTCGTTGGCCCGTCGGGTCGGACGCGGACCTGGTGCTCGGCGCCCGCGCGTCGATGGACGACGAGGCGTTCGAGCGGGCGATGCGCGACGTGCTGGGAGTCGAGTGGTGAGCGCGGGACGACGCCCGTGACGCTCGTCAGCGAGACGCCGACGAGCGTCCTCGCCGTGTACGCACATCCCGACGATCCGGAGATCTCGGCCGGCGGCACGCTCGCGCGGTGGGCGGCGGCCGGTGCGTCGGTCTGGCTCCTCATCACGACGCGCGGCGAGAAGGGGACGCGCGACCCCGACGCCGACCTCGACGCGCTCGCCGAGCTTCGCGTCGAGGAGACGGGCAAGGCGGCCGAACTCCTCGGTCTCGCGGGCCACTTCCACCTCGGCGCGGGCGACGGCGAGCTGGAGGACGACGCCCGCCTGCGCGGCGAGATCGTGCGGTTCGTACGCGAGCTCGAACCCGAGGTCGTGC
>Ga0070741_10020840_pt1 | contig 10269 bp, 10 predicted proteins | sample Coa_R1_4_FD_66440 | JGI IMG/M metagenome (GOLD analysis project Ga0070741, IMG submission 66440) | Surface soil microbial communities from Centralia Pennsylvania, which are recovering from an underground coalmine fire - Coalmine... | ecosystem: Environmental > Terrestrial > Soil > Unclassified ...
GAATTGCGCTACAAATCGCGCCGGAGAGCGCGCTGCAAGAGCGACCAGGCAGCCGCAATCGTCCAAGCGAAGCTCGTCGATTCTGGGTCTTGCAAAATCGCGACACTCGAAGAAAGTGTTGCGGTCCGATCTATGCCCGGGATTACGCGTGCGTAGCGCGTGGGCCACTAGCTAGAATTGTTTCTGAAACCATGGAGACTCTACGCTTGCCGGCGAATGATGATGCTGCCGTTGAGCACGCGGCACAGATCATTCGCGCAGGCGGCCTGGTCGCGTTTCCCACTGAGACAGTGTACGGCCTTGGCGGGAACGCCCTCGAGGCGGCCGCGGTGATGAAGATCTTCACGGCAAAGGAGCGGCCGACCTGGGATCCCCTCATCGTGCATTTGGGTTCCCGCGAGATGCTCGAAGCCGTGATCGCAAAGCCAACAGCGCAGTTCGAGAAACTGTTGGCTAATTTCATGCCTGGGCCATTGACTGTGGTGCTTCCGAAGAATGCCGTTGTGCCGGATATGGTGACTGCCAGAAGGAAGACGGTAGCGGTGCGTTTCCCCCCGCATCCGGTGGCACAACGCTTGATCGCGGTAAGTGGATTACCGCTCGCGGCTCCGAGCGCCAACCGCTTTCAGCGCGTGAGTCCGACGACGGCTGACCACGTTCTTGCCGATCTCGATGGCCGAATCGATGCCATTCTGGATGGTGGACCATGTCCGATCGGAGTGGAATCCACCGTGCTGGATTTGACTGGGCGGGTGCCGCTCATCCTGCGGCAGGGCGCAGTAACCCCGGAGCAGTTGCGGCAAGTTCTGGGCGAGGTCGCCATGTCCGGTTCGGATGGCGTCTCGCGTCCACAAGAGGGCCGGCCCTCGCCTGGGATGATGTCCCGCCACTATGCGCCCGCACGAAACTATTGCTAACAGACGGGCAGGAAGACGCGCTCTCGGAAAAAGCGCGGGAAATATCCAAGCAGAAATTCGGCGTGTTGCTGCCGCGCGGATGGAAGATTTCTGCTGGCGCGAAGTTTGATTGGGGCGAATGGCGGGATTGGGCCGAGTTGGCTTCGCGGCTCTATGCTGCATTGCGCTAGCTCGACGAGCAGAACCTTAACGTGATTATTGCACCGTTGCCTCCCCAGGAAGGCCTCGGTGGTGCGATCAGAGAAAGACTCTTGAAAGCCGCCGGCCGAGAGACGGATGATTCAGAGTTACGAACAGGCTGATTGACTCGTCGCATGGTACCGGACCAACCTTATCGCTTCCTGGATTACATCGTATACAAGATTGAGGTCGTCGCTGCTGATGCAATATGGTGGCAGCAAATAAATAACGTGACCCAGAGGACGCAACAGGACACCGCGTTCCAGGAAGAACCTGTAAAGGCGTGGCTTGAGAGTTGAGAAGTACCCGGCATCATCGGCTTTCAATTCAATCGCCGCAACAGTTCCGATTTGCCGGACTTCGAGCACGTCAGAATGTGAAGAAAAATACGCCAGCCGCTGCTTGTGCAAAGCGGCAATGGCGTCGATCTGCTCCCAAACATTCCCTGCCTCAAAGATTTCCAGATTGGCCACGGCCGCGGCGCAGGCGAGAGGGTTACCCGTGTAGGAGTGTCCATGAAAGAAACTGTGTCCCTCGCCGCGGAATTCGTTGTAGACCGCCTCCGTGCAGAGCGTAGCCCCGAGGGGAAGAAATCCCCCGGTAATGCCCTTTGAAATGCACATCAGATCGGGCACGACTCTGGCGATCTCGCAGGCGAACATTTTTCCGCAGCGCCCAAAACCGGTAAGCACCTCGTCGGCAATGAGCAGCACCTCGTATCGATCACACAGCGCGCGAATCTGCTTGAGGAACTCGACTGGGTGCACGATCATTCCGCCGGCGCCCTGCAGCAGCGGCTCGACGATAATGGCCGCGATTCGCTCGCTATTTTGTTCCAGGGTTGCACGAAGCGACTGAATGCAATCGATGGCGCATTCACTTCGTCGTTTACCCACGGGGCAGCGAGCACAATACGCGGAATGGACCCGATGCACAGGAAAACGCAAGTGAGCGAACGGAGCCGTGAACCCGGAATCAGCGCTCACTGACATAGCGCCGGCGGTGTCTCCGTGATAGGCATGGTCGAGGGCGATGATTTCCTGTTTTTGGTCGCGCCCTTGGTTTCGCCAATACTGAACGGCCAGTTTCAGCGCCACTTCGACAGCCGTCGATCCGTCATCCGAGTAAAAAATGTTGGCGAGGGCCGCGGGAATAAAGTGTCTGAGTTTTCTGGTAAGCCGCTCTACCGGCTCATGCGAGAACCCGGCGAGCAGCACATGATCCAGTTTCTCGACCTGAGCAGCAACTGCTTTTGCAATGTGCGGATGACAGTGGCCATGCAGGTTCACCCACCAGGATGAAATCGCATCAATGATTCGCCTGCCGTCGGTTGTGTAAAGATACGATCCTTCGGCTCGCGAGATCGTCAAAGGTGGAGGATCCACGTTCGCTTGAGTAAAGGGATGCCAGATACTTAAACTGGGCGCGGCGCTCATGCGAATGCTTCCCGGATGAAATGTCGATAGAACACGCTCTCGAGCGATGCCCGATCAATGTTTTCAAGCGGAGGAATTTCTCCGATTACCTGCTTCCCACCGTAACGCTCGATAGCCCGCTTGTTGTCAGGGTTAGGAGGTCCGATCAACACAATGCCGTGTATGGGGGTTTGGGCGCCATCGAGACAGCCAATCGACAATAGCGTATGGTTGATCGTCCCAAGCGTACTGCGCGCGGCCAAGATCACTGGTAAGCCCAACTGCCGCATCAGGTCCATCATGAATTGATGCCGGTTGATCGGGACCATCACTCCGCCCGCGCCCTCCACAATCAACGGCCTTTCACCATTGCCTGCCGGGAGATTGATTCGCTCCAGCGAAATTTCGCACCGCGCGCGGTCGGCCGCCAGATGAGGCGATACCGGATCATCAAAAACGTAGACTTCAGGCAGAGTGTCGGCAACATCGATGCCGCCCAGGCCTACGACTGTCTGCCGATCCGTGCCTTCCGTGGCGCCGGTTTGGATTGGCTTCCAGTAAATACCTCGCAAAGCAGCGCACAAGAGCGACGACAATACAGTTTTGCCAACGTTGGTGTCGGTGCCGGTCACGAAAAATCCTTTAGGCATGGTGGAGCACCGAAGCCGAAGCTATGGCGACAATGAGCTGCTCGATGTTGGAATTCGTCAACGGGGCGGTGAGAGAGAGCCGCACTCGCGCTGTTCCCGCCGGAACAGTTGGCGGCCGAATCGCCCGCACCGCAAACCCCTGTTCATTGAGCGCCGTGGCGAAACTTAACGTCGCGGCATTGTTTCCAACTACGATGGGGACAATCTGCGACGTGCTCGATCCACAGGAAAAACCCAGTTGCCGCAGCTTGCTTCTCAGACTTGATGCCAGGCTGTCCAGATGTCTACGCTCAGTTTCCATCGAAGCGGCCAGTCGAAAGGCGGCTCGAATCTGTCTGGCAAAATAAGGAGGCATAGCGGTGCTGAAGATAAAACTGCGCGCTCGATTAATCAAAATGTTTCGCAGCAGCCGGCTGCCACAAACGAATGCTCCCATGCTGGCCAGCGCCTTCCCGCAGGTATGAACAACCGCTAGCGGCTGCAATCCTGCTTCGGCCGTCAACCCACGTCCTTGGGGACCGCAAACACCCGTGGCATGCGCCTCGTCCACGATCAAATCGGCATCGTACTGAGTTGCCAGGCGAGAGATTTCCGCCAGTGGCGCCCGGTCTCCCTCCATGCTGAAGATGCTTTCAGTCACGATCACGCGAGCTCCGGGATGTTTCTGATTCGCCTGCAAAGATTGTTCCAGCGAATCCAAATCGACATGCGGGTAAATCACTTTTTTCGCGCCGGAGAGCCTGATGCCATCGATAATGCTGGCGTGGTTTAAAGCATCAGAAAACACAAGGTCGTCTTTTCCGAGCAAGGCGCTCAACAGCCCCGTGTTAGCCGCGAACCCGGAAGAAAAAAATAGGGACGACTCAGTTCCCACAAAAGCCGCAAATTCTTCTTCCAGTTCATCCCATGCTGGGTCGTGTCCGCTCAACAAACGCGATCCCGTGGACCCGGTCCTCTTGCATTCCTCGATGCCTTCTAAGAGAGCGGACTTGAGGCGCGGGTCGCTGGCAAGACCGAGATAGTCATTGGAGGTGAGGTTCACCCCAGTATCCACGCGGAGTTCCCGCAATTGCGATTCTCTTTCGAGATGGGCGAGCGAATCCTCCATCCGCTGCGTTAGAACGCTACACAGCATGCGCCACCTTCTCCATCGGCTTGAGTCCGAGTTCGCGCAGCAGTTCACAATCTTCCGAGGGCTGCGGATTCGGCGTCGTCAGAAGGCGTTCCCCACAGAAGATGGAATTTGCGCCGGCGAGAAAGCAGAGCAGAACCGCTTCGCGCGTCATTTGCATGCGCCCCGCTGCCAGGCGAACCCTGGAGCGCGGCATGAGAATACGCGCAGTGGCAATGGTCCGCACCATGACAAGCGGATCAACGCCGGCTTGAGCACCCAGCGGCGTTCCTTCAGCCCGAACCAACATATTTATAGGAACGCTCTCCGGATGGGGGCTCAATGTCGCGAGTTGCTGCAACAGCGCGACTCGATCGTCATCCGTTTCACCCATCCCCACGATTCCACCGCAGCAGACGCTGATTCCCGCCGCGCGCACGTTGGCAATGGTATCCAGGCGCTCCTGATAGGTGCGAGTGGTGATGATTTTGGCGTAGAATTCCGGCGACGTATCGAGGTTATGGTTATAGGCGGTGAGCCCCGCCTGTTTCAGGCGCTGCGCCTGCGATTTCGTCAACATGCCCAACGTGCAGCAGACTTCCAGGCCAAGATCAGCAACCGCCCGTATTGACTGCAGCACCGACTCGAATTCTCTGCCCTCTGGTGCTTGTCGCCAGGCGGCGCCCATGCAGAAGCGCGTTGCCCCTTCGGCCTTGGCATTGACCGCGGCCGCCCGCACCTCAGCCGGATCCATAATGGGCACTCGTTCAACACCGGTGCTGTAATGCGCGCTCTGCGGACAGTAGGCACAATCCTCAGGACAGCCTCCTGTCTTGATGGAGAGCAGTCGACATAGCTGAATTTCATTCAGAGAATGAAATTGGCGATGCGTGCTTTGCGCCTGAAAAATCAAGTCGGGTAAATCTTGACGATAGATTTCTGCAACTTCCGCTCGCGTCCAGTCTGTGCGCATAAAGAATTTCCAATTGTACAAAAATCCACCAAAGATCCCCCCAAGGAAGAAATTTTCCGGAGTGGCACAAAGGTCCATGGGTACCTGGACCATGCGGGTAATTTTGCCATTTTCAGGGCAGAGCGGAACTACCTGCATGATTCTGCACACAATACGGCCACCCTCCGGGTGGGTGAATTGGATGAGGCTCGAAGTCGAACGTTATTCCGGGTTTGAAGCGGACGAACGGCCGGTTCGGTTTCGATTCAATGAGCGTCAGTGCCTACTCGGAGAGATTGTCGACCAGTGGTATGGTACGCAGGACGCTTTTTACAAAGGTTGCGCCGATGATGGGAGTCTCTACATCCTACGCCGTAAGACTTCGACTCAGAAGGCGCATGGCACTTGGTGTGATCTCGCCAAATGCCGCCCGAACGCTAAACCCGAGACCCGCGACGCTCACCGGTCACATTGACCAACAGCATCACTTTTCCTCAGTTGATAATCGGGCCACCCACGGGGCCGTTCTCCGCTGGAAATCCCAACTGTTTGCTGCGAAGACCTCTGCGGACCAGTCGACGATGATCTTATGGATGCCGCCAAACGCTACCGATTTGAATCCGTCTTTTTAATTCATGCCGGAGTCACAGTTTGCCCTCCGCCCTTTTTTGTTCGGAAGCCAAGACCTCGCTTGGAGCGAACTTGGTTCGCTGCTACTCAGCATGCGACTGTGCCACTAAGCGCCTCAGAAGGCCACTGCCGACTAGCTCCGGTGGTGGCGCAACCCAGGGTCCGTGCAATGGGTAGATTTGCAATCAGAAATCAGAAAAGGGCATCTTCGGTGGACGTCATCAGAAAACAGGTACAGGCGGTTTCACTCCACACACGATGATCGACGCTGCCCGCCTCACTGTGGATGAAATCGCCGGGATATAGCGTTCTGTCATCAACTCCGTTTTCCAGGTCATAACTATTGGCCGGTTTGGGTGATCGACGAGGCTGACCATCTTGGGATGTATTTCAAAACCGTCATGCAGCCGGTTCTGACCCGAATACCAATCCCGTTTTCTTCACCATCAATAATGCATCAGCCGTTGTGGGTAGGCCGAAGCTAGAGTCTTTGGGAACAGATCGAGTTGTCGCAGGCAACGGAACTATAGCCCGTATGTTGGTTCCGTGACCGTTTGATACGATTTCAAGCTGGCCGTTCAGTTCGTTCAAACGCTCTCGCATGCCGGCCAGGCCTACCCCCGTTCCCCAATTCGCGTCGCGAAGGCGACTTAATAGCTCCGCTGGTATGCCGCGACCCAGATCTCGTATCTCAAGTATTACAGTCTCGGCTTGGTACTGAAAACGGACGTTGACCTCCAAGGCTCCAGAGTGGCGATGCGCATTAGTCAAGCTCTCCTGCAGCACCCGGAAGAGTGCGGTCTCGATCGCGATAGGGAGTCGTTCCTGCATAACCGCGAGATCCACCGTTACCTTAAGTCCGCTTCGCTTCCCGAAACCATCGACAAACCACTGCGCCGCAGACGTGAAGCCTGCTTCATCCAACAATGGAGGGTGCAGCAGGTACGAGGTAGTGCGAATTTCTTGTAGCGCCTGATCCGCCAGGGCAGCGATCTCGGACATCACGTCCGATGTAGCTTGGTGTTCTTTTAGTCTTTCCTCAAGGGCGGCGAGGCCCATTTTCAGCGCGGCCAGTGTTTGGCCGGTGCTGTCGTGCAAGTCGCGGGCTATTTTTCGTCTCTCCTCGTCCTGCACCTTGAGCAGCCGTTGGGAAAGATTTTGCAGTGTGGCGGTGCGTTGTAAGACTAGCGATTCCAGTTGAGCGTGGGAAAGTCTAGGTCTGTCCAAATGCTTTGAAAGAATCCCCATATGTCCTCCTGGTAGCGACGAGATGGCACGAACCCTTCATTCCTTCAGAGTTGGTGAATTCTCTCATTCATAGCCTTCGAGGTCTGGTCAAAATTGCTCGCCTTGTCCTCGGGTATTCGTCCCTGCCTTTTGACGATGGCCCGCCGCCCGGTGCACGAAAAAGGGGACCTGATTGCGGGCATCAAGGCTCCAGGTTATTTCGTGGTGCAGATATGTGCCGAGAAACATATTTTGTAGGGAGGGTGAACTTCTCTAGAACTGCTCCTACTCACGCGTGTTTGTTTAATCAACGGCTCAATTTCGTGATTAATCTCAAACATCACTGGCGTGCGACATCCCTGTCGATATATGGCGTGCACGCTTTGTTGCTGCGTTAGCCCGTAAAAGACTAGCGAGCGTCCCGCACTCAACGTGCTTCTGTCCCGCATCGAAGGATATGAACTAGATTCCTCGGCCCATAGACCAGTAAGGGTGTACGAGAATTCGACACCACTTCCGAACAATCGCAAAACAAGTCAGTTGAAGATGGGCTGCGCTAGCGTGGCGCTTGGACACGACATTCCTTTGCTGTCGTGCAAATCGGCGGGCCATTACCTGCCGGCCCGTCGGGGAGCACTACATTCAGCCCAGTATCCAAATCTAACTGAACATCAAGCCTTTAGGACAAGACTAGGTTTTTGCTCGATTTGAATAAGAAAGAGCGCCCTGCTGGAGAGGAGAGCGCTTTTCTTGAAAGAGGTTGAGAACCTCACTTCGCAATTAAGGTGACTGTAACGCCTTCGGCAAATTCAGGATGTTCAATATTGTACAGGCCGAGGTCCGAATTCAAGGCGGCTTGGGACCTGCCGTAGAAGACTACCGTGTCCCACGACAATTGGCGCGAGCTCACTGAGAAAGCAGCAAAAGAGCAACAATCCTGAAAAACGAATACTTCTTGTCGAAGAACTGAACGGAGTTCTGTCGCACCGCGAAGCTACTGCCCAGCAGTACAAGGACTCGAAAGCGCTGATTGCCCGGGCGCGAACTCAATCGTGCAGAACTACATTGAGCAGCGAGCTGTGGACTTGCAGTCCGCCGTTGTAGTGAATAAACCCCAATTTCCTGAACCGGTTCATGAAGAAGCTGACTCGCGAACGAGTGGTGCCGACCATCTCGGCCAGCGTTTCCTGACTGATTTTTGGCACCACGGTTTCCGGCGCGCCTTCCTTGCCGAAATGGGCCAGCAACAGCAATATCCGGGCGAGTCTTTTCTCGCTGGAATTGAACAGCTGGTCAACTAAATCCTCTTCGTATCGAATGTTGCGTGTGAGCAAATAGGCAACGAACATATCGGAAAACGCGTGTTCCCGATGAAGCACTTCCATCATCGCCTTCTTATCGATTCGCATTACAGAGCAATCGGTCAGTGCGGTTGCGGAGCATAAGCGAAGAGGCTGCCCGGTTAAGCAACCTTCTCCGAAGAAATCGCACTCGTTCAAAATGCCTATTGTGGCTTCCTTCCCGCTCTTCGACACTACGGTGAGTTTTACTTTTCCTTTCTGTATATAAAAAACAGCATCGGACGACTCCCCTTGAACAAAGATTGGCTGCTTTTTAGGAAAAGCTACGATTTTCCTGCCGCCGTCGATAGTAGAAAGGAAGGTCTTGGTATCGAATGTATTGCGTTTCTTGGCCGCTGCTGCAGGCGTCATGATCCCTTCCCCTCGTTAGGAGAGTTTCAGTACGATTGCATGGATTCTGTACTTGGTTTAAAAACAAAGCGTATGAAGGCGGGGGAACACCATGCTGCTGCGAAGCAAAGGCTTCGCTCGATGCATTCATGGTGACACCAAATCATGATCGAAGTCAATGCCGTGCTTGGATAGTGCCGTGCTTGCACAGGCCCCTGCACGTTCCGGGCGGGGCACAGCGTCTCGTTGCTTGCGACGACAATCTGCAGTTGCCGAGCAGCGCAAAAGTCGCTTGCCACTTTGCACTTTCTTTCTGTTGGCTACTTGCGCGTTGTGCCAGAGCAAACGTGCTGCCGCTGGCTTGCGTCAGAGGTTAGAGTTTGACGGCTCAGACTCACCCGAGCGGCCGCGCTAGGAGAGGATCTAAGCCATTGTGCAGCGAATTGCACCAATACGGGTCGTATGCGCACGTGGGGATCACTTCCCGACGCTCCGTGAGTGCAGCCTCCAACTCAAGCAGGGACGACGGAGAGAGCACACTGAACACGTCGCATTTCCTCGGGGTGCTGACTTCGGTCGCGATCACCACTGCTTACCGTCCATATTGGAGGCGCTCCACTTCGGCGACGTTCAAAACTTTTGGTTCGACGATCGGCAGCGACGCGGGCATCAACCTCCTCTACGAGGTTGGGCCCGGCATCCGGCAAATGGTGAAGGGCCGCGCGCCGAAGTTCGTCTCCAGGATTGAAGAGCGCATCACCAACGACCAGACCTTGAGGGACATCGTCACCTCTCCAAGATAAGTTCTTCAATAACGGCCAGTGTTTAGGAGGTTGTTTGAAAAGATGAGGTCCTCAAACCTCCTTCAAGAAAAGCGCTCTCCTCTCCAGCGGGGCGCCTTTTTCATTTGATCTCACGCCAGCAAGAATGCGAAGTTCAGCCGGAACAGCCTGCGGCGCTTAGGGGCTGCGCGCATCGAGTTTCACCCGTCGCGCATACGCGGAGTGCAGCAGTGGCGATGAGCCCTGATGACTCTGGTGCTCGACTCGCAATGCCGGTCGTCAAGCGGACCTTCGCCGTCCGCTCAGTAAATTAATGATTAGAACCACCAATCCCACAACCAGCAGCAAATGGATCAGACCTCCGCCCACATGCAAACTGAAGCCCAGAAGCCACAAAATCAGAAGAACAACCAAAATGGTCCAAAGCATCTCACCCTCCTGTACTCATTTGCGAGCACATGAATTCTGAAAGAGCTAAGCATCTTCACGTTGGGATCACGTCTGTCCCAAAGCTGGTTCGTCGTTACAGTTTCAGCAATCTGTCAAAAAAGGAACGATAGCGTTGTAGGGCAACTCGCAGGCCCTCGGTGGACACGTTATCGCCGCGGTCCCACTGCTTTTCCAAGCCGGCTCGCTCGTTGGCGAAACCTTCGGCCAGTCGCTGCATCACCGCAGCTACCAGCTTGTCTGCGCCCTCGACCGTCTGGCGCGGCT
>Ga0070741_10020841_pt1 | contig 10269 bp, 11 predicted proteins | sample Coa_R1_4_FD_66440 | JGI IMG/M metagenome (GOLD analysis project Ga0070741, IMG submission 66440) | Surface soil microbial communities from Centralia Pennsylvania, which are recovering from an underground coalmine fire - Coalmine... | ecosystem: Environmental > Terrestrial > Soil > Unclassified ...
ATCAATGTGGGCGGACGGCCGTTTAATTCATGGCCGGCGTTTGTGATTGTCTGCTTCGAACTGACGGTGCTGTTTTCCGCCGCGTCCGCGGTCATCGGCATGTTTGCGCTTAACGGTTTGCCCATGCCTTATCATCCGGTGTTCAATGTGCAGCGCTTTGTGGACGCCAGCAAAGACGGCTTCTTCCTTATCATCGAAGCCACAGACCCGAAATTTGACGTTGAAGAGACCGGAAGTTTTCTGAAAAATTTGAGCCCCGCCGGAGTTTGGGAGGTGCCGTATTAACTTGTCTCCCAAAAACTCGCTTTGCCGGAAAACGCATGCCGGGGCGCGGAATGAAAATGCGAATTCCCGCGTCAAATTCCTGCGGCCTGCAGGCGCAGCCGCCGTTGCGCTGTTGTGGTTGTTGATCGTCGGTTGCCGCCAGGACATGCACGATCAACCCAAATACATTCCATTGCGCGCCAGCGACTTCTTTGGCGATATGCGTTCGGAGCGCCCTCTGCCTGTGGGCGTAGTGGCACAAGGACATTTAAACGAAGATACGTACCTGGCTACCGGCAAGATCAACGGAGCTCTGGGAAATGTCTTCCCGTTCCCGATTACGGAACAGGACATGAAGCGTGGCCAACAGCGCTACACCATTTATTGCACGCCTTGCCACTCCCCCGTTGGGGATGGCCATGGCACCGTGGTGCAGCGCGGCTACAAACAGCCCCCGGCTTACACGGATCCTAAGGTTTTGCAATCTCCTGTGGGACATTATTTCGATGTGATGACCAATGGTTATGGCGCCATGCCAGATTATGCGGCGCAGGTCAGCGTGCCCGATCGCTGGCGAATCGCCGCGTACATCCGGGCATTGCAGTTGAGCCAGCATGCCACACTGGCTGATATTCCCCCGGACCAGCGCAACAAGCTGGCAGAGTCAACACCGATGAATATGCAACTGGGCAACACGCCTCCCGAGCAGGTTGAGCATCCCGCCGAGCGAGGTCAAGCGAAATGAGCGAAATTACGCGAAGCGAGCCCATCAATCGAACCGTCGCAGACCTGATGCCTCCGGTCCTGCTTGAGCGTCTGCAAACGCGGGCTCTGTTAGTCGGAGTTATCGGCGCCGCTGCCTGCATCCTTGGCGCTGCAACCAATACCCAGCAATTTATGCGTTCCTACCTGGTGGGATACATGCTGGGTCTGGGACTCAGTCTGGGTTCGCTGGGCCTGTTGATGATGCAATACCTGACCAAGGGCAACTGGGGATTCCTCATCCGCCGCCAGCTCGAGGCTGGCAGCCGGGTCCTTCCGCTGATGGCCGTGCTGTTTCTGCCGATTGTACTGGGCATCAATGGGCTTTATCCCTGGTCCGAAGCTGGCAGAAAAATGCTGACCGAAGAAGATTTGCATCAGTTCAAGATGCAGGCGTACCTGACGCCCAAATTTTTCGTCATTCGCGCCATCATCTATTTTGCGGTCTGGATTGCCCTCGCTTACTTCCTCAATAAGTGGGGGAAAGAGCAGGATCGCGAAGATGTGCCCGACCTGCCGCGCAGCCGCCGCTACCAGACCTTGTGCGGGCCTGGGCTGGTGGTTTTCTGCATCACGGTCACGCTTGCGGTCATTGATTGGGTTATGTCACTCGATATTCATTGGTATTCAACCATGTATGGCCTGATCTTTATTGACGGCCAGGGGCTGATTGCCATGTGCTTCATCATTATGATGACGGCCGCATTATTCAAGTACCGGCCTATGTCGCAGGTGCTGGTTCCGCAAACACTTCATGATTTGGGGAACCTGACGTTGGCTATGGTGATGCTGTTCGCATACTTCTCATTTTCGCAGTTCCTCATCATCTGGTCGGGCAATCTGCCGGAAGAAATTCATTGGTATATAGACCGCATCAGGACGAATTGGGGGGCAGTTGCCCTGGCCATCGCGCTGTTTCACTTTGCCATTCCGTTCTTCCTGTTATTGCATAAGCCCATCAAGCGGAACCTGAAGACGCTGCTGCCCGTTGTGATGATCCTGTTTCTGGCGCGGTATATTGATATGTTGTGGTATATAGCCCCAAATTTTAAAGATTCGCGTGGCAGCTTTTCGTGGATGGATTTGGCCTGTCCTGTTGCCGTGGTCGGTCTTTGGATTGCGGCCTTCTGCTGGCAATTGAGATCGCGCCCGCTGTTCCCGGTTTACGATCCGCTGTGGACGGAGGTGGATAAGCTCCATGGACACTAGACATCAACATTCCTCCAGTCCTCTGGAAAACCCCGATGTGTTGCACGAGGAATCCGATGTTAACGTGCGCGGCATTGTTGGCTTCGGCCTGGGGCTGGCGCTCTCCATCGGACTTTCGGCGCTGGTGCTTTATGGCATGTTCTATTACTTGCGCGGTGCGTTTACACCCACGCCGGTCAGGCCGAGTCCGCTGATTGGAGTGCGTGAGCCCGTGGAACCCAACCAGGCTCCAGAGATGTTCCCCAGCCCGCGCTTGCAAACAGATTATTACGGCGACTTGGATATAGTCCGCAAGCAATGGGAGCAGCAGCTTGAGAGCTATGGATGGCAGGATAAAAATGCGGGAATCGTGCATATACCGATTGACCAGGCCATGAAGTTAACGCTGGAACGCGGATTGCCGGCGCGCACCGCCACCGGACAGCAACCGACGGAAACGCGGACTGCCGGCTTTCGAGGAGAGAGACAGCCCAAACTGCTGGCTCACCGTTAATCGGTGGCCGGGCTATGCTCTTACGTGGAGATGTAGCTTGCTGCGTCTCTCAGATGGATGTTATGTAGAGACGTAGCTTTGCTGCGTTTCAGTTAGATGGTGTCATGAAGTTGTTTGCTACATTTTGCATAAGCGTCTTATTTGCCTTGCTCTTTATGGTGAATGTAGCGCAGGCGCAGCTTTACTCGGAGCCCAAGGCCCCGGCGCCACAGGGTAAGCCGTCTCTGTTACAGAACATCGGGATTGATCAGAAGCTGAACCAGCAGGTTCCGCTGGACTTGAAGTTTCAGGACGATAGCGGCCAGCCGGTCGAATTAGGAAAGTACTTTGGCAACAAACCGGTGATTCTGGCCCCGGTGTATTACACCTGTCCCATGCTGTGCAACGAAGTGCAAGGTGGGTTGGCCAGCAGCCTGGCGATTTTGAAGTTCAGTGCCGGCAGGGAATTTGAAGTGGTGGCGGTGAGCATCAATCCCCGCGAGACTCTGGAAGCGGCGCAAAGAAAGAAGAAGCAGTTTCTGAATCGTTACAAGCGCGCCGGAGCGGAATCAGGAGTGCATTTCCTGTTTGGGGACCAGGCCAATATCGATGCTCTGATGAAAGTCATTGGCTTTCGTTACGCCTATGATTCGAAGACCGACCAGTTTGCGCACGCCAGCGCCATCATGGTGCTGACGCCGCAGGGGAAGCTGGCGCAATATTTTTATGGCATCGAATACGCGCCTAACGATTTGCGGCTGGCTTTGGTAGATTCATCGCAGAACAAGATCGGAAGCCCGGTAGACCAGGTATTGCTGTACTGCTTCCACTATGATCCGGCGACCGGACATTTTGGCCTGGTGATCATGAATATTGTGCGGCTGGGCGGCATCATTACCGTGCTGCTGATGGGAACGTTTCTGACGGTTTCGTTCCGCCGCGAGTTTAAGACGCGCAGAGCGGCTCATTAACTGAGAATTTTTTTATGGAATACGGAATTGAAATGCAGAGAGCGAGACTGAAGCCAACGGCTTTCATAACATAATTATGGTTTCGAACATTCCATTATTTCCCGAGAGCGCCTCCAGCATGTCCCGCCATGTGGACTATCTGTATTTCTTCCTGACGGCGAATCTCATTTTCTTCACTGGCCTGGTGGCGGTGCTGGTGGTTTTCTTCGCGATCCGCTACCGGCGCGCAAAAAATCCCAAGTCTGAACCCATTCATGGCTCCATGATCCTGGAAATCACCTGGACCATTATTCCCCTCGGCATTTCGCTGATCATGTTCTTCTTTGGCGCGATAGTTTATTTTCATTTCAATCGCCCACCGGCCAACGCCATGGAAATCTATGGGACAGGAAAACAATGGATGTGGAAGTTCCAGCACATTGAAGGCGCGCGCGAAATCAACCAGTTGCATGTGCCGGTGGATCGCGATGTGCGCGTGGTGCTGACCTCGCAGGATGTGATCCATGATTTCGCCGTGCCCGCGTTCCGTCTCAAGGGAGATGTTGTTCCCGGTCGTTATGTCAGCGTCTGGTTCCGGGCCACCAAGACCGGCAATTACCGCCTGTTCTGCGACCAATACTGCGGTACGCTGCATTCGGGCATGGTAGGCGAAGTGATCGTCATGGATCCGGCCGAATACCAGGATTGGGTGTCGAGCCGGGGCGAGGGATCGCTCGGCCAACAGGGAGAGAAAATCTTCCAGCAACTGGGCTGCAATACCTGCCACCGTAATGATTCCCTGGCGCGCGGGCCTAATCTCGCCGGCCTCTCTGGAAATCCCGTGAAGCTGAAGGATGGAAGCCTGATTATTGCCGACGAGGGCTATATCCGCGAATCGATTGTGAACCCGGCCGCAAAGATCGTCGCCGGCTTTGACAATATTATGCCCACCTTCCAGGGACAAATTAATGAAGACGATATGATCGCCCTGGTGTATTACATTAAATCTTTACACAATCAACAACCCGGAGGACCGGTGAAAACCTCACCTAACTCCACAGAAGTTCCGGGAGCTAATCCCCCGGTGAAGCTGCAATAATTATGGCGACTCCGACTGTTACTAACGAACTGCCGCGCGAGCATTATTTGAATTCCGAGTTCGGCATCAAGTCATGGCTTTTGACCAAAGATCACAAGCGCATCGGGATACTCTATCTTCTCTCGATTACCTTCTTTTTCTTTATCGGCGGCTTTTTCGCCACATTGATTCGCATTCATCTGCTTACCCCCGAGGGCGCGCTGGTCACGGCTGACAATTACAACAAACTGTTCACCATGCACGGCATCATGATGGTCTTCTTCTTTCTTGTGCCATCGGTGCCGGCTGTGCTGGGCAACTTTGTTTTGCCGCTCATGCTGGGAGCCAAAGATGTGGCCTTTCCCAAGCTCAACCTGATGAGCTGGTATATCCTCATCATCGGCGGCGCCATTACCTTGTGGGCCCTGGTGAGCGGCGGCGTGGATACGGGCTGGACTTTCTACACTCCGTTCAGCACTACATTTTCCAACACCCACGTGATTACCGCCGCGATGGGCATCTTCATCGCGGGGTTTTCTTCCATTCTGACCGGGCTGAATTTCATTGTGACCATCCACCGCATGCGGGCGCCGGGGCTCACCTGGTTTCGGCTGCCTTTGTTCGTGTGGGCCATCTATGCCACCAGCCTGATTCAGGTTCTGGCCACGCCGGTAATCGCGATTACGATGGTGCTGGTGGGCCTGGAGCGCGGTTTTCATATTGGGATCTTCGATCCGCGCTACGGCGGCGACCCAGTGCTGTTCCAGCACATGTTCTGGTTCTACTCGCACCCGGCCGTGTATATCATGATCCTGCCGGGCATGGGGATCATCAGCGAGCTGATCTCGACTTTTTCCCGCAAGCCGGTCTTCGGATATAAATTTGTCGCCTTCTCCAGCCTGGCAATTGCGGTCTTTGGTTTTATTGTCTGGGCGCATCACCTGTTCGTCGCCGGCATCTCGGTGTACTCGGCCATGATCTTTTCGTTCCTGAGCTTTTTGGTGGCTATCCCTTCGGCGATCAAGACCTTTAATTGGGCCGCGACCATGTACAAAGGTTCTATCTCCTATCGCACGCCCATGCTCTATGCTTTCGGATTTCTTGGCTTGTTTGCGATTGGCGGCCTTACGGGATTGTTCTTAGCGACGCTGGGCCTCGACGTCCACCTGCACGACACTTACTTCATCATCGCGCACTTTCACTACATCATGGTGGGCGGCATGGTAATGGCGTATCTGGGCGGCATCCACTACTGGTGGCCGAAGATTACCGGGCGCATGTATCCGGAAGGATGGGCCAAGCTCTCTGCCATGATCGTCTTCGTGGGCTTCAACCTGACATTCTTCCCGCAATTCATCCTGGGATATCTGGGGATGCCGCGGCGCTACGCCGCTTACCCGCCCGAGTGGCAGGTGCTGCATGTGCTCTCCACCGCCGGAGCTTCCATTCTGGCTATTGGATATCTGCTGCCCATGATTTATCTTCTGTACTCGCTTCGCTTTGGCGAGGTGGCAGGAGACAATCCCTGGGGCGCAACCAGCCTGGAATGGCAGACCACATCGCCGCCGCCGCTGCATAATTTCGAAGTAACCCCGATCGTAACCGAAGAAGTCTACGATTACTCCAAGGAACGGGAGGCAGCATTTGTCTGACCGCACGGTTGTGATCCACGAGGCGCCCGAGCACGCGGCGCATCACCCCATGCTGCAGCACCATTTCGACAATATGGAGCAGCAGAAGGACGCTGCTTCCCTCGGCATGTGGGTGTTTCTTATCACCGAAATCATGTTCTTTGGCGGCATGTTCGCCGCTTACCTGGTCTATCGCTATTGGTTTTACGACGCCTTTGTGTGGGGCAGCAGCTCGCTCGATATTAAATTGGGCGCCACCAATACAGTCGTACTGATTTGCAGCAGCTTGACCATGGCGCTGGCCGTACATGCCGCGCAGCTTGGCATGCGCAAGATGCTGATGTTCTTCCTGGTGCTTACGCTTGGATTGGGATTTGTGTTCCTCGGAATCAAAGCAATCGAATATCACGATAAATATGTAGAACACCATATTCCTGGTCATGGTTTTAACTTCGAAGCAGTGACAAGTGCCGATGGTTCACGGCATGAAGTGGACCAGGGGCATGCTCAGATATTCTTTTCGCTCTATTTTGCCATGACCGGAATGCACGCCATTCACATGATCGTCGGCGCCGGATTGCTTTCAACGCTCCTTTACATGGCATGGAAGGGTAAATTCAGCGCAACTTACTACACCCCGGTTGAGAACATAGGTCTCTACTGGCATTTTGTGGATATTGTCTGGATTTTCCTGTTTCCATTGCTTTATCTCATCAACAGGGTACATTAACGAGCACATCATGTCTGAACACTCTGAGCATTCTGAACATATTGTTTCCGTCTGGTTGTATGTGACCATTTTCGCGATACTGATTGTAATGACGGTCGTGACGGCCATCGTTGCCTTTGTGGATTTAAGTTGGAAGTTTGGCCAACCGCCTAACGTGCATGTCGTGAACTTCAACCCCCTTGTCGCACTGGGCATTGCCATCTTCAAGGCCACGCTGGTGATCCTGTTCTTTATGCACGTCAAATACAGCGCTCGCCTGACCAAGGTTGTGGTTGGCGCAGGGGTATTTTGGCTTCTCATCCTGCTCAGCCTTACCATGACCGATTATCTGAGCCGCGGTCTGCTGACCTCGCCCCCACACTAGAGAAGCGGGTCTCTCAAGCCCTGAGTCGTTCAGAAATTTGACGGGCTTTATAGCCCTGCAAACTGCAATTCTTCATCCAAAATCGTTTTCCGCTAGGACCTCTAGGCGTCAATGGCTGAGTCGCGCGACGTAGGGCGCGCCTCCCCAGCGCACAATAATCGCTGCCCCTGACAAGCTGGACACAGCCATCCAGATAAAACGATTCAATTGGTCTCCTGAACGATGACCACATGAGCCTGCGGAACCTTGATAAGCAATGTAAAGTATTGACGGAAAACGGTATTTTGGCGCTGGAAATCGGATTTTCGGGGTAAAATCGGGCATGTCTGGGGGCTCTCATGGGCACGCGTAAAACGCCACGTATTCAGAAGAATATGCCGGTGCGCATTTTCGGAATGGATTCGAGCGGCAAGCCCTTCTCCAGCTCGGCTGAGACACTCGACGTAAGTTCTTCCGGAGCGCGGCTGGTGGGTGTTTACCAGTTCGATGTTCCCGGCGAAACCATTGGCCTCGAAGTGAAAGGCAAAAAAGGACGCTTCCTGGTGGTATGGGTGGGAAAAAAGGGCACGAAAGTCGAAGGGCAGGTTGGCCTTCGCAGCGTAGAATCCGCAACCACCGTATGGGAGTTGAGCACGCCGCAAGATGTCCCCGCGCCTTTTCCCCGAGGATTGGGCAACAGCGCTCCGAAACTTGGCCCCGCACGGGCATCTGTTCCTTTGTCAGTGGGGGCGCGGCCCCATGAACGCCGCGCCGCCAAACGCCTCGCGGTGAAAGCCGGAGCCAAGGTCACTCCGCTTGGGCACAAGCTTGAAGGACAAAATGCCGGATGGGGAATCTGCACCGACCTGAGCCGTTCCGGCTGCTACATTGAGACCGTTTATCCGCTGCCGCAGGATGCCCGCCTCGAAGTCACCCTACGCCTGGAGGGAAGGGAAATTCAGGCGACCGCCGTCGTCCGCGTCTCCAAGCCGAATTGGGGCATGGGCGTGCAATTCCTGAAAATGAGTGACGAAGACCGCGCCTTTCTGATTGACATGGTTGAAAATCCCGCCAAGGCCCATAAGCAGGGAAACAGCAAATAAATCTGTGCTCGCAGCCGTGAATTGGTTATTTGTTCCGCAACCGGGAAATATCCAAAAAGAGAAAACCACGGCTTCTTCCAATGTGGAAAACTTGCGAATCGCAACGCTAGTTATTCTCCACAATCTGGTTGGGCCGTGGCAGGGTTTTAAGGGGCAATTGAAGCGTTTACGCGGCAGCGGTGTATTCTTCAGGGTTATTCTCGAATTCGTCTTTGCATTCCTGGGAGCAGAAATAATACTCCGTGCCGTCCAGGTTTGATTTAAAGTCAGCGCTTTCTTCATCTACTTCGATGTGGCATACCGGATCTGTGGTCATACTGCCTCCATGTATAAATTCGATTACTCGGCGCGCCCCAGAGGATGGCCGGAAACCAGCACGCAAATTTTTTATTGCAATCTTCAATGCTGTTTTATAACTTCTCTGCCATAAACCCCCGGCGCAACTTTTTTGCCGGTGCGGGTTCAAAACATGTAAGCAACAAAAAACTTCGGAGGAAAATTATGAGGAAAACTTTGCTTTCATTGGTTACTGCAGCCGCTCTGATGGCTGCCACCACGTCTCCTTTATTGGCCCAGGGAACGGGTGGATCATCGGGAGCGGCGCCATCAACTGCAAAACCTGGTCACAAAGGCGGTGAGCGCCATCCTGAGATTCGCGCCGCCCTTCGGCATCTGAATGCTGCCAAGGCGTCGCTGCAAAAGGGTTCCCACGATTTCGCCGGGCATCGTGAGAAGGCGCTCGATCTGACCAACCAGGCCATCGAAGAGGCCCAGCAGGCGCTGCAATCCGACAAGCAGTAAAGCGATAAAAAATTCATTGTTGAACGACGTGGGGCGCACAGGAGAAGGCAAAGTGCGCCCTATTAATTGCGACGTCTTCCGAATCGCGCCCCTTGCGGCGCGTGGTGGAAGCCCGGTCTTAACCGGGGGCAAAGTCAGTAGGCTTCAGCCCTGGCTCTTTGCAGGTATGGCATTTATTTGCGCAAGCGTCAAAACTCCCCGGCCTCATTACGAGTAGGATGCTCTCCCAGGGGAGGATTGGTTCCGAGAAATACCAGAAAAAGTATACTGGGCCACAATTGAATCAGCACCCGATTGAGAGAAGTTTCGAGCAGCCACTCGAGCGGTACCGGCGCCACGATATAAATCAGAAAATATCCCAGGGCCGTCAAACAGAGCGCGCGCAGGCAAATTTTCAAGCCATCGCCGGCTTGCTGCTTCGCAGCTCCCGCCAGCAAAATATATAAACTGAGGAAAGGAGTAATAGGTACCGCCCATCCCCCAAAATGCAGTAGTTGGTATGCAAAAGCCCTGGCGACCACGCGCCAGCGTGCAATGCGTCCTAACATTTTCAGGGCTGCCGGTAAGGAAGAGAACAAATCACTATGGCCCGCAAAGTGGAGCTTGAAATAAGCAATCATCAACAGCACCGGCGCAAGCCCCGCCAGAAGGGGCAGCAGTTGGCGGACGTGCGTCCGTAATTTGTGGTGGCCCGACACCAACGAGAGATAACCGAGCAGCAGGCAAACCAGGAACAATAGGCCTTCATTTTTTGTCCATGCGGCCAATCCTGCGGAGGTTCCAGCCAGGGCCAGCATGCCGCCGCCTTTTTCGGTGGCAGATTCATGAAGGCAAACCAGCACCAGCGTCGAGAGCATGAAAAATCCCAGCGGCACATCGGCATACTGGGCGGTTCCCAGGACGATAAAGAAGGGCGTAGTCAGCAC
>Ga0070741_10020842_pt1 | contig 10269 bp, 7 predicted proteins | sample Coa_R1_4_FD_66440 | JGI IMG/M metagenome (GOLD analysis project Ga0070741, IMG submission 66440) | Surface soil microbial communities from Centralia Pennsylvania, which are recovering from an underground coalmine fire - Coalmine... | ecosystem: Environmental > Terrestrial > Soil > Unclassified ...
CGGCAGCCTCTTGAGTCACGGCGCGGCAGTCTCCGTAGCGGATAGTCACGGCGCCACGCCGCTCTCTCTCGCCACAAAACGGGGCTATACGGAAGCCGCCGACCTGCTGCGCAAAGCAGGCGGAGCCGCTGCGTCGCCTGCGAGCGCCGCGCCCCTGGTCACGGTCAACCAGGCCGTCACTGCCAGCCTCACCACGATTCAGAGCGGCATGAAAGCGTTCGCCGAGCGCGTCCAGTGCGTCTCCTGCCATCATCAGGGATTCGGGATGATGACCCTCGGAGCCGCCGCGCAGCGCGGGTTTGCCGTGGATAAGGCCCTGATCGGCAGCTACTTCCAGCGAATGGGAGAAGACGGCAAGGAGGGCGGCCCGTACATTCATCAGGCACTTCAGGATAAGACCGTCATCAATGTCGTTCGGGGAGTGGAGATCGGCGACTTCGCCATCGGCAGCGGATACATCCTGGGCGCGCTCGTTTCCAACAATGTCCCGCCGAATCCGGGCTTCGCCGAGGGGGCGCTGCTGCTGGCGAACCTCCAGTCGCCCAACGGCAGTTGGACCTATGGGATGGATCGGGAGCCGCTCCAGTCGAGCTACTTCACCACGACGGCGCTTGTCCTCCGGGTGCTTCGCGCCTACGGCCCCAAGGAGGCCGAACCGCAGCTTGCCGCCTGTTACGACCGCGCCAAGCGCTGGCTGGCGACCACACCGGCTCCCAACACGGAAGACAAGGCGGCTCGCCTCTTCGGTCTGAAATGGGCCGGAGCCACTGCGGAGGAGCGGCAGAGCGCGCTCCGGGAACTGCTGGCGGCGCAGCGCCCCGACGGAGGCTGGTCGCAGACCGCTGCGATGCCGAGCGACGCCCACGCGACCGGAATCGCTCTGTACGCGCTGCATGTCGGCGGCGACCTGCCGACGGACGCCGCCGCCTATCAGCGCGGCGTTCAGTTCCTCCTGCGCACGCAGGACGAGGACGGCTCCTGGTACGTCAACAAGCGCACGATGCCCGCCAACAACTATTTCGATGCCGGTTTCCCGCACGGCGAGTCGCAGTATACCTCGTTCGACGCGACCTGCTGGGCGACTCTGGCGCTGCTTCAGTGCAGCGAGCCGCCGAAAGCAGCGCGCCAATGAGGGCCGCGCAAAAATCCGTCAAAATCCTGCGCAGGGGGTTGACAGCCCGGCACATCACCCGGTATACTTCTGCCCTACCTTAACGATAAGGAAGACGGTATCATGCCAGCCGACACCGCGACAACCGCATATCTCTTTGCGAACCGTCGTCGCCGCGAGCGTATCGGGAGTTAGCCCACGCCGCGCGTCGCTGGATGTCTGTTTGCCAAGTAGAGAGCCGTGGGCTGACCCGCAAGGGGGCTTACGGCTCGTTTCGTTTCTATTCACCCGTAAGCCGCCGGTTCTTTCCGACCGCGCGGCTTTCTTCGTTAGGAGAGTGGATTATGGTGGAAGTGGGGATCGTGGGCGCCTCCGGGTATGGCGGCGGGGAGCTGCTGCGCCTGCTGTCGCGCCATCCACAGGCGAAGCTGAAGGTGGCGGTTTCGGAGACGTATGCAGGCAAGTCGGTTGCTGCTGCGTTTCCAGGGCTGGCGAAGCGGTCGGAGATGCAGTTCGTGAGTTATGGCGATGGGAGAGAAGTCGCGCAGTGCGATGTCGTCTTTCTGGCGCAGGAGAACGGCAAGGCGATGGTGACGGCCCCGCACCTGCTGGAAGCGGGCTGCAAGCTGATTGACCTGTCGGCGGATTTCCGGTTCCGAGACGCGGCGACCTATGAGGCATGGTACAAGACGCCGCACGCGACTCCGCAGTGGAACGCCCGCGCGGTCTATGGGCTGCCGGAGTTGTATGCGGAGCAGATTCGAGGGGCGCAGTTGGTCGGCAATCCCGGCTGCTATCCGACGGCGACGATCCTGGCGCTGGCCCCCCTGCTGACGAAACGGCTGATAGACCCGGCGACGATCATCGTGGACGCGAAATCGGGCGTGTCCGGGGCGGGACGCTCCAAGTTCAGCCAGGACTATCACTACCCGGAGGCGAACGAGAGCGTGAGCGCCTACAAGGTCGCAGGAACGCATCGGCACACGCCGGAGATCGAGCAGGCGCTGTCACAGGTGAGCGGCAGGGAGGTGCGGATTTCCTTTACACCGCATCTGATCCCGATGACGCGCGGCATCCTGGCGACCTGCTACGCGAACTTGACCGAACCGGCGCAGGCCAGCGATCTATTCAAGATTTATGAGGAATTCTATGCCAATGCCCCCTTTGTCGCCGTCGTGACCGAGGCGCTTCCGGCGACCAAGCACACGCTCGGCAGCAATATGTGCCATATCGGGCTGGCGGTGGACAGCCGCACGAACCGGGTGACCGTGATCTCCGCGATTGATAACCTGGTCAAGGGCATGGCGGGGCAGGCCGTGCAGAACATGAACCTGATGTGCGGGTTCGAGGAGACGGCGGGGCTGGAGATGGGAGGGCTGTGGCCGTGATCACGGTATGGAAGGAGCAGGAGGGCGCAGGCGTCACGTTCCCCGAAGGCTTTGTCGCGGCAGGCGTGCGCTGCGGCCTGAAGACGGAGGGCGAAGACCTGGCCCTGCTCGTCAGCGACAGCGCGGCGACGGTTGCGGGCGTCTTCACGACCAATCGGGTGCAGGCGGCGTGCGTGCAGTATTCGCGGCGCGTGGCGCGGCGGGGAACGGCGCGGGCCGTTCTCATCAACGCGGGCAATGCCAACGCCTGCAACGGCGAGCAGGGCGATACCGATAACCGCACGCTGGCCGAGTGGGTCAGCCGCCACCTGAGTATCGCGCCGGACGCCGTGCTGACCGCCTCGACCGGCATCATCGGCCATCTGCTGCCGATGGAGAAGCTGCAAGCGGGAATCGAGGCGGCGGTCGCCGCACTGGACCGGCAGGAGAACACCGATCGGACGGTCGCGCAGGCCATCATGACGACGGACACGTTTCCGAAACTCCATGCGGTCGAAGCCGACTCGGATCAGTGGGTCGCGCCGATCCGCATCGGGGGCATGTGCAAGGGCGCGGGCATGATCGCGCCGAACATGGCGACGATGCTGGCTTTTGTGACGACCGACGCGCGCCTGCCCGCCGACCTGCTGCACGAGGCGCTGACGCGGGCCGTCGCGCCCTCCTTCAACAGCGTGACGGTGGACGGCGACACCAGCACGAACGATATGTGCCTGCTGCTGGCCTCTGGCATGGGCCAGGGCGAGATCTCGCGGCAGGGCGCGGCCTTCGAGGATTTCGTCGAGGCGCTCACGCGGGTCTGCGTGCATCTGGCGAAGCAGATCGCCAGAGACGGCGAGGGCGCGACCAAGCTGGTCGAGATCGTTGTGCGCGGCGCAGCGACGGAAGCCGGGGCGCATCGCATCGCCAAGACCATCGCCGAGTCGCCGCTCGTCAAGACCGCCCTCTTCGGGAACGATCCGAACTGGGGCCGCCTTTTAGCCGCCGCCGGCCGCGCGGGCGTCGCCTTCGATCCGAACCTGATAGACGTTCGCATCGGAGAGCATCGGGTCTGTTCCGAAGGCCGCAGCGTGGAGTTCGACCGCGACGCCGCCCACGCCTACCTGACCGGCAAGGAGGTTCAGATCGTCCTCGACCTGAATACGGGAGACGAGACCGCCACCGTCTGGACCTGCGATTTCAGCTACGACTACGTCAAAATCAATGCGGAGTACCATACGTGACACACCTAGACCCCGGAACGCACGCCGCCGTTCTTATCGAAGCCCTGCCCTACCTGCGCCGCTTCTACGGCAAAACGATTGTCGTCAAGTATGGCGGCAACGCGATGATAGACGAGACGCTCAAGGCGCAGGTGATGCAGGACATCGCCCTGCTGCACTACGTCGGCATCCGCCCCATCCTGGTGCATGGCGGCGGGCCGGAGATCAGCGCGCTGATGAAGCAGATGGGCCATGAACCGCACTTCGTCGGCGGGCTGCGCGTCACGGATGCGGCCACGATGGAGATCGTGGAGATGGTGCTGGCGGGCAAGACGAACAAGGGCATCGTCGCGCTGCTGAACCAGCAGGGCGCGAAGGCGGTCGGCTTGAGCGGCAAAGATGCGAATCTGATCCTGGCCTATAAGATGGCGCATGAGAAGGGCGATCTCGGCTTTGTCGGCGAGGTGGCGCAGGTGAACGCCGAAATCTTAGGCTTATTGAGCGGCAACGGCTATATTCCCGTCATCTCCTCGGTCGCCATCGGGCCGGACGGCGAGAGCTACAACGTCAATGCCGATCATGTCGCCGGGCATATCGCGGCGGCGGTCGGCGCGGCCAAGCTGGTCGTTCTGACCGACGTGGAGGGCCTGTACGCCGACTACAGCGACAAGTCCTCGCTCATTCACGAGATGGATGTCCGCCGTGCCGAGGAGATGATCGCCTCCGGCGCAGCGGAGCGCGGCATGATTCCCAAACTGGAAGCGTGCATCACGGCGGTCGAGGCAGGCGTCGAGCGCGCCCACCTGATTGACGGACGCCAGCCACACGCCCTGCTGATCGAGATTTTCACCGACACCGGCATCGGCACGATGGTACGGGCCTAACCCCCCGTCCCCCTTCCCTAAAACGCTCGCAGGCTCGCTGGGAAGGGGGTGACGATGGCCCAGGCTTCTCCTCCTCTTCCAAACGCGCACCCGCGTGTAAAGGAACGGCAAAGCCTCCAATCAGAGGCTCCCCCTTCCCAGCGCAGCGTTTTAGGGAAGGGGGACGGGGGGTTAGGTCAAGAAAGGAGAGACAACGTGACAACGGAGTTGTTAGAACAGACAGATACGGTGGATAAAGAACAGATCAAGGCGCTGGACAAAGAGTACGTCATGGGGACGTATGGGCGTCAAAACGTCGTGTTCGTGCGCGGCGAAGGCGCGAAACTGTGGGACAGCGAAGGGCGCGAGTATCTTGACTTCCTGGCCGGGATCGCCGTCGTCGGGGTCGGACACTGCCACCCGCGCGTCGCCGAGGCCATCGCACAGCAGGCGCACACGCTGATGCACGTCAGCAACCTGTACCACAACGCGCTTCAGGCAAAACTGGCGGAACGGCTCTGCGGGCTGACCGGCATGGAGAAGGTCTTCTTCTGCAACTCCGGCGCGGAAGCCAACGAGTGCGCGCTCAAGATCGCGCGAAAGTGGGGCAAGAAGCAGCGGGGCGAAGCCTGCTATGAGATCGTCACGTTCGAGGGGTCGTTTCATGGGCGGACGATGGGAACGGTCACGGCGACCGCGCAGCCCAAATACCAGAAGCCGTTCGCGCCGCTTGTGCCGGGCTTCCACTACGCTCCCTTGAACGACCTGCACGCCGTAGACGATCTGATCTCGGAGCGCACCTGCGCCGTGATGATCGAGCCGATCCAGGGCGAAAGCGGCATCAATATCGCCACGCCGGAGTTCCTGGCAGGCCTGCGCACCCTCTGCGACGAGGCCGAAGTCCTGCTGATCTTCGACGAGGTGCAGTGCGGCATGGGGCGCACCGGCCACTTCCTCGGCAGCCAGAGCGCGGGCGTCACGGCGGACATCGTGACGATGGCAAAGGGCATTGCGGACGGCTTCCCGATGGGCGCGTGCCTGGCGCGCGGAGAGGCCGCGACGACGCTCGTCCCCGGCGACCACGGCTCGACGTTCGCGGGGCAGCCTCTCGCCTGTGCCGCCGCGCTCGCCACCCTGGACGTTCTGGAAGATGAGGGCCTGATGGCGCACGCCGTTGAAGTAGGCGAGCATTTCCGTGCAAAGCTATTAACACTACAGCGTGAATTTCCTGAAAAAATTCGCGAGGTGCGCGGCAAAGGGCTGATGATTGGCATAGAACTTGCTATTCCGATAGCGAAAGCTATCCTGGGCTGTTTGCTGGAGGCCGGTATCGTTGTGAACGCTGTGGGCGATACCATCCTGCGCTTCGTTCCGCCGCTGGTCGTCACCGCCGACGATTGCAACCGGGTCGCAGAGGAACTCCGCAATGCCCTGCTCGCCGTAAACTGAACCTTGCTTTGGCCCGGCATTGCAGCCGACCCGGCAAAGCCGCTGTGGGGAGCGCGGTAGCTACCTTTCAACCCCAAAGGTGAATGAATGCGACCTAGCTACAGTGAGGGCGTCCGCCGCGTGCTATCCCACGCGCAGGCGGCGGCAGGGCGTGACCACCATCGTTACGTCCACACGGAGTATCTCCTTATCGGTCTGCTGCAAGAGCGCAACTCGGCCACTGGCATTCTCAAAGCGCTTGGTTTCGACCGCCGCAGTCTCCTCCGCGAATGTGAAGCGCAGTGCCATCGCGGCAAGAACGGCAAGGAGCCGGGCCTGCGCCTGACGACCCGCACCCAGGAAGCCATGACGCTTGCCGAGAAGGAGGCCACCGCGCAGCAGGAGGCCAAAGTAGACACGGCCCATGTCCTGATCGGCCTGCTGCTGGAATCGGAAGGCAAGGCAGGAAGCCTCCTTCGCACGGCGGGTGTCTCCGTCGAAGCCATCCGCGCCGCCCTGGTCAAAAAGGAGACGGCGACAGAACCGTCTGCATCCCAACCGCAACAACGACAGAAGGAAGCGACCTCGCCTCCGGCCCGTAAGCCCCTCTGGAAACTCCTGCTGCGCGTGTAAGCAGGAACCGGCCTGCGCTGTGGCGAATCGGTTGGTTCCTGCCAATTCTATTCGCCCGGCGCAGCGACCGCTCCCCCGCTCCCTCGGTATCTCCGATCTCCTGCGGGTGAACCCCGGCCTCGCTGCCCATTAGTCCCTGGTTGGTAAGAAAGTGAGAGTTTCTCATGTGGCAGCGATTTACGGAGCGCGCCCGCCGCGTCGTCTTTTTCGCGCAAGAAGAAGCCGGTCGTCTCGGCGAGAACTATGTCTCCACCGAACATCTGCTCTTGGGACTGGTGCGCGAAAACGACAGCGTCGCCGCCCGCATCCTCGATAGAATGGGCGTCTCTTTAGGACGCATTCGCAGTGAGATCGAACGCCAGGTCACACGAGGCGATGGTCGGTTGGGTCAGGACATGCAGTTGACGCCGCGAGCCAAGCGGGTGATTGATCTGGCTTATGACGAAGCGCGTCAACTCTCCAACAACTACATTGGAACCGAGCATCTGCTGTTGGGGTTGATCCGAGAAGGCGAAGGGTTGGCCGGTCGTGTGCTGGCGAAGTTAGGGGTAGACCTGGAGCGTACCCGCCGGGAGGTCATGGCTGTGCAAGCTGAAAGTCCCATGCAGTCTGCTGCCTATGCTCAAGACATTTTTGGACTTCGCAGACTGATAGAAAGCGACGCGACACAGTGGCGGCGAAAGTCGCTCATCAGCCTGTTCGACGTGACGACAGAGCAGTTCCAGACGGCACTGCACGTTGCAGCGGAGTTGAAGGCCCTGGATCAGAACCGGACGCCCGGAATCGCCTGGACGTATCCGCGCACGATGGCGATGATCTTCGAGAAGCCCTCCCTGCGCACCCGTGTCAGCTTCGAGGCGAGCATGGTGCATCTGCGCGGCCACGCCGTCTACCTCGCCCCCGGCGACATCGGCCTCGGCGCGCGGGAAAGCGTGGAAGACGTGGCCGGAGTCCTCTCGCGCTGGGTGGATGTCATCGTGGCCCGCGTCTTCGATCACGGCACGGTCGAAGAACTCGCGCAGCACTCCACCAGCCCGGTCATCAACGCCCTCAGCGACCGCGAGCATCCCTGCCAGGCGTTCGCTGACCTACTAACCCTCCAAGAACATAAGGGGCCACTCGGCAACAACCTCAAACTGGCCTACGTCGGCGACGGCAACAACGTTTTGCACGCCCTCTTGCTTGCGTGCGCCAAAACCGGGGTAAACTTATCTGCGGCGTGTCCCGACGGCTACGCGCCCGATGCCGCCTATGTCGCGGAAGCGGAGCGCATCGGACAGGAGACCGGCGCGCAGATTTCCATTGTCACCGATCCCGCCGAAGCCGTGCGGGATGCCGACGCGGTCTATACCGACGTGTGGGCCAGTATGGGCCAGGAGAGCGAAAAAGAGGCACGGGCGAAAGTCTTCGCGCCCTATCAGATCAACACCGAACTCGTCGGCAAGGCGAAACCGGAGGCCATCGTCCTTCACTGCCTGCCCGCGCATCGCGGCGAGGAGATCAGCGCCGAGATCATGGCCGCGCACAAGACGCCGATTCTGGACCAGGCCGAGAACCGCCTGCACACGCAGAAAGCTTTGCTGACCCTGATTCTGGGATTATAAACCACAGATGCACGCAGATCAAGAACGTCTGAACCGGGATTTATTGGATTATAGGATGGACTATGATTAGGTAGTGTCCCCAAAGCGAGTTGATGCTGCCGTCGCCGATGACCTTATCCACTCTGTAGAGGGACACTACTTTATGATTAAGCCAGACATAATCATAGTCTATCCTGTAATCATTCTAATCATAGTTCAGACGGTCTAAATCCGCGTGCATCTGCGGTTCATTTTGAACGAAGGATGAGAGAATGCGAAAGGTAGTGCTTGTCTATTCGGGAGGACTGGATACCTCGGTCTGCATCCCGCTGATGCGCGAAGAGTACGGCTTCGACCACGTCATCACCGTGACGGTGGATGTCGGGCAGCCGGAAGAGGACATTCGGCAGGCGGAGGAACGGGCGAAGAGTCTGGGTACGGAACACTATACGGTGGATGCGAAAGAGATGTTCGTCGAGCATTTCTGCTGGCCTGCCGTGCGCGCCAATGGCGACTATCAGGGCTATCCGATCTCGACCAGTATCGCGCGGCCCCTGATCGCGCTCAAGGCGGTGGAGAAAGCGCAGGAGTTGGGCGCGAATGCGTTCGGACATGGCTGCACCGGTAAAGGAAACGACCAGTTCCGCATCGAATATATCATGCGGACGCTGATGCCCGACGCCGAGATCATCGCGCCAATGCGGGAAGGACGCCGTTTGCCCGATGGCCGTCGCGAACCCTGGACGCGCAGCGAAGAGATTGACTACGCCAACGCGCACGGCCTGCCCATCCCGCAGACGAAGGATCGCATCTGGAGCATAGACGAGAACCTGTGGGGCCGGAGTATCGAGGGCGGACGGCTGGAAGAGCCGGACTACGCGCCGCCGGAGGAGATATTCCAGTGGACGCGCGGCCTGAAGGAGACGCCCGATGAGCCGCGTCTCCTGACGCTAGGGTTCGAGAACGGCGTGCCGGTTTCGCTGGACGGCCAGCGGCTCTCTGCCCTGGATTTGGTTCAAAAGTTGAACCAAATCGCGGGAGAGCATGGCATCGGGCGCGTGGACATCATGGAAGACCGGATGCTGGGGCTGAAGGTCCGCGAGAACTACGAGTGTCCGGCTGCCGTGACGATACTGACGGCGCATCGCGCGCTGGAGGCGCTGGTCTGCACGCAGGGCGAACTCAAGTTCAAGGCAAGCGTGGATCGGGAGTGGGGCGAGATGGCCTATAAGGGGCTGTGGCTCGACCCGCTCAAGGAAGACCTGGAGGCTTTCATCAACAAGATTCAGGAACGTGTGACCGGCGATGTGCATCTGCGGCTGGCGAAGGGCAGCGCCGTCGTCATCGGGCGCGGCAGCCCGTTTGCGCTCTATAACGCCGACCTCGCCTCGTTCGACAGCAAGACCTTCGATCAGTCCGAGTCCCTCGGCATCGTCAAGACGCACGGGATGCAGTCTCGCCTCTACTTCCAGATACGGCAGAGCCAGACGCCGCTCTTCGGCGGTCCCGAGCCGAAGCCGCTTGACAGAGGCGAGGGCGCGGAGTAGGGTATGCGCAAACTCTGGGGCGGACGCTTCGAGGGGCAGACCGACGCCCTCATCGAACGCCTGAACAACTCGCTGGCCTTCGACGCGCGGCTCTGGCGGCACGACATCCGGGGCAGCATCGCGCACGCCGCGATGCTCGGCGCGACTGGCATCCTGCCGCAGGAAGAGGCGGAGCAGATCGTCGCGGGGCTGAAGGCGCTGGAAGCCGATCTGGAGAGCGGCGCGGCGGAACTGCCGCCCGACGCAGAGGACGTGCATACGGCGGTGGAGGGGCTGCTTCGCGAACGCCTCGGCCCGGTCGCGGGGAAGCTGCACACGGCCCGCAGCCGCAACGATCAGGTCGCGACCGATGTGCGCCTCTATCTTCGTGACGAGTGCGACGCCATCGCAGGAGAGATCAAGGCGTTTCAAGAGACGCTTCTCCTGCTGGCCGACCGGGAGATGGAGACGATCCTGCCCGGCTACACGCACCTTCAGCACGCCCAGCCGATCGTGCTGGCGCACCACCTGCTGGCCT
>Ga0070741_10020843_pt1 | contig 10268 bp, 6 predicted proteins | sample Coa_R1_4_FD_66440 | JGI IMG/M metagenome (GOLD analysis project Ga0070741, IMG submission 66440) | Surface soil microbial communities from Centralia Pennsylvania, which are recovering from an underground coalmine fire - Coalmine... | ecosystem: Environmental > Terrestrial > Soil > Unclassified ...
CTCCGCCTCGCCTCCTGCCTGTTCCAGGCGCGGAAAGCCGGGCAGGCTCGCATAGGGAAAGCGTAGCGGCGAAGCGATATGCTCGGCGATTCCTGCCAGGCCAGCGCCGGCCACCAACCCAAGATCGACGCGGACGTCGCCCGCCCGCGCGCGAATGGCCGCGGCCGCTTGCTGGCTCTCGCTGCGCATGACGGTCCCCCGAGGGAGTCGCGGCACCTGCCGCCGAATCATTTTCCTCTGATGATAGCGATCCGGCGTTCCGGGTCACGCGCGCTCTTCGCCCGGTCAAGACCCGCGCGGCTTGGCGCGCCGTGTCGGCGCCGCCGCGGCTGGATCGTCAGGCCAGGGATGGCGCGGATAGCGGCCGCGCATTTCTGCCTTCACCGCCGCGTAACTGCCGCGCCAGAACGCCGGCAGATCGCGCGTTACCTGCACTGGGCGGTGCGCCGGCGAGAGCAGCTCGATGAGCAGTGGCGTTCCTCCTTTGGCGATGCTCGGATGCGTGTTGACGCCGAAAAGCTCCTGGACGCGGATCGAGAGCCTGGGCCCCTCTTCGGTATAGTCTATGGGAACGCGGGACCCGGTCGGCGCCAAGAAATGCGTCGGCGCTTCCTGGTCCAGACGCCGGCGTAACGCGTGCGGTAGCAAGGCTTCTAACGCGGATCCCAGCTCATCGGCGCCCAGCTCCGCCAGAGCGCGCTTGCCGAGAAGAAAAGGCGTCAGCCAATCGAGATTGCGGCCCAGCGCCGCGTCGGAAACGTCCGGCCATTCCTCGCCTTCCGCGCGGCGAAGAAACGTCACGCGGTCGCGCCACTGGTTCAAGGCCCTGTTCCACGGCAGGCGTTCGATTCCGATATCTTGAATCCCGCGGGCCAGGATTTGTGCGGCTTCCTCGTTGGCAGCAATGGAAATCGCCTGCTCGTTCAGCGCAAGCGCGCCAAGACGGCGGCTGCGCCGGCCGCGCAGCGACGCGCTCGGCTTGTCGAAATAAATTTCTGCGCGGCTTTCGATGCGATCGGCAAAACGGCTTTCGATCTCCGCAAGCGAAAGCGGCGCCGCGAGCAGGATGCGACTCTGCCCCGCCTTCCCCGCCAGTTCGGCCACCACGAGGAAAGGCTCACGTGCGAGCGGCGACGTTTCATCGATCGACGCGCCGCGTCCGTTCGCCAGCAGAAAAGCATTCGTCCCCGCGCCGCGGTTCTTGGCAAGACGGTCGGGATAGGCGAGCGCGAGGAGGGAGCCCGCTTCTCCCTCTCCGCTGTAGTCTTTTTTACTTCCCCCCTTGCGGGGGAGGTCGGCGCGCGAAGCGTGCCGGGAGGGGGGTAATCCTGATACGCCGTTATCCTCGGCATACCCCCCTCTCCAGCCCTCCCCCTCAAGGGGGGAGGAAGCGCGCTGCGCCAGCAGCAAGTGCTCGGGTTTCCCAATCGCCGCCCACCGCTGCTCCATCCTTCTCGCCTCCTGAGCGCGCGGCGAACGGTCACGGCGCAGCGCGTCGAGGCGGTGGCGCAGGTCGATGTCATTGCCGCCGAGACCGCGCTCGGTAAGCACGACGGCGATCTCGGCGGCAAGCGTAGCTGCCCCTTCCCTGCCCGCATCGACCACCATGCGCGCCAATCGGGGTGGCAGCGGCAACTGGCGCAACAGCTTTCCTTCCTCAGTGATGCGTCCCGCTTCATCGATCGCCCCCAGTTCACGCAACAGCGCACGCGCTTCGTCGATCGCCGGCTGCGGCGGCGCATCGAGAAACGCAAGCGTCGCCGGATCGCCGACGCCCCAATGCGCCAGATCGAGCATGAAGCCGGACAGATCGGCGGCGAGGATTTCCGGCTGCGCATAGGGCTCGAGCGAGGCGGTTTGCGGCTCGTCCCAGAGGCGATAGCAGATACCAGGCTCGGTGCGCCCGGCGCGTCCCCGCCGCTGATCGGCGGCGGCGCGCGAGACACGCACCGTCTCCAGCCGCGTCAGTCCGACATCCGGCTCATAGCGCGGCACTCGCGCCAGCCCGCTATCGATGACCACGCGCACACCTTCGATGGTCAGCGAGGTCTCGGCGATGGAAGTCGCCAGCACGATCTTGCGCTTGCCCGCAGGCGGCGGTGCGATGGCGCGGTCCTGCTCGGCAAAATCGAGCGCGCCGAACAGCGCATGCACCTCCACCGCGGGGTCGCCAATGCGCTCTTCCAGCAGCGCAGCGGTGCGGCGGATTTCCGCCGCGCCGGGAAGAAAGACCAGCAGCGACCCCTTGTCCGCCTGCAAGGCGCGCATCGCAGCGGCCGCCACTTGGCGTTCGATCGGCTCACGCGGATCGCGCCCGAGATAACGCGTCTGCACCGGGAAGGCGCGGCCGGCGCTCTCGATGACCGGCGCATTGCCAAGCAGCTTGGCCACCCGCGCGCCGTCGATCGTGGCCGACATCGCCAGAATCTTCAGGTCCTCGCGCAGGCCGGCCTGCGCGTCGTGCGCCAGCGCCAGCCCAAGATCGGCATCGAGCGAGCGCTCGTGGAATTCGTCGAACAGCACGGCGCTGACGCTTTGCAGCGTGGGATCGTCGAGGATCATGCGCGTGAAGACACCCTCAGTGACGACCTCGATGCGCGTGCGCGCGGAAATCTGCGAGCCGAAGCGCACGCGAAGCCCAACCGTTTCGCCGATCTTTTCGCCAAGCGTCGACGCCATGCGCGCCGCCGCCGCCCGCGCCGCCAGCCGCCGCGGCTCCAGCACCAGGATTTTGCCGCGCGCCCAGGGCTCATGCAGCAGCACCAACGGCACGCGCGTCGTCTTGCCGGCACCCGGCGGCGCCACCAGCACCGCCGCATCGCTTCGGGACAGCGCCGCGGTCAGTTCCGGCAGCGCGGCGTCGATGGGAAGCGGTGTGTCGAAGGCCATCTGTCCTCGTCATGCCCGGCCTTGTGCCGGGCATCTCGCTTAGGAAAGCAGTGCATCGCTGATCGAGATGGCCGGGACAAGCCCGGCCATGACGGCTTGGGGCACGCCATGGTTAACACGGTCCTGCTGAAAACCTGGCATAGCCATTGCACCCATAAGGGCGAAAGCAATCTCCGCGTCCGATAATGGGACGCGAGGGGAAAGCACGGCACCGAATGGCACAGCAGGCGGAAATACCGGGCGGGCGGGTGGCCTGGGTCGATTACGCCAAGGGCTTCTGCATCGTCTTCGTGGTGATGATGCATTCGACCCTTGGCGTCGGCTATGCCGCCGGCCACGAAGGCTTCCTGCATTACGTCGTCGAATTCGCGCGGCCGTTCCGGATGCCCGACTTCTTCATGATCTCCGGCCTGTTTCTGCCGCTGGTCATCGACCGGCCGTGGCGCACTTATCTCGACCGCAAGGTCGCGCACTTCGCCTATTTCTACATTCTCTGGATGACGATCCAATTCGCGGTGAAGGCGCCCGCGCTGATCGCCGACAATAGTCCGGCCGAGATCGCGCGGCTCTATCTGCTCTCCTTCATCGACCCCTTCGGCACGCTCTGGTTCATTTATCTCCTGCCGATCTTCTTCGTGGTGATCCGCCTCACCTGCGGGCTGCCGCCCCTCGCCGTCTGGCTTGCCGGCGCCGCTTTGCAAACCGCGCAGATCGACACCGGCTGGATGGTGCCCGACGCCTTCGCCACTTATTTCGTCTACATCTACACCGGCTATGTGCTGGCGCCACGCATCTTCCGTCTGGCCGAGGCCGCCCAGCGATGGCCTTGGCTCGCGGGCGGCTGTCTGCTGCTGTGGGGACTGCTTGAAGGCATGGTCGTCTTCGGCGGCTATTCCAAACTTCCGCTCGTCTCGCTTGCGCTCGCTTTATTCGGCGCCTGCGCGGTGATCGCGGCGGCGGCGCTGATGGCCAAGAGCGACCTGTTCAGGCCACTGCGTTACTGCGGGCGTCATTCGATCGTCATTTATCTCGCCTTCTTCCTGCCCATGGCGGCGACGCGCATCCTCATGCTGAAGAGCGGCCTTATCGCCGACGTGGGCATCATGTCGGCCGTCGTCACCGCCGCCGGCGTCATCGGATCCTTGGCGCTGTTCTGGGCCGTGCGCGGCACGCCGCTGCGCTTCCTGTTCGAGCGGCCGGAAGCTTTCTGGCTCTCGCCCAAGCCGCGCCTCGCCCTGCAACCGGCGGAATGACCTCCCTTCCCTCCCGACAAGGCGGAGGGATAAGTAAGTCTCAGCGTTGATTCCGCCGCGCCGCCGGCCCACATTCGGGCCATGCCATCCCCCGCGAAAACCAAGGCCGCAGCGGCCGCGAAAGCGCCTGCTAAGCCGGCCCTGAAAAGCCGCAGCCTGAAAGCCGGCGACCACGTCTTCCTGGTCGACGGTTCCGGCTACATCTTCCGCGCCTATCACGCGCTGCCGCCGCTCACCCGCAAATCCGACGGGTTGCAGGTCGGCGCCGTCTATGGCTTCTGCAACATGCTGTGGAAGCTCCTTTGCGAGATGAAGCCCGAGGAGAAGCCGACCCATCTCGCGGTCATCTTCGACAAGTCGGAAAAGACCTTCCGCACCGACATGTATGCCGACTACAAGGCGCACCGGCCGGAAGCGCCCGCCGACCTGATTCCGCAATTCCCGCTGATCCGCGAAGCGGTGCGCGCCTTCGACATCCCCTGCCTGGAAATGGCGGGCTACGAGGCCGACGACCTCATCGCCACCTACGCGCGCCTTGCCAGCGCGGCCAAGGCGACGACCTCCATCGTGTCGTCCGACAAGGACCTCATGCAACTCGTCGGCAACGGCGTGACCCTGTACGACACGATGAAGGACAAAAAGATCGGCCCTGCCGAGGTGCTGGAGCGATTCGGCGTGCCGCCGGAAAAAGTCATCGAAGTGCAGGCACTGATCGGCGACCCCAGCGACAACGTGCCCGGTGTGCCCGGCATCGGCGTCAAGACCGCGGCGCAGTTGATCAACGAATACGGGGATCTGGAAACGCTGCTCGCGCACGCCGCCGAGATCAAGCAGGAGAAGCGCCGGCAATCGCTGATCGAGCATGCGGAAGCCGCGCGGCTCTCCAAGCGCCTGGTCACGCTCGATCGGCATGTCCCGCTCGAAGTGCCGATCGACGAACTTGCCGTGCATGAGCCCGACTACAAGCGGCTGATCGCTTTTCTCAAGGCAATGGAATTCACCACGCTCACCCGGCGCGTCGCCGAGAAGGCGGGCGTCGAGGCGAGCGAGATCGAACCGGAGGCGAGATTGGCTTCCGCGGCTCCTCCGCTACAGGGAATTGGCGCTACGCCGCCGGCAGCCCCATCGCAACATGCGCCCGTTCCTCGCCCGGCGGCGGGCGGCGAGAAGGATGCGCTTACTCCGACCTCCCTGGCCGAAGCCCGCGCGGCGAAAGCGCGCGCGCAAAAGATCGACCGCGGCAAATACGAGTGCGTGCGCAGCCTCGACCGGCTGAAGCAATGGATCGCCCGCGCCTACGACCTAGGCGTTGTCGCCATCGATACCGAAACCAACAGCCTCGATCCGGTCAGCGCCGAGCTTTGTGGCTTCTCTCTCGCCGTGGCGCCGAACGAGGCCTGCTACGTGCCGCTGTCGCATCGGCAGGGCGGCGAAGGCGGCGCCGGCAGCCTTTTCGCCGGCTCGAAGGTGGACGGGCAAATCCCCGAACCGGCGGCGCTCGAGCTGATGAAGCCCCTGCTCGAAGATCTGAGCGTGCTCAAGGTCGGGCAGAATTTGAAGTTCGACTGGGTGGTCTTTGCCCAGCGCGGCATCGACGTTTCGCCGTGGGACGACACCATGCTGATGTCCTACGTGCTCGACGCCGGCAAGAATGGCCACGGCATGGACGAGCTGTCGCAAAAATGGCTTGGCCACGAGACCATCGATTTCAACACCGTGACCAAGCAGGGCAAGAGCAAGATCACCTTCGATGGCGTCGCCATCGACAAGGCCACCGAATACGCCGCGGAGGACGCCGACGTGACGCTGCGGCTTTGGCAAGTGCTCAAGCCGCGCCTGACCGCCGAGCATATGAACACGGTCTACGAGACACTGGAGCGGCCGCTGGTGCGGGTGCTCGGCCACATGGAGCGGCGCGGCATTTCCATCGACCGCCAAGTGTTGTCGCGGCTGTCTGGCGAATTCGCGCAGGAAGCCGCGGGCCTGGAAAAGGAAATCCGCGACCTCGCCGGAGAGCCGTTGAACCCCGGCAGCCCGAAGCAGCTCGGCGATATCCTGTTCGGCAAGCTCGGATTGGAAGGCGGCACCAAGACCAAGACCGGCGCCTGGTCCACCGGCGCGCGCACGCTGGAGGATCTGGCCGAACAGGGCCACGTATTGCCGCGCAAGATTCTCGATTGGCGTCAGGTCACCAAGCTGAAATCGACCTATACCGATGCGCTGCCGAACTACGTGAACCCCGACACCGGGCGCGTGCACACCTGCTTCTCGCTCGCGGCGACGACGACGGGCCGGCTGTCGTCCTCCGATCCGAATTTGCAGAATATCCCGATCCGCACCGAGGACGGGCGCAAGATCCGCCGCGCCTTCGTCGCCGCTCCGGGCATGAAACTGGTCTCGGCCGATTATTCGCAGATCGAGCTGCGGCTGCTCGCCGAAGTGGCCGAGGTGCCGGCGCTGCGCAAGGCGTTTCAGGACGGGCTCGACATTCACGCCATGACCGCCTCGGAAATGTTCGGCGTGCCGGTCAAGGACATGCCGGCGGAAATTCGCCGCCGCGCCAAGGCGATCAACTTCGGCATCATCTACGGCATCTCCGCCTTTGGGCTCGCCGCCCAGCTCAACATCCCGCGCGAGGAGGCCGCCGCCTACATCAAGAAATATTTCGAGCGCTTCCCCGGCATCCGCGACTACATGGAGGAGACCAAGCAATTCTGCCGCGAGCACGGCTATGTGCTCACGCTGTTTGGCCGCAAATGCCATTACCCGGATATCAAGGCTTCAAATCCTTCGATCCGTTCCTTCAACGAGCGCGCCGCCGTCAACGCGCGGCTGCAAGGCAGTGCCGCGGATATTATCCGCCGCGCCATGGTGCGCGTCGAGCCGGCGCTGAGCGCGGCGCACCTGTCGGCGCAGATGCTGCTGCAGGTGCATGACGAGCTGATCTTCGAAGTGGCCGACGCCGAAGTGGAGCGTACTTTGCCGGTGATCAAGCGCGTGATGGAAGACGCGCCGCATCCTGCCGTCACGCTGCACGTGCCGTTGCAGGTCGAAGCCCGCGCCGCCGGCAATTGGGACGAGGCGCATTAATTTTTCACGGTCATTCCGGGGCGCGCTGAAAGCGCGGACCCGGAAACCAGACAGAAGCTCGGTGCCAATTGCCGGATTCCGGATAGCCGCTTCGCGGCTTCCGGAATGACGATGGAAACTACATCTCCTTCAGGAACGCCTGAATGCGGGATTGGCCTGCATGCAGGCTATCACCCGGCCAGCACCGCGATGGCCTCGACCTCGAACAGCGCGCCGGGCCGCGCCAGCGCCGCGACTTGCACCGTGGTGCTCGCCGGCAATGCCGCCGCGTCGAGATAGGCATTGCGCACCTCGCGCAGCAACGGCAGGTGCGCGGCGTCGACGAGATAATTGGTGAGTTTCACCACATGCGCGAATGAGGCATCGGCCGCGGCGAGCGCCGCCTTCAAATTTTCGAAGGCCTGCGCCGCCTGGGCGCGGAAATCGCCGGGATCGCCGGCGAGCTTGCCTTCACGGGTGAGGCCAAGCTGCCCGGAAATAAATATGTGGCGCCCCGGCGTGGCGCATTCCACCACCTGCGAGTAGCCGTTGGGCCGCGGCATGGTTTCGGGATTGAGTCGCGTTATCGCATTCACGGGGCTCTCCTTTGATGCAGGCCAATTTCTTCAGCTTTTCTTAGCGCGGCGAGGTTACAGCAGATAGCGCCAGCGCAACCTTTTCCGCCCGCTGGCGTTGTGAAAGCGATCCTGCGGATGGAAGGCGGCCATGGCGGCTTGGCGCGGAAATATCCGGTTGCGGCGCAAGGTGCTGCCGTTTGCCGCGGCCGCGCTCATAACCGCGGTATCCGCCGGCAGCGCCTCGGCGGGGCTGCTCGATTTTCTTTTCGGCAGGCATTCCAGCGCCCCGTCGCTGCCGCAGGCGGTCGCACCCCTGATGCGCGCGCTCGGCAATCCCTTTGCGCCCTCGCGCGAGGAAATTCCGCCCGAGCGCGGGCCTTCGGTTGCCTATTGCGTGCGGCTTTGCGACGGCCATCCCTTCCCGATCCAAAATAACGGCAGCTCGCTGACGCAGACCTGCCAGGCCGCGTGCCCTGCCGCCGCCACCGAAGTTTTCGCCGGCGGCAGCATCGACAGCGCCACCGCCGCGAACGGCAAGCGCTACGCCAGTTTGCCGAACGCCTTCGTCTATCGGAAGCAAATCGTGAACGGTTGCACCTGCAACGGCCGCACGCCGGGCGGACTGGTGACGATGAATGTCAGGTCGGACCCCACGCTGCGGCCCGGCGATATCGTCGCCACCAACGACGGCTTGGCGGCATTCGGCGGCATGAAAAATCAGACCGCCGAATTCACGCCGGTGCAGTCCTACAAGGGCCTTTCTGCGGACATGCGCCGCAAGCTCTCGGCGATGGAAGTAAGAACCGCGCCGGTGCCGGCGGGAGTGATGGCCGCCGCGCCTCCGGCTGATCCGGCCGCGGCGGATGAGAAGCATCGCGCTCAACTTTCCAGATAGGCGAGCACGTCCTCGGCGATCGCCAGCGACGACGTCAGTCCCGGCGATTCGATTCCGAACAGTTGCACGAGACCGGGCAGACCATGCTGCGGCGGCCCATCGATGACAAAATCCTGTTGCGGCTCGCCCGGTCCCGACAGCTTCGGGCGGATGCCTGAATAAGCGGGCTGCAAACTGCCGTCCGGCAGCGCCGGCCAGTAGCTGCGGATGCGCGCATAGAAAGCCTGCGAGCGCGCCGGGTCGACATCGTAATTCTCGCGCTCCACCCATTCGACGTCGGGGCCAAAACGCATGCGCCCCGCCATGTCGAGCGTGATGTGAATGCCGATGCCGCCGTCCACCGGCACCGGATAGATCAGGCGCGTGAAGGCCGGGCGCCCGGCGAAGGAGAAATAGTTGCCCTTGCAGAGCACCAGGCGCGGCACCCGATCCGCCGGATAGCTTTCCGTATTTAGCGCCAGCGCCTGCGCACCGAGGCCGGCCGCGTTCACGACCGCATCGACGTCAAGCCGGCCGGATTCCCGGCCGCCGTAGCGCATCCGCCATCGGCCGCCGCGACGCTGCAGATTTTCGACGCGGGTGTGAAAGGCGATCCTGCCGCCGCGGTCCTCGAGATCGCCGCGCAACGCCAGCATATAGGCATGCGCATCGACGATGCCTGTCTCCGGCGAGAGCAAGGCGCCGATGCAGGAAAGCGCCGGCTCCAGCGCGCGCGCCGCGCCGCCGTCCATCAATTCCAGCGACTCGCATTCGTTGCGCAAGCCTTGCGCGTGGATGGCTTCGACCTTCTTCAGTTCCGCCGCGTCGGTGGCCACGATCAGCTTTCCGCATTTGCGGTGCGGCACGCCATGCGAATGGCAATAGCCGTAGAGCAGCCGCCGCCCGCGCGTGCACAGCCGCGCCCGCAGCGATCCGGAAGGATAATACATGCCGGCGTGAATGACTTCGCTGTTGCGCGAGGAAATGCCGGTGCCGATGGCGCCGGCGGCCTCGGCAACGATCACCTCATGGCCGCGCAGCGCCGCCGCACGCGCGGCCGCCAGCCCGATCACGCCGGCGCCGACGACGAGGATTTGCATGAAGCAACCCGAAAATTGGTGCCGTCACCCGCGGCTTGACCCGCGCATCCCGCTTAGGTTGGCACAGCCCTGCCCCAGGAATCGAGATGGCCGGACTTCACGCGCGAAGACGGTGCTTCGCACCTTTTGTCCGGCCATGACGATCACAATTCTCGAACGAACGCTATTCCGCCGCGAGCCGCACTTCCGGCGCGGCGGCGCGCACGTCGGCATCGACGTGGCTCTCGAAGGCGGCGAAATTCTTCTGAAACATGCCGACGAGCTTGCGCGCGGTGTCCTCGAATTCGGCCTTGTTGGCCCACGTCTTCGATGGATGCAGAATATGCGGCTCCACGCCCGGCACCGAGGTCGGCACCTGGAAGCCGAAATAGGGATCGGTGCGGAACTCCGCCTTGTTCAAGCTGCCGTCGAGCGCGGCGGTCAGCAGCGTGCGCGTCACCTTGATCGGCATGCGGCGGCCGACGCCGTAAATGCCGCCGGTCCAGCCGGTGTTCACCAGCCAGCA
>Ga0070741_10020844_pt1 | contig 10268 bp, 7 predicted proteins | sample Coa_R1_4_FD_66440 | JGI IMG/M metagenome (GOLD analysis project Ga0070741, IMG submission 66440) | Surface soil microbial communities from Centralia Pennsylvania, which are recovering from an underground coalmine fire - Coalmine... | ecosystem: Environmental > Terrestrial > Soil > Unclassified ...
GAGCCCCGGCTGATTCGCGTTGTAGAACAGCTTGAGCAGTCCGCCGAGGCGGCCCTGCGAGCGCAGCTTCAGCGACCCGTTGTGTTCCCATCCGCCCTTCCACGTTTCCTGATCTTCCCACCTCGTCGGATAGCCGGTGCCCGGTTTGGTCTCGACGTTGTTCCACCACATGTACTCCGCGCCGGGACGCTCGGTCCAGAGATTCTTGCAGGCGAGGCTGCACGTGTGGCAGCCGATGCATTTGTCGAGATGAAAGACCATGGAGACATGCGCGCGTACGTCGAGCTTCACCATTGGGGCGCTCCTTCTTTCCTGCGGACCACGACGTACGTGTCGCGGTTGATTCCCGGGGGACCCCAGTAGTTGAAGGCCCAGGTGAACTGCGCGTAGCCGCCGATCATGAACAGCGGTTTGAGGCGGGCTCGGGTCAGGCTGTTGTGAGCGCCGGCCCGAAGCGGTTTGCCGTTTCCGGATCGAGCGTTGGTCTTCGGAGTGCCGATAGTTCGCTCGGTGGCGTGATAGATGACGCAGATCCCGTGCGGGATGCGCGCGCTGACGCAGGCGCGCGTGACGACCACCCCATGGTCATTGACGATCTCCACCCAATCGTTGTCGGCGATCCCCTTGGAAGCGGCATCATCGTCATTGATCCACACCGGCTCGATACCCCGCGACAAGGTCTGCATCCGCAGCGTGTCGCCATAGGTCGAGTGGATGTGCCACTTGCCGTGCGGGGTGATGTAGTTCAGCACCAGCGATCGCGAATCGGCGGTGGTGTGCCGCAGGTCGCCGATGCTCTGCTCCTCGGGACGCGGTTTGAACGTCGGCAGATGCTCGCCGAACGCGCGGTAGACCTCGTGATCGAGGTAGAGATGCTGGCGTCCGCTGAGCGTGCGCCAGGGGATCAGCTCCTCGACGTTCTGCGCGAAGCCGGTGTAGGTGCGCCCTTCCACGGTGATTCCCGTCCAGAACGGCGTGGTGAGCAGGCGGCGCGGCTGGCGGATCAGGTCGTCGAAGCTGTAGCGCACGCCGCGCGTCGCCGCCGCGAGATGCGCATGATCGCGGCCCGTCTTTTCCGACTCGTTCCGGTACGCGCGCCACGCCAGCTCGCCGTTCGTCTCGGCGGCGAATCGCAGAATGACGTCGCACGCCGTCCGGTCTTCACGCAGCGATGGGTAGCTCCGCCCGTTCCACGTTTCCACCGGCTCGCTCTTCAGCCACTCGTCATACAGATCGTCGACCTCGTATTTCGTGCCGTGTGCGCCGAGCCCCATGTCGCGGAATTTCAATCCGACGGAAATGAACCGGTTGTGGATGTTCGCCCAATCGCGCTGCACTACCGTGACGTTCGGCATCGTGCGGCCGGGGATCGCTTCGCATTCGCCCTTCGCCCAATCCCGCACGGCCGGCTGGGCAACCTCGGCGGGCGTGTCGTGCATGAGTGGCGTGACGACGAGATCGTCGTATGGCTCGGGCATCGATCGAGCGGCAATCTCCTGCGTGTGACGCGCCAGCTCGCGAAAGATCTGCCAGTCGCTCTTCGATTCCCAGCACGGCGGAACAGCCTTCTGCAACGGATGGATGTAGCTGTGCAGGTCCGTTGTGTTGAGATCGTCCTTCTCGTACCACGACGCCGCCGGCAGCACGACATCCGAGTAGAGCGCCGACGTATCCATGCGGAAGTTGATGTCGACGATCAGATCGAGCTTCCCCTTCGGTGCGTTGTCGCGCCAGGCGACGCCGTGGACGTCGTTCTTGCCGTCTTCCGACGCCGCGACCGCGTTGTCGGTACCGAGGTAGTGCTTGAGGAAGTACTCGTGCCCTTTGGCCGAAGCCTGCAGCGCATTGCCGCGCCAGATGTAGAAGATGCGCGGCCACGACCGCGGATTGTCGGGATCCTCCATCGAGAAATGCAGCGTTCTTGCGCGCAACTGCCGGGAAACGAACGCGCCGATTTCCTCCGCGCTCCTTGCCCCGGCGTTCCGCGCTGCCGCGAGCACTTCGTGGTTCGGCCGGTCGAATTGCGGAAAGCAGGGAAGCCAGCCATTGCGAATCGCCATCGCCTGCCGGTCGGCGGTATGGCCGGAGGACATCGGATGCTGATCGTCACTCACGGCGCAGACGTCGGTGAACGCTCGGTCGTATCGCCACTGATCGGAATGCATATAGTGAAACGACGGCGTGTTCTGCAGCCGCGCCGGTCCGCCCCAGTCGAGCCCGAAGGCGATCGGCGCCCATGAGCCGGCGGGCGCCAGCTTTTCCTGTCCGACGTAGTGATTCCACCCTCCGCCGTTGCGGCCGATGCATCCGGTGACCATCAGCGCGGTGATGCAGGCGCGATAGATCAGATTGTTGTGATACCAGTGATTGACCCCGGCGCCGATGATGACCATGCAGCGCCCACGGGTCGTTTCGGCCGTGCGGCCCCACTCGCGCGCGAAGCGGATGACATCCGCCGCGGCGACCCCGGTGAACCGCTCCTGCCACGCGGGCGTGAAGGGCTGAGTGGCGTCGTTGTAATCGCTTCCGATGCCGTACTGCGCGAGGAGGATGTCGAACGCGGTGGCCACGAGCCGCGAACCACTGAGGGTCATCACCCGTCGCGCCGGAACCACGCGCTTCAAAGCGCGGGGCGGGCCGGGTGCCGAGAAATCATCGATGCCGATGGCGACCATCTCGTCACTCACGCCGGCCAGTGTCAGGCGCGGCGTGAAATCCATTGCCAGGTTCCACTCGCCTTTTTTCTTCTGCCAGCGATGACCGACCGTCCCGCGCGGCATGCGCAGCTTCAGCTCTTCATCGAAGACCAGAAGCTTCCACGCGCTCAGATCCTCGTTCTTGAATTCTTCGATCGCCGAGGCGCGCAGCATCGGTCCGGGACGGAATCCGCCTTTGCCGTCGTCGATCAGCTCGACCAGCATCGGCGCGTCGCTGTAGCGGCGCAGGTAGTCATCGAAATAGGGGACGCGACGGTCGGCGTGGAATTCCTTGAGCAGGACGTGGCCGACGGCCATCCAGAAGGCGCCGTCCTGTCCCTGATGCAGCGGCACCCACTCATCGGCGATCTTCGAGGTCTGGCTGAAATCAGGGGCAAAGACGACGACCTTGGCGCCCTGATGCCGGGCCTCGACGAGAAAATGGGCGTCGGGCGTGCGCGTGGAGAGCACGTTCGAACCGACGACAGCGATGAATCGCGACTTGTACCAGTCGGCGCTTTCACCGACATCGGTCTGCTCGCCCCACACCTCGGGCGAAGCCGGGGGCAGATCGCAGTACCAGTCGTAGAACGACAGGCAGACGCCGCCGAGGAGTTGCAGATAGCGGGCGCCGGCGGCGTAGCTGATCATCGACATCGCCGGGATGGGGGAGAAGCCGATGACGCGATCGGGGCCGTGCCTCCGCGCGGTGGAAAGATTCGCGGCGGCAAGCATGGGCAGGACTTCGTTCCATGACACGCGGCGAAAACCGCCCTTGCCGCGCGCCTGCTGCCACGCCGCGCGGGCCTCGTCGTCGGTGACGATCGACTCCCACGCGGCGATCGGATCGGAATGCTTCGCCAGCGCGTCATTCCATCGATCGAGAAGCGCTCCCCGCACGTACGGATACTTCACGCGAAGGGCACTGTAGACGTACCACGACTGCGACATTCCCCGCTGACATCCGCGCGGCTCGTACGACGGGATCTCCGGATCGAGTCGCGGATAGTCGAGCGCCTGGTACTCCCACGCCACGAGTCCCTGTTTGACGTAGATGTTCCAACTGCAGCCGCCGGTGCAGTTCACGCCGTGCGTCGAGCGCACCACGCGATCGTGTGCCCAGCGGTTTCTGTAGACCTCCTCCCACGATCGGCTCTTCGGGTTGAAGACATCCTGAATCCAGCTCATGTCATTTCCCTTCCGAAGATCCGCGGACCATCTTCGATCGCACGCCGGCCCGGCGTGACCGGACGATCACTACGACGCCCTCCAAAACCGCCAGCGTGAAGCCCGCGGCCATGCCGTGGACGATTTTCAAGCCGTCCCGCGCCGGCGCGCCGCCTTCCGGCTGCTGAAAGAACGCGAGCAGGTGCCAGGCCTCCTGACGCGTGATCGGATGCGCGCTGTAGGCCGCTTTCATCAGTGGAAACGCGGGCTGCTGTGCGACGGCAAGCAACCCCTGATTCCCGCGCTGCGCGTGGATGGAGGTGAGATCGACGGCCATTGTTCCGCCGCGCCCGGCGACGGCGTGACAGGCGGAGCAGGGGATCCCTCGATTGGCGAATGGTTTTTCGCCGAAGAACAGCTCGCGGCCGGCCGCCGCCGATGCCGCTTTCTGCTCCGGTGGAATCTCCACCGCGGGCGGATTTGCCGCTTCCGCGAGTTGCTGTTTCGCATCCCCGGCTTGCAACAGATCGACGAGCGCGTTGATCTGCTCCTGATTCAGCGGCCCGACGTTCTCCTCCATCCGTTTCACCGCCTTCTCGATGTCGGCGCGGGGCCGCTTTGCGACGGCGATCAGGTCGGGTCCGGCCATGGCGCCGCCGCCGATGGAGTGGCAGGCCGCGCAGGTGTCGAGAAACAGCTTCGCGCCGGGTTGCGGAGGCGCCGCGTTCATCGCCACCGCGACCAAGATCGCCGCGATGGCCAGCCAACCGCTCTTCATGACCAGAATCGTGGTCCCCGGCGGCGGCGGCCGGTATGCGATTTGTCATACCCATGCGTGAGTTCTCAGCCGCGATACCATCAGCGCCGATGAAAGCCGCCGTCTGTTACGCGTTCGGCGAGCCGTTACGGATTGAGGAGGTCGAGCTCGACGCGCCGCACCGCGGCGAGGTGAGGGTGCGCATCGCGGCCACCGCGATCTGTCACAGCGATGTACATCTGATCCGCGGCCAGTGGAGCGCCGACCTTCCCGTGCTCGCCGGGCACGAGGCGGCGGGGATCGTCGAGAGCACCGGCGAAGGGGTCACGAGTGTGGCGCCGGGCGACCGCGTTGTCGTCTCGTTGCTGCGGTCGTGCGGGCGTTGCTTCCATTGCGAGCGCGGAAACGGGCACCTGTGCGAGGGAACGTTCGCCCTCAACAGCGAGAGCCGGCTGCGCGATGCGAGCGGCACCGCGATCCGGCAGGGGATCTTCGTCGGCGCCTTCGCCGAGGCGGTGGTGGTCGACCATTCGCAGTTGGTGAAGATCCCGGAGCGGATGCCGATGGACCGTGCCGCGCTCCTCGGATGCGGCGTGATCACCGGGACCGGCGCGGTGTGGAACAGCGCGCGCGTGCGCGCGGGCGAGAGCGTCGTGGTCGTCGGTGCGGGCGGCGTCGGGCTGAACGCGATTCAGGCCGCGGCACTGGAAGGCGCGAGCCCGATCGTCGCCGTCGATCGCGTGGCATCGAAGCTGGCGGCCGCCCGGCGGTTCGGCGCAACAGAGGCCGTCGCGGAGGGGGTCCGGCCATTCGTCAAGAAGTTGACCAATCGACGCGGCGCCGATCACGTGTTCGTTACCGTGGGCAGCACGGACGCCGTGAGCCAGGCGATGTCGCTGGTGCGTCCCGGCGGCACCGTGGTCGTTGTCGGCATGCCCGACTGGAAGGCGACCGCGTCGCTGCGCGTCGCCGATCTCGTATGGAACGAGCAGCGGGTGATCGGCTGCCGCATGGGCTCCACGCGGCTGCAGTCCGATGTCCCCAGGCTGATCGATCTCTACCTCGGCGGGCGTCTGAAGTTGGACGAGCTGATCAGCGAATGCTATCCGCTGGAGAGGATCAACGAGGCCATCGAGGCCATGGAGGGAGGCGAGGCGCTGCGCAACATGGTTGTGTTCTGATCCTGCTCCAGAATTACCACACGTATTTTCCCGCCCTGATCACTGCATCCGCGATCCGTCGTCGCGCGGCGATAAGATCGATGCCGGCCTTCGGCATCATGAACTCACGCCCGATCTGCCGCGAGAGGTGCGCGATGCGATCCGAGGCATCGGCGGCGTAGACGTTCACGATGTCCTCCGCCGCGCGCGGCTTTTTCGCGCTGCGCAGTCGCGCGCTTTCCACCGCGTACTCCTCGATGGCGATGTCGGCGAGGCATCCGAGGACTTCCTGATCTTCGTGCTGTGCCCCGCGCCGTCTGGCGATGATCAATCGGTTGATCTCGTTGGTCCCCTCGTACAGCCGCGTGATCCGCGCATCGCGCCACGCGCGTTCGGCCGGAAACTCTTTCGAATACCCGTACCCGCCGTAGATCTGCAGCGCCTCGTCGACGACATACGCCAGCGCCTCGCTCGACCACACTTTGTTCATCGAGCACTCGCCGGCGAACGACTCGATTGTCTTCATCACGGCCTCGGTGTCGTCGGGCGGCACCGCGGCAAGCGCGCGATCGGCGGCGCCGAGCGTGCGGTAGACCATCGCGTCGCCGACATAGCAGCGGATGGTCATCTCGGCGATCTTCCGGCGGATCAGTCCGAATTCGATGATGGCGCGGCCGAACTGCTTTCGCTCCATCGCGTACTGCAGCGCGCGGTTCAGCGCCTGTTTCGCGCATCCGATGTTGCGCGCTCCGAGCTTCAGCCGTCCGATGTTGAGCACTCCGAAGGCGACCTTGTGCCCTTCGCCGATTCGGCCCAAAACGTTCTCCACCGGCACGCGGACGTTCTCCAGCGTGAGCGCCGTGGTCGACGATCCATCGAGGCCCAGCTTCGGTTCCTCGCGTCCGCTGACCACGCCCATCCCGCGCTCCACGAGGAACGCGGTGAACTTCTCGCCGTCGACTTTGGCGAAGATGGTGAAAAGGTCGGCGAAGCCGCCGTTGGTGATCCACATCTTCTGCCCGTTGAGCAGGTAGGCGCGGCCATCGTCGGTCAGCGTCGCGCGCGTGCGCGCGGCGAGGGCGTCCGATCCCGCCTCGGGCTCGGTCAGCGCGAACGCCGCGATCCATTCGCCGCCGGCGAGGCGCGGCAGATAGCGCTGTTTCTGTTCCGCGGTCCCGAAGTAGACCAGGGGCAGCGTGCCGATGGTGGTGTGCGATCCGAGGGTGCTGGCAAACGAGGGCATGATCCCGATTTTTTCGCCCACGTAGGCGGAGCTGACCTTGTCCAGGCCGAGCCCGTCCCACGCTTCGGGAATGTCGATGCGCAGCAGATCGAGCTCGCCCGCGCGGCGCATAAGCTGCCGCACGACCGCCCAGTCCTTCGCGTAGATCTGCTCCGCGCGCGGCAGCACCTCCGTGCGCATGAACTCCTCGGCGATGCGGCCGAACATCTGCTGGGCGGGGGAGAGGTCCTCGGGGGTGAACGTCTCCGCGGTTGACACTGAAATCGCCGCTTCCATAGACTCTACCTACCGGTCGGTAGGTAGCATATCAGGAGGCGGTCTCCATGCCGTTGAAGCGGCAGCGCATGGCGGTTTCCGGTTCCGGACGGGTGGCCGAGGTGTTTCGCACCGCGGCGCGGATGATCCTGCAGAAGGGCTACGACGCGACCTCGGTCAGCGACATCGCCCGCGCCGCCGGCATGACCAAGGCCGGCCTCTACCACTACATCCACGGCAAGACCCAGCTTCTGTACGACATCATGATGTACGGGCTGAACGAACTCGATCGCGAAGTGTCGCGGCCGGCGATGAAGATCGCCGACCCCGAGGAGCGGCTGCGATTCATGATCGGCTCGCACGCGCGCATCGTCACGCGCGGGCACGGAGCGGTGACCATCCTGGTGGAAGAGGCGCGCGCGCTGACCCCGGTGCAGAAGCGGATCATCACCCGGCGCAAACGCGAATACCTCGATTTCCTGCGCGGCACGCTTCGGGAACTCGAGCGCCAGGGAAAACTGCGGCCCGTGAACATCACCGTCGCCGCGTTCGGGATCCTCGGCACGATCAACTGGCTGTCGCGCTGGTACAAGCCCGATGGCGATCTCGACGAAAACGAGATCGCCGACCAGATCGTCGACATCGCCCTGCACGGCCTGCGGCGGCCGAGCCGGCGGGGATTGCGGGTCGCATGAACATCCTGGTCTGTCTGAAACAGATTCTCGATCCGGAGATCCCGGCGCGCGACTTTCGCATCGACGCCGCGCGCAAGGAGGCGGAACGCGGCTCGGCGAGCCTGGTGACGAACATTTTCTGCGAGAACGCGCTGGAGACGGCACTGCAGTTTCGGGAGCGCGCGGGGGGCACGATCACCTCGCTCACCTGCGGCGCGGCGAGCGCCGAGGACGTGCTGCGCAAGGCTTTGGCCATGAAGGCCGATGCCGCGGCGCTCGTGCTTTATGACGACGCGGGGCGCGCCGATCCGCTGCTCATGGCGCAGATCCTCGCTGCGGCCACGCGCAGGCTCGGCGCATTCGATCTGGTGATCACCGGACGCGAGTCGGGCGACTGGGGGACCGGTCAGACCGGCGGCCTCCTCGCCGAAGAGCTGGGATGGCCGTGCGTTTCGTTTGTCGATTCGATCGGCGCCGTCGACGGAACGCTGCGGCTGAAGCGGCAGACCGATTCGGGATTCGAGATTGTCGAAGCGCGGCCGCCGGTCGTGCTGACGATCACCAACGCCGAGCACAACGTTCCGCGCATCCCGAAAGTGCGCGACGTGATGCAGGCCCACCGGCAGGCGATCACCACGTGGTCGATTGCCGATCTCGGAATCGATGCGGCGAATCGCTGGTATGAAGTGGCCGATCTTTCCATTCCGCAAAAGGAAACGGAATGCGAGTTCGCCGCCGGCGACACGCTGGAGGAAAGGGTCGACGCGTTCGCGCGGCGGCTGATGGAGGCGACAGCGGCGGTATGAGCAACGACGTCGCGGTCGTCCTCTTCGCCCATCCCGAATCGGACCGCGCCGCGGCGGGCCTGGCGGGCGCGGGGCAGCGTCTGGCACAGCAGCTCGGCGGGGCACTGCACGCGCTGGCCATCGATCCGGAGCAGTACCAGCCGGAAGAGGCACTCGCCGCGCTCGTCGAAACTTGTCACGCGATCGATCCCCGCGCGGTTCTTCTTTCGAACGATGCTTACAGCCAGGAGATCGCGCCTCGCCTGGCGCACCGCCTCGGGGGAAGCGCCTGCGGCGACGTGGTCAAGATCGATGTGGAGCCGGCTCTTAGCCGGCTCGAGAGCGCCGGCTGGAGAGCCGGTGCCACATTCGTCACGCGGCAGGTGTACGGAGGCAAAGCGCTGGCGACGATCGCGCTGAAACGGACACCCGCGGTGCTCTGGTTGCGCGCGCGATCGTTCGAGCCGGGCAGCGTGGGCGAGGTCCGGCGCCTGCAAGTTCGACCCGGGGCGCGAACGCGCATCGTCGAGCGCACGCGCCAGGCGCAGGGCGAGGCGCGCCTCGAGGACGCGCGGGTGATCGTCTCCGGCGGGCGCGGCATCGGCGGTGTGGAAGGTTTTCAGCAGGAGCTGCGGCCGCTGGCTCAACTGTTAGGCGCACAGATCGCCGCCTCGCGTGCGGCGTGCGACGCGGGATGGGTCCCGCCGACGCTGCAGGTGGGACAGACAGGAAAGAAAGTGGCCCCCGATCTCTACCTGGCCATCGGCATCACCGGCGCCAGCCAGCACATGGCGGGGATCTCCGAGGCCAGGCAGATCGTGGCCATCAACATCGACCGCGACGCGCCGATCTTCAAGCACTGCCGTTTCGGGATCGTCGAGGATTACCGGAAGGTCGTGCCGCTGCTTCGGCAGAAGCTGGAGGCCGTTCGGCGATGAACAGCGCGCAGGCGACGCGGCCGATCTACTGGAACATCTCCCACATCTGGATGATGTACGCGATGCTCGTGCCGGCGGTCGCGGTTGGCGGTTGGGGCATCGTGCGCCGCGTGCGCCGTTGGAGGATGGGGCGCCCCCTGGCGCGATTCGACCGCCCCGCGGAGCGCGTCCGCTTGCTGCTCACCCACGCGCTGGCGCAACGGAGCGTTGCGCGCGAACGGTATGCCGGAATCTTCCATCGCTTGATCACGTACGGATTCGTCGTCCTGCTGATCGCCACCACGCTCGTGGCCCTCGACGCCGATTTCGGCACCACGATTCTTCGCGGCTCGTTTTATCTCTGGTTTCAGTCGTTCACCGTCGATGTCTTCGGCGCCCTGGTGATTGCCGGCGTGCTGATGGCCGCGTTGCGGCGCGACACGTCGTTTTGGATCCTCCTGGCCATCGGAACGATCGTCGCCACCGGCTTCCTGATCGAGGGATGGCGCATCGCGGCGACGAACGATCCGTGGGCGGCATGGTCGCCATTCGGAAATCTGGTGGCCATGGCCTCGCGTCCGTGGATGAGCATGGCCGCGCTCCGCGCCGCGCAT
>Ga0070741_10020845_pt1 | contig 10267 bp, 6 predicted proteins | sample Coa_R1_4_FD_66440 | JGI IMG/M metagenome (GOLD analysis project Ga0070741, IMG submission 66440) | Surface soil microbial communities from Centralia Pennsylvania, which are recovering from an underground coalmine fire - Coalmine... | ecosystem: Environmental > Terrestrial > Soil > Unclassified ...
TTCGATTGCGTTCGCCGCTGTACGAGGACGGAGGTTGGGAGTGATGCCAGCAAAAATTCTTCTTATTGCCGCAAGTCTGCTCTTGGCGATGGTCATGGCGGGATGTGGAACGAAGGGATGCTCGACGGCGACGCCAGGCAGCACGGGCGGGACTTCAGGCGGCACGGCGGGAGGTGCGAGCGCGCCGCCGGGAGCCTGCAGCCTGGGCAGCGGCGGGGGCGGCCCCACCAATTCGCAGCGCGCGCTGGTGTATTTCATGGTGGATGACGCCGGGCAGATTGCAGGCGAGGGTCTGAACATAAATAGCGCGGGAACGTTCGCTTCGCTGATGAACTTTGTTCCTCCCCAGATGCCGGTGGCAGTCACCGACGGCGGAGTAGTGATCGTGGGCGAGAAGTATCTGTATGTGCCGCTTTCCAACGCGTCCACGGGAAGCGTTTTTGGCTACTCGATCGATGGCGCGACGGGAGCGTTATCGCCGCTGAACAACAGCCCGTACGCCGTGAATGGACTGCAGGGCACGCAGTCTCCGTTTTCCATCGCAGCCGATCCTGCCGGCAATTTTGTATTCGTCGGGGACGCGGCAGGCATCACGGTCTTTGCGGTTAACCCCAATGACGGCTCGCTCACTCCGGTGAATACCACTCCGGTCTCCGGGATCGGCGCGCCCGTACAGATGGCCACTGATGGATTGGGCAAGTACCTGTACGCGGTCGACGGGGTATCGATTGCGCAATTCTCTTACAACTCGAGCGGAGCCCTGACCCCGCTCGGTTCAGTTACTTCCTCGCTGACGGACATGGCGATGATGACAGGAGAGCCTTCCGGGAAGTGGATGCTGGGCGTCCGGGCGCAGGTGGGACAGCAAGGCGGAGCGCTGGATCTGAATGTGTACGTGTTTGCCATCAGTTCCACCGGGGCGCTCACCAGCGCCATACCCACCAGCACTCCATTTCCGCCCACCTATGTGGTGGTGAGTCCCAATGACAAGTTCGTATATACCTTCAACGAAGACGACACCTCCACGACCAGCAGCACGTTCCTGCAACCGATCGTGGGATTCACCTTCAACCCAACCTCGGGGGCTTTGACCAATGCCACTCCCTTCCCCGACGTTCTGTCGAAGATTGGCCACATGGATCAGAGCGGCCAGGTATTGATTGCCGCCGGGCAGTCGGCGGTCACGGTGGCGGCAGGGACCGTTCCAATTACGGTGTTGAGCGATGGAACTTTGAGTTCATCGTCCTCTCATGCCGGATTGCCCAGCTTCAGCTTTGCGGTGACCGACACGCCCTAGTAACGGTTGACGGACTTGAGACCCGCACCGGCCGCGGGTCTCTTTTCGTTTGCGGCGCGGGCGGTACAATAGAGAAAGCGCTCCTGCCCCTTCGTCCCTCTGGAGTTGTCTCCGGAGTTCAACCTGGGTGCAGGCGAGGAGGGTAAGTAGCGTCAAACCTTTTTGCCTGTGCCGCCGTCTGATTAAGCATCCGGGCGTCGAGTCGAACTGTGGCCATCAAAATCAGAATTCCAAGGATTAGCGGAGCACAGGGAGTACGCGGGCTGCCGCGGGACCCGGTGCTGCGCGCCGCGCTGCTGCTGTTCCTGGTGGTGGCCGTATCCTTCACGATCGTTCTCTCCTACTTCTATATCAAATACGACCGGATCATCGAGAAGCGGTTCCGCACGCCGGTCTTTGCGAACTCGGCCAAGATCTACGCCCTGCCGCGCACGGTCAGCGATGGCGAAAAAATCACCGCCAAGGAAATTGCCGCGGACTTGCGGCGGGCCGGCTACTCGGAGCGCGATGGCGAGTCCAAGCTCGGAACCTTTCACCTGGTCAAGGGCGGAATCGAGATCACCCCGGGCGACGAATCCTATCACTCCCCAGAACCGGCACGCATCGATATTGAAGATGGGCAGGTTGCAAGAATCACCAGCAAGGGCAGCGACCTTTCTGCCTATGAACTGGAGCCCCAGCTGGTCACGGCCTTATTCGACGCGGAACAGCGCTCCAAGCGGCAGGTGGTGAAGTACAACGATATTCCCTCGGTAATGGTGCAGGCGGTGCTGGCCATTGAAGACCGGCGCTTTTTCGAGCACAGCGGGGTCAATTTCGTCCGCACATTTGAGGCGCTCTGGGAAGACCTGCTGCGGCAGCGCCGCGCCCAGGGCGGATCCACCATCACCCAGCAACTGGCGCGCGGGTTCTTCCTGACGCCCGAGAAATCGATCAAGCGCAAAGTCACCGAGATGCTGATCGCGGAGGAACTGGAGCAGAAGTTCACAAAGCAGCAGATTTTCGAGTTCTACGCGAACTGGGTGGACCTGGGGCAGCGGGGATCATTTGCCATCAGCGGATTCGCCGAGGCTTCCAAAGCATATTTCGGCAAGGATCTGAAGGACATCACGCTGCCGGAGGCGGCGCTGCTGGCAGGTTTGATTCAGCGCCCCAGCTATCTGTCCCCCTACCGGCACCCGGAGCGGGCCATGGATCGCCGGAACCTGGTGTTGGAAACCATGGTCGACACGCATGCTATTACCCGCGAGCAGGCCGACAAAGCGAAGGCCGTCCCGCTGAAGCTGGCTCCGCCCAATGTGGAAGCCAGCGATGCGCCGTACTTTGTCGATATGGTGCGCGATACCCTGATCGGGAAATTCAGCGAGACCGAATTGAACGACAGCTCCTACCGCATCTACACCACGCTCGACCCCGATCTTCAGAAAGCCGCTGCCTCGGCGGTGGAGACGGGTATCAAGCTGGTGGATGAGCAGGTCAAGAAATTACGCACCAAGCGGGTCAAGGTCGGCAAGAAGTATGAGACCAAGCTGTTGCCGGGCCCGCAGGCGCAGGTGGCGCTGATCGCGATCGATCCCCATACGGGCGCGGTGCTGGCTCTCGTCGGCGGACGCGATTATGGATGGAGCCAGTTGAATCACGCGGTCGCGAAGCGGCCTACGGGATCGATTTTCAAACCCTTCGTCTACGCCGCGGCCGTGTCCACCGCCATCGATGGCTCGCAGCAGGTGATTACTCCAGCCTCGACGGTCACGGATGCGCCCTCCAGCTTTACCTATGGAGACCAGATCTACGAGCCGCGCAATTACAAAGAGGAATACCACGGGGACGTGACCCTGCGCTACGCGCTGGCGATGTCGTTGAACAACGCCACCGTGAAGGTGGCGGAGGAAGTGGGTTACGACAAAGTCGCCGAGTTGGCGAAATCGGCAGGCATCACGTCGGTGAAAGCGACTCCTGCGATGGCGCTGGGCTCCTACGACGCTTCGCCTCTGGATATGGCCGGGGCTTACACCGTCTTTGCCAACGGCGGAATCCGGCTTTCGCCCATCCTCCTGCGCTCGGTGCGGAATGCGAAAGGCGATGTGATCGCCAATTACAACACGGACCAGAAGCCGGTACTGGATCCGCGCGTCGCCTACGTCATGACCAACATGATGGAAGGCGTGATCAACAACGGCTTGGGATACACCGCGGTGCGGCTGCGGGGCTTCACTCCTCCCGCTGCCGGCAAGACCGGCAGTTCGCATGACGGGTGGTTCGCGGGATATACCTCGAACCTGCTGTGCATTGTCTGGGTAGGATACGACGATTACAGCGATCTGCGGCTGAGCGGCGCGCAGACCGCGGCGCCGGTCTGGGCGGAGTTCATGAAGAAAGCTGCTACCCTGCCGCAGTACGCCGATATGAAGCCGTTCGCCCAACCCTCGGGCGTTGTCGACGTGCAACTGGATAAAGCGACCAACCGCCTGGCGACCGCGTCCTGTCCGGATGACTATACTTCGGCCTTTGTCGCGGGAACCGAGCCTCGCGATACCTGCGACGAGCAAGCAGGAATGAAAGGCTTCTTTTCGCGGCTCTTCGGCGGCGGGGACAAGCCGGTGATGCCGCAGCCCCAGGCGGCGAATCAGCAGGATCCGAATGCGCAGCAGCCGGACCCTAAAAAGAAAAAAGGTTTTTTCGGGAAGATCGCGGGAATGTTCAAGGACGACAACAAGAGTTCCCCTGCTCCGTCGAAGACGCCCGAGCCCGACCCGAACCCGCCGCACTAGGCCGTTGTCGCCAGCCGGCGCCTGCTGCGCAGCCCTCAGTTCGCCGCCGCGCAACATCACCGCGCGCTGCTCGCGTCTCTTCTAAGATGCGCGGCTTCCAACGTGTTCCCGCCGACCACCCTCCACGAACAACGCAATCGGGTAAATACTGTAACCCGGACAGGGAAAATCTGTGCGCCATAAAATCGTGGCTCTAAATTATTATGTGGGCTCTAGCGTATCCGCCGCGCTTACCTGGCGCGGCAGAGTCAACCTATGGGTCAAGTGCGCATCCTTATCGTGGACGATCATGAGGCCGTCCGACAGGGTATTCGCTCCCTGTTGTCGTTACGACAGGATTGGTCTATTTGCGGCGAGGCTCAAGACGGCATCGAGGCGATTGAGAAGGCCAGCAATCTGAGACCGGACATCGTTCTCATGGACATGTCCATGCCTCGAATCGACGGCGTGCAAGCTACGAAGATCATCCGGCGAACCGTCCCCGAGTCGGACGTCATTATCGTGAGCCAAAATGATCCGGCCGTGACCTCCAGGCAGGCAGTGGAGATAGATGCTGCCGGCCACGTGGCCAAGAGCGATCTTTCTCACGCCTTGCCGGCGATGCTGGAGCGGGTTGCCATGGCCCGGCAATCCAAAAAAGAAAGGCCGGTCCAAACAGCATTGACTCGCAATCACGCCGATTGGGAAGTCGCTGAAGCGGCCTTTCGAGACCTGGCCGAAACCGCCTCCATCGCAATCCACTGGGTCGGTCCCGACGGCACTATTCTGTGGGCCAACCGCGCCGAACTGGAGATGCTGGGGTATGCGCCGGAGGAATACATTGGGCGCAACATCTCGGAATTTCATGCCGACGCGCCCGTGATCAACGACATCCTCCAGCGTTTGAAGCGCGACGAGCGGCTCCATGAGTACGAGGCACGCCTACGCTGCAAAGACGGCAGCATCCGTTATGTCCTGATCACTTCCAGCGTCCTGTTTCATCAGGGCAAGTTCGTTCATACCCGTTGTTTCACGCAGGACAACACTCGCCGTAGAGAGGCCGAGCAAAAACTGCAGGAGGGCGAGCGCCGCTTCCGCGAGATGATCGACGCATTGCCCGCGGCGGTTTACACCACCGATGCGGAAGGGCGCCTGACACACTTCAATCCAGCGGCGGTGGAGTTCTCCGGCCGCACCCCACAGCTGGGCAGCGATCAGTGGTGCATCACGTGGAAGCTTTTCCGTCCCGATGGCACCCGCTTGCCGCATGATGAATGCCCCATGGCTATTGCGCTCAAGGAAGGACGGATAGTTCAGGGAGCTGAGTGTATAGCGGAACGGCCCGATGGAACCCGCGTGTGGTTCACGCCCTATCCGAAGCCGCTGCGGGACACCGAGGGAAAAATTGTTGGCGGCATCAACATGCTCGTCGATATTACCGCCCGCAAACAGGCCGAGGAAATAAACGGGCACCTGGCGGCGATCGTAACTTCGTCCGACGATGCCATCATCAGCAAGGACCTGGATGGCATCATCAAGAGCTGGAATAGGGCTGCGCAGCACATGTACGGCTACACCGCCGAGGAAGCCATTGGAAAACATATCACTCTCATCGTCCCGAAAGACCGCTGGGACGAGGAGGCGGATATTCTGGCCCGGCTGCGGCGCGGGGAACGGGTGGATCACTTCCAGACCGTGCGTCGCCGTAAGGACGGTTCCACGCTCGATGTGTCCCTCACCATCTCACCCGTGAAGGATGCCTCGGGGCGCGTGATTGGCGCTTCCAAGGTGGCCCGCGATATTACGCACCTGAAACACATCGAGCGGGCTTTGCGCGATAGCGAGGAGCGCTTCCGCGCGATGGTCGACACCACACCCGAATGTGTCAAGGTGGTGGCTCCCGACGGCACGTTGCTGCACATGAACTCGGCCGGTCTGGCCACGGTTGGGGCGAAACTCGCCGACGAGGTGGTGGGCAAGAGTCTCTACGACCTGATTGCTCCCGAAGACCGGGAGAAGTTCCAGGCCTTCAACGAAGGCATTTGCCGCGGCGAAAAAGGCTCGCTGGAATTCGACATCATCGCGCTGGATGGCACGCGGCGTCACATGGAAACCCATGCCGCACCCTTGCATAATCCCGAGGGTCGCATCGTGCAGCTGGCTATTACCCTCAACGTTACCGAGCGGAAACGGGCGGAGCTCGCTTTGCGGGAAAGCGAACAGCGTTACCGGGCCGTCACCGACGCCTCGCCCATCATGGTTTGGATGTCGGGAACCGATAAGCTGTGCTACTACTTCAACAAGGGATGGTTGGATTTCGTCGGCCGCACCCCCGAGCAGGAAGCCGGTAATGGCTGGGCGGAGAATGTACATCCTGAGGACTTTGAGCGCTGCCTGCAGATCTACGTGAGTAGCTTCGATGCCCGCCGGCCCTTTGATATGGAGTACCGGTTGCGGCATCACACCGGCCAATACCGGTGGATCCTTGACCATGGAATGCCCCGCTATGCGCCCGATGGAACGTTTGAGGGTTATGTGGGCGGGTGCCTGGATATCCACGATCAAAAAGAAGCGGCGGAGAAGGCTCGCCAGGCCGACATAGGCGTACAGCTGATGAAAGCGCAAGATGAGGAACGCCGTCATATCGCGCGCGAGTTGCACGACAGCGCGGGCCAGACCCTAACCGTGCTCGGCATGAGCCTCGCCCAGCTTGCTCAGAAAGCAGGCCGCACTGCTCCGGAGGTTGCAGCCCACGTTGAACAGATCCAGCAGACCGTTCAGCAACTGCATCGCGAAATACGCACTGCGTCCTACCTGTTGCATCCCCCGCTGCTGGACGAAAGCGGCCTGCATTCTGCCATCAACTGGTATGTGGAAGGCCTTCTCGAACGCAGTGGCCTGCAGATTCAGCTGGACATTGCGGAGGAGTTCGGCAGGTTGCCCCGGGACATGGAGCTGGTGATCTTCCGCCTGGTACAGGAGTGTTTAACCAACATCCATCGACATTCCCAGAGCAAGACCGCCTCGATCCGGATGGTTCGCGAGTCGAGCCAGATCACCTTGGATATTCGCGACCGCGGCAAAGGCATCTCGCGCGAACGTTTGGCCGAAATTCAGTCGGGTCGCGCGGGGGTCGGAATCCGAGGGATGCGGGAGCGCCTGCGTCAATTCGAGGGTACGATGAATATCGAATCGGCAGGGTCCGGCACCCGCATTCTTGTGACGATACCCATTCCCAAGTCCACCTTATCCGAAAGCGAGAACAATCCTGAGCCTCTGCAGGCAGCCGTATAAGCGGCCTCGCTGGGTAGCGCGTGCGCCACGGTGTAACTCTTGATTGCAATGACACAATACGAGTTGGAAGGGGAATTGCCGGCCTTCTAAGTCATCGCGAGGAGTGGGGCTTTTTTATGCTCACTTATGCTGCAAATGCGGAGGCGGAAGTTGGTCGAGCGTCTTGCGTTCCACTGCTTCGCGCTTGGCCTTGCGCCAGACGTTCACGACGGCAATGGTCCAGAAAGGAACCAGGTTCGCGCCGGGGACGAGTTCGGCAAAGAACGAGGGCAAAAATTCCCAGTGCCAGCCGAGGAGACTGGTCAGCACGGCAGCCATGGCGAGATCAAGGATGTCGTCTGCGGGGGAGAGAGCGCCTTCGACGAACAGGGGGAAAACGGCGAGTTGCAAGACGTCAGCGGCGATCGCCACCAGCATGGCCGTCTTGAACTGCGGTCCGGGGGAAACGGTGATGGAGTCGTCCGGCATGGGATGGCCTTCGTTGATTTTAGACGAGAACGTGGCATGGCGCGCTGGGCACAGCCTCAGGCGGGAGGGAGTTAAGTTCCTGCCAGTTTTTGCCGATCTGCAACCAGAGGCCCGTTCTGGAGCGAGGCCGGACCCGCGCTTCGGTGTGCGCTGGGGAGATTGTTGCGATGACGAAGATTCTGCTGGTAGATGACAGTAAGTTTTTGCGGATGGCGACGGAACGGGCGCTGTCCCGCGCGGGATATCACGTCAGCACCGCCGAGGACGGGCCGAGCGCACTGGAGCGGGCGAGGCGGGACAAGCCCGACGTGATTCTGCTGGACATGCTGCTGCCCAGGATGACGGGACCGGAGGTGTTAAAGGAACTCAAGCGAGATCCGGCGACGGCGAGGGTCGCAGTGGTGGTTTTTACCGGGTTATCGGTGAAGAATGCGGAGCGGCTGCGGCAGGATGGCGCGTGCGGCTTTCTGGAGAAGTCGGAACTGGGGTTGGACAAAGGCTGTGAAGGTTTCCTGGCAGCCCTGGCTGACATCCTGCGGGGACTGGGGCTCGCGGTGCCCGGAGGGCAGTGCAGCAAGGCGGGAGTTGGATCGTAGAGCTTCGGTTGCGATCTGCACGACGGGAAAGTCGGGAAGTCAAAGTCCCCGCCCTGTCCCCTCCAAAATTCGAGAGGGGACAAGGACGGGCCCCCCGGGCTCTTTTAAGTTTGTTGTTAGTTTTGTTGTCCGGTTCCTTGGAATTTATTGAACTGTGGGGCTGCGTTCGCCTATGTAAGCCTCTACTATCTTTTTCCACTTGCCTTGGGCTTTCAGGATGAACTCTACTGCATCGCGCAGGGCGCCTTCGCCGCCGGCGTGGGGCGTGACGTAGTGGGCCTCACGTTTCACTTCGGCGCGGGCATTCTTTACGGCGATGGCCAAACCTCCGGCCCGCATGGCCGGGAGATCAATCACGTCATCCCCGACAAACGCGGCTTCTTCCAGTCTGAGTCCTGCCTGCCTGACGATTTCCTCGAAAGCAGTTTGCTTGTCCTGAATGCCCTGGCGGACGTATTCGAGTTTCAGATCACGAGCGCGCAGGGCCACGGTTTCCGAGACGCGCTTGGTAATCAGTCCTGTTTTAATGCCAGCGAGACGCGCCAGCGAGATGGAGGTGCCGTCATGAGCGTGAAAGCCCTTGGCCTCGATCAGGGATTCGCTGTGGAAGCCGAATCCGCCCTTGCCGCCGTGCCTGGCGGACTGCTCCAGAACGGTCTGAGGAGTTCCCTCAGGCGCGGGAAAGATGAAGAGTTTGCCGTCAGTCAGGACGCCGTCGACGTCGAAGAGAAGCAGTTTGATCCTGCGGGCGCGGGCTTGAGGGGACAGTTTGGGCATCGGAGGCAAATTCTAACAGCTTCGATCTGCGGCGCCGGGACCATTGTTCGGACCGAGCGCTGATTCGGGGCTGGTTGCGCCCGCTTGCATCGCTGACATCAATGGATCATTCAATCCATCACGAGTCATTATTGTCATTGCCCGGTGCCGCTCAGCGTGACTGTCTTAGTATCTCCAGATCCATCGACCCCGGCCTTGGTGGTGGCGAGGCGAATGCTTGGCGAAAGTCGGGGGAGCGACTACAATCATGGGATGCAGTCCCTTCCTTCCTCTTTGGGGTGGGCGCACCCGCTGGTGGCGGAGTGGTTTGTGTCTCGGTTTGGAACTCCTACCGAGCCGCAGGAGCAGGGGTGGCCTCACATCCTGGCTGGGCGGACGACGCTGATTTCTGCGCCGACCGGATCGGGGAAGACGCTTGCGGCCTTTCTGGCCTGCATTGACCGGCTGGTGCGCAAAGCCCTTTCTGGCGAGCTTTCCGATCGAACTGAGGTTCTCTACGTGTCCCCGCTGAAGGCTCTGGGGAACGACATTCAGAAAAACCTGGAGATCCCGCTGGGAGAGATTCTTGCGCTGGCCGGGGAGCGGGGCTGGCTGATGCCGGAGATTCGCACGGCGGTGCGGACCGGCGACACCCTGATGCATGAGCGGCGGGCGATGCTGAAGCGGCCGCCGCATATTCTGGTCACTACTCCGGAGTCTCTCTACATTCTGCTCACGGCCGCTAAGAGCCGGGCTATTTTGCGGGATGTGGAGACGGTCATTGTGGACGAGATTCACGCCGTGGCGGACGACAAGCGGGGAGCGCATCTGGCCCTTTCGCTGGAGCGGTTGGAGGCGCTGACTTACCGGCCCGCGGTGCGGATCGGACTTTCGGCGACCCAGAAGCCCATCGAGGAAGTGGCACATTTTCTGACCGGCACGGGGCGGCCGGATCCGGTGATTGTAAACGTAGGGCATAAACGCAAACTGGACCTGGGGGTTGAGGTGCCGCCCATGCCGCTTGGCCCCGTGGCTTCTAACGAGATGTGGGATTCGATTTACGACCGGCTGGTGCAGTTGGTGGCCCAGCACCGGTCGACGCTGGT
>Ga0070741_10020846_pt1 | contig 10267 bp, 11 predicted proteins | sample Coa_R1_4_FD_66440 | JGI IMG/M metagenome (GOLD analysis project Ga0070741, IMG submission 66440) | Surface soil microbial communities from Centralia Pennsylvania, which are recovering from an underground coalmine fire - Coalmine... | ecosystem: Environmental > Terrestrial > Soil > Unclassified ...
CTGTACGGGGCCAATCTCGCCGGCTCGGCGGCCGGTGCAGTGCTTGCTCTCGTCGCTTTGGACCGGGCCGATCCCATCGCGGCAGTTCTGCTAGCCGGGTTAATGGCTGCTCTTGGTTCTCTGGCGTTCGCGTGCGCATTGCCCGAAGCGCGGGCACCCACAGGCTATCCCACCAGGGTGGATCGGTTCGTCGGGTTGATGGTTGTCGTGTTGGCTCTGGTGGGCTTGTGGCAGCCGCCCTCATGGCTGGACGTCAGGCTTTCCCCGTACAAGCCGCTAGCTCAATTAGAAAGCATTCCGGACACCCGGATTTTAGACCGTCGGTCCAGCGCATCTGCGCGGATCGACGCCGTCTCCAGCTCCACCATCCATTCTGCTCCCGGCTTGACGTTGCAATACCAGGCAACCCTCCCCAAGCAGAGTGCCCTCGTTGTCGACGGCGAAGTCGTGCTTCCGCTCACCGCCCGGGAGGGCCTGACCCGCAGCTTCGTCGACGGCTTGCCCACCTCGCTGGCGTATCACCTGCGCCCAGCCTCCCGGACCTTAGTGCTAGAGCCGGGAGGCGGACTTGAGGTACTGTCGGCTTTAGAACTCGGTACGCGTTCCGTTGTCGCTGTGGAGAGCAATCGTCTCCTCGCGGAGCAGCTCACATCGCACCTGTCGTCCCAGGCCGGCGATATCTACAAGGATCCGCGAGTGCAACTTGTTGTTTCCAATCCTCGCGGCTATTTGGCGCGCTCGCACGACGAGTTCAACCTTGTCATGCTCGCGTTGTCGGAGAATCGTCGACTGGTAACTGCCGGGGCATTTTCGCTGTCAGAAACCTATCCGCTGACCGCAGAGGCGTTTGACGGCTACTTTGGTCATCTAGCGCCCGACGGCCTGCTGGTCGTGCATCGGTGGCTGCAACTGCCTCCGACTGAGGAGCTGCGCGCCGCAGTGCTCGTGGCGGACGCCTTGCGACGTGCTGGGAAGGATCCGGTCACGAGGATCATCGCTATCCGGTCCTTTTCGACGATGCTGCTTCTGGCAAAACAGGAACCATTCAAGCAGCCGGAAATCGAATTAGCGAAGAATTTCGCTCGTGAACGTCAATTTGACGTCGTCTGGTACCCGGGGATCCGACCCGATGAAGCAAATATTGCGAACGTGCTGCACCGGGATCGCTATTACGATACGTTCCACCAGTTAATGTCGGACGAGCGGACTCTTTACGATCAATACGACTATGATGTGACGCCGCCGCGCGACGGCCGGCCATTCTTTTTTCACTTCTTCAAGTGGAGACAGACCCCGACCGTAGTCGCCCTGCTCGGCAAGACCTGGCAGCCCTTCGGGGGAAGCGGCTATCTTATCTTGGTCGCTTTGCTGGTGCTGACAATCGCCTTGTCTTCAGCGCTGCTGTTCGTGCCGGCCATCGCCGTCCGCCGTCGGCGACACCGGGACCGGGCGGTGCGCGACAAGCGTGCCCCACCGATGGTGTATTTCGCGGCGCTGGGGTGCGGATTCCTCCTCATCGAGGTGGCGCTGGTGCAGCGCTTCGTGCTTTTTTTGGACTATCCCGCGCAGTCGTTTGCGATCGTGGTCTGTGGGCTGCTGGCATCCTCCGGCCTGGGCAGCTTCTGGTCGACCCAGATGCCCTGGCGCGCTGCGCTCGCTGCCTTAGTGGCAGCCGTGGCACTCTATCCCCTGCTGCTGCCGACCGTGTTTTCCCACTTTCTCGCCCAGGGCATCGAGGCACGCATCGGTATCACGCTGCTGTTGCTCGCCCCGCTCGGATTCCTCATGGGGATCGGATTCCCCCGCGGCCTGGCAGCACTTGGTGCGACCAGACCTGTCCGCCTACCACTCGCCTGGGGGGTGAACGGGTTTACCTCCGTGATCAGTGCCGTACTGGCCCCGATGATCGCGTTGTCCTGGGGCTTTGCGGCAGTCTTCGGCTGCGCTGCACTTGCCTACCTGGTTGCACTTTTGGCTGCCGGCGGCAGTCCGCGGATCGGCGACCCGGTTGCCGTCATGGCTTGCGAACCAGCGGGACAAAGGCCACGTCAGTGATGTTCTCCGAGACCACCTTGCCCTGCTGCTTGGTGAGTCGCCACAGGGTCTGGTAGCTCCCCGGTGGCCCGACCGGGATCACCATGCGGCCACCTTCTCGCAGCTGTGCCACCAGCGGGGCAGGAATGTGGTCGGGAGCCGCTGTGACGATGATGCCGTCGTACGGGGCGTGTTCTGCCCATCCGAAATATCCGTCTGCGTTTGCAGTCTGGACGCGCGCATAACCGAGGCGATCGAGTGTTTCTGCCGCGCGTCGCGCCAGCTTCGGAAGGATTTCCACGGTATAGACCTGATCGGTCAGCACGGCGAGAACGGCCGCTTGGTATCCAGAGCCGGTACCGATTTCGAGCACCGCGTCACCGGGTTGTACATTCAGCAACTCGGTCATGAGGGCCACGATATAGGGCTGGCTGATCGTTTGCCCTTCCCCGATAGGCAGCGCCCGGTCGCCGTACGCTTGGTCCGCCTGGTCACGCGGGACGAACTCATGGCGTGGGACGATTCGCATTGCACCGAGAACCCTGGCGTCTTTTACTCCTCTGGCCGAGATTTGCCTATCTACCATGACCAGGCGTTGATCTCGAAAGCGACTGTCAGGCAGTGGTGGTGGAACAGAGCTCGCGTCGCCTACCCGAGGTGAGTTGACCTCGGTTGGCCACCTGCCAGGGTCTTCGTCACGCGCAGCGCACGCGCCGAGCGTGCCCACGATCAGAAACAAAAGCATAGTGACGCACGCGAGTGCGGTGCCTCGCTGCATAGTTCTTATTCTAGTGCTGCTCGCGCGCGCCACTTGCTTACCTGAAACCGGTTCCGCGCAGCCACACCGCGGTGTGTTCGGTCTGCTCTTCCAATGCCACCGGACGAGGTGAAGGCACCCGAGTTGCCAGCGGTCGTCGGTGTGCTGGGCGTTGTGGCTGACCCAATCCGGCGCAGCACCGTGACATGAAGGTTCGCCCGTGCCGGCCACTCCTTACAACCCAGCCCCGAGCTGGCTCAGGGCAACATGCCTGCGTAGCCGCGCAGGGCTTTGACCTCGGGGACCTCGTCTGAGGTGATCTCGTCCGCACGCAGGCTGGCGCTTGCGAGCGTGGCCGTGAGGCGGTTGACCGCTTCGGTGAGGTGGTAGGCACCGCCACCGAGGGCCACCCATTTGCCGACGTCCGGGTGCAGCAGATTGGCAGCGGCCTCATTATCACTTGCTGTGATGGGGTAGTTGACGAACACGGGAAGCTCACTCCGGACGCTCATCGGCGCACCACCAACGGTCCAGTCCACGCTCACTTCGACGACATAGCGGCCGGGACGTTCGAAGGCGAAGCCGTTAGTAGACCAGTAGACCCGCGCGCTTGCCTCAAGCGAGGCGCCCGGGGCGAGTGGAGCGATCTGCGACCGCTCGCATTCGATCACAAAGGGTGACATGGCACGCCGTTGGCCGGTGGCGTCGATCACGGTGATGCGCGCATAGGTGGACTCGCTGGTCACCTCGCTCGGAACGGACGCACTCCGAGCGCTGGTGTTGGTGAGCGTCCAGCTGAGCTGCACGGGCTCACCCAGCTCGACGCGGTCGCTCGCGGCTGTCACGGATAGCGCGAGGTACTCCGGGCCGATCTCCCAGCGATCGGCGGAGGGCACCGGTGTGATCGCCCACGAGGCGAAGGTATGACCGCCCGGACGCACCACGGGGTCGGGAAAGTGCACCATGTGGTGGCGCACCCGGGTGTTCACCTTCAGCCGTATGTCGTCGGGGAACACGCCAGGGTCGCCGGTGGTGGCAGTGCCCAGCACGTTGGCCACGCTGGGCGTGGTCGTCATGATCGAGTTGTCTGCACCACCTTCCTGCTCCTGATGGATCTGGTTGAATCCGTGGACCACCTCGTGGGAGGCGCTGCGCAAAAACGCTCGGGCCACCTGACGTTGCATCTTGTTCGCCGCCGCACCGAAAAAGGCCGAATCCGAGGTGGGATACCCGTCGTCGGAGTAGCTCACGACCCCTTCACGTGGGACGTCAATCGAGTCGTACATCTTGCCCCGCGAACAAGCCATCTTCCCGGGGACGACGAGCAAATGCATATGCCATTCGGCGTCCAGATCAGTTCCCGATTTGCGAACGTGCTGCATCAAAGCGTGGAGGTTGGCGTCCGTCCAGCAGTCCTTGTGGTCAGGAACGGTGGCTGGTTTGGGAATCGCTGTCTGATCATAGATGACAGTCGCCTGCCAGGCCGCCGAAGTCAGCATCGTCTGAAAGCTTTCCGTTCCGGAAGCACCCGGGGCCGGTACGGGCTGAGGCGATACCGCATCGACGAGGGTGTCAATCTCGACAGTGCACTTGCGAAACGACGTCGACACCCAGCCCAACTCAATCCTGCCCCTGGACACGCCGCCCTCGATCCACTCTCCCTCGTAGTAGGCGCCCGGCCACAGTGGTGATGGGGCTGGCCGCTTCCTGAAACGGACGGTGACCGTGCGACTGCCCGGTGAGGGTGGGAAGGATCCGTTGAACGAGCCCGAGGGAGGTGGGGTGTAGTCGTATTGCTGGAAAGTGATCGTTGCCCGGCAGGGTGGCGGGCCGGGTGACACCAATTGCACCGCGGTCGCCTTGAGATACGAGTGATACCGGCCGCGTGGGTAGATCGGAATATCGAGATGCTGCAGGCGTGTCGAATCGTCGATAAATAGCGGTGGCTCGGCCAACGGTGACAGATTGGGTTGATCGAAAATTGTTGGGAACAGGTACAAATCTCCACTAATCACAATGTGTCCCTCCGCCCGATCAACTCGCATTGTCCCGCGGAAGGTGCGGCCGGCGAGGTTCGGCTTATAAGCAGGCGGTAGCAGCCGTCTAGCAGGGTGACACTGCAAGTCGGTGGAGGCGCCGGGAGCGGTTGACTGGGCACGACGGGTGAATCCTGGATCTCCTCAATAGCTGCGGCAACGGGCACTGAGTAAGCGTCTTCGGGCATGGTTCAACCTCCTACGGATAAGGGTTTTTTAGGGTCTATTTGAACGATTGAACCGAAAGTTAACGCACGCGCCGGTATGTCGTCCGGTGCCCGGTTGCGTCAACGATGGTAAATTCGTCTCCGGCGAACTCTATCGGGTAATTTGCGAAAGCGTCGTTGGCGAGAGTAATGCCAAGCTCGTCGCCTTCGAGCCGGTAGTTGCCGACGTCCCATACAGTGAACATCTGACCCGGCGCCCTGCTCGCCTGGTACCGGGTGCCGGAAAACTCGATCAGTTCCGGAAACAGGCCAGGATCCTGCCCGAATGTGGTCGCTTCCGGTGGGGCCGGTCGCGGTAACTTGGTGACGCGCCGCCAGCGCCCGATCAGCGGGTTCTCGTCGTTCCTCGATCGGTCAGTCATGCCACCCACCAGGGGTCATCGACGGTATCGAAGGTGTTGCTGGCCGATCCGGAGCGATTCATGACTTCAGATCCTGATCCAACACCGCGACCTCATCAGGGTCCAGTTGTCCCGCGCCGGCTTCGACGAGCCATCGCTCCAGCTGCCGATCGACATCCTTGAGCACATGCTCACTGCCATCTCGGTCGCGGACGAACACGGCCCCTCCTGAGACCACGATCTCGGTGACGGTGGACTCGGTCACGCCAGCGTTGATGCGCAGCCCCCGATAGCCGAGTGTTGCCCGTGGTGTGGCGCGACCCGGCAGCGGTGGCAGCACGGCGAGCCGGTGCATCAACACAGCAGCCGCCGCCGGCTCAAGGCGGAAGCGAGGATTGGGCCGCCCACTGTAAAGATCGACCTCAACATCCATTCGCCTCATCCCTCGACGTGAAAGCCTAGTCTGGAGTGGGCCGCTCCCGCGGACAGGCCGATCATTTGATCCGCAGTTGCTGGCTATGACAACCGTAGAAGTAGCCACAGAAGATCGTGTATGGCCCACGGTTGGCGGTCTCAGGGTTAGTGATCACATTGTGGCTCTCGTCCCAGTTACGAGCTTCCGTCCCGCCAGGCTTGTGACCCCAGAAACCCTCCTTCTGTTTCCGGTACCAATGGTAATCTACGAAACCGGGGCCAGGCGCTACCACCAACGCCACGAGGTAACGCGGCTTTTCGCTGTCCGGAAAACAATCGAAGCGATGATGCATGCCATCGCAGATTGCGCCACGCGTCACCTCGGTGCAGGTGATTGAGGTGTACATGTGGCCACACCCGCGGCCGGGTTGTGCGAATGTGTTTGTGCGCCAATTGCTAGCGTAGTTGTAGCAATTGTTGTTTAGCCTGACGTTTGGGTCATTGTTCCAGAACCCGGGGTTGAAGGCGCCGAGCTCAATAGTGCAGGTGACGGCGGGCGCCGCTGCCTCCTCCGCCGGTGGTGCGACTTGGTCCGCGAGTGACGCCCGGCTCTGGGACTCCAACGCAGCAGAGAGGTTGAGTTGCTCGGTGAGGAAGTCCCTGAGAGGCATATCGAGTGGTGGTGCGTCGGCGGCGGTGCGGGGGTCTCCCGGCTCGATCAAGCTGACGAGCCGCTCCCCGACCTCAGCTGCGCGAGGGCCGCCAGCCTGCTGGCCGACGGCAAGATACGTAGCTGCACCAAGACCGAAGTCTTGGGCAAGCTCGTCGCTGAGAACCTCCACCCGGAAGCCACGGAAACCAAGGCCGCCCTCGGGTGGCTCTGCGTCCGTGAGCAGGCCGCGATCTGCCGTGAGGGCTCGAAGCGTCGCCCGCACCTCCGACTCATCGCCAACCTCCCAGGTCGGGTTCGGTCGGCCGGAAAAGATGTCTGCCATGATCCGCAACATCGCGCTATTCCTCTTTCTACTAATAAATACCAGGTTGAAATTCGAAGGCACTCGTTTTCCTTCGACCCGGTGCCGGTTGGCAACCGCGTGAAAAGTGAGGCCGAGTCACACACTGCAAGTACCGCAAGTGTGTCACTCGATCGAGTGAACCACGCAGGTTGGATCCTGTCTTCGTAAGCGTAAGGTGAGGGCTTGCCTCTATGGAGTGGCCACCGTCGGGCACCATTGTCGCGGTCCGCATCGTGCCGGTCGGTACCCGGCCAGCTGTGGGCAGCCCGGGCCGCCACGTGCAGTGCGAGCTGGGTTGCCGAGCGATGCTTGGACCGACGTGGTGCGTGATCGCCGCCAAGAGCACCGCGGCCACGCGACGTCTCGGGGTTTAGGTCCGAGCCGGCGGTCGTTTACCGCGGGGTCGGGCAGCAGTGCGATGGCCACACCGAATTGCACATCCGCTGGTCGTCAAATGCAGATGGAGGCGCCCTCTGTCAGGCAGGCAAATTAGAGGTCTTTGAACCAGTCGATGATCTCGTTGATGAAGGCCACTCGCCATTCCTCTCGGTCGAGCACGTGCGTTGCGCCGGGGATTGCAACGTGTTTCGACGTCGGGGCCGCTGTCCGGTACTTCTCGATGATGGCGTGGGGCACGACCTCGTCGGCCCCGGACTCGAGGATAAGCGTGGGTCCTTGGAATGCGCGCAGGTTTCGCAGCGCGCCCTCGGACGGTTGTGCCGGTGCCCTCAGTAGCAGGCGTTTCACCTGTCGTGAGCCCAGGAGGAGGCAGGCCAGGTGCCCGCCGTAGCTGGCTCCGCAGACGCCGATCCGGTCGTGGTCGACGCTGGCGGCCGAGTGGAGGCAGTCGTAGGCTGCGATCGCGTCCCCCAGGTGGTCCTTCAGTGTCAGCTCCGCACCTTCTACCGTGCTTCGGCCGTGGCCACCCAGGTCAAACGTCAGACAGGTCAAGCCGAGCTTTCGGGAGGCTTCCTCGGCGCGGGCGGCGTAGCCCAGCTGGTTGCTCCCGCGACCGTGGATGAAGAGCAGCCCTCCTCCCGTCTCTGCGCCTGCTGGTTCGAACAATCGTGCCGCGAGTCGGCGGTTGCCCGACGGGATCCTGATTTCGGACATCCTCACGTCTCCTTCCGACGTGGTGGGAGGGCCACGTCTTCAGTACACCGACCACCTCGCGACACCCACGCACCCATTGCAGGTGGACGGCGAGGTTCTACCGCGGGTTCTCCCTGACTTCCGGATTACAATGCGTGGAGATCTCACGCGGTCGCTCTGTGGGCGTCACCTGATGTTCGTAGTAGAACAAGTTCAGGGTCGCAAGGATCGCCAGATAGGCCGCGGCGAGCTGCTGGCCTTGCGCTTCCAGCTCGATCGCTGCAGGGCGCTCAGCTACCGGAACAGGATGTCGAAGTCGGCGCAGCCCGCGTCCAGCGACCGTTCGAAGTCCGCCGCTGAGGGGATGCGATCCGACCCGGTGACGCCAAAGGCGTCGACGAGACCAACGATCTGGTCGCGGAAAAATAGTTCTCGGCTGTGATACCGCTGTATTCAAGCCAGTCGAACAGCGACAGCCCCGAGCACAACATGTCGACTCGAAGTCATCTTCAGGGCGAGGTGACTTGAGGGCATGGCAATTGGCGCGTACCGGGGAGGCGCTATCTGCCTCGATGCCGCGGGCGGCGTTGCAGGTGGCACCAGGCCTGTGGCAGTTTCGAGCGCGCGACTGGGCCAGTACATCAGTGAGCTGGTTGGTAAAAATGGCGGGAAGGCCTGGCCGCTATCAGACATGCGACAGGTGGCGTCAGCGATACCATGGCAGACAGCAGTGATCCGCGGTTTGTGTTTCCCGATGAGGTGCACTTGACGCGGATGATGTGCCCGGAATGTAGTGGGATACTCGCCGAGCTGAAACTGCCACAGATCAGCTATTACCGCTGTCATGTGGGTCACCAGTATGGGCCGCAGTCGTTGGCGGCTGCCCAAGCGGAGTCGGCGGAAAGCAAACTGTGGGCAGCGGTGGCGGCGCTGGAGGAGCAGGCGGCATCTGGCCGAACATGCGACCGCGGCGCGAGATCAGGACATGGCGGTGGAACACCAACGGGCCGTCAGGGTGGCCGGGGAGATCGATTTATTCACCGTGAATCAGTTTCGCATCGCCATCGCCGGCGGATCCGCCAGCCCGCTGCTTCCGTGATCTCCGAAGCGGTGACCGGTTCGGGCGGAGCCCGAAATCTGTACTTTTGCGACGGCAACCCCCTGCGGGCTACAGTAAGATCATTGAGCAGAGTGGCAGCTTCAGCGCTGGGGTTGGATGCGAGACAACGAGGCCAACAGCGTCGATTCTCCCGGACAGCGGATGATCTGGGAGCCGAGCTGCTGCTCGAGCCAGAGATCGGGCGGTCGAGACCGCCGTAGTCAATCACGAGCAGGTAGCCGCGGCTAAGCGCCAGGGAAACCTTGCGGCACCAGGTCTCGACCCGGACGAGATCTTGAATGTCAGATTTCAGATGTTTGACCGGGAAGTCAGAGAAGGCAAGCAGCTGCTCAGCCTGCTCGACGATCTTGGCGACGGCCTTTGGGTGCGGCCGCCACGGAGTCTCTGGCACCAGCTGCTACCGCCGGAAACGGGGAGCCGGACCGTAAAAAGCGGGTTCGACCTCCGCCGGGGGGACGCCGGATAGTGTTCTTCGTGTCCCTCCGGGTGGGCGCGGAATTGCTGACGTATCCCCTGGAGAACGCATCAGGAATAACAACTCTGAAACTGTTGTGAACAACTGTCCGTGATGGCGCGCGCAGCGTATTCGGTCGGATATCGAAAGGAGCACGATAATGGTAGAATCCGCCGATCCCATTGTCCGGACCGCCGGCTCGTCCGGGGCATGCTCCCACTCCGGCGGATTTCCGTCGGAGCGGGAGTGTTTTCGGGGGCGGACCACCGCAAGGTGGCGGACCCGGCGCGCAGCAGCGGACCGATCCACGCGAATGCGCTCGTCAGGCGCCCTGACAAGCCTGCGGACCACCGCGGCGAGTAGTGGCAAGAAACTGCCTGAAATCGGCGTACCGGGTTTATTCCGCTGACCATCTGAGATATCATCTCTGACCATGGCGGATGGTAGCCGAGAAGGAGTCGTTCCTGCCGGCATCGGTCGTCATCGAGCGGCGACATCGCCATGAGCTGGGAAGTACTGCTCCTGGGTTTCGTACTTAGTCTCGACAATTTCCGCGTCTCGATCGCCCTCGGCACCGTCCCATTCGGTCTAAAGCGCGCGGTGCAGGTCGCGCTGACCTTCGGGTTGTGGGATGGGATCATGCCCCTGATCGGGTTGTTGATCGGTCGCCAGATCGGGGAGGCCGTCGGGGACGTCGCCGACTACGTGGGCGCGGCCGCCCTCGGCGGGTACGGTCTCTATCTCGTCATCTCGGCCCTTCGGAACCCCGAACCGGA
>Ga0070741_10020847_pt1 | contig 10267 bp, 8 predicted proteins | sample Coa_R1_4_FD_66440 | JGI IMG/M metagenome (GOLD analysis project Ga0070741, IMG submission 66440) | Surface soil microbial communities from Centralia Pennsylvania, which are recovering from an underground coalmine fire - Coalmine... | ecosystem: Environmental > Terrestrial > Soil > Unclassified ...
AAGACCGGAACCCTCAAACCTACGGCCAAGGAGTGAAAGAACTCTGGGAGGTCCCTTCCGGGCGCATTGCTCCGGGCGAAGTGATCTACACCATGGGCTGGCCGCTGACTTCGCGCGAGTACGGTGGCGCCTGGATTTACGGCGGCAAGGACAACATCGTTTCTCTTGGATTCGTTACGGGGCTCGACTACTCCGATCCGCGTCTGGATCCGCAGCGCGTGCTGCAGCAGTTCAAGCGGCACCCGCTGATCGCGAGGCTGCTGGCAGGCGCCAAGATGATCCGCTATGGAGCCAAATCGGTGCCGTATGGCGGCTGGTGGGCGATTCCTCCGCTGGCAGGGGATGGCTGGATGATCATTGGGGACTGCGCCGGCTTCTTGAATTCACAGCGGCTGAAGGGCATTCACCTGGCGATCAAGAGCGGCATGCTGGCGGCGGAAACCGCATTCGAGGCGCTCAAGAAAGATGATTTTTCCGCTGCTTCTCTCGGAGCGTTTCAGACGAAGGTCGAAAACAGCTGGATCAGGGAAGAACTCTGGAAGGTACGCAACTTTCATCAGGGGTTCGAGCGCGGTTTCTGGCGCGGCATGATTCACGCCGGCATCCAGCAGTTCACCGGCGGACGCGGCGTGCGCAACCGGTATGCGGGCACGGCGGGTTACACGCGAATGCGGAAGCTGCGCGATCTGTCTGCCGACGGTGGAGCAGAGGCACATTTGATCGGCCCCGCCAAAGGTGACGGCAAGGTGACCTTCGACAAACTCACCGATCTCTACCACTCGGGCACGAAGCACGAGGAAGACCAGCCGGCGCACCTGGTCATTCAGGATACGAACATCTGCGAATCACGGTGTGTCAGGGAATACGGCAGCCCGTGCCAGCACTTCTGTCCGGCCAATGTTTACGAGTTGCTGGATGATCCCGCGGCCCCGAACGGCAAGCGCATCAGCCTGAATCCGTCGAATTGCGTGCACTGCAAGACCTGCGACATTCAGGATCCTTACCAGATCATTACCTGGGTGCCTCCCGAGGGTGGAGGCGGGCCGAACTACGATGGCATGTAGACGAAACAAGCGGCGCCGAATGAAGTTCAGCAGTATATTTGAGCGAATGCTCCCGAAATTTCCCAGGACCTGTCTCAGCATGGTGGCAACTCTGCCGATCGTGGTCCTGCTGCTGTCGCCTTCAAGAGCGTTACCCCAAACGCCGGCGCCGGCGTCGCAGCTTCATGTCCCACGAGTACGCGAGCAAATGCTGGTATCCACCGAATGGCTCGCCAGCCATCTTACCGACCCTTCGGTTGTCATCCTGCACGTAGGGCGGGAGCGATCAGACTACGATGCCGGGCACATTCCGGGCGCCCGCTTTCTGGCTGTGGAGCAGATCACGGTTGCGCGGGACAAGCTTTCCAATGAGCTGCCTCCAGTGGAGGACCTCACCAGAGTATTTGAGTCGTTAGGAGTGGGAGACGAGGCGCGGGTCGTTCTCTATGGCGAGCGTCAGGGACTATGGGCGGCACGCGCGTGGTTTACCCTCGACTATCTCGGTCACAGTGATAAAGCCGCACTGCTGGATGGGAATATCGAGAAGTGGCGGAGCGAGAATCGCCCGCTGTCGAAAGACGCTGCCGTCATCAAGCCTGCAGTTTTCACCCCCCGAGTTCGACCTGAACAGTTGGTGAGCCTTGCGGCAGTGCGAGAACTTTCGCGCGAAGCCCAGGATGGCACCGCGCCCACCGCGGTGTTGGTGGATGCCCGCCCGCCAGAGCAGTATCGCGGCGAGGAAAGCGCCCCGGACACCCCGCGCGCCGGACGCATTCCGGGCGCAGTCAGCCTCTACTGGATGACCGCCTTGAGAAGCAAGGAAGACCCACAGGTACTGCCACCGGCGGAACTGCGCCGCCTCCTTGAGTCCGCGGGGATTGCCTCGGGACGGAAAGTGGTGAGCTACTGCCATTCCGGCGTTCAGGCCGCTTACGTCTACTTCCTTGCCAAGTACCTGGGTTATGACGCGGCCCTTTACGACGGCTCTTTCCAGGAGTGGAGCAACACGGCAGCAACGCAGGTGGCGGCAGGGAAGTAATCGCAGCAGCGCCTGGGCCGGGCTCCGAGAGTCTCACTGCTGCGGGCGGAGACGCCATCACAATCTCCCCTTCGATATGGCACAATCATTCACCGGGTTCCAGGATTTCCCAGAGGATTCCCATGATCAAGCTTCTTTCTTTACTGCTGCTGTCTTTCGGCGCTGCAGCACAGCAGGCGACGCAGCCGCCGGCCTCTCAGTCATCGCAATCGCTCACGGTCACCGTACCTTCGACCGGATTTCCAGGGCTCGACAAATACCGCGCCTCCCGCATCGCTGTCTACACCGACGACTACGGACAGCTGGCGCGCTATCGCGATGCCAATGCGGCGCTGAAACCTCCTGCTCCCGGAGAGAACCGGGTAGTTTTCTTCGGCGACTCGATCACGGACATGTGGAACCTGGGCGAATCATTTACCGGCAAGCCGTACGTCAATCGCGGTATCAGTGGCCAGACCACCTCGCAGATGCTGGTGCGCTTTCGCCAGGACGTAATCAACCTCCAACCGAAAGTGGTGGTGATTCTGGCGGGCACCAACGACATCGCCGGGAATACCGGGCCGATTTCGAATGAGGACATTGAGGCCAACCTGCAGAGCATTGCCGCTCTGGCGCGCTCGAGCCACATTCGCGTGGTGTTCGCGTCCATCCTGCCGGTGCACAATTACACTCCGCAATCCCACGAGTTTTTCGCGCAACGTCCGCAGGCAAGAATTCTGCAATTAAACGACTGGCTGAAAGGCTATTGCGCGGGGAGTGGAGCGGTTTATCTCGACTATTTCAGCCGACTGGTGGACGAAAAGGGGCTGCTCAGGCGCGAGCTGGCCGATGACGGCCTGCATCCGAACACGGCTGGGTACGCGGTCATGGCGCCGCTGGCAGAGCAAGCCATCGAGAAGGCGCTGGAATAGCGATCAGCATTTCAGCACTCAGCGAGTCCTGCGACACCCAGGACCCCGGCCCTGCATCTATAATGAAGTCGAGTTTCCGACCGCCGTGGCCTTCGGGCATACCCTGGCTGCGGCGGCGGTGAAGACAACGCGGGCGAGGGGCCCGCGCCACACAGTCTTCCGAGGGTCCGGGTGGAAACGCCCGCGCCTCCCGTGCTTGGAAAGGAAACGACTGCCGGAGTTTTCACCGCCCGTGGTTTCCTCTTCCGCAGCACTCAGCCGTCAGCATGCAACCGGAAGGCTGCGCTGTTAGACGAAAGACAGGCCCTTCGACCTCGAGGATCATCCCGCGTTGCGGGACGATCTTCTTCGCTCGGGATGACGTTCGGAAAGAATCGGAAAGAAGAAGAGGGATTAGGAGCTGGGAGCTGGTTCTCACCGACAAATTCGGCCGCGCCATCACTGATCTGCGAATCTCGATTACCGACCGGTGCAACTACAAGTGCGTGTATTGCCGGACCGGCAATGAAGGCGCGCTCTACGGGGAGCTCCCATTTGAAGACTACTTGCGCATGGCGCGCGTTCTGGCCTCGCTCGGTATTCGGAAGATTCGTCTCACCGGCGGGGAGCCGCTGCTGCGCCGGGGAATCATTGACTTCGTCAGGGATCTCGCGGCTTTGCGGGACCTCGATGGCGACCCCCTCGACCTGGCTGTGACAACTAACGGCCATCTGCTCGCGGACATGGCCCGGCCGCTCAAGGATGCCGGCCTGAACCGCATCACCGTCAGCATGGACGCCGTAGATCCCGACCGCTTCGCCCGTATCACGCGCGTTCCCGGCGGATTCGATCATGTTCTCGCCGGGATTCGCGCTGCCCGCCATGCCGGGCTCTGGCCGCTCAAAGTTAATTGCGTGCTCATGCGGGGCTTCAACGAAGACCAGATCATTCCATTCGGGATGTTTGCGCGCGAGGAGGGTGTGATCGTCCGCTTCATCGAGTTCATGCCGCTCGAGGAAGACCGCGTCTGGTCGCCCTCGGTGGTGGTCACCCTGGACGAAGTCCTCCAACGCATGGCCGAGTACCGTCCGTTGTACGAGATTCCACATGCCCGCAGCGAGACTGCGCGCCGGTACCGGTTCGATGACGGTGTGGGGGAAATCGGGATCATCGCGCCGGTTTCGCATCCTTTCTGCGGGCATTGCAGCCGCATCCGCATCACCTCGGACGGGAAGATCCGAACCTGTCTGTTCTCGGTCTGGGACCATGATCTGCATGGCCTGATGCGAAGGGGCGCCGAGGATGACGAACTGGCCGAGTTTATTCGCGGCGTCGTCAGCAGGAAAGAGGAAAGGCATCACATCGGCGAACCGGATTTCGTGCCGGCATCAAGGACAATGGTGCACATCGGGGGATAGCCCTTGCCGGCAGTTACGAGTCTCGGCCAGACCCAGTTCGTCCCTGCCGACTGGCATCATTACTTCTCATTTTGCCCCGGGTGCACGGTTGCGCACGGGCGCGGCATCTTCCGGTTGCGCGTTCCCTTCCAAATAGGCACAATACCAGGAGTTGCCGGGCGGCAGGGCCGGTGAAGGCCGGCAAAATTCAAGACACTTTTCAGGCCCGCCGGGCATCGTATAGAGTAGTGAAGATTTACTAGACGGCTTCAACATCCCCGCGGACTGGGTTCGCCCAGGGCGAACAGTGAGCCCGCTGGAGCCGCTGGAAGCTTTCAACATCCCCGTTTCGAAGTCAGTGGAATGTCAGGCAAGCCTGACTCTGCAAGCTTCGGAGCTGAAGGCGAGACAAAATGGCTACCGCAACCGCAGTCTGCAGTCTGGAAAATTACCTTGTTCTTCCCGATCACTCCATGGACGAGCGGATTGGCGCTGCCAAAGAAGCCCTTGGCTCCGCGCTCGTGATTCTGGGGCACCATTATCAGCGCGACGAAGTCATCCGCTTCGCTGACTTTCGCGGCGATTCCTACAAGCTCTCACAACAGGCGGCTGCGGCCGGCGGGAAATACATCGTTTTCTGCGGCGTGCACTTCATGGCGGAAAGCGCCGACATCCTCTCGCGCCCCGGCCAGGTGACCATTCTGCCCGACTTGAACGCCGGCTGCTCCATGGCTGATATGGCTGAGATCACCCAGGTCGAAGACTGCTGGGAGCACCTGGTTCGCGCCGGGCTGACCAACGACGAAGGCGACGGCGTTACACCGATTACGTACATGAACTCCACCGCGGCCATTAAAGCTTTCTGCGGCGAGCGTGGCGGCGTGGTCTGCACCTCGTCCAACGCCGCGGGCGCTTTCCAGTGGGGATTCGCCAAAACCCCCAAACTCCTCTTCCTCCCTGATCAGCACCTCGGCCGCAACACCGGATACCGGATGGGTATTCCCCTGAACGAGATGGTTGTCTGGGATCCGTACATGCTCAACGGGGGTCTTGATGCCGAACGGTTGAAGAAAGCGCGCGTGATTCTCTGGAAAGGACACTGCTCGGTCCACCAGAGATTCCTTCCCGAGCACGTGGACAAGGTGCGCGCGAAGTATCCCGGCATTCGCGTGATTGTGCATCCCGAATGCCGCTGGGAAGTCTGTCAGAAAGCCGACGGCATTGGCTCGACCGAGGGTCTGTTGAAGATGGTCCGCCAGGCGCCCGCCGGCGCCATGTTCGCGGTCGGTACCGAGATTCACCTGGTGAATCGCATGGGCAAAAATTTTGCGGCGGAAGGGAAGAAGGTCATCACGCTCGACGACTCCGGGTGCCTGTGCACCACCATGTTCCGCATCTCACCCCAGCACCTGTGCTGGGCGCTGGAGAACCTGGTGGAGGGGAACATCGTCAACCAGATTCAGGTATCGGAAGATGTGAAGCGCTGGGCGCGAGTGGCGCTGGATAGGATGCTGGAAATTCAATAGAGAAGGCTTCAGAGCTCAGGCTTAACCCGTAGCCCCTGAAGCCCCCTCTTTTGGCCTGCAGTAAAATAGAGCTTGCCCATGTCCTCCCGTACTTTCACCCTCGCCGAAGCGCAGGACCTTCTGCGGGTGCTGGAGTCCCTGCTGCGCACTTCGATTGAGGGCAAGAAACTGATTGAGACGGTGGATGCCGAGTTCCAGGACGTTGCGCACAGGGTCTTTCTGAACGGCGGCATGTCGCTGAATGTGCTCCACCTGGCGCGGCGCAAGGCGGAGCGGGACAAAGCCGTCCAACGCGTGACGGATGCGATGGCGGAAATTGAAGCCATGGGCGTCCAGGTCAAAGACCTGGACATCGGCCTGCTCGACTTCCCCTGCGAGGTGGACGGCCAGATCATTCTGCTCTGCTGGAAGCTGGGCGAGAAGTCCATCACCCATTGGCACGGAGTGAGCGAAGGCTTCGCCGGACGCAAACCGGTTGACGAGCGCATCAGCAAGGCCAAGCGTCCCAACTGACCACTGAAGTCCCGCGTGCCGGGGGACAGCTGGTGCTCGTCTTAAACCCTTCGAATTTCTCCTGCAACCCACGCTTTCCGCTCCGTTCCCACTACAGCGGAGATGTGTCACACATTGGTACAGGCGGTGGATGGAAGCAAACACTCCTCTGCTACAATCGCGTAAGCTGCTGAGTCCCGAAGACATTGTTCGCGAGGTAATCTTCATGTTCCGTTCCCGGCCGAAATCCGCGCTGGTCGCTGCAACCGCAGGATTTGTTTTGCTCACCCTGGCGATCGGCTGCAGAGGATTTTTTGTGAACCAGCCGAACTCCGTTACGGTCACGACTGGAGCAAACGGGACGGGTTCGAGTACATTCAACGTGGCGCAGGGGGCGACGGTGAAGCTCTTCGCTACGGCCAGCTACAGCAGCGGCAACAAAGACGTGAGCAACTCCGCCGCCTGGCAGAGTTCGACGCCGTGCGCGACAGTGACAGCCGGTTTAGTCAAAGGGATCGGGGCAGCCACCAACGTAACCATCACGGCCACAGTGGCTGGCGTCAGCGGCTCAGCCACCGGGACTGTCACCGGATCAGGCGGGCAGGGCTTAACCATAACTCCTCCAGGCCCGTTTACGCTGGCTACGACTCCCACCGTGCAGTTCCTCGCCAGCCAGAATGGGACGGATGTCACCGGCAATTCGACCTGGACATCCAGTAACACTTCGGTACTGACCTTCTCCAGCACGACTCCCGGCCTTGCCAGCCTGGTGACCACAGGCACTAGTACCGTGACCGCCTCGCTAAGCTCCGGCAATAGCTGCGCCAGCGGATCGCTGACCGTCACCGTGCAGTGAAGCGATCCCGCCACGAGACTTTGCTCAGCCCCGCCCGTACGATTCTCCATCCAGGCCAATCCCTTTCGTAATCTGTTGGCTTCCTCTTTCACCCACTAGAGTCCTTCACAGCACGTCACCCCGCTTGGCGTGAGGCTGTGAATGAAGTATCTCCTTGCGTTGTTGCTCATAGTCGGCCTGGCCGGCTGCGGTGCGAGCATGAACCCCGCAAATCCCAGCGGTACAGAACTCCAGCAAGGACAACAGACTCCTCCCCAATCCACGCCTCAGACCTACGACATGCTGGCCTGGATGACCATGGATCCGAGCCTTGCCGCCAGCCACCACATGTCGGGCAGCGCCAACCCTGTCTACACGGCGGTGCTCCCCGACCGCTTCTTCTGGACTAAAACCGGTAAGGGCTATCCCTGGGACATTCAGCTTTACGACAACAGCTACATCTATCTGTGGGTGACCGAGCTCAATTGGCAGGACCCCAGCACCTTCAAGATGTTCCATGACCCGGCGCTGGGAGACTTCAATTTGCCGCTGGTTCCGCGATTTGCTCAGGGCGGTTTTCCCGGATCGAAGATCACCATCCCGCCTTCCGCTACTACCTACGAGACCCACACCAGTTGCAGCACCTTCACATCCCAAAGCCTTGGGGGCGTGGTTAACACGGTTTGGGGGCCCTATACGGAATCATTGGGGGGCGATCTGCCCGACAACCTGCAGACCCTGGTGATCAGCTACCAGTACAGTTGCGACGGCAGCCTGCAGAAATGCGGCGACAAGGAAGAATTTCACGTCGCCAAACCCTATGGGTTGGTGAAGTGGCAACACCAGAAGCTGCAGAGCGACGGTACTTACGCGCCGCCGGATAACGTGACCTATTTGAACAAGCTCTCCACCGGCCAGGTACAGCCGTACACGACCTGTTTTTGAGGGAAAGTAGTCGGTCGCTGGCCATGCCTGCCATGTCAGACTCCACTCGCAGCGACGCTCGTTCAGGCCAACGGCCAAGAGCTGACAACGCCGTGTGTTTTACGTTCCCACATCCGCCCGAACTCCCGTAGAATATCCTGCATGTATTTACACGGATTAGCCCTTTACGCCGGCCCGGACCAGGTAATGACCGTGACCTCCGGCCTGGCAAGTATTCTCGGCGTGCTTCTGATTTTTTGGCATAAGGTCGTAGCCGGGGTTTCCAAGGTCGTCCACAAGTTTCGCGGATCACCCCAGGCGCCCCCCCTAGCGACGCAGAAAGACACTCCGGCGCAGAGCTCCTAGGGTCCCCATTTGCGAAGAAAAGTTATTGTCATTGGACTGGACGGGCTGGAGCCGACCGTTGTCGAGCCCATGCTGGAGCGTGGCGAACTCCCGAACCTGGGCAGGATCCGGCAATCCGGCTCCTACTCCCGCATCAAGACCACCTATCCGGCGCAGACGCCGGTCGCATGGTCCTCTTTTGCGACCGGAACAAACCCCGGCGGGCATGGCATTTTTGATTTCGTCTCGCGCGATCCCAGGACCTATCTTCCCGACGCTGCCCTGAGCCGCTTCGAGCGCCCCAAGAACATGTTCGCCCCACCCCAGGTGGTGAATAACCGCAAGGGGCAACCGGTATGGAGCGTGTTGTCGCAGGCTGACATGCCGAGCGTGGTGCTCCGCTGCCCTTGTACGTTTCCTCCTGATGAGTTCAACGGACGTATGCTTGCCGGCGTGGGCGTCCCCGACCTGCGCGGCAGCCAGAACAAAGGGACGTTCTACACCCAGGACAAAGGCGTGCAAGCCCGTGAAAGCGAGCAGGTAGTTGTTCTCGATCCCGGCGTGGACATAAAGACTTATGTCATCGGACCGCGCAACACCCGCCAGTCGCCCCCAAGCGACGCGCGCTGCGACATTCGCGTGCAGGTGAGGAAAGACTCCCGCAGTCTGGCGATCGAAACCGGAGGAACGCCTGAGCAGGTCCAGATCAAGGAGCGCGCCTGGAGCGAGTGGGTGCGCTTCAAGTTCAAGCTCTCGATGCTGCAGGCGGTCAGCGGCATTGCGCGTTTTTATGTTCGGCAGGTCGAGCCACATGTTGAGTTCTATGTTTCCGCGGTGAACTTTGATCCCGCTGCGCCCATGTTTCCGGTGTCGTCTCCGGGAGGATACGCGAAGGATCTCTCCACCGCGCTTGGCCTGTTTTCGACTTTAGGAATGGCCGAGGACCACAATGGCCTGAACAACGGCCGCTTCGATGAGCAGGCCTATCTCGCTCAATGTGAACTGGTGATCGAGGAGCGCGAGCGGCTGATGCGGCATGAACTGGAGCGCTTCACCGAAGGCCTCTTTTTCCTGCTTTACGACACTCCCGACCGGGTGCAACACATGGTCTGGAGGTTCCGTGACCGCCGGCATCCGGGCTTTGAGCCGGACCTCGCCCGCGACTATTCGACGCTGGTCGAGCAGCACTATGCCCGCTGCGACAAGCTGCTGGCGCCTGTACTCGACAAAGTAGACGAGAACACTCTGCTGATGGTGCTGTCGGACCATGGCTTCAACACCTTTCGCCGCGCTTTCGACACCAACACGTGGCTGTGGCAAAACCGCCTGCTTGCACTGAAGAACGGGGGCAAGCCGGGTGCGGAGTCAGGCGAGGGATTCGCCGCAGTGGACTGGTCGCGAACCTACGCGTACGCCGTCGGTCTGGGCGGAATCTATCTGAATCTCAAGGGCCGGGATCGCGATGGGATCCTGGAGGAAGGAACGGAAGCCGAGAAAGTGCGGAATGCGATTCAGAGTGGTCTGGCGGGAGTTGCCGATAACGAGACGCAAGCTGTTGCCATCCGCTCAGTTTCGCGCAGAGAGGAGATCTATTCCGGCCCCTATGCTGCGAATGCTCCTGATCTGCTGGTGAATTTCGAGGCGGGATTTCGCGTCTCGTGGGAGAGCGCGGTGGGAGGCTTTTCGGACTCACTGATCAGCAACAACCTGCGGCGGTGGAGTGGCGATCACATCATTGATCCCGAAGCCGTGCCGGGGGTCCTGTTTATGAATAGA
>Ga0070741_10020848_pt1 | contig 10267 bp, 15 predicted proteins | sample Coa_R1_4_FD_66440 | JGI IMG/M metagenome (GOLD analysis project Ga0070741, IMG submission 66440) | Surface soil microbial communities from Centralia Pennsylvania, which are recovering from an underground coalmine fire - Coalmine... | ecosystem: Environmental > Terrestrial > Soil > Unclassified ...
GAATTCGACTTCCGAGCCTTCCGCCTGCAAAGCGATTTGTCCGGATGACGCCGTGCAGTTGTATCCGTCATTAACCAGGTCGCCGTTCACCCACACTTTGATGGTGTTTTTGCGGCATTCGATGATCATGGTGTTCCATTCGCCGGGCTTATGTTCGGAACCGTCGGTAAGGTTCAAAATGCGGCGAGCCTTGTTTCCATCCACGCCCCAGTTTTCCTTCGGCCCGCGGCGTTTTTCCATGTCGGGCACGGTGATGTCTTCGCCGATGCACCAAAAGTCGCCGGCATCGCCGCTTTGCATCTGCACCTCGATGGATTTTGGAAACATTCCATAAAGCGCGCGCGGAGTGGAGCAGTGAACCAGAACGCCGCAGTTGCCGGGCGCGGCTGAAAAGCGATACTCGACGGTCAAGCGGTAATCGTGAAACGACTTGTCGGTAATCAGGTGTCCGCCGGGAGTGCCGAGACTCACCAGCATTTTGTTGCGGACGATGAACGGTTTTTTGCCGTTGGGATCGTTGTCGAGGGCGGGCACATCCATGTGCCAGCCTTTCAGATCGCGGCCGTTGAAAAGCGATTGAGTTTTGACTGCCGGCGCGGCCGTCAAGGCGCCCAGGAGCAGAGAAACTGCAAAGATCATGCGCCGATTGTACCGACGAGGGGAAACTTTGGTTCCATCCTTCCCGCTGCGTTTAGGGGGCAGGTGGCGCGTAGCGCCGGATGGGGGTACACCCCCTTCACCGTTCGCTTCGCTCACGGGGCTTCCCCCTGGTTCCAGGGGGAAGCGTGGTATCGGAGGCAGCGTGGTATTGGAGGCAGCGTGGAATCGGAAGAAGCGTGGATTTCTGATTTCCATCATTCGGCCCTCGGCTGCTTTACAAGGTTCCTGCGATCCACTATGGCCGTGACGGCAACAATCAGCCAAAACGCCCCTCCGAGTGCCAGGTTGTAAGTCACGATCGCCGTCCCTGAAATCCCGATCGGATCAAAGAGCCGAACGCTCGCGGTGAGCGAGCCGTGCATGAGCATCGCCATTGGCAGGCTGGGCGTTCGGTCGAACAGGCGCACCATCAAGATGCGGTATGGCGGAAGAAACGAAAGACACATTGCAGGCAGATAGAGCCACATCGAAAGTCCACCGGAGGTACTCGAGCTGCCCCACCAAATCGGGAGAAAGTGCCAGGCACCCCACAAAACTCCAACGATAAGACCTGTAATGAACGACGAAAGCCGTTTGCGAATCGTGGGGATTGCAAATCCGGTCCATCCTAATTCTTCGAAGACCCCCGCGGCGACACCTGACATCAGAGCCGCGACGATATGCGCAACTTTGTCCTTTGCTATCGCAACTCCGGGAGTGAACGCACTCGACCCCGCCGATAACAGAAGGAGCACCGACAGCACGGTGACCGGCGCGATGAGAAGAGCGTACGCATACCATTTGCCGCCGACGCCCCAAGGCTTGAGCCGGGAAACATAGGCGTTCAATCCGGCGCGGCCGCGGACGATCGCAGTCATCGCGACGCCGGCTATGCTTGGACCGAGCAGCATCGCCGCGATTGCGGGCGCAAGGAGACGGGCGAAATCCTCCTCCGTGCCCGGAAACCCGCCCGGACCTATCGCTGTGAACAAAGTCCCCCACGAGATGACGAAGGTGACGATGAAGTATGCAAGCGCGGAATGGCGATGCAGGAGGGCTTTCACCTTTTCAGCATACACGGAGCCAAACTGAGCAGCAGGAAGGCGGGCGCGCGGGCATTGGGCTTGCGCAATCTCCGCCGCGCCGAGGGAAGAAGACAGCCGCTTCCTCACAAAGGAGGAGGCGGCTGTTTCCAATGAACAAGAAACGCCGTGTTAGATTCCGGAGCCGCCGCCTCCGGGCTTGGCGGGTGGAGGCGCGGTCTTGCCGCCGCCGTTGGGCGCTTTGATTCCGGCCTTGTGACGGTTTTTCATCATCTCGGCCAGTTTGGCGCGCTGTTCAGGGGTCAGGACGGCCTCGATCCGGTTCCTCATTCCCTCGTGAAGCACCTTGAGCTGCTGCTGTTTTTGGGCGGGGGTCAAGTTGGGGTTGTTTCGAATCGCCTTGGCCTGAACTTGGGTGGATTTGAAGATGCCTTCGATCTGCTGACGCTGAGAGGGGGTCAGGTTGAGCTGGTTGAGCATCCCCCACATGCGCCCCTTCTCTTTGAAGGCGCCGGGCTTGGCGATCTTCGCGCGGCTCGTTCCGGGTTTGGCTGGGGCGGTCTTTTGCGCGACAGCCGCCGAGGCGACGAGAAGGGAGGCGGCCACAACTGCCGCCACGAAAAATCTGCTGAGTTTCATCAGGTGTTTGCTCCTTGGTTTGTGCATGACATCGGGTCAATACGACCTGAGAAGGTGAGACGTCGGAACGGGGCCTGGGTTCAGTTGCGGGCTCTTAGGCTGGCGGTTCTTGACAGGCCGCGCTAGTTTGTTGCATAATCTTCCGCCGCCCAGCCTCCACTGGAGTTGCGGGCGCTTGCTTTCGGATTTCGGAGGAATCAATGGCCAGACAGAAATTTGAGCGGACAAAGCCGCACGTCAATATCGGAACCATCGGTCACGTGGACCATGGCAAGACCACCCTCACGTCTGCGATTACGAACGTACTCTCGGCGCAAGGGCTTGCGCAGCGCAAGAAATATGATGAAATTGACGCTGCTCCCGAGGAAAAGGCGCGCGGCATCACCATTAATATTTATCACGCGGAGTACGAGACGCAGAAGCGGCACTACGCGCACGTGGACTGTCCGGGTCACGCCGACTTCATCAAGAACATGATTACCGGCGCGGCGCAGATGGACGGAGCGATTCTGGTTGTGGCCGCAACCGACGGGCCGATGCCGCAGACGCGCGAACACATCCTTCTGGCCAGGCAGGTGGGCGTGCCGTCAATCGTGGTGTTTATGAACAAGTGCGACATGGTGGACGACCCCGAACTGCTCGAAGTGGTGGAACTCGAAATCCGAGATTTGCTCAGCAAATATGAGTTTCCAGGCGACGAGATTCCGATCATCAAAGGCTCGGCGCTGAAAGTGATGGAGCAGGATCCGATCAATTTGGAAGACGAGTGGACGAAGAAGATCGTGGAGCTGATGGATGCGGTGGACAACTACATCCCCACGCCTTCGCGCGACAAAGATAAGCCGTTTTTGATGGCTGTGGAAGACGTGTTCACGATCACGGGCCGCGGCACGGTGGCAACCGGGCGCGTGGAGCGTGGACAGCTCAAGTCCATGGAAGAGGTTGAAATCATCGGTCTTCGCGAAGAGAGCAAGAAGACGGTGGTAACCGGAATCGAGATGTTCCGCAAAACGCTGGACTATTGCGAGGCCGGCGACAACGTCGGGCTGCTGCTCCGCGGCGTTGATCGTGATTCGATCGAGCGGGGAATGGTTTGTGCCAAGCCTGGCTCGATCAAACCTCACACCAAGTTTCTTGCGCAGGTTTACGTTCTCAGCAAGGAAGAGGGCGGACGGCACACGCCGTTCATTTCGGGTTACCGCCCGCAGTTCTACTTCCGAACGACCGACGTTACCGGAGAACTGAGACTGAAAGAGGGCGTGGAGATGTGCATGCCGGGTGACAACGTGGAGATGCACGTCGAGTTGATTCAGCCGATTGCGATGGAGGAAGGCTCGAAGTTCGCGATCCGCGAGGGCGGGCGAACGGTCGGAGCCGGAACGATCATCAAGGTCGAAAGTTAACGAACATGGCAACGGACAGGGTTCGAATTAAATTGAAGGCGTACGATCACCGTGCGCTCGACCAGTCGGCGCAGAAAATCGCCGACACGGTTCGACGCACGGGTGCGCGCTTGCACGGGCCTCTGCCGCTGCCGACCGATATCCGCCGTTTTTGCACGATCCGCGGGCCCCACATTGATAAGGAGTCCATGGAGCATTTTGAAATCAGGGTTCACAAGCGGCTGATTGATATTTTGGAACCCACGAACAAAACCATTGACGCGCTGATGCGGCTCGATCTGCCAAGCGGCGTTGACATCGAGGTAAAGACCGCGTAACAGGAGTTTGATAGGCCTCAGAGCGAACCGTTGCGCGCCCCGAACGTAACACCGAAACGTCACACGGGCAACGCGAAAAGCACGGGACTTGCGGAGGAGGCTTCAGGAGTGACAATGCTGCCAGGAATCTTGGGCCGAAAAATCGGAATGACGCACCTCTTTGATGAAGAGGGGCGGCTGATTCCTGTTACGGTCATTCAGGCTGGCCCGGTTTATGTTACACAGGTGAAAACCGTGGAAAGCGACGGGTACGACGCGGTGCAGGTCGGGTTCGAAGAGTGCAAGTCGCGCAGGCTCACTCACCCTTCTGCGGGGCATCTGAAGAAAGCGGGCGTGGGTCCGTTGAAAGTGCTTCGCGAACTGCGCGGAAAGATCAATGCGGCTCCGGGTGAGAAGTTTACGGTCGAGATCTTTTCGGTTGGGGACAAAGTGAAAGTTGTAGGCACGAGCAAAGGCAAAGGTTTTGCCGGAGCCGTGAAGCGGCACCATTTTCGCGGTCAGCATATGACGCACGGATATATGACTCACAGGCGGCCGCTTTCGAGCGGAGCGACGGGGCCGGCGCGTGTGTTCAAAGGATCGCGCAGGCCGGGGCATATGGGCGATGTAAAGACGACGCAGCCGGGAGCGCGCGTTGTGCAGATTGATGCAGAACGGAATCTGATTCTGCTTTCGGGAAGCGTTCCGGGAGCGGCCGGAGGGTTGGTTCAAATTCTGAAGACGGGTTCGAAATGATGGCGAGTTTGAAAGTGCTCAACAAGGCCGGAAAATCGGCAGGCGAGATTAAGATTGGCGAAGCGTTGGCTTCGGCCAAGGCAAGCGCGCCGGCGATGTATCGGGCGGTGATCGCCGAAGAAGCGAACAACCGGCAGGGAACGCAAAAGGCCAAAACTCGTGCAGAAGTTCGAGGCGGAGGCCGAAAGCCTTACCGCCAAAAGAAAACGGGGCGTGCTCGACAAGGTTCGATAAGGGCGCCCCATTATTATCATGGCGGAGTTGTGTTCGCACCGACGCCTCGGGATTATTCGCAGAAGGTCAACAAAAAGGAGCGGCGGCTGGCGATTTTGGGAAGTTTGGCGGCGAGGATTGAATCGGGCGACGTGATCGTGGTGGATTCCATTCAGTTCGGTGCTCCGAAAACAAAAGAGGCTTTCGAACTGCTGAAAAACGTAGGCGCGGATGAGGCGAAGCGGGTGTTGGTGATTCTGCCTGAGCACGATAAAACGTGCTGGCTATCGTTTAGAAACCTTCCGAATGTGAAAGTGCGCACGGCGCCATCGAAAGGGGATGGCAAAGGCGCGGCGGTCGGTTTCAGCGCACGCGATCTGCTTGTGGCGCACAAGATCGTGATCGCAAAGGATGCCTTGGATGCCATTCAGGAGGCTTGGACGTGAAGCGGCCCGACGAACTGATTATTAACCCGGTTTTGACGGAAAAGACCGTTCGTCATGCCGAAGACGGGAAGTATGTTTTTCATGTTGCTCCGCACGCGAACAAAATCGAAATCGCGCGGGCGATCGAGGCGATTTATAACGAAGGGAAGAAACGGGAGAAAGATCAGATTCGCGTGATCAAAGTGAACGTTGTGAACGTGACGGGCAAAACTCGCAGAGTGGGTGCGAGGAGCAAGGGAAGGCGTCCGAATCGGCGCAAAGCGATCATTACGCTCGCTCCGGGACAGACCCTCGAAGGATTCGGTGTATAGATGGCAATCAAGAAGCACAAACCCACATCGCCCGGGCGCAGATTTCTGATCAGTTCGGATTACAAGGAGATCACGAAGAAGACTCCGGAGAAATCGTTGACGGGCGGGATATCGAAATCGGGCGGCAGGAATGCGACCGGGCGCATCACTTCGTTTCATCGCGGAGGCGGAAACAAACGGCGGTATCGGATCATTGACTTTAAGCGCGACAAAGAGAATGTGCCCGCGAAAGTGGCGGGAATCGAATACGATCCGAACCGCAGCTGCCGCATCGCGCTTTTGCATTATAAGGATGGCGAGAAGGCGTACATTCTTGCGCCAGACGGAATCTCGGTTGGAGATGTGGTGATGTCGGGTCCGGATTCAGATATCCGCGTTGGGAACTGTCTGCCGATTTCGCAGATTCCGCTTGGAACGTTCGTTCACAACGTGGAACTGCAGCCTGGGCGCGGCGGACAGCTTGTGCGGTCGGCTGGTCTTGGCGCGCAGATTATGGCGAAGGAAGCGGGGATGGTAACGCTGCGCATGCCGAGCGGCGAGATGCGTTTGGTGCATGGGACGTGCAAGGCTTCGGTCGGAACGGTTGGCAATCAGCAGCACGAAAACGAAGCGTTGGGCAAAGCGGGCAAAAAGCGCGGCAAAGGAAGGAAGCCGCATGTTCGGGGAGTGGTGATGAGTCCGCGCGACCATCCGCACGGCGGCGGGGAAGCCAAATCTCCTGTGGGACGAAAGAAGGGCCCGGTTGATCGGTGGGGGAACAAAGCGTTGGGAACAAAAACGCGCACCAACAAGCGCACGAACAAATTCATTGTGCGCAGGAGGAAGAAGTAATGGCGCGCAGCATTCGCAAAGGGCCGTTCATCGATGAGCATCTGAAGCAGAAAGTGGATGCGCTGAACAGCAGCGGGCGGAAAGAGATTGTGAAAACGTGGTCGCGGCGGAGCACGATTCTGCCGGAGATGATTGGGCATACGTTTGCGGTTCACGATGGGCGCAAACATATTCCGATCTATATTACGGAAAACATGGTGGGGCATAAATTGGGCGAGTTCGCTCCGACCCGAACGTTTCGCGGGCACGGCGGGGACAAAGCGACGAAGGTGAAGCCAACAGCATGATGACCGCACTGACTTTGGGCTGGGTGATGACGTTGGGAATGCCGCAAGGCGGCAAGGCCGCGGCTCCTGCGCCTGCGGCTAAAGACGTGATGCTCAAGCGGGTTTATAAGCTCGATGAGAAGCAGGGATATACGTTTGAAATGACGATGGGCGCGGGCGACGGCGATCTGAAAATCGAGGGCGGATTCAACTGGAGCGCAGTGAAACTGGATGGAACCGGAGCAGACATTTTGATCGAGACGACAAAACTCCGAGTGAGCTTTAATGGGCAAGGCGAAGACGCTCCCGATCTGCCAAAGCCGTTGACGCTGAAATTCGACGAGTTTGGAATGCCCACGAAAATTGATTTGGATGAGGATTCCAACCCTGCGATCGGACTGTTGGTGGCGTGCTATCTGCCAAACAAAGGAGTGGCACTCGGAGGGACGTATCCGATCAAGTGGGAAAGTTCGGACGGATACAAACTGGATGGTACGGGAACGCTGATTGCGACGGGGCGGCTTTATGAAGAGCATGTTTCGAAGATTCAGTTCGAGGCGAAGACGACGGAAAAGAGCGGCGGCGAAGGAAAGATCAGCGGAACTCTTTATGCGAATTTGGACACCGGCAAGTTGGTGAAAGCAGAAGGAACTGCGGAATTTGAAAGTGACGGAGAAAAATCTACAGGCAAGATGGTGATTGCCAAAGTGAGACAGAAATGAAATCAAAAACAGTTGGGTTGTTCGCGGTGGTTGCGATGGTCGCTGCGTTTGCAACGCAAGATTCGATCTCGTTCGAACGGAAGTATAAGGAAGGCGACAAGGACAAGTACAACGTTTCAATGAACGTGAACGGCGATATGGGTGAAGTTCAGATTACGATGGCGATTGCGCAGACGGTGAAAAAGGTTTATCCCGACGGCGGCGCCGACATCGAATCGCAATCGAGCGACATGAAGATCAAGTTCAACGGTCAAGAGATGAACGCGGGCAATCGCCCGATGCCTGCGACGACCGAACGTTTCGACAAATATGGAATTCCGAGCGGCAAATCGTCGGGCGGCAACGGCGCGAATATGAATTTCCTGCGGTTTGCATCGGCGCTTCCGAGTCAGGGAATTAAAGTCGGGCAGACGATTGCCATTGATCGAAAAGATCCTGAGAACCCGAAGAACACGGTGAAAGGCACGATGACCCTGGACAGCATCACGAACGGCATCGCGAAACTGATTGTGAACTGCGATGTTACAAGTGACGCTACGACAACTCCGATGAAGATCGCTTTGACGAGCAATGTGGAAGTTTCGAGCAGCAAACCGAAGCGCGTTGAAGGCACGATTTCGAATCTGCCCGCGCAGCAAGGAATGAACATCAAGGCGATCCAGTTCGTGATGGAGAGGGCGAATTAGAGGAAGGCGATGCAAGTACGCGCTGTAGGCAGAAACTTCCGCGTTCCACCCAAAAAGGTGCGAATCGTGGCAAGAGAGGTGAAGGGCAAGCATGCCGTTCACGCGATGGGTCTTTTGCGCTATCACCCAAGCAAGCCTGCGCGTCTTTTGGCCAAGGTCGTGCGCAGCGCGTTGGCGAACGCGGTGAACAATCACGACCTGAGTTCGGAAACGTTGGTGATTCGAAAAATTGATGTGGATGAGGGGTATCGGCTCAAACGGATGGAAGCGCGCTCGATGGGCCGCGGCAACCGGATCTTGAAGCGAACCAGCCACATCACGGTGGTGCTGGAAGACGGCGAGCCGTTCACATTGAAGCGCAGCGCCGCAAAGCCGAAGCCAAGGCCGAAACTCGAATGGCCCAAACTGAAGAAAGAAGTGAAGCCGAAAGAGGAGGAGCCCGCTGCCGAGCCGGTTCAGGCCGAAGGAGAGGAGTCGTAATGGGTCAGAAAGTTCATCCTATCGGCTTTCGCATCGGAGTGATTCGCGATGCCGACAGCACGTGGTATGCCGACAAAAAGCAGTACAAGGAGATGCTGAAAAACGATTGGGAAATCCGGTCGTTCGTTAGGAAAAAACTTGGTACGGGCAACATCAGCCGCGTGGAGTTGGAGCGCGCGGCGAACAAGGTTCGCGTTACTTTGCACACTGCCAGGCCAGGCGCTGTGATAGGACGCGGCGGCAAAGGTATTGACGAGATGACGATGGATCTGCAAAAGATCGTGTCGAAATTCGACAAAGAATCGCGCGTGCACGTGAATGTGAGCGAAGTGCGGCAGCCGGAACTCGACGCGCAGCTGGTTTCAGAAAACATCGCTCAGCAGTTGGAACGGCGGATTTCGCACCGAAGGGCGATGCGTCAGGCGATTACGCGCGCGCTTCGAATGAACGCAAAAGGCATCAAGATGATGGTGAGCGGGCGATTGAACGGTGCAGAAATCGCGCGGACCGAGTCCGAAAAGTTCGGCAAAATTCCGTTGCACACCTTGCGCGCAGATATTGATTACGGATTTGCGCAGGCGCACACGACGTATGGCGTGATCGGCGTGAAAGTGTGGATTTATAAAGGCGAGGTGCTGCCCGATCGGCTTTCGATGGAGCCGACATCGAAGAGCCGCGCACGCGCAAAGAAAGCCGCCGAACCGCCCGCGGAACCGCCGGCAGCTGGGGAACGGGCCGAAGCAACGACGGAGGTGACTACCGATGTTAATGCCTAAACGCGTGAAGCACCGCAAGGTGATGCGCGGACGAATGACCGGTTATGCCAAAGGCGCTTCGAAGTTGGACTTCGGCGACTACGGCCTGCAGGCGTTGGAACCTTCGTGGGTAACGAACCGCCAGATCGAAGCGGCGCGCATCGCGATGACGCGGCACATCAAGCGCGGCGGAAAAGTTTGGATTCGAATTTTTCCGGATCATTCGTACACAAAAAAGCCCGCCGAAACGCGGATGGGTTCGGGCAAAGGTTCGGTGGAAGGCTGGGTGTCGGTGGTTCGTCCCGGCAGAATTCTTTTTGAGATATCGGGCGTAACGTTGGAAACGGCGCGTGAGGCGCTGAGGCTTGCGCAGTTCAAACTTCCGCTGAAAACGAAGTTCGTGAGCCGGCACGATTTTCCTGACCATGCCGAGGCGGTGGATGCCGACCAGCCTGTAACCGCGCATCCTCCGAAATTCGTGGCAGAACGGGGAAAAACGGAGGCCGCGGAATGAAAGCGTTGAAGCCTGCGGAACTGCGCGATAAAACGGTGGCCGATTTGAAGGATCTTCTTGCCAAAGAGCGGTCGAATCTGTTTCAGCTGAAAAAGAAACTCGCGTTCAAAGAAGAGAAAGATGTAAGAAGTGCGATCGTGCAGCGGCACAACATCGCTCGGATCATCACGATTTTGGCCGAGAAGGAGAGGGCACAATGAGCGGCACGAACACAGCGCAGCGAAAAAGCAGAAAGGTGCGGCAGGGAACGGTGGTTTCCAACAAAAT
>Ga0070741_10020849_pt1 | contig 10267 bp, 8 predicted proteins | sample Coa_R1_4_FD_66440 | JGI IMG/M metagenome (GOLD analysis project Ga0070741, IMG submission 66440) | Surface soil microbial communities from Centralia Pennsylvania, which are recovering from an underground coalmine fire - Coalmine... | ecosystem: Environmental > Terrestrial > Soil > Unclassified ...
GCTGCGCGATGGAGTACATGTCGCTCTCGATGTCGCCGTACGACATCGACCGCTTCGGCGCGCTGCTGCCCCGGTTCACGCCGCGACAGGCCGACCTCCTCATGGTGATCGGCACCGTCACGATGCGCCAGGCGCCGATCCTGAAGCGTGTCTACGAGCAGATGGCCGCGCCCAAGTGGGTGATGGCCTTCGGGGCGTGTGCGTCGTCGGGCGGCTTCTACGACAACTACACGACGCTGCCCGGCATCGACCTCGTGATCCCGGTCGACGTGTACGTGCCCGGCTGTCCGCCGCGGCCCGAGGCCGTCCTCGACGGCCTCATGGCCCTGCAGCGGAAGATCCAGCGCGAGAAGCAGGTCCCCGCCGGCACGGCCGCCGCGCCGGTGACGGAGCGCTAGCGGCCCGATGGGCGAGCTGCTCCTCCTCCGCTGCCGGGAGATTCCCGGCCTTCGCAAGCTCGACGTCTACCGGGCGCACGGCGGCTACGAAGCGACGAAGAAGGCGCTCACCGAGTTCACGCCGGAGCAGCTCGTCGACCTCGTGAAGGCGTCGAACCTCCGCGGGCGCGGCGGTGCCGGCTTTCCGACCGGCATGAAGTGGAGCTTCCTCCCGAAGCAGACGGCGAAGCCCGTCTACCTCGCCGTCAACGCCGATGAGTCCGAGCCCGGCACGTTCAAGGACCGCGAGATCATCGAGGACGACCCGCACCAGCTCCTCGAGGGCATCATCATCACGGCCTACGCGATCAAGTGCCACACCGCCTACATCTACATCCGCGGTGAGTTCGCGCTCGGGGCCGAACGCCTCGAGGAGGCGATCGCCGAGGCCTGCGCGGCCGGGTTCCTCGGGAAGAGCGTCATGGGCACCGGCTTCGACCTCGACGTCTGGGTGCACCGCGGCGCCGGCGCGTACATCTGCGGCGAGGAGACGGGGCTCATCGAGTCGCTCGAGGGCAAGCGGGCCTACCCGCGCATCAAGCCGCCGTTCCCCGCCGTCTACGGGCTCTTCGGCTGTCCCACCATCGTGAACAACGTCGAGACGCTCGCGTGCGTGCCGCACATCGTGCTCCGCGGCGCGGACTGGTTCCGGTCGATCGGCCCCGAGAAGAGCCCCGGGCCGAAGCTCTTCTGCGTCTCCGGCCACGTCGCGAAGCCGGGCGTCTACGAGCTGCCGATGGGGACCCCGCTCCGCGACATCATATATACGCACGCCGGCGGCATCCCGAACGGCCGGAGGTTGAAGGGCGTCATCCCGGGCGGGGCCTCGATGCCGATCTTCACCCCCGACGAGATCGACGTGCCGATGGACATGGACTCCGTGCAGAAGGCCGGGTCCTTCCTCGGCTCCGCCGGCATCATCGTGATGGACGACACCGTCTGCATGGTGTGGACGTGCATGGTGCTCGAGCGCTTCTTCCACCACGAGTCGTGCGGGCAGTGCACGCCCTGCCGGGAAGGGACGGGGTGGCTCCACAAGGTGCTCGTCGGGCTCGAGGAGGGCGGGGCGAAGCCGGCCGACGTCGACCTCCTCCTCAACATCGCCGGCAACATGATGGGGAACACGATCTGCGCGCTCGCCGACGCGGCCGCCATGCCCGTCCGCGCGCTCGTCACGAAGTACCGCGCCGAGTTCGAGGAGCACGCGGCCCTCGGCCGCTGTCCCCTCCGTCCGGCCGCCGAGGAGCCACGCGCCCGTGCCCACGGTTGAGATCGACGGGCGGAAGATCGAGGTCGCCGACGGCCAGACGGTCATCCAGGCCGCCGACCAGGCCGGCATCGAGATCCCGCACTACTGCTGGCATCCCGGCCTCCCGATCGCCGGCAACTGCCGCATGTGCCTGGTCGAGATCGAGAAGATGCCGAAGCTCCAGATCGCCTGCAACACGCGCGTGACGGACGGCATGATCGTGCACACGACCAGCGAGAAGACGAAGACGGCGCAGAAGGCCGTCCTCGAGTTCCTGCTCATCAACCACCCGATCGACTGCCCCGTCTGCGACCAGGCCGGCGAGTGCAAGCTGCAAGAGTACTACATGGACTACGACCGGCAGCGGAGCCGCGTGCCCCTGCCGCAGAAAGTCCGCAAGAAGAAGGCGAAGCCGATCGGCCCCCTCGTCGTGCTCGACCAGGAGCGCTGCGTCCTCTGCTCGCGCTGCGTTCGGTTCGTCGACGAGGTGACGCACACGAGCGAGCTCGCCTTCTACGAGCGCGGCGACCACGTCGAGCTCGACCTCGCGCCCGGGAAGGTCCTCGACAACAAGTACTCCGGCAACGTGGTCGACATCTGCCCGGTCGGCGCGCTCACGAGCCGCGACTTCCGCTTCCGGGCGCGCGTCTGGTACCTCGAGCGCACGGAGTCCGTCTGCGCCGCCTGCGCGAACGGGTGCAACATCGAGATCTACCACCGCGAGGGACAGATCTACCGCTTCCAGCCGCGCAAGAACCTCGCCGTGAACCAGTACTGGATGTGCGACGAGGGCCGGCTCTCCTACCGCGCGCTCCAGGGCGAGGGACGGCTCACGCATCCGATCGTCCGCGGCGAGAACGCGTTCCTCCGCGCGACGTGGGGTGACGCGCTCCTCGCGACTGCGGGTCGCCTCGACGACATCGCGAAGACGAAGGGGCCGGGGGCGGTCGGCATCGTCGTCTCGGCCCAGGCGACGAACGAGGAGATCTTCCTCCTCCGCCGGATCGGTGCGCGGCTCGGGGCGACGGTCGCCGGCATCTCCTGGTCGCCGCTCGACGCGTCCGCCGACGACTTCCTCATCAAGGCCGACAAGAACCCGAACACGGCGGGCCTCCGCCTCCAGGGCCTCGCGCCCGACGGCGCCGTCGACGGTCTCCTTGCCGCGGCACGCGCGGGACGGCTCGCGGCGCTCGTCCTCCATCGCGTCGATCTCACGGCGTGGCGCGACGCGGCCCTCGCGCGTGAGGCGCTCGAGCGCGTGCCGTGCCTCGTCGTGCTCGACACCGATCAGCGCGAGGCGGCGCAGTACGCGGACACCGTGCTTCCGGTCGCGAGCGCCGCCGAGACCGACGGGACCTTCACGAATCACGCCGGGCGCGTGCAGCGCATTCGCCAGGCCGTCGTGCCGCCCGGCGAGGCGCGGCCGGCGTGGCGCGCGCTCGCGGAGCTGCTCGCGGCGCTCGGCGGCCCCGCGGCGGCCGGCGACGCGGCCGCAGTGTTCGCCGCGCTCGCCGCCGAGAGCGCGCCGTTCCACGGCCTCCACTGGGCGGCGGTCGGCGACCAGGGCCGCCCCGCCGCCTCGGCCTGAGACGACGCCGCGGCCCGTGCGGGGACGCGCGCACGCCGCGGGGGGTCACGTTGACTCACGCAGCGACGGCGACCCATAATGCCGCTCCGTGCGTTCGGAAGCCGAGCATCGCGCGGCGCTCGCCGCACACCGCAACCGCCGCGATCGGTACGTCCGTGGTGAGCTGACGCCCGAGGAGTGGCGGCCGATCCGCCTCTCCTACGGCCTCTACTACCAGCTCGACCACACGAGCCACATGCAGCGGATCAAGATCCCGGGCGGCATGCTCTCCGCGTCGCAGATGGAGCTGCTCGCCGAGGTGGCCGACCGCTACGGCCGCGGCGTGGCGCACGTGACGACGCGCCAGGACATCCAGATCCACTGGGTGCCGATCGAGGGCATCATCGACATCTACGAGCGCCTGCTGACCGTCGGCATCACGACGCGCGGCGCGTGCTCCGACGGCGTGCGGAACGTCACCGGCTGCCCGTACGCGGGCACGGCGCCGGGCGAGCCCTTCGACGTCTCGCCGTACGTGCTCGCGACCCACGAGTACTTCCTCTTCAACCCGCTCAACCTGACGCTGCCCCGGAAGTTCAAGATCGCCGTCGAGGGCTGCGAGCACGACTGCGCCCAGGCGCCGGTGAACGACATCGGACTCTACGCGAAGCTGCGCGATGGCCGCCGTGGCTTCTCGGTGCACGCCGGTGGCGGCCTCGGAGCGCAGCCTTTCCTCGCGAAACCGCTCCGGGACTTCATCCCCGACGTGGACCTCCTCGTCTGGTGCGAGGCGATCGTCCGCGTGCAGCATCGTTACGGCGAGCGGAAGAACCGGAACAAGGCGCGCATGAAGTATCTCGTGCAGAAGCTCGGCCTCGAGCGGTTCCGGGCGCTGGTCGACGCGGAGGTCGCGCGCGTCGACGGCGAGCGAGGGGCGGAGCTGCGCGCCGAGGTGCGCGAGGCCGTCGCGGCCTATCGCGTGCCGCCGCCCGCCGACACGCGGCACGTCGCGCGACCGCCCGTCCCGGGCTTCGAGCACTGGCGGCGGACGAACGTGCGGCCGCAGCGGCAGCCGGGGTTCGTCGTGGCGCTCGTCCAGCTCCCGCTCGGCGACCTCACCACGCCGCAGATGCGCGCCGTCGCGCGGCTCGCCGCGACGTACGGGAACGGCACGCTCCGCACGACGAACGACCAGAACCTCGTGCTCCCGTGGATCGCCGAGGCGGCGCTTCCGGCGCTGTACGCGGATCTCGTCGCCGCCGAGCTCGGCAATGCGGACGTCTCGACCATCGACGACGTCGTGTCGTGCCCCGGCATGGACTACTGCTCGCTCGCGATCACCCGCTCGATGGGCATGGCGGAGCACATCCGGGCACACCTCGACACCCTCACCGTCGGCGACGGCTTCGCGGAGCGGCTCGGTCCCTTCACCGTGAAGATCAGCGGCTGCCCAAACTCCTGCGGCCAGCACCACGTGGGCGACGTCGGGCTCACGGGCCATCTCGTGAAGGAGAAGGACGGTCTCGAGCGGCCGTACTACTCGATCCTCGTCGGCGGGTCGGTTGGCGAGGGCCGCGCGCGGATCGGCAAGCGCCTCGGTCGCTTCCCGGAGCTCGCGGCGTCCGCGGTCATCGTGGCGCTCGCGCGTACGTACGAGAGCGAGCGGCGGCCCGAGGAGACGTTCCCGGCGTTCGTCGAGCGCGTGGGGCACGACCGTCTGCGCGCGATCGCGGATTCCGCGTCGGCCGCGGTCGGTTCCCCGTGACGGAGGGCGACGACAGCCCCGGCGAGGCCGAGGCCAGCGTCCGCGACCGCTACTATCGCGGCGTCATTCGGCGCGTCTTCTACGGGAGCGAGAGCGGCACGCTCGAGAGCGAGGCGACCGGGCGGGAGTACCGCTTCAAGTACCCGCACGTCGAGATTCGCGGTCCCATCCCGAAGGTGAGCGGGCTCCGCGAGGGCATGACGGTCGGCTTCGACCTCGCCTGGACGTCGCGAGGCCCGCGCGTGTCCGTCATTCGCGTCTTCGACTAGCGTCGCGGCTACAGCGGCAGCGCCGTGCGGAAGAGGATCAGGCGCCCGAGCATCTCCCCGACCATGACGGCGAGGATCGCGATGTAGAAGAGCCCGGTCGCGGCCATCGTCTGGGGGATTTGGAGCGTCCGGTGGATCATCCACCCGAGCCCCAGGGCGGCGAGCGGGCCGAGGACGAAGCGGGCGACGAGGAGTGCGCGGTGGTCCGACCACAGCTCGGCGACGGCCGCAGCACCCGCCGGCGAGGCGAGGCCGATCGCCGCGAGCGCGACCAGGTAGACGGCGACCTGCACGACGAGCACGGTCACGAAGTACCGGAAAAGCCGGCGGAGCGGCTCGAGGGAGAGGCCGAGGTCGATCAGATACCAGTGGCCGAGGAGCATGCCGGTCGCGACTGCGCCCAGCGCGAGCGCGCCGGCGAGCACGCCGAGCGGATAGAGGAGGGCGACGGGGGAGAGCGCCGGCCCGAGGCGGTGGAAGCCGGCGCTCACCGAGAGCGCGACGAGCCCGAGCCCGAGGGCGGCCGTGTAGGCCCGGGCGCGCCGGCGTCCGGCGTCGCCCCACAGCGACGCGAGGTAGACGCCTGCGGCCGTGCTGAAGGCGACCCACGCGCCGAGCTCGACCGCGCGCGCGACCGGAAGATCGCCCGCCCGGACGGCGAGGCCGACCTTGCCGGCGAGGAAGAGGAGCGCGCAGCCGACGAATACGCCGGCGCTCGACTTGTAGAAGCCGCGCTCGAGGACGTGGAACGGCGGGACGGCGAGCCCGACGAGCCCGCCCACGGCGAGCTGGCCGAAGATGAGGAGAAAGCAGTCGCTGAATTCCGACACGCCCCCGTGTTACGCGAGGGGGCACGATGGGACAAGCGGCGCGCCCGCGCGACGGCACGGGCGCGCCGCGCCCCTCACTCCGCGATGATCTCCGCGCGGCGGTTCTTCGCGCGGCCTGCCGCGGTCCCGTTGTCGGCGACGGGCTTCGACTTGCCGAAGCCGCGCGTGTCGATGCGGCTCGCGTCGATGCCCTGCGCGACGAGGTAGCGCTTCACGGCGTTCGCGCGCCGCTCGGACAGCCTCTGGTTGTACGCATCGGACCCGATCGCGTCCGTGTGCCCCTCGACGACGACGCGCAGCGACGGGTTGTCGCGCATCGTCTTCACGATCTCGTCGAGCACGCCGCGCCCGTCGTGCGCCTTGATCTCGGCCTTGTCGAAGTCGAAGTACGTCTCGCCGACGGTGCCGAGCTTCGTGCCCTTCGGCGGCGGCGGGGGCGGCGGCGGAGGCGGCGCGGGAGCGGCCACGGGCTTCGGCGCCGGCTTCATCGGATCGCAGATCACGTGGCCGAGCAGCGCGCCGAGCAGCGCGCCGCCGACCACGCCGCCGGCGATCGCGCCGCCGCGATCGCCGTTCGACGGATGGTTCTCGGTGTTGTTCACGGCGACTCCGCCGGCCGTCCCGCCGATCGCGCCGCCGATGATGCCGCCCGCGATCGCGCAGGTCCCCCACTCGCGGTCGCGGAACGTCGCGCAGCCGGACGCGAGCACGACGACGGCGAGTGCGACCGCCAAGACCTTCAGCTCACGCATGCGTCCCCCCTCCGTCATGACGTGGAACCGACCGCGTGCGGGTATCGGAATTCGCCCGGCGAGTCAATGCGGTCGTGCCGGTCCGCGAGCCTGCCGGGAAGAAAGGTAACGGCGGCTGCCCTGCGCCCCGCGCGGAAGCCGGACACCGCGCCGCTCGTGCCCGAGGCGGGCGGGACGTCAATCCCCGCTCGGGCGGGCAGCGGGCAGACGGGCGGCGGCTCCCCGAATTGCCAGCCGCGCGCGCGACTGGTATCGGGACGCCATGCGCGGGGCGGCCGTCGTCCTCGTCCTCGTCGTGCTCGGCGGCTGTGCGAGGGCGCCCTACACCCGTCGCTCGCAGCTGATCGTCGTCTCGGCGAGCGAAGAGCAGAAGCTCGGGGCGCAGGCCTTCCAGGAGGTCATCGCCAAGAACAAGGTGGACTCGCGTCCCGCGGTCGTCGGGCCGGTCGAGGAGGTCGGCCGCCGGCTCGCCCGGGTCGCGGACCGCCCGGATTTCAAGTGGCGCTTCGTCGTGCTCGATTCGCGGGAGGTGAACGCCTTCTGTCTGCCCGGCGGCAAGGTCGCCGTCTACACGGGCATCCTTCCGGTGGCCGAGAGCACGAACGGCCTCGCCGTCGTGCTCGGGCACGAGATCGCGCACGCGCTCGCGCGCCACGGCGCGGAACGGATGAGCCAGGGCCTCGCGGCGCAGCTCGGCGGGACGATCCTGGGCGGGCTCCTCGGCGGGAGTCCGTCGGCGAACGCCGTCATGGCCGCGTACGGCCTCGGCGCGGAGGTCGGCGTGCTGCTGCCCTTCAGCCGGACGCAGGAATCCGAAGCCGACCACATCGGTCTCATCCTCATGGCGCGCGCCGGATACGATCCGCGGGGCTCGCTCGCGTTCTGGCAGCGGATGGAGCGCGGCGCCGGCGGAAGCCCGCCCGAGTTCCTCTCGACGCATCCGAGCCACGGCACGCGCGAGGAACAGATCCGCGCGTGGTTGCCCGAGGCGCTGCGCTACTACCAGGCGTCGACGCGCGCCGCCGTCGAGCCGCTGCCCGCCGTCTGACGCGCGCGCGTCGCTCGCGTCTCGCGCGCGGCGATCGTGTGGTGGAGAAAAACGCGAGCGATTCTCGTCGCGCACGCTTCCGGAAATTTTTTGCTTGCAATGCGCGACGCGACTGGAGTAAACGAGGCGCCCTCCGGTCGTCATATTGCTTTCCAGAATATCCATGCAGTGGGCGAAGGGTTGGGACGCGGCTGCTTCTCCGGGGGGAGGCGGCGGTGGGGTGGAGTGGTGATCGGGTCGGCGGGCCGCAACCGTGTCGTCCGTTCCGGCGAGGGCTTTGCGAGTTTGTCCCCAAGCTGTGGACGGTGGGCGCGGGGGGATCTTCTCGATCCCGACGTTCGTCGGGTGGAAGAGGGGACGGTGGATGCTCGACACCATCTGGTTCGAGGCCCGGCGGCGGCTTCGCGGAACGCTCACCGAGAAGGACCATGAGACCTGGATCGAGCCCCTCCGCCCGGCGCAGTGGAGGCCGGGCGAGCTGACGCTCGAAGCCCCGAGCGCGTTCTTCCGCGACTGGCTGCGCCGCCACTTCCTCGGCCCGCTCGAGGAAGCGGTCTCGAACGCGAGCGGGCGGCCGAGCACGGTGACCGTCGTCGTGAACCGCGCACTCGACGTCCCGCCGTCGCGCGACGCCGGCGCCACGCGTCGGGATCCGGCGGCCGCCGCCCGGCCGGCGGCGCCGCCCGCGCGCTACACCTTCGACAACTTCGTCGTCGGCGCGAGCAACCAGGTGGCGTTCGGTGCCGCGCAGGCCGTCGTCGCGCAGCCCGGCGCCCGGTTCAACCCGCTCTTCCTCTACGGCGGGTGCGGGCTCGGGAAGACGCATCTCCTGAACGCGATCGCGCACAAGCTCGCGCTCGCGGGCCGCGGCGCCGTCGCCTGCCTCTCGGCCGAGAACTTCGTCAACGAGATGATCGCCGCGCTGCGCGCCGATCGGATGGCGCGCTTCCGCCGGCGCTTCCGCGGCATCGAGACCCTCGTCGTCGACGACATCCAGTTCCTCGCCGGGAAGATGCGGTCGCAGGAGGAGTTCATCCACACCTTCAACGCCCTGCACGACGGGCGGAAGCAGATCGTCCTCGCCTCCGACCGGGCCCCGCACGAGATGCCCGGCATCGAGGAGACGCTGCGGAGCCGCTTCGCGTCGGGCCTCCTCGCCGACATCCAGCCACCCGATCCGGCGCTCCGCCGGGCCGTTCTCCGCCAGAAGTCGAGCGCGCTCGGACTCGTCCTCACGCCCGAAGTGGCGACCTACATCGCCGACGGGTGGTGCGCGAACATCCGCCTCCTCGAGGGCGCGCTCACGCGGCTCGAGGCGTTCGCGAGCCTCTCCGGGCGGGCGGTCGACCTGGGCCTCGTCCGCGAGGTCCTCGGGCCGGCGCCCGCCGGCGTCGGCGGCCGGCCGACGGTCGAGCGGATCATCGGCGAGGTCTGCCACCACTTTCGCCTGAGTCGCGCGGAGATCGCATCCGGACGCCGGACGGCGCGGATCGCCGTGCCGCGGCAGGTCGCGATGTACCTCTGTCGGCACCACACCGACCTCCCGCTCAGCCGCATCGGCGCGGAGCTCGGGAACCGCGATCACTCGACGGTCGTGCACGCGCTCGGCGCGATCGAACGCCGCCTCGCGAAGGACGCGGCGCTGCGCGAGGCGATGTCGGCGCTCGAGGCGAGGCTGTCGGGGTGAGGCGGGTGCGCCGTGGTAGGCGCGCGGAGGGGCGCCGGCCGGCGAGTGAGCCCGGCCGGCGCTCCGGGTCCCCGGCGCGCGCGGGGCCCCTCACCCCTCGATGGAGACGCCGGTCGCGGCGAGCGCGGACGCGAGCTCCGCGCGGTACGCCGCGAAGTCGAGCTCGACGCGCTCCTGCTCGTCGCCCGGCTCCGCGGCGAGCCGGACGTGGAACGCGGCGCGCAGGCGGGCCGTGTAGACGAGGTGTTCGCCCGTCGTCTCGATCCGGTAGACGGGAAGCGGAATCGTTCCCGCGGGCAGCCGGAGGACGACGACCTCGTCGGGCGCGACGGGTTCGAGCGCGACGGCCGGGAGCGCGGCGTCCTGGCCCGGGGCGAGGTCGTCCGCGGCGGCCGGCAGCCCGGCGTCGCGGAGGCGCGCGACCTCGGCGGCGACGTCGGCGGGCGGGGCGGGGCGGCCGCGGCGGCGCCACGGGACGCCGACGAAGAGGTCGGGCGGTGCCGGCGCGCCGACGACGTGCGCGAACACCGCCGGGATCGTCGCGCCGAGCGCCCGCTGGTCGCCGGCGCGATGCGCCGCGACGGCGGCACGGTACGCCGGCTCCTCGCGCACCGCGCGGAGCACCGCGTGGAGCCGCTCCGTGACGGCGCGCGCCGCGGCGAG
>Ga0070741_10020851_pt1 | contig 10265 bp, 8 predicted proteins | sample Coa_R1_4_FD_66440 | JGI IMG/M metagenome (GOLD analysis project Ga0070741, IMG submission 66440) | Surface soil microbial communities from Centralia Pennsylvania, which are recovering from an underground coalmine fire - Coalmine... | ecosystem: Environmental > Terrestrial > Soil > Unclassified ...
GGGAGAGGGTGGCCCGTCAGGGCCGGGTGAGGGGTCTCTTCCCGGCTCCCCAGAGCCGGCTGCCCTTTCTAGCCTATCGCATGAAAATGAGACGCGGGGGACAGGTGGGATTTCCGGGACAAATTATTTTCCGGCCCGCCGGGTGGGCGCAGCAGACCGCGCGAAGCGATCCGTTGTAGGGCTGACCTTTAGGTCAGCCGCTTCTGACCGGGACGGTGCCGACCTGAAGGTCGGCGCTACAATCTCCTCCATGGCGGACAGCCATCACAGCACCATGCGCCACCCGCCGCCTGCCTTGACGCAAGCAGAAATTGGCGGCTCGTGCAGGAAGGGCAATCGCTTTAAGCTCATGGTATGCTTCCGAGTCGTCTGGGGCTGATCCTGAAGACCAACTCGGAGGTGTTTCATGAGGGATGAAGGTTTCTCCGAAGATAGGGTGGTGTTTGTTGCCGTGTTGCTGTTAGCCCTCGCGTCCGGCGCCACGGCATCCGATCAGCGATACCTTTTCAACAAACTCGACCTTGCCGCCGGCAAATCTCCGAGTGCGGTGGCTACGGGAGACTTCCGGGGAATTGGCAAGCTCGACCTGGGGGTGGCGAACCGGGATTCGAACAGCATTTCGGTATTCCTGGGAAAACCGGACGGAACTTTTCAGCGCGCCGTTGACTATGACGTGCTTGCCTCTCCCCTATCCGTGGCCGTTGGCGACTTCAATCGCGACCACAAGCCGGACATCGTGGTGGCTGACCGCAGCGTCTCTCGCGTTTCGATCCTGCTCGGCAATGGGGATGGCACCTTCCAGCCCCACGTGGACTATCCTTCGGGAACCGGGACGCCTCCTGCTCTATATTTCATCGCGACCGGCGACTTCAATAACGACGGCAAGCTTGATCTCGCCGTTGCCAACATTGATTCCGGGCTGATCGACATTCTCCTCGGGAAAGGCGATGGGACCTTCCTGCCGTTTATCGAACATCCCGGCGGCTTTGGGCACCCGGATTCGTTGGCGGTGGGCGGTTTCAACAATGATGGCAAACTCGACCTGGCGTCCACCTCGGAAGGCAGCAATGGCGTCAGCGTCTGGCTGGGGAACGGCGACGGCACGTTGGGCGTTCCGCAGAGTTATTTCGGGGACTGGGCCTACCATCGGTCAGTGACCGTCGCGGACTACAACGGCGACGGCAACCTCGACCTTGCCGTGAACGGTTCACAAGGCATATGGATCTTTCCGGGGAAGGGCGACGGAACGTTTGGAATGCCCATGAGCTATGTGCCGGTCGGTGGGGACGACCTTATAAGCGTCGACATCGACGGCGACGGCGCACCTGACATTACGGGGGCATCGGCCATCCCAACCGCGATTTTCAACACGCCCGTGGCGGCGCTCTACCCGAACCGTTTCGACTTCGGCAGGCAGTCCCTGAGCACTTCGAGCGTTTCCAGAACGGCAACGTTCAGCAACGCAGGGCCCGCGCCGATCTTCATCAAAAGCATCGCGCTCACCAGCCTGAACCGCACTGAGTTCACCGAAACCCACACCTGTGGAGACACACTCGCACCAGGCGAGAACTGCACCATAACGGTAGCCTCCACTCCGGTGACGGCGGGTTTCAAGTGGGCTTACGTGACAATCCTGGACAATGCCCAGCACAAACTTCAGGAGGTCACGCTTACGGGAACCGCTGTTGCGCCTTAGATGCGAACCCTCGCGACCAGCGCCACGGCATCGGCGCGGAGGGCCTCGCCAATGCCCACGGCGTCCACGCCTTCGCCGGTTTTGGCCTTGACGCTGACCTGCTCCGGCCGGAGGCCGAGCGCGGCGGCGACCCGTTTCTGCATCCGGGGAATATGCGGCGCGAGCTTGGGTTGTTCGATGCCGATGGTCGCGTCAATATTGGCGATCGTGTAGCCGGCTGCGTCGAGCATCTTGCGGACGCGGCGAAGGAAGATAAGGCTTGAGGCGTTGCGCCAGCGGGGTGAGCTATTGGGGAAATGCCGGCCGATATCCCCCAGCGCCGCCGCGCCGAGCAGTGCGTCGCAAATGGCATGTGCCAGCGCATCACCATCCGAATGGCCGACCGGGCCTTTGTCGAAAGGAATTCGCACTCCGCCGAGAACCAGCTTGCGGCCAGTTGCCAGCCGGTGAAGGTCGTTTCCGATGCCGATGCGCCACGAAGTGTGCGTCCTGATTTGCGGGTCGCGAATTGAGCGTGATCTGGAGCGGGGCATTGTGGAAATGGAAGCAAGTATTGCGTCAGGGCATGGTTTTAACCGTGCCGCGCCAGCGGGCATCCATCACCCCCTGCCCCTCACCCGGCGGGAGAGGGGGGACCACAAAGTGGTGGGTGAGGGCATTTCCGGCGCGGTGCAAACCGTGTCCTGACGGACCTGCGGTAGAACGCAACAAAGTAATGTCAGGCTTCTTCTTTCACCCTTGAAGCCTCCGGCTGAACTCTGCTTTGCTCTTTCTCCTGTGCGATGTAAAGCCGGGCGAGAGGAAGGTCCGAGGGCTTGGTGATTTTGATATTGCGGTCCGACCCCATCAGAACCTTCACGGGATACCCTTGGCGCTCGACCAGGCTCGATTCGTCGGTGCCCGTGAAGCCGTCGGCAATGGCGCTGTCAAATGCCTCGCGCAGGATTTCATACCGAAAGGCCTGGGGCGTCTGCGTCAGGACGATCCGCTCGCGGGGAATCGTGCCCCGCACCATCTCCCTCTCGACTTGCTTCACGGTATCGATGCTGGGGATGCCCAGGATGGCTGCGCCTTCGTTCCGCGCGGCCTCTACCAGACGACGGATCATATCTAGGGTTACAAAGGGCCGGACCGCGTCATGAATCAGCACGATTTCGGTGCCCGGCGGGGCTTCGGCCAGGCATCGCGCAACCGTCTCCTGCCGCGACGGGCCTCCCTCCACCAGGCGCACAGGTTTTGAAAACGCTTCCCGACCCAGTTCGATCTGGGCCCGCTCCATGTCCTCGCCGCGCAAGCCGAGAAGGATGTTATCCACCACGTCCGAGGCGACGAACTTCCGAAGAGTATGCACGAAGATGGGAACTCCCTCCAGGGAGAGAAACTGTTTGGGTGTGCCGCCCCCCATGCGGAGTCCCATGCCTGCCGCCGGAATAATTGCCAGAACGCTCATTGGTCCGCCATCGAAGTGCCGTTTTTGTGCTTGCGACTTGAAGCCGCTAAACCCGATCTTGCGCGTTTCGGCTCGCCGCGCCGGCCGGGTCAGAGACGGTCTGACCCCCCGAAGGGCTGTCGCGGCAGCATCCCCTGCCAAATTGCTTAAAGCCAAAAGTGCGGCGGCGAGGAGATCACCGTTACAACTTGAGACTCAATACCATCACGACCCTTGACGGCAAGGGCGACGGAACCCTCCGTCGCCCTCAAAGAGTCGAGCCACAGCCTGATATTACTGGTGGACGCTCTCCGGCACCGGCGCGCGCCTTTCGTCGTATTTCCCGAAGATCATTTTGCCAGCCGTGGTCTGAAGCACGCTGGTCACGGCGATGTCCACCGTTTTTGAAATCATCTTCTTGGCATTATCCACCACGACCATGGTTCCGTCGTCGAGATAGGCCACACCCTGGTTGTACTCCTTGCCTTCCTTGAGGATGAAGACTCGCATCGTCTCGCCTGGCAGCACGACGGGTTTCAACGCGTTCGCAAGCTCGTTAATGTTCAGGACGGGAAGGCCTTGGAGCTGAGCGACCTTGTTGAGGTTGAAGTCGTTGGTGAGAATCTTGGCTTCGTACTGTTTGGCCAGCTCGATCAGCTTCATATCCACGTCACGCACGGAGGGAAAATCGTCCTCCACAATCTGCACCTGTACGGAGGCCATCTTCTGTATACGTTGCAGGATGTCCAGCCCGCGTCGCCCGCGGTTGCGTTTCAAGGGGTCTGACGAATCGGCCACAAGCTGGAGCTCCCGCAGCACGAACTGCGGGATCACCAGCGTCCCATCAATAAACCCCGTTTCGCAGATGTCTGCGATGCGCCCGTCGATAATGACGCTGGTATCCAGCACTTTGTAGCTCCGCCTGGGCGAACGTTCCGCACTGAAAAGACCCCCTAGCGCCGACAGGTTAAGCAAGTCCCCCTTGTTGGCTCCAAGGATCAACCCCATGTAAGCCATCAACAACAGAATCCCGACTTGCATGAAAGAGATCGTCGTCTTTTGAACGGAAGTAAAGGTCAGAATACTCAACAGGTAACTCATCATGAGGGCGCCAAAAATTCCTAAAATGGAGCCGATCGCTGCACCAATCAGGCGTTTCAGAGTGGCTTTCTCCAGCCGTATTTCGAAAAGCACAAATAGGACGCCCAATGCCGCTCCGACCAAAGCTGAAACCAGATGGCCAAATCCAAACGGATGCAGTTCGACGGAGGCTGCAATGAGGAAAACAACGAAGATTATGCGCACGATGGTTAATTCCCAAGACATAAGTCAGGACCTCCGAAGGGGAAGGTATGAGAATCGAATAATACATTTCGCCTCGCCAAAGCCAAATTAAAACTTAGCCGAGTATAGCATTCCGACAGGCCTGTACCAAGCCGTTCAGATAGGGTCTGCTTGAATTTGGCCGCTGACCGACCGGTTGGCAGGCCCGGCGGGAAGCAGATCGCCTCTTTACTTGCTCTGGCGGGCCTTGATCACAATCGGAGTGCCCAGGAACTCAAACCTTTCGCGGATGCGGTTCTCCAGGAAGCGCTCGAAGGAAAAATGCAACTTTCCCGCCCGATTCGTGAAGGCGATAAAAGTGGGAGGTGCAACGCCGGCCTGGGTCAGATAATAGAGGCGGGTGGGTCTTCCCTCGGGGCTTGTGGTTCGCTCAAAATCCACCTCCTTCAGAAACTTGTTCATTTCCGCGGTGGGTACCCGGTACCGGCGCGCCTCGGCGACCCGTGCGATCGTCTGGAAAAGTTTCTCCACGCGCTGCCCGGTAAGGGCGGAAATGAAGACGATGGGAGCATAGTCCAGGTATTTCATGGCCTGCCGTATGCTTTGCGTGTACTGGTGAGTGACATCTGGGCCCTTTCTGACGGCGTCCCATTTATTCAGGACAATCACCACGGAGCGGCGGCTCTGGTGGGCGTAGCCGCCGATGTGCGTATCCAGCGCTGTAACGCCCTCAACGGCATCGATGACAAGCAGAGCAACATCCGCGCTCTCCAAGTGCTTGCGAGCCTGGATGACGCTCAGTTTTTCCGCCAGCAACCTGGTCTTACCCTTCCTGCGGATGCCTGCGGTGTCAATAAAGCGGAAACGATGGCCGTCGCGATCCACCTGGGCGTCGACGGCGTCGCGCGTGGTTCCTGGCAGGGGCGTCACGATGGCGCGCTCTTCGTCCACGAGACGATTGAGAAGAGTGGATTTCCCCACGTTGGGCCGCCCGATGATGGTCACGCGGATGACTTCGGCCTCTTGGGAAGTAGTCCCGGGCTTGGGGACGGCGTCTTCCGCCTCCGGCCTTGTGCTCCTGAGATCTTCCGTGACGTGATCGAGCAGGTCGTCCACCCCCAGTCCATGCTCGGCGGAGACGGGGAAGACTGCTTCGATCCCGAGCCCGTAAAATTCACCTGCCAGCGGTGAATGTTGTGCCGAGTCGATCTTGTTCACGGCTAAAGTCAGGGGCTTTCCCGTCCGCCGCAGAAGAGGAGCCAGTTCCTGGTCCAGCGGCACGATGCCCTGTCTTGCGTCCACTACAAGAATCAAATGGGCCGCCGCCTCGATCGCGACCTGGGCCTGGCGGAAAATCTCTGCGGCAATGAGTTCTCTGTCCGACGGAATGATTCCGCCCGTGTCCACGACCTCAAAGGTTCGCCCGCGCCACTCCGCCCGGGCGTAAAGACGGTCCCGAGTCATTCCGGGTTCATTCCCGACCAGCGCTCTTCGCCGGCCGCAAATCCGATTGAACAGGGCGGACTTGCCAACGTTGGGCCGGCCGAGAATGACGATCTGAGGAAGCGTAGACATATCCCGTCAGGCTCAATTCTAACCGATTGCGATCCGGAAGGGGGGCGAGCTCCCGGAATGCCGGACCATGATCCGGGCATGGGGTTGGAGGTGACGCCAGACAGACCGCGGTCACCCCGCCGGCTGGCGCCTGAACATCAAATTCGCCGCTCGCTCGATTCCTTCCTTTTGCTTCAGGGCCGGATGGCTTACACTTCTCTGATCGGTCAATATCAGAAGCGAATATGGAGACTTGCATGCCTCAACAAGACTTTTCCGTACTCATCCTGGCCGCAGGAAAGGCGACACGGTTCAAATCTGAACATTCCAAGATGCTTCATCGTCTCGCGGGCCGACCGCTGGGTGAATACATCTTGCGCACCGCGTTCGCCGCACAACCCGAGGGAATCTACATGGTTATAGGCCACGAAGCAGCAGAAGTCCGCAAGGCCTTTGAGCGGCCCGGCATCACGTTTATCGAGCAGAAGGAGCAGTTGGGAACGGGCCACGCGCTTATGGTGGCGCGTCCGGAAATTGAAAAGTGCCCCAGCGCGACTCTGGTCGTGCTGGTGGGGGACTCCCCTCTTCTGAGGGTGGAGACCTTGTCTGGCCTGACCCGCGCCCACGAGGAGGCCCGTGCCGCCGCGACTGTCCTGACGACGCGCGTGGAAGACCCGCATGGGTACGGGCGCATCGTGCTCGGCGCCGGCGGACGGATACGGGCGATCATTGAGGAGAAGGTTGCGACGCCGGCCCAGCGGAAAATCCGCGAAATCAACTCCGGCATCATCTGCTTCTCACGCCGGAGCCTGCTTGAGCATTTGGGTGAGCTCTCCAACGCAAATGCCCAAGGGGAATTCCTGCTCACGGACCTGGTAGAAATCTTCAACCGCCATCGCCAAAAGGTGGTGGCTTACGAGGTGAAGGACCCGCAGGAAGTCCTCGGGGTGAACAGCCGCGTCGAACTCGCCCGGGTGGAAAAAGTCCTCCGGCTTCGCAAGGCCGAGGTGTTGATGCGAAACGGTGTGACGATCGTCGATCCAGCGATTACTTATATTGACGAAGACGTTGAGGTTGGCCCGGACACGATTATCGAGCCCGGGGTCAGCCTGCTGGGCCGGACGCGCGTGGGCCGCGACTGCCTTCTTCGCCCCTACTCCACGATTGCAGATACCGTGATTGGAGACCGCGTCACCGTGCGCCCCTGCTGTGTGATCGCCGGTTCGGAGATCGCTTCCGATGCGATCCTCGGACCCTTTGCTCATCTGCGCGTGGGCAGCGTGCTGGAAGAAGGTGCGCGCATCGGCAATTTCGTGGAGGTGAAGAAATCCCGTGTGGGGCGCGGCACGAAAGCCCAGCACCTAACCTATCTGGGCGACGCGACGATCGGCGAAAGAGTCAACGTCGGGGCTGGTACGATCACCTGCAACTACGACGGCGAGAAGAAACATCCCACTATTATCGAGGACGGCGCCTTCATTGGGAGCGGTTCGATGCTGGTGGCGCCCGTCCGGATCGGGAAGGGATCTTACATTGCCGCGGGGTCGGCGATCACCGAGGACGTGCCTCCGGAATCGCTGGGGATCGGACGCGCCCGACAGCTCAACAAAGAAGGATGGGCGCGAGAACGAAAGAGCAAGACAAAAGTGAGCCCTGGGACGGGTTTCGCAGCAGAATAGCTACCGGCCTGCAAGGCGGTCCGGTGACCGAGTTGCTTAATGCGAGTTGCGGGGTTTTTCAAGCAGCCCGGGAGTCGAACCAAATTACATGAGTCACGTAATTATTGCCTCAGACAGGGCTGAAGTGGCCAAATGAGTCGGGATAACGGGATGGTTTTGAACAAGATAGCGATTGGCGAGGTCTGGTACACCCCGTGCTTCGTAGAAAAACGAGCGACTCTTCCATTCCTGGGCGCTGAGCGCAACTCGAACGCAAAGATAAGGAGGCGAAAATGATCACCGACAACAAACCGGAGCAGGACTCCCTCCCCATGGCTTCTCCGGAGGGTTCCGGCACCACGATGAAGTTTGCCGCGGTTTTCGTGATCCTCGCGGCTCTGATTATTGGACAGTTCTATACTGTCCACAAGGTTAACGCCACCAAGACCGCTCTGGAAGCTCAGCAGGCTCAAACGCGCCAGGAGATCAGCACTCAGCTTCAGGATCAGCTCACGAGCCGCATCAGTACTCTTGAACGAAACAATTCGGAGCAGTTGGCCGCAATCCGTCAGGAGCTGGAGGGCGCCGCAAAACGCATGGGCAGGACCGGTGGCGAGCTGAAGCGGGCCCGTGCCATGGTTGCGCAACTCGAGCAACAGCAACAACAGCAGGCGGAGCAACTGAAAAAAGAAATTGCCTTGAAGGCGGATGCACAGCAGGTTGGAGCTCTTTCCCAGGATGTCACAGCAACCAAAACTGACTTGAACACCACCAAAAAGTCGCTGGACACCATGAAGTCCGATCTGGGTATGGCGCGGAGCGAACTCGGAACGCTGATCGCGCGCAATCACGATGAGATTGAGCAGCTCCGGAAACTGGGTGATCGCGACTATTACGAGTTCACCCTTGATCGCAATGCCCCGAAACAGGTTGCCAACGTCACCCTGACCTTGAAGAAAGCCAACGTCAAGCGCCTTCGGTTCAACATGCTCGTGAACGTGGATGACATCAGCGTAGAAAAGAAAGACCGGACGATCAATGAACCGGTCTTTTTCTACGTTAAGAATGCAAAAAAACCTTATGAGCTGGTTGTAAATAGTATACAATCCCATCAGGTTAAGGGGTACCTCAGTACTCCCAAGGGTGCCACTGAAGTGGCTGCGCGTTCGGAGGGGACGCAATAAGCCGGCTTCAGCGGGAACCCGGGCACCAGACGGGTTTCCGTCTTTAGGGCACTTCAGGCTGAAGAAGCAGACAAGCTGGACTGAGCGCCAGGGTCCGGCCATGAAACTTAAGGAGGTCTGTTCATGGTCAAGCATGGATTACTGGCAGTTTCCCTGACACTGATCGTTTCGTCGATGATCTTCGCCGAATCGGTGTCGCGCACAGAGAAGTTCTCCATCCCGGCAGGCACCACGCTTCACTGTCGCCTGACCCAGACGCTCACGACAAAACTGAATTATCAGGGAGACCCCTTTACCGCGACGGTTTCAGAGCCGGTAGTCTTGAACGGCCGGGATGTCATCCCCGTCGGGACAAAGATCGAGGGCCGCATTTCCTACTTAAGCCGGCCGGGACGCATCCACGGGGTTGGGGAGATGCGGCTCAATGCCGAGAAAATCAGCTTCGCGGACGGTCGCACTTACCCCCTAAGTGCCGTCTTGTTGAGTGCTTATGGCGCCGAGGACACGAAGGTGGTTGGCGGCGAGGGGTTGGTGAAGGGGCCGAACTCACGCAAGGAGAGCATCACCGAAGTTGCGGCCGGAATGGGCGGGGGATCGCTCGTCGGCCTTCTTTTCGCGCATCCGGTCGTTGGCATGACGGTCGGTGGCGCCGTCGGATTTGTTGACCGCATGCGACGCGGGGGCAAGGATCTCGCCCTCCCGATCGGGACGCAGCTTAATTATCAACTGACCCGGGATCTCATCTCGGGGCATTAGCCCGCCCTGCCTGGGGGTCAGGATGTGGCGAGGGTAGATACCGCCGAGGCTCCGACACGACTCCGCCTGGGGTCCCCGAATTCCCTCGGGCGGCATGGGCTCGCAGCTCAACCGCAACCCTCGCCGCCCGGGCAGCGAGCGGCGCGAACCTTCCGCTCGGAAAGCGAGCGGGGCATTCCCCTTCATTTCACGGCGCGTACGGTAATGCTCGCAAAGCCGTAATCCGGCCCCCGCAGGTAGTCGTAGGCCACTTCCTTCAGGATGCTGACTGATCTGAACCCTGCGCGACGTATCACATCGAGATATTCTTCGCGCTCCAATGCCCCCGCGATGCAGCCCGACCACTTTTCAAGGTCGGTGCGGATCGTAGACGGAACGTTGCCGAAGGAAACGATATCGGACAACGTGACCTCGCCTCCGGGCTTGAGCACACGGTACGCTTCCTGAAAGACGCGCGCCTTGTCCGGCGCCAGATTGATGACGCAATTCGAGATGATGCGGTCTATCGTGCCCGATTCAACCGGCAAATCTTCGATCTCGCCCTTGCGGAACTCCACGTTCGTAAAGCCGCCGCGCTCGGCATTGGCGCGCGCCTTCTCGAGCATGGCATCGGTCATATCGACGCCGATGACCCGCCCCGCCGGGCCCACGCGCCGCGCGGCCAGGAAGCAGTCCACCCCCGCGCCGCTGCCCAGGTCGAGCAC
>Ga0070741_10020852_pt1 | contig 10265 bp, 11 predicted proteins | sample Coa_R1_4_FD_66440 | JGI IMG/M metagenome (GOLD analysis project Ga0070741, IMG submission 66440) | Surface soil microbial communities from Centralia Pennsylvania, which are recovering from an underground coalmine fire - Coalmine... | ecosystem: Environmental > Terrestrial > Soil > Unclassified ...
GCCGGGGTCACCGGATGCAGCGCCGCGCTTCGCCTCGCCGAGGCGGGGATGCGCGTGCGCGTCCATGACCGCCGCGCTGTCGCCGAAGGAGCGAGCGGCCGCAACGGCGGCTTCGCGCTCCGCGGCGGGGCTGCCCGCTACGACGTCGCGCGCGCGACGTACGGACGCGACCAGTCGCTCGAGCTCTGGCGCTGGACGGAGCGCGCGCTCGACCGGATGGAGTCGCTCGCAGGCGACTCGCTGCGGCGCCCGGGGAGCTACCGGCTCGCGGCCGACGAGGAGGAGCGCGGGCAGATTCGCGGCGAGTTCGAGGCGCTGCGCGAGGACGGATTCGAGTGCGAGTGGATCGACGACTTCCCGGGCTTTCGCGGGGCGATTTCGCACGCGGGCGACGGATCGATCCAACCGGCCCGGTTCGTCCGCCGGCTCGCCGCGCGCGCAGCCGCGGCCGGCGCCGACATCCGCGAGCACGACGCGGTCGAGGACGTCTCCGCGCTCGACGCCGCGAACGTCGTCGTCGCCACCGACGGCTACGGGCGCGACCTGCTTCCCGAGCTCGCCGATGCGATCTGGCCGACGCGCGGCCAGGTCGTGGTGAGCGAGCCGCTCGACCGTGTCCTCTACGACCGGCCGCACTACGCACGGCAGGGCTTCGACTACTGGCAGCAGCTCCCCGACCGGCGGCTGCTGCTCGGCGGCTTTCGCGACGTCTCGATCATGGACGAGCTCACCGACGTCGAGGAGACGACGCCGGCCATCCAGGCATCGCTCGAGCGGTACCTCGGCGAGCTCTCGGGAGGCGAGGCGCGCATCAGCCACCGCTGGGCCGGGATCTTCGCGCTCACGCAGGACATGCTTCCGCTCGTGGGGCGGGTACCCGGCCGCGACGGCGTCTGGATCGCCGCCGGATACTCGGGGCACGGCAACGTCATGGGCTTCGGCTGCGGCGAGCTCGTCGCCGACGCGATCCTCGGCCGGGAATCCGCGCTTCTTACGCTGTTCGATCCCGCGCGATTCGCCTAGGTTCGCGGCGTGGCCGCAATTCGCGTCGATCGGCTGCGCGTCGTCCGCGGCGGCGGTCTCGTCATCCCGGAGCTGTCCTGCGAGGTCGCCTCGGGCTCGGTGACGGGACTGCTCGGCCCGAGCGGAAGCGGCAAGAGCACGCTGATCCGCTCGATCGTGGGGGTGCAGCGCGTCGCCGGCGGGCGCATCGACGTCCTCGGAGCGCCTGCCGGCTCTCGGTCGCTGCGCGCGCGCATCGGCTACATGACCCAGGCGGCATCGGTCTACACCGACCTCACGCTGCGCGAGAACCTTCGCTTCTTCGCGCGCGTGCTCGGAGCGCCGGCGTCGGCCGTGCACCAGGCGATCGACGACGTCGACATGAGCGACCAGGCCGATCGCGTCGTCTCCCGCATGTCCGGCGGGCAGCGCGCGCGTGTGTCGCTCGCGGCCGCTCTCCTCGGCTCGCCCGAGCTGCTCGTGCTCGACGAGCCGACGGTCGGTCTCGACCCCGTCCTCCGCCGCGATCTCTGGGAGCTCTTCCATCGGCTCGCGAGCGGCGGCGCCACCCTGCTCGTCTCCAGCCATGTCATGGACGAGGCCGACCGCTGCAGCTCGCTGCTCCTCTTGCGGGACGGCCGGCTGATCGCGCAGGACACGCCGGCGGCGATTCGCGCGCGCACCGGCGCGGAGCAGATGGACGAGGCCTTTCTGCGGTTGGTGGAATCGTGAGGACACTCGCGGTAGCCGAGCGCGTCCTCGCGCAGCTGCGGCGAGACCCGCGCACGCTCGTCCTCATCGTCGGCGTGCCGATGCTGCTCGAGACGCTGCTGAAGGAGCTCTTCGCCGGGCGCCCCGAGATCTTCCAGCATGTCGGCGCGCCGCTCCTCGGCATGTTCCCGTTCGTGACGATGTTCCTCGTCACCTCGGTCACGATGCTGCGCGAGCGCACCTCGGGGACGCTCGAGCGTCTGATGGCGTCGCCGCTCGCGAAGATCGACCTGCTCGCGGGATACGGCCTCGCGTTCGCCGCGCTCGCGGCGGTGCAGGCGGGCGCCGTGTCCGCGCTCGCATTCGGGGCGCTCGGGCTCGACGTGAGCGGGCCGAAGGTGGTCGTCACTGCGCTCGCGATCGCGAACGCCGTGCTCGGCACCGCACTCGGCCTGCTCGCGAGCGCGTTCGCCGAGACCGAGTTCCAGGCCGTCCAGTTCATGCCCGCGCTCGTCCTCCCGCAGATCCTCCTCTGCGGGCTGTTCGTCGCGCGCGGCTCGATGGCGGACTGGCTTCGATGGATCTCCGATGCGATGCCGCTGACGTACGCGTACGACGCGCTCGCGCACACGGCCGCGAACACCCTGGACTCCCGTTTCGCGGCCGACGTGGCCGTCCTCGGCGGCTGCATCCTCCTTTCCCTGGCGCTGGGCGCGGCCACTCTGCGTCGACGGACGGCATAGCGGGCACACTGCGGCGATGACGCCGAGGCGGCTCTTCATCGCAGGCGCGGCTCTCGCCCTGATCACCGGGCTGCTCGCGGTCTTCCTGCACACGGGCGGGAAGCCGAGTCAGCCCGCCGCGCCGCCGCCGCCGCCGACCACGACGACCGCCCCTCCGCCCCCGGCGACGACCACGGCGCCGCCTCCGGCCCCGACGACGACGACGGCGCCTCCACCGGCGCCGGTGACGATGTCGTGGGAGCACGCCGGCGTCTTCGTCTGGCACGACCGGGAGTCGAGCCCGGAGTGGCTCGCGAAGGTGCTGCGCAACGCCGGATTCGGTTGGGTCGCGGTGTTCCTCGGCCAGGCGGGAAGCTCCGACCCGCCGGCAGACCTCGATTGGATCAACCGCTTTCGCATCGCGAGCGGGCTTCCGGTCGGCGGCTGGAGCGTGCTCGGTACCGACCCGAAGGGAGACGCAGCGCAGGCCGCGCGACTCTTGGCGGCGGACGGGCTCACGTTCTACATCGCCGACGCCGAGTTGCCGTACCAGCAGGATCCGACGCTGTCGCAGCAATTCGTGTCGGCGTTTCGCGCCGCGGAGCCGAACATGACGGCCGGCCTCTCGTCGCTCTGCAACGCGCGAGGGATCGATCTCGCGCCCTGGGCGAACGCGGGCTTCACCCTTCTTCCGCAGGCGTACGTCAACGACTTCGGCACCTCGGTCTCGCCGGCCGCCTGCGTGCGCGACGCAGCTCCGTACTTCCGGCCGGCGCAGGTGCATCCGACCGTCGCCGGATATTCCGGACAGCAGGGATGGGTGACGCCGCAGCGGTACTCGAGCCTGCTCGCGCAGGCGGGGACGACCGGGTTCTCCGTCTACCCGGGCGAGGTCGTGTCCGAGGACATGTGGCAGGCCTACGGGCAGGCCATCACGAGCCTGCACATCGCGCAGCGCGCCGGCTGATCAGACGGCGGCGTGCTCGCGGGGCCTGACGCCGATCGCGCGGAGGACGTCGAGCGTCCACGCACGTGCGCGCTCGAGCTCGCCGGGGTCGAGCGGGCCTTCGCTCGCGCCGACGAGGAAGCTGCCGGGCGGGACGACGATCCACGCGCCGTGCTTGCGGAGGAACCGCTCCAGGCCCGCCGCGGCCGAGCCCGTCACCACGCGCGGCCCGTGCATGCGCGTGTCGAAGGTCGCGGCCTTCGTCCCCTGGAGTGCGTGGTCTCCCAGGCAGGCGAGCGTCTCCTTCAGCACGGTGCTCACGCCGTGCCGATGGGTCGGCCCGCCCACGATGAGCAGGCTGACCCCGTGGAGAGCCTCCGCGCAGTCCTCGACGTCGGCGACGGCTGCCAGCCGGGTCGCCACCGACTCCTGCAGCACGAGCGCGATCGCCTCGGCGACGCGTTCGGTGTTGCCGAATCGCGATTCGTACAGAACGAGTGCGTTCATGTGCCCAGTGTCCGGCCGCAGCCGGCCGCGCCCATCCGGGCTTGCCCCTAAGGCGTCGCTTGCGATGCCGACCAGAAGAGGCCGTGCCGGCTCTGCCGGCGCGGCCGCTACAACGCCTTGACGTCCTGGATGAGCTTGTCGATCGACGCTTTGGCGTCGCCGAAGAGCATGACCGTCTTCGGGTTGTAGAAGAGCGGGTTCTCGATCCCGGCGAAGCCGGGGTTCATCGAGCGCTTGAGCACGACGACGGCCTGCGAGCTGTCGACGTTGAGGATCGGCATGCCGTAGATCGGGCTGCTCTGGTTGTTGCGCGCGTCGGGGTTGACCACGTCGTTCGCTCCCACCACGAGGGCGACGTCCGTGCGCGGGAACTCCGGATTCGCCTCGTCCATCTCCTTCAGCTGCGGGTACGGCACGTTGGCCTCGGCGAGCAGGACGTTCATGTGGCCGGGCATACGGCCGGCAACCGGATGGATCGCATACGAGACCTCGACGCCCTTCGCCTCGAGCAGGTCGGCAAGCTGTCGGACGTCGTGCTGTGCCTGCGCGACGGCAAGCCCGTAGCCGGGGACGAACACGACCTTGTGTGCGTAGGCGAGCATGACCGCGACGTCTTCGGCGCTCGCCGAACGGACGCTGCCCCCCGCATCACCCGCGGCGACCGCCGCCGCCTGCGCGCTGACCTGGCCGAACGCACCGAAGAGGACGTTCGCGATCGACCGGTTCATGGCCCGGCTCATCATCAGCGTGAGCAGCGTGCCCGAGGCCCCGACGAGCATGCCCGCGACGATGAGGACGTTGTTCTCCAACTCGAAGCCGCCGGCGGCGACCGCGAGGCCCGTGAACGCGTTCAACAGCGAGATCACGACGGGCATGTCGGCGCCGCCGATCGGGAGCACGAAGAGGACGCCGAAGAGGAGCGCCGCGGCGGTCAGCGCCCACAGAAGCCACTCGTCCTGAACCCCGGCGACGAGTGCGAGGCCCGCCGCGACGGCGCCGACGATGAGCGCGCCGTTGACGAACTGCTGGCCGGCGTACGTGATCGGCCGTCCTTTGATCAGTTCCTGCAGTTTCGCGAACGCGACCATCGAGCCGGCGAACGAGATCGATCCGATCAGCGCCGAGAGCACGATTGCGAGCGAGATGTCGACCTTCGGCGCGCCGGGCTCGGGGAGGATCCGATGGAGCTCGGCGAGCGCGATGAGCGACGCCGCACCGCCCCCGACGCCGTTGAACAGCGCCACCATCTGCGGCATCGCGGTCATCTTCACCCGCCGCGCGGCAAACGCTCCGAAGCCGCCGCCGATGAGCATTCCGATCGCGATCGCCCACCAGCTCGTGGTGCCGATCTTGATCCAGGTGACGACGACCGCGACGATCATCCCGGCGGCGCCGATCTGGTTTCCGCGCCGCGCGTGCGCTGGGCTCGAGAGGTAGTGCAGCGCGAGGATGAAGGTGACGATCGTGATCAGGTAGAGGAGATTCGAGAGGTTGTAGCTCACGACGTTCCCTTGCCATCCTGCGACGCGTCGGCCCGCTTCGCCGGCTCGCGCTTCCTGAACATCTCGAGCATGCGGTCGGTGACGACGAAGCCGCCGACGACGTTCGCGGACGCGAGGATGACCGCCGCGAAGCCGACGATCCATGTGAACGCGCTCTTGTCCGGCAGGCCGAGGACGATCATCGCGCCGACGATGACGATGCCGTGGATCGCGTTCGTGCCGGACATCAGCGGCGTGTGGAGGAGCGTCGGGACCTTCGAGATCACCTCGACGCCGAGGAAGATCGCGAGCACGAGGATCGTCACCTCGAAGACCAGAATCGTGTTGTGACTCACGCCGGCACCGCCTCCTTCTTCCCGGCGACGCAGGTCCCGGCGGTGATCTCGTCCGACCAGTCGAGGTTCAGCTGCCCCTCGGGTGCGAGGTGGAGGAGGAGCGCCTGCACATTGCGCGAGTAGAGCATCGACGCGTGGTACGGCATCGTCGACGGGAGGTTCGTGATGCCCACGATGGTCACGCCTTCGCGGACGACGATCTGTCCAGGCTCGGTGAGCTCGCAGTTGCCGCCCGTCTCCGCCGCGAGGTCGACGATGACCGATCCCGGCCGCATCGTCGCCACGGCCGAGGCGGGGATGATGCGCGGCGCCGCGCGGCCGGGGACGGCGGCGGTCGTGATCACCGCGTCGAAGTCGCCGATCTTCGCCTCGAGCGCGCCCTGCTGCGCCGTCATCTCCTCCGGCGTGAGCTCGCGCGCGTATCCGCCCTCCGCCTCGGCGCCGGCGACGCCGAGGTCGAGCCAGTTCGCGCCGAGGCTCTCGATCTGCTCGCGCACGACCGGCCGCACGTCGAAGCCGGTGACGACCGCGCCGAGCCGACGGGCCGTGGCGAGCGCCTGCAGGCCGGCGACGCCGGCGCCGATGACGAGCACCTTGGCCGGCGGAACCGTGCCGGCGGCCGTCATGAGCATCGGGAAGAAGCGGGGGAGATGCTCCGCGGCGAGCAGCGCGGCCTTGTAGCCGCCCACGGTCGCCTGCGACGAGAGCGCGTCCATCGGCTGCGCGCGTGTGATGCGAGGGACCGATTCCATCGCGAATGCGACGACGCCGCGGCCGGCGAGCTTCTCGACGCCGCCCGGATCGGAGAGCGGCTCGAGGAAGCCGATCAGCAGCTGCCCGCCGTGGAGGCGCGCGATCTCGTTGTCGTCCGGTTTGCGGACCTTCGCGAGGATGTCCGCAGCCCACGCGTCGCCCATCGATGCGCCGGCCTCCGTGTAGGCACCATCGGGGAACGACGCCTCGGCTCCGGCACCCGCCTCCACGACGACCTCGAAGCCCGCAGCGGCGAGCTTTCCCGCCGTTTCGGGCACAAGGGCCACCCTGCGCTCCCCGGGCGCGGTCTCACGCGCTATTCCCACCCGCATCGACCTCAACTCTATTCGCGTCCCCGGGCGAGAGGGTGCGGGACTTCCCCGATAGCGCTCCGTAGACTGGCGCGTTGATGCTGTGACGCACGTCGTCTCCCACTACGGCCTCTGGGTGGTGCCGGCCCTTGTGTTTCTCGAAGCCGCCGGAGGCCCGTTCGTTCCGGGCGAGACCGCGTTCGTCGTCGCGGCGGCGCTGGCCTCCCAGGGGCACGGGCGCATCGAATGGATCATCGCCGTGACGGTGGCCTCCGCCGCCGTCGGCACGACCGCGGCGTATGCCGTGGGCCGGAGCCGCGGGCGAGCGCTGCCGGCGGCATGGCCGTGGTTCGAGCGCCGCACACGTTCCGGTCTCGAGCGCTCGCAGAGCTTCCTCCAACGCAACGGCGCGAAGGCGCTGTTCGTCGGGCGTTTCGTGCCCATCCTGCGCGCGACGCTCGGCTGGATGGCGGGCGTCAGCCGCATGCCTCCGCGTCGCTTCCTCGTTTGGAACGTTGCCGGCTGCGTGGCCTGGGGATGCGCGGTCGGGACCGCGGCGTACTACGTCGGCCAGGCGGTCGTCGACACGATCGAGCGGGACGTCGGCGTCGGCGCAGGCGTTCTCGCCGCGGTCCTGCTCGCGTTCCTGGGCGCCCAGCTCCTGCTCAAGCGCACGGAGCGCGCATGACGCACTTCATCACCAGCCACGGCCTGCCACTTCTCTTCGCGGTCGTGCTGATCGAGTCGTTCGGTGTCCCGCTGCCGGGCGAGACGGCGCTCATTCTCTTCGGTGTGCTCGCGTCGCAGGGCCACTACAACATCGCCGTCGTGATCGCGGTGGCGGCTGCGGGCGCGATCGTCGGCGACAACCTCGGGTACTGGCTGATCGGGCGGCTCGGCGGGCGCAAGCTCTTCGAGCGCTGGAGCTGGCTGAAGAAGTACGCCGACCGGGTGCTGCCGCGGGCCGAGCAGCTGATTGCGCGCCATGGCGGGAAGGTCGTGTTCTTCGGGCGCTTCATCACCGTGCTGCGCTACACCGCGGCCTGGGTCGCGGGCCTCGGCCGTATGGAGTGGTGGAAGTTCCTCTTCTGGAACGCGGCGGGAGGCATCTGCTGGGCGACGCTCGTCGGTCTCGTCTCCTATTACGGCGGCAAGGCGGCAGGCGACGCGATCCAGAAGTACGGGCTCCTGGTCGGCGCGGGCCTCGCAGTTCTGCTCGTGATCGGCTTCCTCGGGGGCCACTACGGGAAGCGCTGGCTCGAGCGGCGCCTCTAGCACCGCTGCAGGATTCGACAGGGAGCCGGGGAACAGACCCGGGCATGCTCGCCGAGATCGTCCGCCGGCTCGAGGAGCGCGACCAGACCCAGGGGCACGGAATGCGGGTGGCCTCGCTGGCCGAGCCCGTCGCCCGGGAGCTCGGCTGGGGGCCGCAGCGCATCGCGATGCTGCGGCACGCAGCGCCGATCCACGACATCGGCAAGGTCGTCGTCCGCGCCGAAGTCCTGCTCAAGACGGGGCCGCTCTCCTCGGACGAGCGCCGCGAGATCTGCACGCACCCGCGGGCCGGGGCGTCGCTCATCCTCCCGTTCCCGAACGCGCTCCACATCCTGCCGTACGTCCTGCTCCATCACGAGCACTGGAACGGGGACGGCTATCCGTGCGGTTTGCGCACACACTCGATCCCGGTCGAGGCGCGGCTGATCGCCGTCGCGGACGCGTTCGACGCGATGACGTCGCCGCGCCCGTACGGCGCCGCCCGGACGCGTGAGGACGCCTTCGCCGAGCTCGCGCGCAAGGCGGGCTCGCAGTTCGACCCGCGAATGGTGGAAGCCTTCATCTCCGTCTGGCAGATCGAGACGGCGCTTCCGCTGGCCGTCTAGGCTAGAGCGTCGCCCAGATCTCGAGCTTCTGGCGCACGCGCGAGATCACCTCGTCGGTGAATTCCGTCGTGCCGAGGTCGCCGCCGAGATCGGCGGTGCGCGCGCCGGCGGCAACGGCCTCGAGAGACGCTTCGCGGACGGCGCGCGCGGCGCGCTGCGCTGCATCGCCGCCGTGCGAGAGCAGTGCGGCGCCGGCGAGGATCATCGCCATCGGGTTGGCGACGTTCTTGCCCTGCAGCGACGGCGCCGTCCCGTGCGCGGCCTCGGCCATGATCGCCGCCGGCTCGAAGTCGTCCTCGAACGCGACGAGCAGGGACTCGGACCCCGCGATCGAGCCGAACAGCGGCAGCACGAGGTCGGAGAGGATGTCGCCGTCGCGGTTGAGCGCGGGGATGACGAGTGGGTCGCCCGTTGTCGACAGCAGCAGCGCGAACGTCGCGTCGATGAGCTGCGGCTCGTACGGAACGTGGGGATGCCGCTCGGCGGCGGTGTCCATCTCCTCCTTGAGCATTCCCTCGTATGTGGGGCTGACCGTGTACTTGGGCCCGCCGAACACCTTCGCTCCGGTCCGCTCGGCCTGCCTGAACGCGAACTCGGCGACGGCGTGGCAGATGCGGCGCTCGATGCGCTCCGTCCGGAAGGCGACTTCGTCGTCGCCTTCGCCCTCGCGCCATTCGCGCGCGCCGTACGCATCGCCGACGGCCATGCGCACGATCGAGATCGGCGCATAGACGCCCGCGACCGGGACGACTCCCGGGATCCGCCGGCCGGTGCGGACGATCACCTTGCCGCCGATCTCCTCCCGCAGGATCCTGTTCGGCGAGCCGACGCTGCCCCGCTCCTCCGGCGTGACCGTCGCCGCCTTGAGCCCGAGCCCGTGCTCCCGGACCGCCGCGGCAGCCTCGTAGACGATGCCGTTCTCCGTCTCGACGCGCTTCTCGAGCGAGAGGTCGAAGCGCGGGAAGTCGATCGCGACGCCGATCACGTCCGGCTGGAGCACGCGGAGCGCCTCCTCGAGCAGCTCCTGCCCGGTCTGGTCGCCCTCGAGGACGACGATGACGTTCTCGTCGCGCATCGCCGGCCAGTCTAGTGGCGTTCTTCCCGGTGAATGCCGACGCGGAGAGGCCGTAAGGGATCGTTTCGCTACTACGACGCGCGGGGTCGCGAGATCCGCGACAGCGCGACCATCGAGCGCTTCGAGAAGCTCGCGATCCCGCCCGCGTGGAAGAACGTCTGGATCGCATCGAACCCGCGCGCGAAGCTCCAGGCCACGGGATTCGACCAGGCGGGCCGCAAGCAGTACCGCTACCACCCGGACTTCCGCGCCGCGCAGGAACGGGAGAAGTTCGAACGGCTGATCCGCTTCGGGCAGCGGCTACCGGAGCTCCGTGCCGCGGCCGCGGAGCATCTCGACCGGCCCGACCTCGACCGCGAGCGCGTGTGCGCGATCGCCGTTCGCCTCATCGACCTCGGGTGGTTCCGCGTCGGCAACGACCGGCACACGGAGATTTCGGGCACGTACGGGATCACGACCCTTCTCAAGCGGCATGTCTCCGTGCTCGGCAACCGCGTTCGGCTCTCGTTCGCGGGGAAGGG
>Ga0070741_10020853_pt1 | contig 10264 bp, 9 predicted proteins | sample Coa_R1_4_FD_66440 | JGI IMG/M metagenome (GOLD analysis project Ga0070741, IMG submission 66440) | Surface soil microbial communities from Centralia Pennsylvania, which are recovering from an underground coalmine fire - Coalmine... | ecosystem: Environmental > Terrestrial > Soil > Unclassified ...
CTCGTGCGACGGCTGCAGGAGCTCGACATCCAGATCGACGTCGTGCCACGGCTATTCGAGCTCGTCGGGCCCGAGGTGACCTTTCACACCGTGGAAGGCTTGCCTCTCATGGGCCTACCGCCGGTGCGTCTGCCTCGCTCCTCGCAGCTGCTGAAGCGCGCCCTGGATCTGGTGCTCACCCTCGCTGCGCTGGTCGTTCTCGGACCCGTTCTTGCTGCGATCGCGGTTGCGATCAAGCTTGATTCGCGCGGCCCGGTCCTCTTCCGGCAGACGCGCGTCGGATCGGGCGGCCAAACATTCACGATCTTCAAGTTCCGCTCGATGGTGTCGGATGCCGATGCGCGGAAGCAGGACCTTGCGCACTTGAACAAACACCTCACCGGCGGCGATCCGCGGATGTTCAAGATCCCGAGCGATCCGCGCGTTACCCGCATCGGACGTCTCCTCAGGCGGTTCTCGCTCGACGAATTGCCGCAGTTGCTGAACGTTGTTCGAGGACAGATGAGCCTTGTTGGGCCTCGTCCGCTCATCATCGAAGAGGCGAAGTATGTAAAGCGCTGGGGCCGCAAGCGCCTCGATCTGAAGCCGGGAATCACTGGCCTATGGCAAGTTCTTGGTCGTAGCGAGATTCCGTTCGAAGAAATGGTTCGGCTTGACTACGTCTACGTGACCTCGTGGTCGCTGGGGCAGGACGTACGGTTGTTGCTTCGGACGATCCCGGTATTGCTCGGCGGTGGTCGAGTCGGTTACTGAGACGCAAGCGGTCGCTCCCGCTGTCTTCGGCCAGGCGTTCTTTGCCGGCACCCGCGAGTCTGCCGCCGCGCTCGTTTGCGACCGCGCGCGCAGTGGTGCCGGCGGCTATGCCTGCCTCTGCAACGTGCACGTTCTGATGGAGGCGAAGGGGAATGAAACCCTCGGCGAGGTGCTGGCGGGCGCGTGGCGAGTGTTTCCTGACGGTGCTCCAATAGCGTGGCTCCAACGGAGAAGTGGCCTTCGTGCGGACCGAATTGCCGGTCCGGATCTTTTTGTGTCTGTCATGGACGCGGGCAGGGCTTACGGCCTGCGTCACTACCTCTTCGGCGGGTCCGAGAGTGTGCTCAGCTCGCTCGAGAGCGAAATTGTCAGGCGGTTTCCCGGCGTCGTGATCGCCGGCAAGGTTGCGCCACCGCGTGCCGACGTCGTTGCGCTTGGCGGCAGCTGGATCGATTTGATCCGCAGTGCCGACGCAGACATCGTGTGGTGCGGGCTTGGAGCTCCGAAGCAGGAGCTGTGGATGCGCGAACATGCCCCTGCGCTTCAGCCGGCACTCGTCCTTGGCGTGGGTGCGGCCTTTGACTTCGTTTCTGGGACCAAGGCGCGCGCGCCGCAGTGGATGCAGGCGGCCGGACTTGAATGGGTGCATCGCGTCGCCCGTGAACCGCGGCGCCTCTTCTGGCGTTATGCGACGACCAACGCACGATTCGTCCGCGCGCTACCGGGCGCGTTGAGGTCGACCTCGGGTTCGGGTCGGCCGGTCGCGTGATGGCCCACCTTGAAAACCCGCTGGCCGCCGCGGCCCTAGTCGCTGTCGTCGCATGGCTCGGTCTCGCGGGGCTCGCTGCCGCCCGCGGAGGCTCCTCTGAACGTCGCGTCGCCACGCTTGTCTTGCCCCTCGCTCTTGCAGGGGCGTGCTTGATACCTCCCGCGGTAGCGGCGGTTGCGGGTTCGGGTGATCGCGCGACCGCGTCTGCTGACTCGCAGCTGAGCTATGCAGCAATCGGCGCCTTCCTCTTCGTGGCTGCCGTCGCATTGGCGGGCGCTGCCGTTTCACGGGTTCGCATGCGCGTCGCGCATCCAGGTCTCTTTGCCGCCGTGCTCAGTCTGTGGGGTATGGGGATCGTGGCGAACCTCTCGAACGGCCTACCGAGCCCACGACTATCCGCTTTCTTGGTCCCACCCGCGTTGTTCGTCGCCATGACAGTCTTTCCATCGGGCGCATCAATGCAGCGCTCGCTTCGGCTAGCCGCTCTCAGCGTCTGCTACGCGAGCCTCGTTGTTGCAATCCTCTTCCCGGATCGAGCGTTCTTCTCCGAGAGTCGGGTGATTAAGCGCGTGCTACCCGAGAGGCTCGCTGGGATCACGCCGCACCCGAACTTCTTAGCACTCGTCGCGGCGTCTGCACTCGTGCTCGTTGCGGCACGCCCGCGACGAATCGGGCTGCTGCACGGGCCCGTTGCTCTAGCCGTGCTCATTGCGACTGATTCTCGCGGAACTTGGATTGGAGCGATCGTGGCCGTGGCCGCCGTGATCGGGGCGAGACTTTCTGCAGGTGTACGCGAACGGCTCGGGATCCGTCTTCTCGTCGTAGTAGCCGGTGGGGTCATTCTTGCCGTGAAGCTGGTCGGCGCCTACGGGACATCTGCGGGGGAGACAGCCACGCTCGACGGCCGCACGGGACTCTGGAACGTTGCTGTCAGTGAGTGGCACAAATCCCCGCTACTCGGTCGCGGCATCGGTCTTTGGCAGCGATTGATGCAGGAGGGGGTGGTTCCGACGACCGCGGGCCAAGCGCACAACGAGGTATTCGAGGTTCTGTCAACGACCGGTCTGGTCGGCCTCGGTGTACTCATCGTAATTGTCGGTCTTTGGGTGCGCGCGGCACTGCGAGATCTCCGTCGCGGTGTCGTTGAGCCAGTAGCCCTCCTGCTTCTCTTTGCCTGCTACTCGTCGTTCGAAAGTTCAATACGAATCTGGGCGCTTGACCCCACGTGCTGGATATTCTTCGCGTTCGTGCTCTGCGCGCAGGGTCGGGTAGCTGCGCTCCCCTCGGTCGCGACAACGCGCGCTCCCATGCGAGCGCCGATGCCGGTGGAGGCGACGTGAAGATCACGGCGATCGCGACGAGTCACGACAGGCGCCCTACGACGATCCATGCCCTTGAGGCGCTTCTCGCGCAGGACATACCTCCTGGCGTAGCAGTCCACCTGGTTCTCGTCGACGACGGGTCCACGGACGGCACCGCGGCAGCCGTACGCGAGCTCTGGCCGTCGGCCGACATTATCGCGGGTAGCGGGAGCCTGTTCTGGGCCGCTGGGATGGCCATAGCCGAACTGCGGGCGAAAGAGAGTATCCCCGACTTTCTTCTGTGGCTGAATGATGACGTCGTATTGGATCGTGGCGCACTCCGAGTTTTGCTTGAGGTCGCCACCCAACGAGCCCGTTCCGGCGCGCGTGCGTGCATCGTCGTCGGCGCGACGCGCGATCCGATGCTGGGCCGCGTCACGTACTCGGGACTGATTCGGCGCGGAATCCATCCCATGCGATTCGAGCGGGTCGAGCCATCCGGCGAAGTGCAATCGGTCGAGACGTTCAACGGGAATGTCGCGCTGGTGCCCCGAAGCGTGTACGAACGCGTGAGCATCGATGGCTGCTTCGAGCACGCCATCGCAGACCTCGACTACGGTCTGCGCGCACGCGCCGTTGGATGTGACGTTGTGCTCGCTCCCAAGACGGTCGGCGCCTGCGCCCGGAATAGCGTCTGCGGGACCTGGCGTGACTCGTCACTTCGGTTTCGTGAACGTTGGCGGCTCGCGATCGACCGCCGCGGAATCCCCCCACGCAGTCAAGCACGATTCCTCCGCCGACACGCCGGCCCAACGTGGCCCGTATGGTGGCTGGGGCCTTACATCAAGCTGGCCCTCGAGGCTGGCCTGCGGCGGCGGACGGCGTGACCGGCGTGATTCAGCCGAGTCGGCGAATGATGCGGCAGGGTGATCCAGCGGCGACGACCGCTTCCGGGATCGTTGAAGTTACAACGCTTCCTGCCCCGATAACGCTCCCAGCGCCAATGCGCGCACCCCGGAGTATCAAGGTTCGTGCGCCAATGAACGCATCATCGCCAATCACGACGGTGTCGTTCGGCAATGCTTCGGGCGGAGCCGCGTACCGCCGAGGAACGCTTCCAATTGGGTGGAAATCAGTGTCGACCACCGCCACGTCGGCTCCGAGCAGCACGCGATCGCCGATCACGACACCGCATCGCGCGCAGATCGTCGTTCCACTCAGGCCGACGTCTGACCCAATGACTATGGAAGCGCCGGGCGACAGCGTCCGGAGTATTACCGGCCGGGCAACACCAAGTGCGGTTGCATCGCAGCGCGATATCAAGACAGACCGCGCGCCGATTTCGATTCTCGAGCCGGATGCGATCTCGATTATAGGTCGCCCTAAGACGCGAACCGATTTGTCGATCTCGGCACCCTTCATCCGTGCGAGGTTTCGCCAGACGAACCCCAGTGCGGTGTCCCGTACAGCGCGACGGACGTTCATGGGAGCCACGCGCTAATGCGGGTCGCGCTCGTCGGTCCCGCTTCGCCACGGGACGTTGCAGACCTCCTCACAGGTGCGGATCGTACTCGTGCGGCCGACCTGCCTGGCTATCGAGGAATCCCTACCACTGAGCTCGCCCGCGGTTTGCTGTGCCGCGGCGCCGAGGTGGAACTCATCACTGTCGCGCCGGAAGTTTCGGAGAGTTTGGAGTTGAGTGGTCATCGGTTTCGCATGCTGGTTGCGCCTCAGCGGCCCAGAGCACGGCACCGCGCGCTCGACCTCTTCCGTGCCGAGCGTGCTGGCCTGACGGACCTCCTCAAAGGGACGAGCGCGAGTGTCATACACGCGCTCTGGACATACGAGTTCGCGTGGGCGGCTCTCCTAGAGCCATCGCGGCCGGTGCTGGTCACCGCCCACGACGCGCCGCTGACGGTCCTTCGTCATCTGCGGGATCCGTATCGAGCGGTTCGAGCTGCGATGGCCTACGTCGTTCGTACGCGTCTGCGTCACCTGGTCGCTGTCTCGCCGTATCTAGCCGGCCGCTGGCGCCGCGAAATGTGTTACTGGCGCGACATCGCCGTCATCCCCAATTCCGTTCCGCACCTTGAGTCCGTAGGCGGCTATCGCCGCGCGCGGAACCGTGTCGTTGAGGTCGCCGATGCCTCGGCAAGGAAGAACGTGTGCCGACTTCTGCAGGCGACGCGCATACTGAAGGACCAGGGAAGGCCGATCGAGCTCGAACTGATCGGCCCTGGTCTAGGCCCAAATGACCAGCTCGCCGAGCGTGCGCTTGAACTTGGCGTCAGCGACGCGGTCTCATTTCGGGGCGAACTCGATCGCCGGACAACCGCAGAGGCATTGCGCGGCGCGTCAGCGTTCGTGCACGCGAGCCTAGAGGAGAGTTTCGGCCTATCCATCGTCGAGGCCCTCGCGGCTGCCGTGCCGGTTGTCGCCGGAGAGAGTGCCGGCGCAGTCCCCTGGCTCCTGAAGCACGGGGCTGCCGGCCTCCTCGTCGACGTCCGAGATCCGCAGGCGATCGCAAACGGGATTGCGGCTGTCCTCGACGACGCGGATCTCGCGTCCACGCTCACGGTTGGAGGCTTACGTCGCGTCGCCGATTTTACTTCGGAGCGAGTCGCCGATGCCTACCTCGACGAGTACGAGCGCGCCGTCGGAGTCCGCGCATGAGTGAGGGCACGCTGCGCGCGGCAGATCGTTTGCAGAGAGCTGCTCTTAGCGGTGCCGGCTGGAACTACCTCGCAAGTGGGGTCACGCTAACGGCGCAGATTGGGTACACCGCGATCACGGCGCGACTCATTGCCCCTTCCGGCTTTGGCGCATATGCGACTGCTCAGGCGATGGTGTCGCTCGTCGGCTATTTCACGCTCACCACGATTGGAGCTGCCGTGATGCGCCGCAGCGAACTCTCGCGGTCGCTCATCGGATCCAGCTTCGTGCTTGCAACCGCGGCTGGGTGCGTCTGCGCGGCGTTCACGCTCGCTGTGGCAGGCGTTTGGGCGCGGCTCTGGCACATGCCTGATGCAGTCAACTTGATCCGCATCTTCGCCTTCACGGTCGCCGCATCAACGATCTCCGCCGTTCCTCTGGCCGTCTTACGGCACCGCCTTCTGTATCGTCGTGCGGCGCTCACTGAGTCAGCCGGCCAAGTTGCCGGAATGGCGATTGGGGCGGTCGTGGCGATTCAAGTTAGGAGTGCAATCGCCCTTCCGATCGGGCAGGCCGCCGCCGCCGCGGTCATGCTTGGAGCGCTGCTTTTTTCCGTTCGTTCCGACCTTGCGCTGTGCTTCGATCGTGGTGAGATCAGGTATCTCGTCGGGTTCGCATCTCAAGTTAGCGGCCAGAATCTCGTCTTCTACGCGATCAACACAGCGCCCGCGTGGTTCGTGGCCCGCGTGTTCAACGGGTCCGTTCTCGGCCTCTACTCGCGGGCAAACGTCCTTGTCATGCTCCCGGGGACACACGTCAGCCTAGGTCTGACGAAGGCGTTGTATCCGCTGTACGCCCGAGTCCACGCCGACGCCCCCGCGGCGCGTCGCCTCTTGACGAAAACGATCGCAACCGCCACGGGAGTCGTGTGGCCCGCGTTCGCTGCACTCGGCGGCGCCGCCCTGGTAGCTACCGATCTGCTCCTTGGGCCTACGTGGACGGGGGTTGCAACCCTCCTGCCGCCGTTGGCCGTCTTTGGGTGCGTCAGTCTTCCGCTGATCGTGCTGTTCAACGCAGCTGAAGCCTTTCGATGGATGAAGCATACGTGGTCGCTGCAGCTCGTTTGGTTGGCTGCGCTCGCGGCTGTCATGGCGACGTCACTCGCTGCACAGGCGTCCCTACGCACCATGTTGTGGGAGACCGCAGCTGTTCAGGCTGGCGTTCATCTCGGACAGATTCTGGTGTTCGCTCGGCGCGGCTACCTCAGTGCGGTCGGCGTTGTGACTGCATATGCGGTGAATGCAAGTGCTGCGGCGCTGGCGTACGTGTCTGCGAAACAGGCTGAGCAAGGGCTCGGGCAGACACCCGCGGCCCTCCAGGCGCTGGCCGTGGCAGCAGTTGTTGTCGCTGTCGTCGCAGCAAGGTTGGCAATCGGCCGCGCTCTCGCGCACCGTACGGATGCCCCAGCGCCCCCAATCAGGCCGATTGGAGCTGAGTCATCGCTGTGAGACGCTCTGCCGAGTCGGAGCGGCCCAGGGTGGTCGTCCTCACGACATCACTCCCCCACTACCGAGTGCCGTTCTTTGACTCCTTGCGGTCGACGCTGCGCGAACGGGGGATCGATCTGCACCTCATCCACGGCCAATCTTCGACTCGTGGTCGTGGGAGGGGCGACGAAGGTGCGCTGACGTGGGCGACACGGATACGGAACATCACGGTGCCGGTCGGCGGCCGTGAGCTCGTGTGGCAGCCGGCGCTGCGAGACGCCCTCCGATCTGAGCTCGTGGTAGTTGAGCAGGCAAGTCGACTCATGATCAACTATGTGCTGCTTGCGGCACAGATCGGAGCGGGAGCTCGTCTGGCTTTTTGGGGCCATGGTGCGAACATGCAGGGTCACCGGGCGAACCGCTTGGGGGAGGCCGTAAAGCGAGCGGCATCGCGCGCGCCGCACTGGTGGTTTGCGTACACGGAGGCGTCGCGCGACCGCGTAGTTGCGCTTGGTTACCCTTCCTCGCGCGTAACGGTCGTTCAAAACGCAATCGACACGCGCGATCTCGCCGCCGCGGTTGACGGCGTGACGGACGAGCAGATCGCCCGGTTCCGCGCTTCTAATTCGTTGGGGGACGGGCCGGTTGGCGTCTTCATCGGCGGCCTCTACGACGACAAGCGACTGTCGTTTCTATTTCAGGCCGCGGCCAGGGTGGCCGAATGGCATCCGGGATTCAGACTCGTCGTCATCGGCGATGGCCCCGACCGCTCACTAGTCGAGGCCGCCGCGCGAGCGCCGTACGGGCGCTGGCTTCGATATCTCGGCCCGCAATTCTCCGCGTGCAAGGCTGTCGCACTTCGAACAGCGCGCGTGTCCTTGCTTCCGGGGCTCGTCGGGCTCGGTGTCCTTGATGCATTCGCGGCTCGTACACCGCTCGTTACGACGCAGGTTGCGTACCACTCGCCGGAGATCGAATACCTCGTGGATGGGGTCAATGGACTAGTCGTTTCGTCTCCGGACGACCCTGCAGCGTACGCACATGGAGTTATCTCCATTCTGGAAGATCCTCTCCTTCGCGAGCGCCTACGGGAGGGTTGCGCCGCAGCTGCAGCGACGTACACGCTGGAGGAGATGGTTGCGCGCTTCGCGAACGGCGTCACGTCCGCTCTTGGTCATCGATTGCACCGGCACCATCCGGTCGCGGCGTCGTCTTGATGCGTGTTCTCCTGGTTCATAACCGATACCGCCATCCGGGTGGCGAAGAGCGTCACGTAGAGCTGCTCGCGCATCACCTGCGCGCGGCGGGCGTAGCGGCTGACGTCCTTGAACTTGACAGCCAGGAAGTGCGCGACGATCGAATTGCGATGATAAGAGCCGGATTCCGAACGCCGTATTCGAGAGCCGGCGCGGCCGTCGTGCGCGAGCGTCTGAGACATCACCCGGCGGACGTAGTCCATTTCCACAACCTCTGGCCACTGCTAACTCCAGCTGCGCTACGGGCCGCGAGGACTGCTGGCGCACGGGTTGCCCTCACCCTGCACAACTACCGCTTCGCCTGCCCGAGCGGGACCCTATTTGCGAACGAGCGCCGGCATCTTTCGTGCTTACGTGGCTCATCCCTCGCGTGCGCGGTCAGGCACAGCGGTACCCCCTTCGGGCAGCGTCTCGTCTATGGAGTTAGCCTCGCGCTTCAGCGTCGCTTCGACATGCTGAACAGGTGGGTTGACGTGTTTGTAGCGCCGAGCGCATACATCCGTCGTCGCGCCATCGAAGCCGGGATCGATGGCCGTCGTGTCATTGTCGTCCACAACGGGATCAACCTGCCGCCACCGGTGCGGAGTGTCGGTCACGAGTTCGTGCTCTATGCAGGACGACTAAGCGTTGAAAAGGGCTTGAACGTTCTCCTCACCGCGGCGTCGAAGCTCCCTCACCGTCAATTCGTCGTCGCGGGAGCAGGGCCGCTTGATAAGCGCGCGAGGCCGTCTAACGTCAGGCTCATAGGCGTCGTTAACGGAAATGTCCTATCCGGCCTGCGGAGCCGCTCGCAAATGGCCGTGGTGCCGAGCCTTTGTGATGATGTCCTGCCGTTTGCAGCAATCGAATCGCTGGCGCATTCGCGGCCGGTCGTTGCTAGCAGTGTCGGCGGGATCCCGGAGATCGTGGTCGATGCGCGAACGGGGCTTCTTGTGCCGCCCAATGATGCGGGTGCATTGGCGGCGGCGATCGAGCGTCTTTGCTCCGACAAAACGGCGCGGGAGACGTTTGGCCGGAACGGGCGGGCTGATGCCGAGCGTCGCTTCGACGCGAGGGTTCAGGCCCAGCACGTGCTCGCTGCGTACCTTGCGGCTGCTCGAGAAGAAGTTGCTGTTCTCTGATGCGTGCCCGTGTGGCGACGCGTTTCTACTGTCATCGACGGTGCGTGCGGCGGGATCACGCGCGGCGCAGTGTCTCTCGCTGCATCGACGCGTGCGCTGCTGCCCCTTGGCTCTCTCTCGCAGACAGGGAACGTGGCGGGAAACCCAGCTCACCGCGGTGCAGTAAGCGTGGGGAACACCGATGGCCATGTCGCACGCGAGCTCGCGGTGCGCTTGATCAGCGTCGCGTCCCGACCGGTCGGTAAGACGCGCCTCGCGAGGGCGATTCGCGCCTCGCCGACGCCCTACAAGGCGGAGGTGGGCTCGGGACCGCGTATGCGGCCGGGTTGGCTGTCCGCTGACGTACGCTGGAACAGTCGCCTTTACCTGGACGTCGCCAGCGAGTGGCCAATTCCGAATGACCCCGTTTCACATGTCTATGCGGATAACGTGATCGAGCACCTGGGATTGAACGCGAATAGGACGCTCTTTGCGCAGGCGGTTCGCGTTCTCATACCGGGCGGACGTATGCGACTCGTCATTCCCGATGTCGGCCGCCTCGCTCGCTTTTACGTTGACGGCGGGCGGGACGCGGAACAACACCTTGCGAACGCCCGGACGCACGGATACACGGCCGAACATCTTGTCGACCTCCTCCGGATCGTCTTTCAAGACGCAGGGAACCACATTGGCTACCTCTGGGACTACTCATCTCTCTCGTCGGAGCTGCGGGATGCCGGCTTCGCTGAGGTGGTGAGGTGCGAGATCGGACGCAGTAGTGATCCCGACTTCCGCGCCCTGGAAGCGCGGTCGGACGAACCCGAGTCGCCAATTACTTTGGTCGTCGAGGCCAGCAAGCCGCAGCGGGGCGAACCGACATGAAGCGAGATCCCCTCGCGAACCCCGAGGCCCTGGTTCGTTTGACGTACTCGTACGTGGCCTATCG
>Ga0070741_10020854_pt1 | contig 10264 bp, 9 predicted proteins | sample Coa_R1_4_FD_66440 | JGI IMG/M metagenome (GOLD analysis project Ga0070741, IMG submission 66440) | Surface soil microbial communities from Centralia Pennsylvania, which are recovering from an underground coalmine fire - Coalmine... | ecosystem: Environmental > Terrestrial > Soil > Unclassified ...
TCCGAAAACGGTGCCTCCGAAAACGGTGCCTCCGCTAACGGTGTCCCCGGAAGTGGCGTCGCCCGAAGTCGCGTCTCCGGGAGCGGTCTCGTCGGGAGCGTGAGCGGTGACGCGCTCCGGATCCGGCGTGCCCCGCCAGAACGACGGCAGCCGTAGCCCCTGGTACTCCTCACGCCGCTCCCGGCGGAACGCCACCAGCTCCCGGGCCCCGGCCGGGCACCCGGCGAGCAGCTCGGGCACGGTCAGGTAGAACACGTCCCCGGGTTCGTCGAGCCGCCCGGCCAGCGCGTGGTGCTCGCCGATGCGTCGGGCCGCCGCCCGGGCGGCGTCCAGGGCCTGCAGGAACGAGGCCTTGCCCAGCCCCCGCAGCGGGATCGTGCGGGCGGCGTGCGCCAGCAGCGCGCGAACGGGCGGCCGGACCGGGGCGGGGAGCTCGGCGAGCAGCGCGCGCTGCATGCCGGGCAGCCTGGCCCGGGTCTCGCGCTCGCGGGCCAACGGGCTCGCCGACGCGTCCCTGGTGGCGTACCGCTCCACCAGCACGGCCAGCGGCTTCGGGTTCTCCCGCCAGACCCGGCTGCTGATCTCACCCTCCAGCGGACCGTGATAGCCGTGCGCGGCCACCACCCGGTCCACGCTGAGCTCGCCGCGGGAGGCCCTCCAGATGTCCTCCACCATGCGCATCTCGGCGCCACCGGTGCCGGACAGCACCCCGACGTCGCCCACCCCGGTGCGCTCGACCAGCGCATTCAGCGCGTTGACCAGCGGGGTGATCGCCGCGAACAACCCGACCGCGTGGACGGTCATGGCCCGGGCGAACATCTCCGCCGCGCCGGCGAACGCGGCCGTCGCGTCGGGCAGGTCGAGCGCCGGGACGCGCAGCACCTCATGACGCCACCAGGCGTCGACCTCGGGGGCCAGCCGTCGCACCCGACGCGCGGAGGTGAGACCGGCACGGGGCAGCCGGTGGGCGATCACCGGGTAGCGCCGCCGGGTCGGGCGGAACTCCATGGTCGGGGGTGCCTCGCCGAGCATGCCGACGATCGCCCCCGCGCCGGTGGTGCCCGGCATCCGGTCGCCCACCAGCGCCATCCACTCCATCCGCATGGCGATGCGGCCGTAGAAGGCCGTGATGATCCGGTCCGGTCCGGGCGGCGGTTGGCGGCGCTCCCGCGCGTCGAACACCCCGAGGGTCCACGACAGGTCCCGGCACATCTGGTCACCGATGTCCGCCCAGATCGACCAGCCCAGCGGGGTGGCCACCCCGGGCAGCGCCTCACCGACGTTGACCGTCGACCAGTGCGTGCCGGGGTCTCCGGGCAGGTGCAGCGGGTCGGTCAGCCGCGGCGTGTACTTCCCATGCGGCGGCTCTTCCGGCAGCACTGCCCCGGGGTGGGCGTCCACTACAGCGGGCGCTTGAGCTCGCTGAGGGCGTTGCTGCGCTCCAGGTGCGCGTAGCCCACGCGGCCGTCGTCGAACGTCAGCCTGGAGATGCCCTCGATCAGGCAGGTGCTCGACCTCGGCCCGTCCCAGTCCATGCCGTTGATGTTGTCGTTGTCCAGCGTCAGCGTCATCGGCAGCGCGTGCACCTGCTCGGCGGTGAAGCCGAGGACCGTCCCGTCGACCAGCGTCGCCGTGCAGCGCAGCGGTCCCGGCACCTCCAGGTCGGTCAGCGGTGGCGCCTCGAACGAGGCAATCGCGGTGCCGTTGTCGCCGCTCCGGTAGCACTTGCCGAAGTACATGGGCGGGCGGCCGCCGGCCGGGTACATCGCGCCGGCGTGCAGGGTCATGTCGTCGAGCACGCACAGGGTGAACTGGTGGCCGCCCCAGTGTGTGAAGTCCCGGACGCCGGAGGAGTGGTCCTTCCAGCCGATCCCGTCCAGCGAATACTCCTGGCCGTGCACGGTCAGGGTGCCGGTGGTCCGCATGCCCTGCTGCAGGTGCGCGTCCCCGGCGAACTTGTTGGACTCGGACTTGGCGGCCTCGTCGTCGAGGTCCCAGACCGGGGTGGCCGGGGTGGCGGTGATCTCCCAGCGCACCGGGACCGACGGCGCGCCCGCGCCGCGGACGCTCCGGGTGAGCTCCTCGGTCGTGGTCAGCTCGCACACTCCGTCGAAGCTGGAGGTCCAGCCGTCCTCGGTCATGGTCAGGTCGAAGTTCCCGGCCCGCACGCCGTCGGTGTCGGTGACCCGGCCCCAGGTCCGGTCCACCGTCAGCTGGCCGTCCGGCAGGTAGGCGACCGTCTGCACCCACCAGATGTCCAGGTCCTTGCGGAACCGGCCCATGTGCAGGTAGAGCCCCACCCCCTGGTCGGCGTTCCAGCACCCGTTCCAGCGGGTCTCGCTCCACATCGGGACGTCGCGCTTGGGGGAGACGTTGCGGTCCATCTGGTGCACCTCCGGTGCGATCGCCAGTACTAGTGCGCCACCAGTCTTATCCCATCAGCGTTAGGTGGGAAGAGCGGTGTCAGGCGGAAGAGCGGTGTCAGGTGGGAAGGGCTATCGACCGGGCGTGACGCATCGCCCGCTGGGCCTTCCAGTTCCAGATGGTCTGGGCCGGGCCGTAGGCCACCTTCCCCCGGTCATCCTCCCAGCGCATGATCGACTCGTGGGTCGAGACGTTGTACCACTGCGGTAGCGGCGAGAACGCGATCGCCTCGCCCCGCACCGAGGAGACCTCGCCGTGGTCGTCCTCGATCTCCAGCTCCATCTTCAGGGGGTGCAGGAAGATCGGGTGGCGCTCGGTCTCGTGCCGGCGGATCCGCCGGACCCCCCGCACCTCGCCCTTGCGGGCCACCCACGCGAACACGTGGGTGGGCGCATCGGGGGCGATGTCGTAGGCGTCCTTCCACGGTGGGTCGGTGTCCGGTGACTCGAAGCCCATCTGGTTGAAGGCGAAGTCCTCGTCGAAGTACGCCGGGGTCCAGCACAGCGGCGGGTGCAGGCTGGACTCGGGCGCCTCCCGGCGGACCTGCCGCCAGGAGCGGTCCCGGATCCAGTTGCAGTCGACGTCGTGGCGTTTCCCGTTCAGCACCAGCTCGCCGGTGTAGCGCAGGAACTGCTCGCTGCCTCCGGAGCTGTCCGCTAGGTTGGCCCCTTCGTCGGGCAGCACGTGGCCCCGGACCGCGAGCGGGGTGAGCGCGGACGCCACGACGTCGATCGAGGTGGAGCCGTCCTCGGAGCGGAAGGTGATGTGCGCGGTCCGGCCCGGCTCCACGAAGTCGATCCGCAGCCCGTTGGCGGTGGTGAACGAGTTGCCCTCGACCGTCGGCCACGGCATCGCCAGGCGGTAGTCGTGGAACGCCAGGTCGGTGAGGACCACGTTGTCCAGACCCTGGTAGACGAGCACCCCGCCCTGGCACACGCCGAACGTGGGCAGGTAGCGGATGTAGGTGAAGATCGAGATGCCGGCCTCCGGGACGGCGCACTCGAAGAAGTGGGTGTGGATCGTCTCGGGGTTCCACTCCTCCCCCGCCGCCGGCCTCGGGATCAGCAGGTCGGTCGATCCGTCGTGGATCAGCTCGGGCCTCATCGCGCCGCCCCCGGACCGTCCCCCGGCGGATCCCACGCCAGCACCAGCCGCTCGGGGCCCCGGAACAGCAGGGCGTCCCGGCCCCAGACCAGCTCCTCGATCCGCGGGTTCGGCAGCCGTGCCAGCAGCCGCTCCACCGCGATGCCGATGACCGCCCGCGCCATGTGCTGGCCGGGACACTTGTGCGGGCCGGTGCCGAACGCCAGATGGTCCGTCGGGACGTCGCGGGAGATGTCGAACTCCTCGGCGTGCGGGCACCACCCCTCGTCGTGGTTCGACGCCGACAGGTAGACCATGATCGGTGTGTCGGCCGGGATGTGGTGGCCACCCAGCTCGATCGGCTCGGTGAGCAACCGGTGGGTCCCGTGCACCGTGCTGATGTGCCGAAGGATCTCCTCCACGGCGTTCGGCAGCTTCGTCAGGTCCGCCCGCAGTGCGGCCAGTTGCCCGGGGTGGGCCAGCAGGGTGGCGATGGCGTTGCCGATGCTCAGCGCGCTGGTGTCGTGGCCGCCGACGTAGATGCTCCAGAGCTGGGCGATCAGCTCGGGCTCAGAGATGATCCCCTCGTCGGCGTCGCCGATCATCTGGGATACCAGGTCGTCGGTGGGGTCGGTCCGGCGCTTGGCCACCAGGTCCTTGAAGTACACGTCCAGCGCGGTCATCGACTCGTTGGCCACCTTCAGCTGCTCCGGGGTGAGCGGCAGCATCTGGACGGCCAGCGCGAAGCCGTGCATCCACTGGTGGATGTCGCCCTCGTCCTCCCGGGGGACGTGCAGCAGCTGGCTGATCGCCGACAGCGGGAGCGGGCTGGCGAAGGCGGTCATCAGCTCCACCCGCCCGTCGGCGATGAAGGCGTCGATCAGCTCGTCGGCCTTGGCGGTGATCGCCGGGCGCAACGCCTCCACCGTGGCGGTGCGGAAGTGGCGCTGGAACGTCCGGCGCACGCGCCGATGGTCGTCACCGGCCTTCATCAGCACCGAGTCGGCCATGATCGTGAAGTAGGGCTCGTCGACCACGCTGTCGCCGTGGCGCATCCGCTGGAACTGCTCCCAGCGCAGGTCGCCGTCACGCCGCCGCAGGACCTTCCAGGCGGCCTCGTGGGCGGTGACGATGTACGGGCCCAGCGGCGAGGGATACACCGGGTCGTGGTCGCGCAGCCGGGCCAGGATGGGGAACGGGTCGACCGCCAGCTCGGGGTCGAGGGGGTTGAACACGACCTCGGTCATCGGGACCTCCAGGCTTCGACCAGCTTCGCGTTCTGGGCCGGTGTGCTGCCGTAGGTGGCGATCTCGTCGGCGCCGGCGTCGCGGAAGCGCCGCAGCGACGTCACGCACTCGTCCACCGACCCGATCGCGCAGGTGTCGAGCATCCACCGGTCCGGGATGATCTTCGCCGGTTCGAGCAGCTGGTGGCGGTGGTAGAGCCGGTCGGCGACCTTCTCGCTCGCCGCTAGCTGCCTGTGCGCGCGCAGCTCGTGCACCACGGAGATGTCCCAGCCGTTCTCCTCGACCAGCGTCTCGCCGTAGCCGGGGTACTGCAGGTATCCGACGGCGCGCCCGTGGGCGAGCGAGCGGGTCTCGGTGTCGGCCAGCTCCGGCGCGGTGATCACGGCCTGGCTGATCCTGATCTCCTTCGGGTCCCGCCCGACCCGTTCGCACGCCGTGCGGATGCGCCCGACCGCCTTGGCGGTGGCCTCGGGGGTGAGCACCGGGGGTAGCAGCACCCCGTCGAAGCACCTCGCCAGCAGCTCCGCACCCCGGGCCCGGGCGAACGTGCCGAACCAGACCGGCGGCGGTGGCCCGGGCACGACCTCGGAGAAGGCGAGCGCCGGGAACCTGCCGACCGGGCCGTCGTAGGCCACGGTCTCCCCGGCCCACAGCCGCCGCAGGATGTCGACATAGTCGGCCATCTCGCGGAAGCTCGACATCCTCAGGCCCATGTCGCGGAAGATCGCGTTGTCGCCGCGCCCGAGCCCGAGGGTGAACCGGGGGCCGTAGCAGGCCTGCATGGTGGCCGCGAAGCCCGCGGTGAGCCACGGGTGGCGGGTGGTCGGGCAGATCATCCCGGTGCCGATCTCGATGCGCGAGGTGCGCGCGGCCGCCCCGGAGAGGATCACGTCGGCGGTCTTGATGTCCCAGCGCTCGGACATGAACACCGCCCGGAACCCGAGCCGCTCGGCCTCCACCGCATCCTCGATGCCCTGCGCGGGGGTGCGGGAGTCGGACTCGTACTCGACGTCCTTCTGCTCGGCGGCGACCGCTCCGGAGATGATGTACGCACTCAGATCGGGCACCACCGGGGGAAGCTCTGGCATGGCCCGACCATAGAACTACCGCTTACACTTGTAAAGAGTTCTGATGACACCACCGCCCTCCGCGTCCGAGACATCCGAGACGTCCGCCGCCAAGCCGGCCAGACGTGGCCCGAAGCCGATGCTCAACCGGGCCGCGGTGCTCGAGGCCGCCCTCGACCTGGTGGACGCCAACGGCCTGGCGGCGCTGAACCTGCGCGCGCTGGCCACCCGCCTCGGGGTGAGCGCGATGACCCCGTACAGCTACTTCGCCGACAAGGCGGAGCTGCTCGGCGCGATGGCCGGCCACGCGCTGGCCCCGCTCGGTGACCGCACGGCGGTGGCCTCGGAGTGGGAGGAGGCCATCCTGGGCGCGATGCGGGGGCTGCACGAGGCCCTCCAGCGGCATCCGGGCGTCGTCGAGCTGATCATCGCCGAGACGCACGCGCAGGGCCTGGAGGTCTTCCGGGAGCAGCTCATCGCCATCCTGCGGGCCGAGGGCCTCAGCCGGACCAGGGCGGCCGACGTACTGCGCACGCTGACCAGCTACATCCTCGGGTACACGCTGATGAGCCGGCTGAGGCCCGGCACCTCCCACGACTCGTTCGAGGACGGCCTCGACATGATCATGCAGTCGCTCCGCCGGGACATCGCGGCGCAGCGACCCTCCTGAGGCCGACCTACCCGGTCACCCCTTCCGGAACACCGGCTCGCGCTTCTCCTTGAAGGCGGTGATCGCCTCGCGGAAGTCGGCCGTGCCCGCGTTCCACTTCTGGGCCACGTACTCGCGCTCGATCGACTGCGCCATGGTCAGCGTCTGCGAATCGTTGAGCAGCGCCTTCGTGGTGGCCAGCGAGGTCGGTGGGCCGTCGGCGAGCCGGCCCGCCCAGCGGCCGACCTCGGCCATCAGGTCCCCGTCCGGGAGCACCCGGCTCACCAGGCCCAGCTCCAGTGCCTCCTTCGACGACACCGGGTCGCCGAAGAACGCGATCTCCTTGGCCTTCTGGATCCCGACCAGCTTCGGCAGCAACCACGACGTGCCGCCGTCCGGGGACAGCGCGCGCCTCACGAAGCTCATGATCAGCCGCGACGACTCGGCGGCGAGCACGAAGTCGCAGGCCAGCGCGAAGCCCACCCCGACCCCGGCCGCGACACCGTTGAGCGCGGTGATCGTCGGCTTGGGCAGGGAGTACAGCTCCAGCACCGCCGCCGACGCCCGCTGCACGGTGTCGGTGCCATCGGTGGGCAGGGACATGAGATCGACCCCGGAGCAGAACCCGTCGCCGGCTCCGGTCAGCACCAGCACCCGGTCGCCGAGGGTGTCGCGCACCTCCCGGGCCAGCCCGGCCAGCTCGTCGAACATCTGTACAGTCGCCGCGTTCTTGCGGTGCGGCCGGTTCAGGGTCGCGGTGACGACCCCGTCCGACCGCTCGACCAGCAGCGTCTCGTAGTCGCTGGACCCCATGCTCAGGCCAGCTCGAGGGTGCCGCCGTCGATGACCACCCGTTCGTTCGACCCGTCCGGGCCCGCCGCCGAGGTGCGGAACACCGCGTTCTTGTCGTCGATCTTCCAGGCCTGGGTGGTCAGCGTCTCGCCGGGGAACACCGGGGAGGTGAACCGGGCGTTCATGGCGCCGAACCGGGCCGGGTCGCTGTCGCACAGCCCGTGCAGCAGCGCGCGACCGGTGAACCCGTAGCTGCACAGCCCGTGCAGGATCGGCTTCGGGAAGCCGGCCTTCTCGGTGGCGAACCAGGGGTCGGAGTGCAGCGGGTTGCGGTCGCCGGACAGGCGGTAGATCAGCGCCTGGTCCTCGCGGGTCGTGTAGGCCGTGGACACGTCGGGGTCCCGGTCGGGGAACTCCACCTTCGGCGGCGAGACGCCCGGCTGGCCACCGAACCCGCCGGAGCCGCGGATCACCACGCCCATGGTGGTCTCGACCATCAGCTCGCCGGTGTCGGGATCGGTTCCCTTGGCGCCCATGTTGATGATCGCGTTCTTACCCTCGCCCTTGTCCTGGATGTCCAGGATCTCCGCGACGACCGAGAGCCGGCCGGCCGGGGGCAGCGGCTTGTGCAGCCGCACACCCTGCGTGCCGTGCAGGAGCTTGCCCCAGTTGATGTCGCCGGCCTTGGAGACCACTCCGACCGCCCCGCACACGATCACCCCGTAGGTGGGCAGCACCTGCTGCTCGATGTCGTGCGAGTTCTCCGTGGTGAACGCCAGCTCGTCGAGGCCGGCACCGACCCCGATGGCGTAGAGCATGGTGTCGCGGTCGGTCCAGCTGACCTCCTTGGGGCTGCTGGTCGCGCCCACCGCGTTCGGATCGATCCCCACTGTGTCTCCTCCGGTCCTCTGCTGGACAGCCCAGTCCTGGTAGGCACTCTAGAACGCGACAGTTGGGCAGGCGAGCAGTCGGGTCCGGGTCACCCCTCCGCCGGAGCGAATGCGGACGGGATGTCCGGCAGGTCACGGGTGGCCAGCAGCCCGCCGTCGAGGTTCACGTCGGACCCCGTGATGTAGCGCGAGGCGTCCGAGGCCAGGAACAGCGCCGCCTCGGCGACGTCCTCGGGCGTCCCCGGCGGGGTCAGGGTCGCCTTCATCAACGCCGGTCCGACGTCGGGGTGCTCCATCACCTTGGCCAGCACGGGAGGGCTCAGCACGTAGCCGATGACGATCGTGTTCGAGCGCACCCCCTCGGATGCGTAGTCGACCGCGATCTGGCGGCTCAACGCGTTCAGGGCGCCCTTGCTCATCGAGTACGCGGGCATCCGGGGTAGACCCACCAGCGCGCCCATCGAGGAGATGTTCACGATCGCCCCCCGGCCGCTCGCGGCGAGGTGCGGCAGCGCGTACTTGCACGCCCAGAACTGCCCGTAGAGGCCGGGCACCAGCATCGCCTCGAGGTCCTCGGTGGTCAGCTCGGAGGCTCGCTTGTCGGTGCCGGCCATGATCTGGTCGGTCGGTGCGGCGTTGTTGACCAGGATGTCCAGCCCACCGAACAGCTCGACGGCCCGCCGGACCGCCGCGGCGACCTGCTCCTCGATCCCGATGTCCATCGGGACGTAGCGGGCCGTCCCACCGGCCGCGGTGATGTCGCGCTCGAGAGCCGCCCCGTCCGTCTCGGAGCGGCCGGTGATCACCACCGACGCCCCGGCGGCGGCCAGCCGGCGGGCGACGGCCTCGCCGACGCCGCGGGTGGAACCCGTCACCAGCGCGACGCGCCCTTGCACGTCCTGCACGCTCACTCCTCTCACCCGGGTCGCCGCGGCGACCCACCTGCGACCGGACCCTAACGCCCCGCGGATGATTCGAGTCACAACGTGACGCCGGACGTCGGCACGTGCGCCGGAATGGTCTAGTAATAGATACTTGAGCATGCGACAGTCGAGCGCGACTCGACGCTGGATCCTTCGATGAGGCAGGTGCGCCGATGACGGCCCAGATCCCCCTCGTCGAGTACCTCGTACTCGGCGACGAACCCCACCTCCGCGCGCACAGCTGCACCGCGTGCGGGGCACTGTTCTTCGACCGGCGCAATGCCTGCGCGCGGTGTTCGGGCCAGGAGTTCATCTGGAAGGACCTGGCCACCACCGGGAAGATCCGGGCCTACACGGTGATCCAGCGGGGCGCCAAGACCCCGTTCACCTCGGTCGTGGTGGACCTCGACGGCGGCGGCTCGGTGAAGGCGAACCTGCTCAACACCATCGACCCGGCCGAGGTCGCCGCGAACCTGGACGTCGAGCTGGACACCTTCCTGATCGGCACCGACGATGACGGCACCGAGGCCATCGGCTTCGGCTTCAAGCAGAGGGAGGCGGCCGCATGAGCAGCGGGGACGTGTGGGTCATCGGTACCGCGATGACCAAGTTCGGCCGGTTCCCGGACCGGGACGAGCTGGACCTGGCCAGCGAGGTCGCCCTGGGCGCCCTGGCCGACTCCGGCACCACCATCAAGGACATGGGCGTCCTGGCCGTCGGCAACATGTACAAGGCCGACTCGCACAACGCCCAGCGCCTGCAGAAGCAGATCGGCCAGACCGGCATACCGGCCTACAACGTGCTCAACGCCTGCGCCACCGGTGCCACCGCGGTGCGCGTGGCCTGGCTGTCGATCATGGCCGGCGAGTGCGACTTCGGCCTGGCGGTCGGGGTCGAGCAGATGGGCAAGATGGGCATGCTCGGCGGGGCGGCCAAGAAGAAGCCCGAGCGCAAGGTGTACGAGCCCAAGGGTCGCTACGGTTCGGTCGGGCGCACCGAGGGCGTCCTGGGTACCGGGCTCATGCCGGGCGTGTTCGCCCAGGCCGGCACCGAGTACGCCATCGAGCACGGCGTCACCTTCGAGCAGTTCGCCGAGGTCGCCCGCAAGAACCACGCGCACTCGGTGCTCAACCCGCTGGCCCAGTACCGCAAGGAGTTCTCCCTCGAGGAGATCACCGGCGCGGAGGTC
>Ga0070741_10020855_pt1 | contig 10263 bp, 12 predicted proteins | sample Coa_R1_4_FD_66440 | JGI IMG/M metagenome (GOLD analysis project Ga0070741, IMG submission 66440) | Surface soil microbial communities from Centralia Pennsylvania, which are recovering from an underground coalmine fire - Coalmine... | ecosystem: Environmental > Terrestrial > Soil > Unclassified ...
TCATTCTGCTACGATTACTCCCGTTCGCCAATGCAGTTTCAGCGAACGGCAATTTGTCCCCAATTTCCGTGTCTCACCCGAGGGGCGCAGCGCAACCAAATTACCCCGTTTCCGCGTGCCGCGCTACGAGAAAGAGAACCACGACCCCCATTAGGGAATGCCGGCCGAGGCGCCTGGCTTCCAGACCGTCATAGTGCTCTGGATTCCCACGACGTAGGCCATCTGCAACTTCGTCACTTCCGCACGGAAACCAGTGTCGTTCCCATAGCCGGCGTCAGCTAGCACCACGCCCTGCGGGATGCCTCGCTCACGCGCGCGCCGGATTTGGTCGAGTGCGATTTCTGGCTTGGTCTGAAACTGGATCCACTCGGAAATCAGCTTATGGACTCTGAAAAACATCTCGACCTCGGCTCCTGGACTGGTCTCCAGAAAGCCTTCGCCGCCGTTGCCGGCAGTTGTTCCGCGCCTCGCGCTCAGTGCCTCAAGCAGGTCCGCGATTCCAAAATGCTCGACGATCTCGCGTTCACCTGGGAAGAATTTTGCAAGGACTATGCCGGCATCAGCCGTCCCCATGCCGACAGCCTGATCCGCCAGTACGAGCAGTTCGGCGATTCCTATTTCCGCCTCTCGGAAATTGCCCGGCGTCTCCTCCAAGACCTTCCAACAGATCGCCGGGCGCGTCGACGGCGATGTCCATCGAAATCGACGGCCAAAAGTTACCCCTCACCCCGGAAAACGCCCCCAAAATTCGCGCCGCCATCCATTCTTTGCGCAGCCAGGTGCGGCACCCGCCCGCCCCGCCGCGTCCTCCCGCCGGAGTCATCGAATTACAGATTCGCGTCGACGCGCTGGCTGCCGACGTTGCGAAATCCATCCGCCCTTTCAATCCCGGCTTGAACCCGGCCGCCAATTCGGACCTTGAACGCGCCAGCCTCCGTGCTCTCGCCGTTTATGCGATGAACAAATTCCGCGCCCTCTCGCGCCAGCTCGACGCCGCCGTCTGACATCAGCGGGTCTTGATTCCGAGGTGCGCGCGATCCTTTTCGTTTTCGCAGAAGTTTTCGAACACATCCGAGTCCGCCAAAAGCTCGTGCGGAACCTTGATGCTAAAGGGTCTCGTGTACATCTTGGGGTCGTCGAAGGTCATTTCGAGATCCAGGTGCCCGAAGTCGCGGCGATGATACCGCTCGATCATGCGCAGCGCTTCGCTGTGCGGATGGCCCATCCCGTCGAGCACCGTTTTGTCGTTGAAGCCGGCCGTTTCCACCACCAGCGTGTCGCCCTCCCAGTGCCCGGCGGAGTAGCCCAGCCAGGCTGGAAGATCGAATTCCTTCGGCAGCGCGCGGCCGTCGGTGTAGATCTGGCGATGCGAGTTGCCCGCCTCATACAGAATCATAGTCAGCCGCGGCGCCTGAACGATCTTAATCGGTTCGGAGAGGAGATCGGCGCGAGGAATACCCGGAATGCCCACGCAGACGTCGGTTCCGGCGCTGCGGTCGGCGGCCCAGCGGCGCAGCGCTGCGGCCGCTTCGGGCCGCATCGGCGACTCTTCGGGCTTGAAGTCCAGGAGGATGTCGAACTGGTACTTGTGCTGCGTGCCGATCTCCATGCCGAGGCCGTTCACCTGAATCGCCTCATCGAAGCGGTGCCCGAAGAGTCGCTTCACCTCATCGACGGAAGTAGTCTCGTGCATCCAAACACCGGAGAGGTCGGGTTTGCCGTCAGCCGTGCGAGGCAACGGGGCGGAGAGGTCGGGCCTGCCATCGGAGGTGCGGGGGGTCCCCGGCGTCTGGAAATTAATCCACTGCGCAGACGCGCTTATGGAAATGAATGCGAATCCAAGCAGGAGCCGCTGATGCGCCATCTTCAAACTCCCAGGACCTCAATGCTACTGTAGCCGGCAAGGGGAAGCAAGGCGCTCATCCTGGACTCTCATCCTGGACCTGCCAAGAGCTGCGAAACTCGCGCTATACTCTCCGCTTGGCAACTGCATTTTTCGCTCATGCCCGAACTGATCATGAGTTCGCAAGCCAACTGGCCAAATTCCTGGAGTTCGGCTGTAATCTGACCTGCTACGTCGACGACGGCCTGATTGGCGAGGGCCGGGACTTGATCGCGAAGGCGGAAGAGGGCCTCTGCGCAGATGTGCTGCTGCTGTTGTTGTCACCGGAGTCCGCGCCAACCCGTTGGGTACGGGAACGATGGGAGCCGGTGCTCTTCGATCAGGCAGCCGAGGGCAAGGTGGAAGTGCTGACCGTCTTGCTGCGCGAATGCTCATTTCCAATGTTGTTGCGGCGGCGCAATTTTATTGATGCGAGCAAGAACCGGCTGACCGCTCACCGGCTGCTGAAACGCTGGTTCTGGCTGCGTGAGCGAGAGGGCGACCGGTCCGGGCCTCCCAGTTTGGAATTTTCGGCCGATCTCGAGGATCTGTATTTGACTCTGGCGGATCGCGCCGGCGTTCTGCACGTCCACGGCGCCGATGCAGTCCGCTTCGCCACGGAAGCATCCGAGGAGTTTGAGGCTGTGCTTTGGATCCCGTGCCAGGGTTGCACGCTGGCTCAAGCCGCCGGGGAACTGGGCCATCAGATGGACCTTACTCTCGATGGTCAACTGAGCGAGAACTGCAGTCGCATCCGCGATGTACTGGCTACGCACCGGTGCCTGCTCGTGCTCGATGCCCCGAGTTCTGAGATTTCGCAAGAGTTGACACCAGGCGGACGCACATCGACCGTCATCACGCGCGACGCCGTGCGGGTTTTGGACACGCCCCAGACTCCAGCGTACGCACGAAGTCTGATCGCCGAGCGACGATATGCCGAGGCATACGAACTACTCTATCGGCTGCTCGACGCGGTGATCGAGCCGGACAATTGCGCGCGCGAGTTGACCTGGATCTGTGAGCATTGGGACCGCGTGGCAGAAGCCAATGCCCTAAGATTCAACTATGGTCCAGCGCGAATGGAGCAGCTAACGCTGTTCTAGTCGTAGCCGAGAGAAGGGCACGCCCTGGCCTGCCGACTCCTCTTACCTGGCAGCCCTCTCGCGGGAATCAGCGCCACCCTACGCTGAGTAGTTACTCCAGCGAAAACACTAACAACGTTCCGCCGAGATTCGTATAGTCTGCAAGCGAAGTGGTAAGCCCGACAGCGCCGAGCCCTTCGGTGCCCTTGGTCAGGCCCTCGGCGAGACCGATGGCTGCCCACCCTCCAACGCCTGACAGCACGGCAACGTACTGCTTTCCCTTGTACCCGTAAGTGATCGGATTGCCAATAATGCCCGAGGGCGCGTGAAACTTGTACAGATCCTTTCCGGTTCCTTCATCCACTGCCTTGAACCAGCCATCCAGCGTCCCGTAGAAGACCACATCGCCATCGGTGGTCAAGGGTCCGCTGTAGACCTGGAAAGTGTCGTCCACCGACCATTTGGTTTGTCCGGAAACTGTATCGTAAGCGATGAGCCTGCCCCGAGTATTGCCGTGGTCTGCAGGATACATGCTCAGGATGGCGCCCACATACGGGAAGCCGCCTTTGTACTTCACGCCGAATGCCTGGTAGTCCATGCAGATATGATTGGTCCCGACATAGAAGAGCTTGGTCCGCGGATCATACGACGCGGGTTGATGATTCTTGGCGCCCTGCGCGGCCGGACAGATATTCTTGACATTCACGTCTTCGTGCGTTTCCTTATCCGGGTTGAGCACCGGCCGTCCGGTCTTCAGGTCGATTTCCTTTGCCCAATTCGTAGATGGGTCGAATTTGTTGGCTCTCAGAAGCTTGCCATTGCGCCGGTCGAGCACGTAAGCGAAGCCGTTGCGATCGAAATGCGTCAGCGTTGGGAGCGTCTGGCCATCGATGGTGCTATCGGTGAGCACGCCCTCATTGATGCCGTCATAATCCCATTCGTCATGCGGCGTCATTTGGTAGGCCCATGCCGCGATGCCCGTATCGGGATTCCGCGCGAATATGGTGGTCGACCACTTGTTGTCTCCCGGCCGTTGCGAGGGATTCCACGTACCGGGATTGCCGCTTCCGTAGTAAAGCAGGTTGAGTTGCGGATCGTACGTGGACCATCCCCAGGTGGTCCCGCCTCCGAGCTTCCACTCATCGCCGCTCCAGGTTTTCAGACTGGAGTTCTCTCCAACCGGCTGTCCCGTGGCGCCGTCAACCGTTTTTTGGGCATCGATTAGAATGTCGGAATCTGGGCCCACGTTATACGCCCGCCACACCTGTTTGCCGGTCTTAAGGTCGTACGCGGTGATGTACCCGCGGACGCCATACTCACCGCCGGCAATTCCGACGATGACCTTGTCCCGAACCACCAACGGCGCACTCGTCATGGTTTGGCCGAGTTTCGGGTCGCCATTGACGGCGGTCCACAGCACCTGGCCGGTCTTCGCGTCGAGAGCATACAGCTTCGTGTCCAAGGCGGCGGACAAAATCTTTCCGTCGGCATAGGCGACGCCGCGGTTCACAACATCGCAACAGGCGACCGACGGCGCAAACTTATCCTGCTCCGGAGCGAATTTCCAGACGATCTTGCCCACGTTGTTGAGGTCGACGGCATAAACATAGTTGGGGTAGGAGCTTTCGAAGTACATCATGTTCCCAACCACCAGCGGCTGGCCTTCCTGTCCGCGCAGCGTGCCCGTGGACATCGACCAATCCATCTTCATCTTTCCGACGTTCTTGGTGTCGATCTGCTTCAAAGAGCTATGGCGGATTGCGCTATAGCTTCCGAGCGGGATCGTCCAATCGCTGGACTCCGCGGCGGTCGTGGATGATCCACACCCGGAAAGCACGGCCATTACACAAAGCGACAGACCGCAAAGAGGCAAACGGCAACGGGGCATCATCTGCTTCATTCTCCTTTTCGTGTTTCAATTACTCCTGCTCGGATGGGGGCCTGCCGGATGGCGCCAGATCGAGACTGCGCGCCTTGACGTACCGGTATATTTTGATCATGTCCTCCGGGCTGAGGAAGCCCGCCCAACTCGGCATCCCTTTGGCTTCCTTCCCCGCCATGGCCACTGCCATAAAGGTCTGCTGCTTCATTCCGGAATTGAGAGACTTTCTTAAATCAGGCGCCAGTTCGCCGCCTGTCGCATCCGTGCCGTGGCAGCGGTAGCAGTAGGAGTTATACAGCGCGTACCCTTTAAAGACGTCCTTGGTGACCTTCGGCGCCTTTCCCTCCGCATAGACAGGAAAATCCAGTTGGCGCGTCGAGCCATCCTTAAGTTTGTATGCGTAAGTCTTGGCGGAGGTCTTTTCCACTGCCGGGCGCGCGTCTCTCACCGACAGAATCCAGGCAACCATCTGTTTGGCTTGCGCCTCCGTCACATCGGCATGTGGCGTCATCTCCACATCGCCCCAGTTCCCGGAACCGCCGCGCCGGATTTTTGTGGTTAGTCTCGTGATGGCGTTGGCTTGCCCCGCGTACCGCTTGGCGATCGCAGCGTACGAGGGTCCCACGGACTGGCGGTTTACGGCATGGCAGGAGGAGCAGTCGTTTTCATTCGCCAGCTTCTCACCCGGCTGCTGCGCCTGTTGAGCCGCGAGTACCCCCGATAGCGCCAGCATGGAAACAAAGAGACGCACCGCTATTTTTCCTGCAATTCGGATACTCTGACGCCGCTGCGACTTAGTACCGATTCGAGTTCTGTCGCGTGCTTTTCGATGACGCTGTCTAGCTTCTCTTTCATCGCCTGGTCACCCGTTCGCACAGCCATCGACATCGGGAATGAAAACTGCTCCGGGCCGCCCAAGCTTCGCGTATTCGGAATCGGGACGACTTCCAGGTTAGGGTAATTGCGAAGGAAAGCCCCAATGGAAGGCTGCCAGGTGATCAGCACATCCATCCTGCCGCTGTTCAGAGCCTTCAACATGATCGCCGGGGATTCTTCCGGGTTGTCGGCGACATCGAAACTCACGGCCTTAGGGATCATGCCCCGCAACTTCACCGCTTCCTGGGCGGGCGTGTCGCGCTCAAACCCGATTCTGAGCCCTTTCAGGGCCGGCGAATCCATGCTGGAGATCGAGTAGTTTTTCGCCTTGGGAAATACGAAAACATAGGACGAAATGTAGTAAGGCCGGGTGGTCAGCTCTTCGCGGCTGCCGTATGGGATGCTCATGACCAGGTCGCACTTCCTGGCATCGAGCGTGGACGAGAGAAACTGCGGAAATCCACCGTGGCCGCGGTAGCTTGCCCAGGTGTACTCGACTGTTTCGCCCAAGGCCGTTGCCACTACGTGGGCCACCTTGTTTTCGAAGCCCTCGCCCGCGCGGTTTGAGTACGGAAGATAGTCAGGGTCGGCGCAGACATTCAGCGCCTTCGGTGGGGCCGCGCAAACTGCAAGCGGCAGCACGAGCATCGCGGACGTAAGAACAGAGATTCGCTTCATCCCATTGCCCGTATGACAATACATCCCGCACTGGTGCAAGTCAACCGGCAGAATTGGACCCGTTCGGCACGGATCTCGCGCCAGGGCCAGGCCCCGCTGCTCCAGCGCAACGATCGAGTTGCGGGCTGGCGCAGCGGGTGCCGGTGTTTCAATACGCCGCGGCGCCTGCCTCGGCTACGGAATGATCCTGGTCCCCGGATCCGCCGCTCACACCCACGGCCCCGACTACCTTGCCACCCCGCTTCAGCGGAACACCGCCCGCGAAGATCATGATCTTTCCGTCGTTTGACGCATGAATGCCAAAAAACTGCCCGCCTGATTGTGAATGGGTCGCCAGATCCTTAGTCGAAATGTCGAAGGCCCGTGAAGTGTACGCCTTCTTGATCGAGATATCGACGCTGCCAAGCCATGCTCCGTCCATACGAACATGGGCTACCAGGTTGCCGCCTTCGTCAGCCACGGCGATGTTCATCGGTTGTCCGATGTCTTTAGCCTTCTTCTCCGCCGCAGCGATTACTCTTTTCGCGTCTTCCAAATTCATGTGCAATCACTCCTTTGTGATCGGAAATGGATTGTTGGTCTGAGCCTCCCGAATTATACATTCCCGTGAATCTGGGCGGAACTCTCGACTACACCGGTGTCGACTACACCGGTGTCAGGCGATAGCCGTCACCATAAGCCGTGCGCAGGAACCGGGGGGCGTAGGGATTCGGTTCGATCTCTCAAACGGCGCCGGCTCGCATGTAATAATCGAAATCGACGCCCCCGCATTTCTGAAAGGCGATTCGACACGATGCGTCTGCAAGACGATCTCCTAGGTAATCCCCCAAGCGAAGGTTCTCCGAAAACCACGGGGGTCTGGTTCGCCAGTGTCGCCGCAGTCGGCAGTGTGCTGGCTGCTTCGAGTTGCTGTCTGCCCGTGCTGCCGTTCGTCGCCGCGGCCGGCTTGGCCGGCGGGTCGGCGTTCCTTGCACATGCGCGACCGTACCTGCTGGGGCTTTCCATTCTATTGATTGCCGGGGGATTTTACCAGGCATCGCGGGTGAAAGCGTGCCGGCGCAAGCCGAGCTTGGTCGGCTCGGTGGTGCTTTGGCTCTCGACTGTTTACGTGGCGGTCGCGATTTTCTTTCCACAGGTCATGGCGAACGCCGCGGCGGCGTTGCTTGCGCGGTGAATCCATGAATCCCAAACATATTTTGATAGCAGTGGCCGGCCTCGCTCTGGCAGCGGGATTGTTCTATTTGAATCGCGCCGGACAGGCCCCCGCCGGCCAGCCTCCCGTCCAGAGTCTGACTGCGGAAAGCTTTGCCCAACTGCCGCGCTTGTTCAACGCTTCGGCTGCAGACGCGCGCGTGCTGATGCTGCTGTCGCCGACTTGACCCGACTGTCTGCGGGGGGCCTCCGCAGCCGAACAGATACTGGAAGGCTTTTCGGGCAAGCCAGTGAAGACTCTAGTGGTTTGGGAACCGGTATTAGAGACCGATTGGGGCGCTCCATCGAGCGGCACGCTAGCGCGGATTTCGGTGGCAACAGCCCTGCAATTCTGGGACAAAGGCCGTTTGGTTTCTCACTCGATGGGCGAGCATGACGACAAATCGATCGTCTGGGATCACATCGAAATCTATCCGCCCGGCGTGGTGTGGGCTCAGGCCCCGCCGCAGCCGAGCTATCGCGGAGGGCCCGTCTATCAGGTCGTGGAACCAGTTCGCGCCGCGCTCACCGAAGCTTTAAAGAGCCGCTGAATTCGCAACTACTCCGCCGTCAGGCGGTAGCCGTCACCGTGAGCCGTGCGCAGGAACCGGGGGTCGTGGGGATTCGCTTCGATTTTCAGTCGCAGACGCGCGATCAGGTTATCGACACAACGCGTGGAGGGGACGTTTTGAAATCCCCAGACCCGCTGCAACAGTTCTTCCCGGCTGACGACCTGGCCTACCCGCTCCGCCATATAGTGGAGAACTTCCAACTCACGATGACTGAACACCACGGCGCGATTGCGGCGCGAGGCGGAGTAGCGCAGGAAGTCGACGGTCAGATCGCCCAGCACCAACGATTGAGCGGTAGGACGAAGGCGACGCAGCACGGCGTGAACCCGGGCGAGCAGCTCATCCAAAGTGAACGGCTTGGTGACGTAATCATCGGCGCCGAGCTGAAAAGCCAGCAGCTTGTCTTGCTTTTGATTGCGGGCGGTGATGATGATCAAGCCCATCCGGACCGGCCCCTGGGCAAAACGCCGGCAAACTTCGAGGCCGTCCAATCCGGGAAGCGTTAGATCGAGAAGGGCCAGATCGGGTTTCTCGTCTTCGGCCAGCGTGACGGCGCTCCGGCCGTCGCCCGCAACCACCACCTCGAAGCCCTCGTAGTTGAGGTTATGGCACAACATGCGCGCGAGCGACTGATCATCTTCGACGACAAGGACCTTCCGCTTCACGCCGGTTGAGCCTCCTCTCGAGCCACACGCAGGATCACTTCCGCGGTGGTCCCATGGCCTTCCTGACTGTGAAGGCGGATGGCGCCACCGTGATCCTTGAGAATCCTCTCGGCAATCGCCAGCCCCAGCCCGCTGCCACTTGAGGATGTTCCGCGTCCGCGAAAGAACTTGTCGAACACTCTCGGCAGTTCATCGCTCGGTATTCCGGGCCCCTGGTCGGAGATCCGCAAAGAGATCCGATCGCGGATCGCGGACGCGCTGACCTCCAGCCGGCTGCCATTCGAATAGCGGATCGCATTGTCGATCAGATTATCCAACACCTGAAGCATGGCCGCCCGATCGGCGTGCACCGGGGGCAGGGAAGCCGGCAGTTCCAGATGGACTTCGAAGTCGCGTTCGCGCAATTGCACGTCGAAACGGCTTAACACTTCTTCAACCAGGGTCAAGAGGTCGACCGATTCGAAGTAATAAAAGCCGTTCACATCGTGCACCCGGGCGATCGACAGCAGATTGTCGACCGTACGGGTCAGCCGTGACACCTCGTTCAACAGGATCCCGGCGTGCTGCACAATCGCATCTTGCGACCGGTAACGCCCGCGCACCAGGGTTTCGCTGGCAAGCCGGATGCTCGAAAGAGGCGTTTTCAACTCGTGGGTGACCGAGGAAACAAACTCAGACTTCATTGCCGCCAGGCGTGCGGCGGCGCGCGCGGAAATAATCGCAAAGATCAAAGCCACGATCGTTGCCAGAGCCGCAATCGTAATTAGTACATAGGTGCGGCTGGCTCCCCGCGCCGCAACCAGCATGGATTCATCCTGTAAAGGCTGCGCGCGTGCGGTCCAATACCGAACCGGCACGATTTCGTTGGCCAGGCTGGTGCGGAGCAATGGATCGAAGAACAGGAACGGAAAACGCTGTTCCCGGGCCGCGACTCCCGTCCGCCCGGCAGGAACTGCCGGTGTTGCGGCGACCAACGAGCCTTTTTCGTCAAAGACCGCCATGGATATAGCGGAGTCGGCTTTAACGACGTTGGAAAGCTGCGCGAGCAGCTCCGAGAAGTAGTGCTGGCGGACCCAAGTCAAATTAACCAGAAAGCCGACCAGGCTCTCGATGCCGGCGCCGGAAGGGAACCCGTAGCGGGCCCTCGCGATGACTTGATAGGTAGCGCCATGAAACGTCGTTTCCAAAACGAGAACATGACTGCCGGTGAAGCCGGTGTTGCGAAGCAGCCGGAGGAGCGGTTCCAGTGCCTGGGGATTGCTGGAAATGATAGTCGGAAAGCCACCTCCGCCGGAATCCCCGGTCGGCCACGGCGGCGGCCGGTCGGAGCGGGTGAACGCGTAAAACTCGGCCGCGCTCCCGGACCGCGCGGCCCACGTAAAGAAGGACTCAGGGTACGGAAAGCGAGCGAACGCTGTTGTAATCTCGTCTGACA
>Ga0070741_10020856_pt1 | contig 10263 bp, 8 predicted proteins | sample Coa_R1_4_FD_66440 | JGI IMG/M metagenome (GOLD analysis project Ga0070741, IMG submission 66440) | Surface soil microbial communities from Centralia Pennsylvania, which are recovering from an underground coalmine fire - Coalmine... | ecosystem: Environmental > Terrestrial > Soil > Unclassified ...
AAAATCCAGAAGCTCGAAACAATTGCGAAGGTCGCGACAACGGCCACGGCCCAGCGGTGCGCAAGCGACCAGCCCAGAATCGCGGCGAGCGCGTTTTGAAGACGGTCCACCTGATCGTTGAACCGGTTGAGCGCGCGTCCGAACCAGGAGCGCGGGACACGCGGGTCGGCCGCTGGGTCGTACCAGCGCGAAGAAAGCATCGGGTCGATCGTGAAGCTCACGTATAGCGAAACGATAACCGCGAACCCGACCGTAATACCGAACTGGAAGAAGAAGCGTCCGATGATGCCGCCCATGAACGCCACCGGCACGAAGACGGCGATGATGGTAAACGTGGTCGCCATCACGGCGAGGCCGATTTCCGAGGTGGCTTCACGAGCCGCGGTGAAGTGGTCGGCGCCCGCCTGCATGTGGCGCACGATGTTTTCGCGAACCACGATCGCATCGTCGATCAGCAGTCCGATCGCGAGGGAAAGCCCCATCAGCGTCAGGATGTTCAGAGTGAAACCGAGAGCCCTCATGATGATGAAGGTGCTGATCACGGAGACGGGCAAAGCCAGGCCGGTGATCACCGTGCTCCGCCAACTGTTCAGAAACAGGAAAACGATAAGAACCGTGAGCACGCCGCCGAGCACCAGCGTGACTTGCACGTCATCGACGGATTCGCGTATGAATGTGGAGCGGTCCACCACTTTGCGCAACCGGATGTGCGGCGGCAGTTCGGCATTGATCTCGCTTACCGCTTTATCGATGGCATCGGCGACTTGCACCGTGTTCGCGCCCGACTGCTTGACGATGTCGAGCGAAAGCCCGGGCTTGCCGTTGATCAGTGATGCGCTGCGCCGCTCTTCGACGCCATCCACCACGCGCCCCAGCATCGGCAAATAAATCGGGCTGCCATTGCGATACGCGACCACGACGTGATCGAAGGACTCCAGCAAGCGGAACTTGCCGGCGACACGGACCAGAGGCTCGCGCTGGCCCTGTTCCAGCTTGCCGGCCGGCATATCCAGGTTTTCGCGCTGAAGCGCGCCGGCCACCTGGGCATACGTGAGTCCGTAGGACTTGACTTTGTCGCGATCGAGCAAGACCTGGATCTCGCGGCGGGCCAGGCCGACCAGCGTTACCTGGCCGACGCCGGAAACCGTCTCGATCCGCTTCTTGATCACTTTCTCGGCTATGGATGAGAGCGCTTTAATGTCAGCCGAGGTGCTTTCCACAGCAACCGAAACGATAGCTTGGGCATTGAAATCGATACGCTGAATCACCGGTTCCTTGATGTCCTTTGGAAAATCGGCCCGGATGGCATTGATCTTCGATTGCGCGTCCTGCTGCGCGTTAGCGATCTTGACGCCCAGGTGAAACTCGACTGCAACCGAGGAATAGCCTTCAGTCGTTACCGACTCGATGTGGCGTACTCCGGAAATCGTGTTCAGCGCCTCTTCGATGCGCTTGGTGACTTCGCGCTCTACGGTTTCCGGCGACGCTCCCGTGTATTCGGTCTGCACCGTCAGCACGGGGATTTCGACATCGGGAAACTGGTCGATCGCGAGCTGATTGTAAGAGTAGATGCCCAGCGTGACGAGCGACACGGCGAGCATGGTGGCTAGAACCGGCTGCTTGATGGAAAGATCGCTGAGGAACATCGGTTATCTCCGCGGTTCGATCCGCACACCCTCGGCGATTTCAATGTTCTGTTCCGCGATCAGTTGCTCCCCGCGCCGCAGGCCTTCGACGATCTCCAGCCTGGAGTCTCGCTCATGCCCGATGCGCACCGCACGCCGGCAGGCCTTGCCCCCTTCAACGATAAACACGGAGGACGTCTTCGCCGAACGGTCATCCCGGTAAACCGCGGCCGCGGGGATCACGATAGCATTGGCATTCACACCGGTCAGGATTTCACCTTGCGCGAACATGCCGGCCTTGAGTTTTCCGCCCTGATTCGTCACCTGAATCCGGACCTTGGCCGAGCGTGTCTGCTCTTCGACCGCCGGATTCATGTCCAGGACACGGCCTTCAAATGCCAATTCGGGATAGCTGTTGACCTTGAAGGTGACACGTTGGCCGGAGCGGATGGGCGCGAGATCGGCAGAGGCCACCGGACTTTCGAGCTCCAGACGGTTATTGTCGACAATGCTGAAGACGGCGGTGGGCGCCTCGACATACGCGCCTTTGTTGAGGATCTTGCGCTGGATGATGCCCGAGATCGGCGCATAGATGACGGTGTCGCGCACGTGTTTGCGGGCCACTTCGAGGGCCGCGCGCGCCTGATCGACCTGTGCTTGAGCGAGCAGCACCTGGGCGGCAGCCTCTCGATCCGCGAGCTGTGCGGCTTTCAGATCCTTATCCGTGATGCCGCCGGACTTCAGCAGGTTTTCGGCGCGTTCGAGTTCCGAGCGGCTGTGGGAAGCGACCAGGGCCGCCCGTTCCAGACCGGCATCGGCCACTTGCACGGCTGTTTCCGCCTGGCGCACGGCAAGCCGGAAATTTTCGTCATCTACCCAGGCCACCGGCTCGCCCGCCCGGACGGCATCGCCTTCCTGCTTGTCGAAACGCGAGATATGGCCGATCACCTCGGCCTTGATATCGACGCGCGTGTTGGAGACCAGCGTTCCAGTCACCGGAATCGTGATCGGCAGCGTTTCGGTTGTCACGGTCACCACCGCGGCAGTTACCGGAAGCGGATCGGAAGCCGCTCTGGCGGCGGCCTCCTGCTTGCGACACGCGGTAAACAGTGTGGCGGCGGCCAAGGCAGCAATGAGGATCGAGTGACGCATGATCTACTCCCACGGAGTCTGGCCGAGCGACCAGCGCAGGTTGGCGCGGCTCACCGAATAATCGTAGAGGCCGCGAAGCAGGTTGGTGCGGGCAACGGAGACCGCCGTTTCGGCGTCGACGATATCGAGCGTCGTTGCAGCGCCGTATTTGTAATTGTTCTGCATCATCGAGAGGACGCGTTCGGCCTCGCCGACGGTAGCCGTGGCTGCTGCGATGCTTTCCGCCGCCGCCTGCAGGTCGTCGTAACCTTGCTGAATCGAGAGGCGGACCTGCTGTTCGAATTTTTCGCGATCGAGGCGGGCCGCGCGCTGGTTCGCCAGCGCTTGAATAACCAGGCCGCTGCGTTTGAATCCATCGAAGAGCGGAAATGTGAAGTTCACGCCGGCAGTCCAACGGGTGAACTCGCGATTGACCAGATTTTGCGGAAGCCGCGCCATGAGGCCGTAGCTGCCGGAGAAATCGAGGCGCATGCGGTTCTCCGCATTGGCCAGCGAGAGCTGGGTGCCGGCGCTGCGTTCAGCGATTCGCAGCCGTTCGATTTCGGGACGGCGGCGCAATCCGTCCCGCTGGAGCTGCTCCTGATCGGGCTGCTCCCACGTCTTCTGCTGGAAGTCACCGATCAACCGGATCGCGGAATCGAGCGGCCGCCCGAGGTAGTAGTTGAGCTCCGCGCGAGCCTGCCGGATGGCGTTATCAGCCCGAACGAGATCGGGCGCGCCATTAGCGACGGCCACCTCGGACCGCAGCACATCTACCTCAGTCGCTACACCGTTTTGGAAGCGCGTGCGGGCCATCGCGGCATGCAGCTTCTTCTGTTCCTGCGTTTCGGCCACGAGCGCTCGGTACCGGCTGGCCCAAAGCAGTCCATAAAACGCTTTCGTCGTGGCGAGCGCGACATCTTGCTCCGCGCGGTCGATCTCAGAGACCGCTCCTTCTGCCTCGATCGAAGCCAGCCGCAGCGCGGTGCGCACCTTCCCTTGCGTGAAGAGAGGCTGTTTAATCGTCACGGCGTAATCGAAAAGGTTCACCGCCGAGGGGATCAGGGCCTCTCGCAGGTCGGGCGGAAACTTGTCCAGACCGGAAGCGTTCAGCAGGCTGGGATCGCGCCAGCGCGTGACATTCGATTCCAGTTTGATGTCCGGCATCGCCTGGGCGCGGACCTCGCGAATCTTGCCCTGCAGGGCATCCGCGGAGGCCCGCGCCTTCGCGACGTCCTGATGGCGCGCGACGGCCAACCGCACTGCCTCATCGAGCGTCAGCGAGGCATCTTCGGCGGCGAGCACGTGAGACGGAAACCCACAGAGGACGGAGACGGCTAGGGAAACCGCTAAAAAGACTCTCATATCCTGATTGCATTCTAGCGAGCCTCGCGCACGAAGTCAGCAGCCGGCGGGCCGATAGTCCCACAGGTGCCCGGCCAATTTCTCCGGCGAGAGGCAAAATAGTTGTTATAGGAGTAATAATTGCTTGCGATTCGGTTACAGGCGTGCGATAAATTACATTAACTGAGGTTATGAATGCAGGCCTCTGGGATCAGGTTTAACGATTGCTTCTTTAGCGAACCCATTGCTCTTGGCGGCGGTACTTTGCCCCGCTGTGCCGGGCTATTCGTGATCCTTGCGGAGGATCCGAATTGGGCGCCAAAACCCTTTCAGCCGTTGCTCTTTGGAGAATTTGGCAACAACACGCCGGTCGATGCTTTGCTCCACGAAGCGTCACGGTCTCTCCGGAGCCTGCACGGCAAGGCGCTTTTCCTGGCTGTCTTGCCTCTGCCTTTTTCAACCACTGCGCAACGATGGGCCCTGTTCTGTGAGCTGGTGCGGGCGTACAATCCACCCGGTCAGACCGGCGAAGATCGCACGCCGCCCTCCGAACTCGTGCGCAAGCTGGATGAACTCGAAAAGAGACACCACGAACACGCAGCGCAACTCATGTGGTTGCGCGCCAGCGCGGACCACCTCTTGGGTACGTTTCCCGAGCGCCGCCGCCGGATCGGGTTTCAGCCCGAAACGGTTCCCGCGGTTTAAAGCAAATGCGCTGTCAGGCGCCGCCTGTCCCCTGCCCCGCTACTGGAACCGGAAATTCGCGGAGACGCGCGCGTAATACTCGAGTTCGCCGATCACCCGCGGAGCACCCGCCCCAAACGCAAACGGCATCGTGGCCCGCAGCGTCGCATAGTCCCCGTTGGAGGCTATGATGTCTTCCGTAATCGCGATGGCGTCGCCGACCTGGCGCCCCGCCGAGGTCGCCAGTGCCTCGGCCTTTGCCCGCGCATCCTTACCTGCGGCGTCCAAGGCCGCCCGTCGCGCATGCGCCTCATCGGAGACCTTGAAGGAAAACCCACCCAGTACGGTGGCTCCAGCCCGGGTTGTCGCGTCCACCACTTCGCCGACTCGGCCCGGCTCGCGGACGTTCACGCGCACTGTGTTGCGCGCCTGATATGCGCCGAACTGTACGTCGGGTTGCAAGCTGGTTTGGATCCCCGGCGTGGAGCTATATGGCGGAAACCCGCCTTGGCCAATCTGCGGAATGGTGCCGTAAGCCGACCCCTGCAGAAGCGGCGCGTACAGGCTATATACGTTCAGCGAAATGCTCTGGAGATCGGTCGCCTGAACTCCTAGCGGAGCCAGCGTCTGCGCCAATTGGGTGGTCTTCGCATGATTGTCGCGAAGCGCTTGGGCGGCGTTTGGCGCGCTAGCGGTGATCTCAATGAGGAATTCGGCGGCCTCGGGGGCGATCCGGCGGACCGCTTCTCCGATCACCGTAATCCCTTCCATCTGGACCTTTCGATACTGTGTCTGTGACTGTAATTCAGGTTGTGCCATCGCTTTGGTGTCCTCTCGGATAGTTCTTCGTTGTGGAGTTTTAGAACCGGCGGATTCCGCCGCCGGTCGGGTCTGAGATTCTGTTTCGGAGCGCGGGGGGGTGTGCCCCCCGCCGCGTTCCCGCTGTTTGGCTGCCATGTGGCTCGGCTAAAAACCAGACCACGGAGAAACTCCGTGTCCCTGAAATCCCCGACCGGCCAACTGCGAAAGCAGAGGGTTCCCCTGGCCGAACGGCGACCCGCCGCCGATGCCTTGCGGGCCGATCCAGCTTTGCGGAGCCAGCGGGTAGCCGGTCTGACCGAATGGAGAACCCGTCTGACCGAATGGGGACACATTCCCATATCCACTCTGCGGGTATTGCGACTGGTAGTATTGCGCCACGATCGGATTCAGCAGTGGATTTTGTAGCAGGTGCTGCGAAACGAAGGGATTCTGTCCGCCAATTGCGCTTAACGGATTCTGGAATCCGGATCCAGTGAGCGGATTTTGCAAACCCGTCGCGAACGGCGACTGGCCTGCTTGTGAAGCCACCAGCGCGGCCAGTTGTAATTGCTGAACGTGCTGCTGTAATTGCTGAAGCTGCTGTAACTGCTGAAGCTGTTGCTGCTGCTGGTGTAGTTGTTGTACCTGCTGCGGATTAATTCCGCCATAACCGGCAATGCCTTGGTTTCCCCATTGCTGCCCGGAGATTCCGGCTGTTAGTGGGTTGATCGCCAGGGGGTTTAAGCCACTCGTGATTCCGGGGTACGCGCCCCACATGGAATGAGTCTGGAACGGATCGTGCATCATCGTTTTTTGGCCTCCTGGGCTCGCGAGCTCTCTGCGGGAGTCCGCAAACCTGCGTTCTGTGTGTGAGAGAGTCGGGAGCGCGCCGGTCGTCGGCACGTTCCACGCACTCGATCTTGCCACAGGGAGGGGGATGCAGTATGCGCGTCTTGCGGCACGTTCCGCAATTGCCGCAAATCTCTGTAAGTTGTTCAAACCCGCGCGACGCGGGCCTGCTTGTGGGTCTCGTTCCTTACGTTGGACGATCCGGAGTGCTGGAGCCACTCCGAAATCTCCTCGTGCCGGAATCGCCACTGCCGCCCAACTTTGATAGCGGGAATCACTTTGCATTCAGCCCAGAGGCATACTGCTCGTGTTGAGATGCCGAGCCATTTCGCAACGGCGGCCGTGCTCAACAGGGGTTCACGGTAGGATAACAATTTCTCCATAGGCTCGTTCCACTTGGAAAGAACGTGTCCTCTACAGGAGGACCTAACGTGCGCGGAGATGGCTGATCAAGAATTGTCACTTCTGTCCAGCCGATGTGTCGCTTTGCTCCAGTTTCCGGGATTTCGGCGCGGGGTGTCAAGCTGTTATTGCGTTTCAATGTGAGAGGCAAACAATGGTGTTGTAAATGGTTTGGCAGTCGATCTGCTATCGCGCGCGCAACCCGAACGCCTCTGCGAGCAACTCGTACGAACGGCTGCGCGCCCGATGATCGTACATGATATTGACGACGAGAACCTCCTCGGCGCTGTAATCGGCGGCGACCCGTTCAATCGCGGCGCGGACCTCGGCGCCCGTCCCGGTGATCATGCGGCGATTGGGCGGAAGCCGTTGGATGGGAACCCCTTCCTGCTCCAGAAAGGTCAGCGCTCGCTCCACCGGCGGCACGGGAATCAACCTCCCGCGATATAAGTGCAGAAATAGCATGCGGCTGCTGGCGGAAAGCCGCAGCGCTTCTTCGCTGGACTCGGCACAGATCGCCCAGACGGCCACTGCGACGCGCGGCTCGTGCAACCGCTCCGAGGGCTGGAAGTGCTCGCGATAATATGCGGCAAAACCTGCGCCTTCCGGATTGATGAAGTCTGCGAATGCATAAGGCAGCCCTAATTCGGCCGCCCACACGGCGGATTGCGGCGAAGAACCGAGTAGCCACGGCTCGGGGCTCTCGAAATGCAGAGCCGGCATCTGGCGGAAGGGACCGATGGGCTGCTTGCGATGCTCGAAATACCCCAAGAGCTCCTCCAGTTGCTCGCGGAAATCGTCGAGCGGCGGCTGGCGCCGGTCCCGTTGCAGGGCATGCGCCACCGTGCCGCTGGTGCCCGGAGCCCGGCCGACGCCGAGATCGATTCGGCCGGGGAACAGACTGCTCAGCATGCTGAACGTCTCAGCGACTTTCAAGGGGCTATAGTGCGGCAGCATCACGCCGCCGGTCCCTACGCGAATCTGCGAGGTTGTCGAAGCGATCGGGGCGATGATGACCTCGGGGCTGGCGCACGCCAGCCCTGGAGTGCCATGATGCTCCGCCAACCAATACCGGTGGTAGCCGAGTTCATCGGCGCGCCGCGCCAGATCGAGGGTATTTCGCAAGGCGTCGCCCGCGGTCGAACCCTCGGGAATGGGCGACTGATCGAGAATGCTCAGGCGCATAGGGACAGATGTAAAATCAGTCCATCTCCTTAAAAAGTTTGGGAACTAAATAAACGTACAGAGTACTGCTCGCTCCAGCGTACCCGATCACGCCATTCCGGTGCCGCTTCCGGCCCGTTGCAGCTCCTTGTAACGCCTGACCCTCGCGGCACGTACCATAGGGAGTATGGCCCACAAGGGACTCGTGTTGCTTTCCGGCGTGCTCCTTGGGCTGGCTGCTCGCGCGGATGATTCAGTGGTCTTCCGCAGCGGCGTCTCGCTGGTGCGGGTCGACGCACAAGTCGTCGATCGCGGCAATCGTGCGATTACAGGGTTGGGTCCGCAGGATTTTCTGTTGCGCGAGCAAGGAAGGCCGCAGCCGATTCAAGGCGTGGACAACGAGAAACTCCCTATTGATTTGGTGCTGCTGTTGGACGTGAGCGCCAGTATGCGGCCCCACGTCGAACGAATTGTTTCGGCATCCCACGAAGCGATGCACCAACTACGCGATCAGGACCGGGTCGCGATCATGGTATTCGATCGCTCGACGCGTGTGCGCATGGGCTTTCGCAGCAGCCAATCAGGCGTCGACCGCGAACTGGAAAACGCGCTCGATTATGAGACGTTCCGCGGCGGCACCGATATCACCCTTGGGCTGCTTGATGCGGCGGATATGATCCGGAGCCAGGGACGTCGCGAGGCGCGCAAGGCGATCGTCATCGTCACCGATGACCAGACCGAGCGCGAGCGCAACGTGGAAGCCGTTGAACGCGCTCTGGCCCGCTCCGATGCCGTGCTGATGGCCTTGATCGCGCCGGATGCGATGGGCACGGGCGGAATGCGGCGCGACCGCCGTGGTTATCCAGGAGGTAGTGGGCCGAGCGGCCCCCTGGGCGGAATCATTTTCGGTTCACCCCGGCGCGGTTACCCAGGCGGTGGAGGGCCGATGGCCGCCCATACGCAATCGGCCGGAACCGAGGAGATCGCGCGGGCGTCCGGCGGAGACAGCTTGCCGGTCACTGACGCCTACGCGCTCCAGGACACTTTAGCCCGTATTCGCCAAACCTATGCAGTCTATTTTTCCGTGCCGCCGGGAGTGCGCGCCGGAGACCAGCGCGAAATTACGTTGGCACTGGCCGACACGGCCTATCGCCGCTATCCGGGCGCGGACGTGCGGTATCGCCACAACTATTACGCCCCCGTGAGCACGGATCCAACCGAGCCGGCCAGTTCCGAGCCGCGGGCGGAGAGTCATAGTGGACCGAACTCGGACGATCCCGATCGGCCCCACCTGCAGCGGCGGCCGGGCGTAAGCCCAGTCCCGGACAGCTCGCGCGAAGGCCCATTGAACCCGGATGGAGCAACCTCCCCTGCCCCGGCATCAACGGCACAGCAGAGTTCGCCGCCCAGTGTTGCGCCGCCTCCTCCATGGCGTGCCGACCCGGATGCGCCCGGTTGGCGCAAAGCCCGTCCTGACGAGCTGCCCCCGAAGTAACTGTGGGGCAGCAATCCTGGCTGCAGCCGGCCTTCCGGCCAGCTCGCCACCGCGGTAAATTACGGCTGGTAAATCGACTCCAAAACCGCCGGCGATCCATCCACCTTCTCCGGCAGCTGCAGGTGCAGGAGCTTCGCGACAAACGGATAGATGTGGACGTTCTCGAATGAATCCACGCGCCCCTTCGGCCGAATGTTCGGGCCAATCGCGTAGAAGATTCCCTGCATAGTTTGGAAACGGCGGGGATCATAGCCGTGATTACCCTTGCGGGGCTTGCTGTCGCTGGCGACGATATCGCAGGGCTGCTGGGCGACCACCACCAGGTCGCCGATTCGCGGATTGTCCGTATAGTGCCACTCCGCGGGCGTCTCCTCGCGCCGGTACACCTCAAAGGCGCGGCTCTTCCCTTTCAAAGCCCAATAGATTTTTTCGCGCGCCTCTGGATCCGGTGCGTAGATCAGCGCCAGCGGACCGCTGCTGACCACCCGAGTTTTACTGAGGTCGGCATACTGCCGCAGATCCACCACACGGTCGGCCGCCTGCATGCCATGATCGGAGACCACAATCAGATTCACCGGCAGCGCCAGCGCCTGAATGCCGTCGCGCAATTTGCCGATCACCTGGTCGACCCGCGCCACGGCCTGGCGCGTCTCCAAAGCCTCCGGCCCATACCGGTGGCCGGCGTGATCGGTATCGCTGAGATAAAGCGTCAGGAAGTGGGGCCGCTGCGCCGCCGGCAGACGCAGCCATTCCAAAACCTTCTCCATG
>Ga0070741_10020857_pt1 | contig 10263 bp, 12 predicted proteins | sample Coa_R1_4_FD_66440 | JGI IMG/M metagenome (GOLD analysis project Ga0070741, IMG submission 66440) | Surface soil microbial communities from Centralia Pennsylvania, which are recovering from an underground coalmine fire - Coalmine... | ecosystem: Environmental > Terrestrial > Soil > Unclassified ...
ACACTCCTTTTGCGAGATGCGGATCCTCCTATCCAGATCCGTGCCGTCCGGAAACAGGCGTGTGATCGCGAATCGCCGAAACGGCTGCCGGAAATCCGTCACGCAGGGTGGCAGTCGTCTTGCCTCTGAGGTCGGCACACATCAATGGGCGTTGCGCAGATGGAGGGACGGCGCATTCGGATTCAGGGCACCGTGCAGGGTGTCGGCTTCCGTCCGTGGGTCTACCGAATGGCCCATTCCGCGGGCGTGACTGGCCGTGTGCGCAACGATTCGGCCGGCGTCACGATTGAGGCCTTCGGCGAACAAGACGCGCTGGCACGCTTCGTCGACGCGCTCAAAAATCCCCCGGCCGCTGCGCGAATTCTCGCGTTCGACCAGTCCGCGATTGCCGCCGAAGCGGCACCCGACTTCGAGATCGTCGCCAGCGAGCGCACGTGCGACCATGTCGTCTCCATCCCGCCCGACCTCGCGACGTGTCCGGAGTGCACAGCGGAGATCTTCGACCCGGCCAACCGCCGGTTCCGGTACCCCTTCACCAACTGCACGAATTGCGGACCGCGATTCACAATCGCGACCGACATCCCGTACGACCGGCCGGCAACGACGATGGCGCCGTTCGAGATGTGTCCGGCCTGCCGGCGTGAGTACGAGGACGCCGCGGATCGGCGGTTCCACGCGCAGCCGAATGCGTGTCCCGTCTGCGGCCCGCGACTGGCGTTCCACGGGCCGGACGGCACCCGTCTGACGCCTGACGATCCGATCGCGGCTGCGGCGCGCGCGATCAGCCATGGGTTGATCGTGGCCGTCAAGGGGATCGGCGGATTTCATCTCGCGTGCGACGCGACGTCCGAGTTTGCGGTTCGGCGGCTGCGCGAGCGGAAGCACCGCGACGAGAAGCCGCTCGCGGTCATGGTTCGCGATCTCGCCGAAGCGGAAACGCTGGCCGTTCTGAGCGACGTTGAGCGCGCGCTCCTGACCTCTGCCGAGCGGCCGATCGTGCTGGTGGAGAGGTCTGCTGAGTGCTCGTTGCCATCTGGCCTGGCGCCTCACAACCGGATGCTCGGTCTGTTCCTGCCGTACTCGCCGCTGCACCATCTGCTGCTGGCCGACGCGGGACGCCCGCTGGTGATGACGTCGGCGAATCTCTCGGACGAACCGATCGCGTTCATGGACGACGAAGCGATCCATCGGCTCGTGCGGATCGCGGATTGTTTTCTGATGCACGACCGGCGGATCGAGACGCGCTGCGACGATTCGGTCGTGACCGTCATCGGTGGTGAAGGCGCCGTGTTGCGGCGCTCGCGGGGCTACGTGCCGCGCGCAATCCGGACGCCGCGTCCGATCGCCCGTCCCGTCCTGGCCTGCGGCGGTTTGTTGAAGAACACGTTCTGCCTCGCGCAGGGCCACGACGCGTGGGTCGGTCCGCACATCGGCGATCTCGAAAACCTCGAGACGTACGACTCGTACGTCCAATCGATTGCGCGCATGCAGCGATTCCTCGCACTGCAGCCAGAGGTGATCGCGTACGACATGCACCCCGACTATTTGTCCTCTCGCTACGCGAAGCGGCAGCCGCAGTCGACGAAGATCGCCGTGCAGCATCATCACGCGCACGTCGTGTCCGCGATGACCGAGCACGGGATCGACGAGCCGGCCATCGGCATCGCCTACGACGGGACCGGCTTCGGCACCGACGGGACGTTGTGGGGAGGGGAGATCATGGTCGCCACCCCGGCAAGCTTCCGGCGCGTTGCGACGTTCCGGCCGATTGCGCTCGTCGGCGGCGATCGCGCGATTCGCGAGCCGTGGCGGATTGCGCTCGCGCTCGCCGTCGACGCGTTCGACGGCAACGTGCCGGGCGATGTGCTTGCGCTCTTTGACGTCGACGATCGCGACCGGACGTTTGTCGGCAAACTGCTGGCCGGCCGGTTTCCGGCACCGCTCGCGCGCGGTGTGGGCCGCTACTTCGACGGCTTCGGCGCGCTGTTCCTGCGGCGTCCGCGGTCGGCCTTCGAAGGGCAGATCGCGCTCGAATGGACGCAGGTCGCCGATCCGCGTGTGTCGCGCAGCTACCGATTCACGATCGACACGACGACGGCGTGTCCAGAGATCGATGTGCGGCTCGCGTTCCAGGACGCCGTGGTCGATCTGGCGCGCGGCGAACCGGTCGCCTCCATCGCCGCCGCATTTCACAACACGCTGACCGAGGCGACGGCCGCCGCCGTGCGGCGCATTGTCCCGTCGGTCGGCGCGCTGCCCATCGTGGCGTCCGGCGGCTGCTTTCAAAATGCGCGGCTCGCGGAAAGCCTGTGCGCGGCGCTCGCGCCGGAGCACCGCGTGTGGCTGCAGAGGCAGGTGCCGCCCGGCGACGGCGGTATTTCATTGGGTCAAGCCGTGATTGCGAGTGCCTTATGTGCTTAGGCGTGCCGGGACAAGTCGTGGAGTTGGATGAACTGAGCGCCGTGGTCGACTTCTGGGGCGTCAAACGGCGCGTGCGGCTCGATCTCGTCGACGAGCCGGTGGCGGTGGGCGACTACGTGTTGAACCACGTCGGGTTCGCCATCCGGCGCATCCCGCCGGAAGACGTCGCGCTCACCCTCGAGATGTACGAACAGTTGCTTCGCGAACGCAGCGACGACTTGATGGCCGCGGACGTGCGAGGTGAGATCGATGCCTCTTGAGTTCCGCGATCCCGCACGCGCGAAATCGCTGGCGGCCGCTCTCGCGCGCGTGACGGACGAGATCGGACGCGAGGTCTCGGTGATGCACGTGTGCGGCAGCCACGAACAGGCGATCGCGAAGTTCGGCTTGCGCGCCGCGTTCCCCGAGAAGCTGAACGTCATCATGGGGCCGGGGTGTCCGGTCTGTATCACCGACTTGCCAGAAATCGATGAGGCGATCGCGCTCGCGAAGCAAGGTGTTCGCATCGCGACGTACGGCGACATGGTGCGCGTGCCCGGAACCGCGGGCTCGCTGGCCGACGCGCAGGCCAATGGCGGAAGGATCGACACCGTCTACAGCGTCGCCCAGGCCGTCGAACTCGCGACGCGCACGACGGACGAAGTGGTCTTCTTCGCGACCGGCTTCGAGACGACAGCAGTCGCGACAGCGGCGGTGATCCTTGCCGGTGTCCCGCCGAATTTCTCGGTGCTGTCCGCGCACAAGTACATCCCGCCGGTGATGGAAATCGTGTCGGAAATGCCCGACACGCGCGTCGAAGGCTTCCTGGCCGCGGGTCACGCGGCGACGATCACCGGCTGGAAGATCTTCGAGGCGTTTACCGCGCGACACCGACAGCCCGTCGTCGTCGCCGGATTCGAACCGCTCGATATCCTTGCCGCACTCGTGCGACTGGTGGAACTCGTGCGCGACCGTGAAGCGACGGTCGTCAACATGTTTCCGCGCTGCGTGACGCCGGGCGGCAACCAGAACGCACAAGAGAAACTCTGGCGGGTGTTTCGTCCCATCGGCGGACGGTGGCGCGGCATCGCGCACGTGCCAAACGGCAACCTGCGCCTGCGCGACGAATGGGCGCCGGTCGACGCGCGCAAGCGTTTCGCGATCGACGTCGCGTCGCTCTGGCATCACGCGCCGTCGACGCTGGTGCGTCAATGCATCTGCGGAAACATCATGGCCGGCATCGCCTCGCCGTCGGACTGCGCGCTCTTTGGCGGCGCGTGCGTGCCCGATGCGCCGGTCGGTGCGTGCATGGTCAGCAGCGAAGGCACGTGCCGCATCTGGCACGAGTACGGCGGCATTCCGAATCTTCGAGGTGTGTCATGTCCAGTCTGACCGCCGACGAGCACATCCTCCTGAAGCATGGCGCCGGCGGCCGTGCGATGCGTCGTCTGATCCAGGACGCGTTTCTTCACGCCTTCGAAACCGATCCGCCGCTCCGGCCGGGCATCGTCGGCGTCGCGGCAATGGATGACGGCGGCGCGGTGCGGATCGGGGACCGGTGGCTGGTGCTGACGACCGATTCACACGTCATTCAGCCGCCGTTCTTCCCCGGCGGCGATATCGGACGGCTGTCGATCTGCGGCACGGTGAACGATCTCGCGATGATGGGGGCGACCGAAGTCCTCGGCCTTACCTGCGGCATCGTGCTCGAAGAAGGGTTCGCGCGCGCCGACCTCGAGCGCATCCTCGCGTCGATGCGGACGGCGTGCGACGAAGCATCGGCGCACGTGATTGCCGGCGACACGAAGGTGATGGGCCGGGGCGAGGTGGACGGCGTCGTCATCAACACGTCGGGCGTCGGCCTGACCGCGCACCTCGTGCGTGACTGTGGGCTGCACGCGGGCGACCGCATCATCGTCACCGGCACGGTTGGCGACCACGGTATGGCGGTCATGGCACGCCGGCACGGGCTCGAGCTCGACGCGGACCTCGTGTCCGACGTGGCGCCGATCAACGGTCTGGTCGCGGCCGCGCTCGACGCGGCGCCCGGCGAGATCACCGCGATGAAAGATCCGACGCGTGGCGGCGTCGCCGGCGCGCTTCACGAAATGGCGTCGAAGAGCGGCGTCGGCGTCCTCGTGGACGAGGCGATGCTGCCGGTGCGCGACAGCGTGCGAGGCGTGTCGGAACTCGTTGGCATCGATCCGTTGCACGTCGCCAACGAAGGGAAGGCGCTCATCGGCGTCAGCGAAGCGGCCGCGGCGCGCGTTCTTGCCGCGTTGCGGGTGCATCCACTCGGTCGCGACGCGGCGATCATCGGCATGTGCACCGACGATCGTCCCGGCATGGTGATTCTGGACACTGGAATTGGCCGTCGGCTCGTGGCGGAGCCGGAGGGCGAACTGCTGCCGCGCATATGTTGAAACGTGTTGCCGTGCTCTGCTCGCATCGCGCGCCGGGCCTGTTGTATCTGCTCAACCGCGCCGCCGATCGCGGCCTGGCGTACGAAGTGGTCTGCGTCGTTTCCAGCGAGGAGACGTTCGACGAGGAAGTGCGCGTGGAACGGCGAGGGATTCCGACGCGCGCGCACCCGATGCGGTCGTTCGGCGGATCGCGGCAGGCGTACGACGCCGAGACGGTTCGGATCCTCGAGCCGTTCATGCCGGACGTGATTTTGTTGGACGGCTACTTGTATCTCGTCACCGAGCCGCTGCTGGCGGGGTATCGGTCCCGGATCATCAATTTGCACTTCAGCGATCTCACCGAGCGAACCGCGACCGGCGCGCCGCGATTTCCCGGCATTCGGGCCGTACGCGATTCGATCGCGGCGGGATGTCCCGACACGCGGGCGACCGTCCACCTCGTCGACGAGTTCCCGGACGCCGGGCCGCCGCTTGTGCGCTCGTGGCCGTTCCCGGTGTCGCCGCTCATCGAATCGATCCGGACGCTCGACGCGCCCGACGTGTTCAAGGCGTACGTCTACGCGCATCAGCAGTGGATGATGCGCACCGTGTCTGGGCCGTTGATCAACGCCGCGTTGCGGCTCATCGCGAGCGGCGAGATCGATCTCGATGCCCGCGCGGCGGCTCCGCTTGACGAACACGCGCCGTGGCTGCTCGATCAGCAGGGCGCTCTGCTTGCGCCCGAGCTGGAGTTCGCATGACCCACATCCGCGTCGACCGGGCGGGCCGCATCGGTACGATCACGATCGATCGTCCGGCGCGATTCAACTCGCTCGACGTGGAAACGGCGCAGGACTTTCGCCGCGCCGGCCTGCAGCTCGCACGCGATCCCGAGACGCGTGTCGTGGTCCTGCGCGGCCTGCCGAACATGTTCTGCAGCGGCGCCGATCTCAAGTTCATCCGCGACGGCGGCGATGCGTCGCTCGCGTATCTGACGAAACGCGGCGCCACCGGCTACGGTGAGTGCTTCAAGCAGATCCTCGAGTACATCCATTCCACGATTTCAGAAATCCGTCGCGCGCCGAAACCGTTTGTCGCAGCCGTCGACGGCATCGCTGCGGCCGGCGGGTTCGGCATCGCGATGTCGTGCGATCTCGTCATCGCGTCGTCGCGGGCGTCGTTTGAATGGGCGTATGGGAAGACGGCGCTGACCGGCGCCGAGAGCACGACGTTCTTTCTGCCGCGCCTGATCGGTTTCCGCCGCGCCATGGAGCTGATGCTGCTGAATCCGCGGCTGACCGCCGAGCGCGCCCTCGAGTACGGCCTCGTCACGTCGGTGCACAGCGTCGAGACGTTCGACGCGGCCGTGCAGTCCGCCGCCGAGCGCATCGCCGCGGGACCGTCGCACGCGTTCGCCGTTGCCAAAGAGCTGCTGAATCAATCGGCCGGGATGGACCGCCTCGACGACCATCTCGATCGCGAACTGCAGGAGCTCGCGCGCGCCGCGGACGGAGACGAGGTCGCCGAAGGTATCAGAGCGTTTTTCGAGAAACGGGATGCGCACTATGCATGAGTACAGCATCGTGCAGGCGATGTTCGAGCAGATCGAGCAGGTCCGACGCGAGCACCACGCCAGCAGCGTCCGGCGCATTCGCGTGAGCATCGGGGAATTTGCCGGCGTCGATCCGACGCTGTTCGAGAGCGCATACGACGTGTACCGCGTGCGCACGCCGTGCGAGCACGCGCAGCTGCAAATCGAGCGCGTTCCCGAGAGTGACGAGTTGTTGCTCGACCAGGTCGAGCTGGAGGTAGCGTGATGTGCGACGCATGCGGGTGTGGCGACACGAAGGTGATTCCGCTGGATTTGCACGAGCGGATCCTGGCGAGCAACGAGCGCGCGGCGCATCACAACCGCGAGCACTTCCACGATCATGGTCTGGTTGCCGTCAACCTGATGGGATCACCCGGCGCGGGGAAGACCGCGGTGCTCGAAGCGACGGCGCGGGCCCTGGGTCAACAGAGTCGGCTGGGCGTTCTGGCTGCGGATCTCGCGACCGATAACGACGCCACGCGCATTCGCGCGGCCGGCATCATCGCCGAATCGATCACTACAGGCACGGCGTGCCATCTCGACGCGGAGATGGTCCACCATGGTCTGCATCACCTGCCGTGGCGTGCGCTCGATTTTCTGTTCATCGAGAACGTCGGCAATCTGGTCTGTCCAGCGGTCTACGATCTCGGGCAGGACGCGAATGTCGTCGCGCTCTCGATCACTGAGGGCGAAGACAAGCCGCTGAAGTATCCGACCATGTTCCGCAAGGCCGACCTCGTGCTGATCACCAAGATCGATCTGCTCCCAGCGCTGCCCGACGTCAAGATGGCCACGATCGAGGAGAACCTGATGGCCGTGATGACGCGGCCAGCGATGCTTCGCGTATCGGCCAGGACAGGCGAGGGCATTCCGCAGTGGATTCAGTGGCTGCGCAGCGTGGGACGTCCGCGCACGGCGCCCTGCGCCACCGGCATGGGTATCACCGTATGAAGCTGACCCTCGCATTGATCGCGGCTGCGGTGAGCATCGGATCGATCCATACGCTCGCGCCGGATCACTGGCTGCCGTTCGCCGCGCTGTCGAAGGCCGAAGGGTGGTCGACACGGCGCACCGCCGCGATCACGGCGGCATGCGGTCTTGGTCACGTGACAGCGTCGGTCGCGCTTGGACTCCTGGCGCTGGTGTTCGGACTCGAACTGCTGCAGACGTTCGGTCAGCGGATGGAAAGCATCTCGGGCTTGCTGCTCATCGGTTTCGGCGTCGCGTATGCGATGTGGGGCCTGCGCCGCACGGTCGCCCGCCATTCGCATCGGCACGGCGATCGCGACCACCATCATCATCATCACGATCATCACCGGGCCTCGACCGCATGGACCTTGTTCCTGCTCTTCTCAGCCGATCCGTGCGTCGCGGTCATTCCGTTGCTGTTCGCGGCGGCGCCGCTCGGCTGGATGAGCGCGTTGCTCGTCGTGGCGGCGTACGAGATCGCGACGATTGCGACCATGGTGCTGCTGGTGCTGCCGACGCGCGCCGCTGTGTCGAACGTCACCGGCGCGTGGGCCGATCGCTGGGGTGACGCGCTCGCCGGCGTGGTCGTCGCGACCGTCGGCGTCGCCGTCATGATGCTCGGAATATGACGCTGACAGAACGCATCGAACGATTCATCGCGCTGCCGACGATCGCGCTCGTCGGCATGTCGCGCAAAGGCCGAAAATTCGGCAACATCGCGTGCCGCGAGTTGCGCGCAAAAGGGTATCGCGTGTACCCCGTGCATCCGATCGCGACCGAGATCGACGGCGTTCGCTGTTATCCCTCATTCGCGAAGCTGCCCGAACGCGTGGACGGCGCCCTGATCGTCGTCCCGCCGCACGTGGCGATCGACGTCGTTCGCGACGCGGCGGAGGCCGGCATTACGCGCGTGTGGCTGCAGCAGGGGGCGGAATCGGCAGAAGTCGTTGCGGTCTGCGATCAGTTGAAGCTGATAACCGTCGCGGGAGAGTGCATCCTGATGTTCGCGGACCCGCGCGGCATCCATCGCGCGCATCGATGGATCCACCGCCTCACGCGGCGATCGACGGCCGCCTAGATGTCGCGGCGCGCGAAGACGACGGCGCCGACGATCGCGCCGACCGCGCCGATGGTGACCAGCACCGCTGCGTCCCAGGTGTCGAGTGGTGTACCCGTGATGAGCGGCGCCGGATCGAAATAGTGAAACGGCGAGACGCGGCTGATTGTGCGCGCCGGATCCCAGACCCGCCCGAGGTAGTCGAGCAGGTACGCCGCCAGCGCGGCGATGCCGACCGCACCTGACGCCACCGCTCGCCGACGCACCATGGTTGCAGCGGCGAGCGCGACACCGCACCAGCAGACCATCAGCGTCGCCAGGCTCAGCGCGAGCGAGAGGAGCACGCGCCACGAGATGTGCGGGGTGTCTGCCGGCACGCAGCACGCCAATCCTGTCGCCGTGCCGACCAGCATCAGGCCAAGCACTGTCGTCATGGCGACGACGAACACGGTCAGCGTCCGCAGGATGACGTCGCGGCGCCGCAGTTCGCGCGCGAGCGTCAGGTCCACGAATCGCATTTCGACCTCGGCCGCGGTTTCGGTGGCAATCGAGACGGTGACGGTCACCACCGCGACGATCACCATCGGATGGAAATAGCCAAACGCCACGATGCCGCCGAACGACATGAAGGCGAGCTGCGCGGGACCCATCAGCGCGCGCATGAAGTCGGGCATCAGCGTCGCCAATTGGCTGAAGTAACTGTGGCGCAACAGAAACGCCGCGACCTGCGTCAGCAGAAACTCGAACGCCCCGAGCAGGACGCCGACGCCGAGGATCATCGGCGCGAAACGCCTGAGCGAGTGCGCGATGAGTCCACCGGTGGCCCTCATGATGGCTCGCGGTCGTCGTAGTAGCGACGAAGGACGTCTTCGAGATGCGGTTCGTGGATGTCGACGTCATGTACCGATGGCGGCAGCCGCGCCAGCAACGGCCCGAGCGGACCGACGACGCGCACGCGCCACACCCGTGGGGCGATTTCGATGACGTCGACGCCCGGCGGCCATGAGGGCGGGGCGTCGACATCGGCGTCGAAGTCGATGCGGACCGCACGAGCGGCGAGTCGCCGGACATCCTCAACGGTCGAGACCAATGCCAGCGTTCCGCGACGAAGCAGCGCGATGCGATCGCAGACGCGCTCGACTTCGGGCAGGATGTGGGACGACATGAAGACGGTGCGTCCGCGGCGACGCACTTCACCGATCAGCTCGTACACGACGTCCTGCATCAACGGATCGAGGCCGTCGGTCGGTTCGTCGAGAATCAGCAGCGGAGCCTCGGACTGAAACGCCTGCACGATGCCGAGCTTTCGCTTCATGCCGGTGCTGTACTCGCGGATACGCCGGTGCAGGTCCGCGCGACCGAGGCGCAATCGTTCGAGCAGCCAGTCGCGCCACTGGGCGTCGATACGGTGGTGATTGAGACGCGCGAGGACGTCGAGCGTGTCGTTGCCGGTCATGTCGCCGTAGAAGCCGACTTCGCCTGGCAGATACCCGATCTTCGCGCGGACCTCGACGCCATCGCGTCGACAGTCGGCGCCGAACACCAGCGCCCGGCCGCGCGACGCGCGCACGAGATCGAGCAGGATGCGGATCGTCGTGGTCTTGCCGGCGCCGTTCAGCCCCAGGAAGCCGAAAATTTCGCCCGGCTGGACGTCGAACGAGACGTCCTCGAGGGCGACCACGGTGCCGAACCGTTTGGAGAGACTCTCGAGCTGAATCGCGGGCAGCGCCACGCCACTACTGTCGCAGATAATGCTTCCGCCAGCGAAACGCTTCTTCGAGCGCGCGGCGGATGTCGTAGATCGACTCCGCCATCCGCTCGCGAACGTCGGCCCCGATGTCGTC
>Ga0070741_10020858_pt1 | contig 10263 bp, 11 predicted proteins | sample Coa_R1_4_FD_66440 | JGI IMG/M metagenome (GOLD analysis project Ga0070741, IMG submission 66440) | Surface soil microbial communities from Centralia Pennsylvania, which are recovering from an underground coalmine fire - Coalmine... | ecosystem: Environmental > Terrestrial > Soil > Unclassified ...
CCACTCCGCCGCCGGCCGGTCGATCGGGGGCCGGCTGGTCGTGGCGCGGCCGTTCCGCGCCCCGCACCACACGGCGTCGGCGCCCGCCCTGGTCGGCGGGGGCAGCGGCCGCCCCCGCCCAGGGGAAGTCACGCTGGCGCATCGGGGGATTCTCTTCATGGACGAGCTCGGGGAGTTCGCGCCGACCGTGCTCGACGCCCTCCGCCAACCGCTGGAGGACCGGGTCGTCCGCATCTCCCGGCAGGGGGCGGCGGTCACGTTCCCGGCCGACTTCCTGCTGGTCGCCGCCTCGAACCCCTGCCCCTGCGGTCTCGGCCCGCCCGAGTGCCTGTGCTCCGAGGGCAACCGGTCCCGATACCGCCGGCGCCTCTCGGCGCCGCTGGTCGACCGGTTCGATCTCCGGGTGGCGCTCGGGGCCGCACCGCCGGGCGCGGCGGTCGGAGCAGGGTCGGCGGTGGTCCGGGCCCGGGTGGCCGAGGCCATGTCCCGTCAACGTTCCCGTTACCGCGGCCGCCGGTGGCGGCGGAACGCCCGGGTGCCCGCCGGCGCCCTGAGCAGCGCCATCCCGCTCGACGGTGCCGCGGCCGACGCCTTGCGGGAGGTCTCCGAACGGCGTGGCTGGAGCGGCCGGGGCATGGCCGCCGTCCACCGGGTGGCCCGCACGCTGGCCGATCTCGACGGGGAGCGCGACGTCAGCCCGGCGCATGTCCTCCTCGCCGCCGGTATGCGGGAAGACGTGCTGTGAGCGGCGAGGCGGCGGTCTTCGCCACTCTGCCCGGAGTCGACGCCGAACGGGCCGCGGCGATGGCCGCCCGGGCCGTCCGCCGGGGCACGATGGTGCTCACCCGGCACGACGCCCGGTTTCCCATTCCCGAGGGCATCCCGCAGGCCCCCGGCGTCCTCCTCGTCGAGGGCGAGCGGCCCGACGTCCTCCGCGCCCCCCGGGTCGCCGTCGTCGGCACGCGTGCGGCGTCCGTCCACGGCCTGACCGACGCCTGGGAACTCGGGGCGTTCCTGGGCGCGGCCGGCGTGTCGGTCGTTTCGGGCTTGGCCATCGGCGTCGACGGAGCGGCCCATCACGGCGCGCTGCAGGCGGCGGAGGCGGCCGAGCACAGCGGCGTTGCGGTCGTCGCCGGGCCGATCGGCGTCGTCGCCACCGGCCTCGACGTCGTCTACCCGCGGCGGCACCGGGTGCTGTTCGAGCGGGTACGGCGCTACGGCGTCCTCCTCGGCGAGCAGCCCTTCGGGACGCCGCCCGGGCGGGGGCGGTTCCCGGTGCGCAACCGCATCATCGCCGCGCTGGCCGACGTGGTCGTGGTGGTCGAGGCGACCCTCAAGGGGGGCTCGCGCATCACCGCCGAGCGGGCGCTCGACTACGGCCGGCCGGTGCTGGCCATTCCCGGTTCCCGGCGGAACCCGGCCGCCGCCGGCTGCAACGCCCTGCTGGCCGACGGCGCCCAACCGTTGCTCGATCCCACCGATGTGCTCGTGGCGCTGGGCCTCACGCCCGCGGCGCAGCGGCTCTGGGGCACGGCGCCGAACCCGGGCCACCGACCGGAGCCGAGCGGTCACGCCGTCGCCGTCCGGAAGGCCCTGGCCGGCGAAGCGGCCCACCCCGACGAGCTCGCCAGCCGGACGGGCCTCGACCCCGGCCAGGTCGCCCTCGCCGTCGAGGAGCTCGTGGCCCTGGGCCTGGCCACCCGCGACCGCGGCTTCATCTGGGCGAGATGAGCATCGGACACCGGCGGGAGGGCTAGAAGGCCGCCTCGATCACCTCGACGTCGGGGGCGGAGCCGGCCCGCAGGCTGACGCAGGCGACGTCGAAGCGCAGCTCGGCGAACCCCCGCCCGCCGGTCGGCTGCTCGGCCAGCCAGCGGGTGGCCAGCTTCCGGAGCCGGCGCTGCTTCGCGACGGTGACCGCCTCGGCGGGGACACCGAACCCCGAGCCCCGGCGCGTCTTCACCTCGCAGAAGACGACGGCGCGGTCCCGGGCCACCACCAGGTCGAGCTCCCCCTCCCGGCAGCGCCAGTTCCGGCCGAGGACCGTGAACCCCCGGCTGGTGTACCAGTCGACGGCGAGCTGCTCGCCCCGGGCGCCGAGGTCGAGCCGCCGCCGGTCGACCGGCGGCATCAGATCTCCTTGCCGGCCAGCTCCTCGACGTTGACGTCCTTGAACGTCACGACGTGGACGTCGGAGACGAACCGGGCGGGGCGGTACATGTCCCACACCCAGGCGTCGTGGAGGTGGACGTCGAAGTACACCCGCCCTCCCTCGTTCCTGACCTCCATCTTCACGTCGTTGGCCAGGTAGAAGCGGCGCTCCGTCTCGACGACGTAGGAGAACATCGGCAGGACGTCGCGATACTCCTTGTAGAGCTGGAGTTCGATCTCGGTCTCGTACCGCTCGAGGTCTTCCGCGCTCACCAACGCCTCCCGTTCCTGGTCAGAGTGTAGAAGAACCCACCCGTCGGGGCGCCGGAACCGGGGGGCAAACGCCCCCGAACCTCCCCGGCCCGGACAGCGGCGTCACAGGAACCCCAGCCGGGTCACCGGCCAGATCCGCAGGATCGCCCGGCCGACGATCTTCGACTCCTTGATCGGCCCGAAGACGCGCGAGTCCGACGACCGGTTGCGGTTGTCCCCCATGACCCAGAGCTGGTCCCTCGGGATGGTCTTCGGCGGGAAATCCCCGACCGGCGGCTCGGCCAGGTAGGGCTCGACCAGTTGCCGGCCGTTGATGAAGATCTTGCCGTCCTTCCCCTCGACGGTCTCCCCCGGCAGGCCGATCACCCGCTTGATGAAGTCCTCCGTCGACGGCTGGCGCAGCCCGACGCTCTCGAAGACGGCGTGGATCACCCGCTCCGGCAGCGGGTCGGTCTTGGCCTGGGTCTCGAACGGCGACGTGAAGACCACGATGTCGCCCCGGTGCGGCTCGTGAAGGTGGTAGGCGATCCGGGACACCAGCACCCGGTCGCCCACCTCGAGCGTATGGACCATGGATTCGGACGGGATGAAGAACGCCTGGGCAACGAAGGTCTTCACCAGGAAGGCGATGACGAAGGCCACCGCCAGCAGGAGCGGCAGCTCGCCGAGGAGCGAGCGCGGCTTCGGCGGCGGCTGTTCCACCGGGGCGGGCCCGCCCGCCTCGGGGATGACCGCCGGCCAGCGCGACCACGGACGGCGCGTATGAGCGGCCGGTGGTGTGACCGGGCCGTCCCCCGGGTCGGATCCGTCCTCCGGGAGCAGCCCGGCGGCCGGGGGGTGTTCCGCGGGATCGGGACCGTCGGCCTCCACTTCGAGACCCCGGTCGGTCAGAACCGCTTCTCCTTGACCTTGGCCGCCTTCCCCACCCGGCCCCGGAGGTAGTAGAGCTTCGCCCGCCGGACGTCGCCCCGGGTGAGGACCTCGACCCGGGCCAGGATCGGCGAGTGGACGGGGAACGTCCGTTCGACGCCCACCCCGAAGCTCACCTTGCGCACGGTGAAAGTCTCCCGCAGACCACTGCCCTGGCGGCGGATCACCACGCCCTGGAAGATCTGCACCCGCTCCCGGTTGCCCTCGACGACCCGGACGTGGACCTTCAGCGTGTCGCCGGGCCCGAAGTCGGGGATGTCGTCACGGAGGGAGGCGCGGTCGACGAGGTCGGTGCGTTGCATGGCGAGGCTCCTGCCCGGAAACAGAGAAACGGCGAACGGAGGGGAACACCCCAGTGTAACTACTGCGACTCCTCTTCCTCCAGCAGCGCCCGCTCGGCGTCGGACAGGCCCCGTCGCTCCAGGAGGTCGGGCCGGCGCTGCCGGGTCCGCCGCAGGGCCTCGGCGTGGCGCCAGCGGGCGATGCGGCGGTGGTCGCCCGACCGGAGCACCGCCGGCACCTCCCAGCCCCGGAACTCCGCCGGCCGGGTGTACTGCGGGTACTCCACCAGCCCGTCGGCGAACGACTCCTCCCCGGCCGACGCCTCGTTCCCCATCACCTCGGGCAGCAGCCGGGCCACGGCCTCGACGACCACGAGGGCCGCCGCCTCGCCGCCGGCCAGGACGTAGTCGCCGACCGACAGCTCACCGTCGCAGAGATGGTCGGCCACCCGCTGGTCAACCCCCTCGTAGCGGCCGCAGAGGAGCGAAAACCCCTCGAGCCCGGCCAGCTCGCCGGCTATCGCCTGGTCGAACGGCCGGCCGGCGGCCGAGAGCAGGAACAGCGGCCGGGGCGGAGCGGTGGCCTCGACGGCGGCGAAGAGCGGCTCGGCCATCATCACCATGCCCGCCCCGCCGCCGAAGGGGGTGTCGTCGACCGTGCGGTGGCGGTCCGTCGTCCACTCCCGGGGGTCGTGGAGGCGGACGTCGAGGAGACCCCGCTCCCGGGCCCGGCCGAGCAGCGAGGCCGCCAGCGGCCCGTCGAAGAAGCCCGGGAACAGCGTGAACACGTCGACCCGCACGGCGCCCGCCCGCTGCCGCTCGGCGGTCAGTCGAGCAGCCCGGCCGGCGGGTCGACCACGACCCGCCCGGCGGCCGCCTCGACGACGAACACCATCGGCACCAGCCCCCCGTCCTCCAGCACCAGCAGGTCGGAGGCGGGGTTGGCCTCGACCGCCGCCACCCGGCCGAGCACCCGGCCGCTCCGGTCGAGGAGCTCCGAGCCGACGAGCTCGTGGACCCACAGGTCGTCGCCGTCACCGGCGTCCCCGGCGGCTAGGGGATCGCCCGTCAGGACGGTCCCCCGGAGGCGCTCGGCCTCGTTGCGGTCGTCGACGCCCTCGAACGACACGATCCACCGCGGCCGGGACATCCGTCCGGCGGCGTCGGGGCCGCCCTGGGGCGTGGCCCGGCGGACCGGCAGCGCCCGCTCCTCCGGGCCGCCGTAGAGGACGGCGCCCGGGCTGAACCGCTCGGGCCGGTTGGTGACCGCCTCGACGACGACCTCGCCCCGGATCCCGTGGGCCTTGACGATGCGGCCGATCTCCAGACGATCGCCCGCCAAGAGGTCAGTCCACGATGTCGAGGCTCGCCCGCACGCCTTCCCGGGTGCCGGCGGCGGCCACGACCTGGCGGAGGGCCTGGGCGACGCGGCCGCGGCGGCCGATCACCTTGCCCATGTCGGACGGCGACACGTGGAGGCGCAGCTCCACCTCACCACCGCGCCGCTCCGACGTCTCGACGAACACGCCGTCGGGGTCGTCGACGATGTTGCGGGCGACGTACTCCAGCACGCCCCTGGGGACGCCGCCGACGATCCGGTTGCCCTCGGCCCCGATCTCGTCGACGTCGTCGTCCTCCACCGAGAGGTCGACGTCGTCCTCGTCGTCGAACTCGTCGCTGGAGTCGTACTCCGCGCCGTGCTCGTGCTCCCCCTCGGCGGTCACTTCGCCCCGGCCTTGTGCTGCTCCCAGGCGCCGGAGATCGTCAGCAGCCGCTGCACCTGCTCGGTGGGCTGGGCCCCCTTGCGGAGCCACTCCAGCGCCCGCTCGTTGTCGATGTCCACGAGGGGCGGCTCCTCCCGGGGGCCGTACTTCCCGATGATCTCCACGAAGCGCCCGTCGCGGGGCGACCGGGCGTCGGCCACGACGACCCGGTACGTCGGCTGCTTCTTCTTGCCCATCCGCATCAGGCGGATCTTGACCACGGACCTACCACCTTTGCATTCACGAACAACCGGGGAAGGTTACATGCCCGGCATGCCGGGAGGGAGCCCGGGGAAGCGGGGCCGCTTCCCGCCCGCTCCCGCCATCTGCTTCATCATCCCCTGGACCATCTTGAACTGCTTCAGGAGGGCGTTGACGTCCTGGGTGGTGGTGCCGCTCCCCTGGGCGATTCGCAGCCGCCGCGAGCCGTTGATGATCGTGATGTCGTTGCGCTCCGCCGGCGTCATCGACCGGATGATGGCCTCGACCTTGCCCAGCTCCTTGTCGTCGAGCTGGGTGTTCTTCAGCTCCTTGGGGATGCCGGGGATCATCCCGATGATGCTCTGCAGCGGCCCCATCTTCTTGACCTGCTGCATCTGCTCGAGGAAGTCCTCCAGGGTGAAGCTCCCCTTCTTGAGCTTGGCCGCCGCCTTGACCGCCTGCTCCTGGTCGAAGCTCTCCTCGGCCTTCTCGATCAGCGTCAGGACGTCGCCCATGCCGAGGATCCGCCCGGCCATCCGGTCGGGGTGGAACGGCTCGAAGTCGGCCAGCTTCTCGCCGACGCCGGCGAAGAGGATCGGCTTGCCGGTGACCTCCTTGACCGACAGGGCGGCGCCGCCCCGGGCGTCGCCGTCGAGCTTGGTGAGGACGACGCCGTCGATCCCCACCGTGCCGGCGAACGACTCGGCCACGCTCACCGCCTCCTGGCCGGTCATGGCGTCGACCACCAGCAGGACGTTGTCGGGCTCCACCGCCTCCCGCATCCGGCGCAGCTCGTCCATCAGGGGGGCGTCGATCTGGAGGCGTCCGGCGGTGTCGAGGACGATCACGTTCTTGCCCAGCCGGCCCGCCTCGGCCCGGGCGTTGCGGGCCACCGCCACCGGGTCGGTCGGCTCGGAGTAGACCGGCACGCCGACCTGCTCCCCGAGCACCTGCAACTGGGTGACGGCCGCCGGCCGCTGGAGGTCGGCCGCCACCAGCAGGGGCTGGAGCCCCTGGCTCTTCAGGTGGCGGGCCAGCTTCCCGCAGGCCGTCGTCTTGCCCGACCCCTGCAGGCCGACCAGCATCACCACCGTCGGCGGCTTGGGGTTCATCGTCAGCTTCCCGGTCGTACCCCCCAGGGTGTTGATCAGCTCCTGGTGGACGATCTTGATGACCTGCTGGGCCGGGGAAAGGCTCTTCGACAGCTCCGCGCCGGCGGCGTCCTCCTTGACCCGGCTGATGAAGCTCTTGACGACCTTGAAGTTGACGTCGGCCTCGAGCAGGGCGAGACGGATCTCCCGGGCGATCTCGTCGACCTCCTTCTCCCCCAGCCGGCCGCGGCCGCGCATGCGAGTGAAGATCGACTCGAACCGGTCGGACAGCGAATCGAACATGAGGCGCGGAAGTGTAAGACCCCGGACGTCAGGCGGCGAAGAGCGCCTCGACGAACTCCTCAGGATCGAACTCGATGAGGTCGGCCGCCGACTCGCCGACGCCGACCAGCTTGACCGGGATGCCGAGCTCCGCCTGCACGGCGAGCACGATCCCTCCCTTGGCCGTGCCGTCGAGCTTGGTCAGGATGACGCCGGTGACGTCGACCGCCTCCCCGAACTGCTTGGCCTGGTTGAGGCCGTTCTGGCCGGTGGAGGCGTCGATGACCAGCAGCACCTCCTTGAGGGCGCCGGGCGTGCGGTCGACGATGCGGCGCAGCTTCTTCAGCTCCTCCATGAGGTTGACCTTGGTGTGCAGCCGGCCGGCCGTGTCGACCAGCACCAGGTCGGCGCCCCGGTTGCCGGCGGCGGCCATGGCGTCGAAGACCACGGAGCCGGGATCGGCGCCGTCCTGACCCCGGACGAGGTCGGCGCCCACCCGTTGCGACCACAGCTGGAGCTGCTCGGCGGCGGCCGCCCGGAACGTGTCGGCCGCCGCCATCACCACGTTGCGGCCGGCGGCGGCCTCCCGCTGGGCGATCTTGCCGATGCTGGTCGTCTTCCCGACGCCGTTGACCCCGACGAACATCCAGACGTTGGGCTGGCCGGGCTCGAAGGACAGCGACCGGTCGGCGGCCCGCAGCGTGTCGACGAGGTCGGCCTTGAGCAGGTCGAGCAGGTCGGCCGGACTCGACACCGCGGCCTCCTTGGCCCGGCGGCGGAGGTCGTCGAGGATCCGCTCCGTGGGCCCCACACCGACGTCGGCCCGGATGAGCGCCTCCTCGATCTCGTCCCATACGTCGTCGTCGATGGCGCTCCGGCCCCGGATGTCGCCGAAGTAGCCGGCCAGCAGCTCCCGGGCCTTCCCCAGCCGGTCCCGCAGTCGGGGCCGGACGGGGACGGGCTCCTCGGGCACCGGTTCCTCGGGCACCCGCTCCTCGGGCACCGGTTCCTCGGGCACCCGCTCCTCGGGGAGCGGTTCCTGGGCCACCGGCTCCTGCGGTGGAATCTCGACGTCCTCGCCGGGGGGCAGCACGATCTCCACCTGGGCGGGCGCCTGCGGTCGCAGCGGTTTCGCCTGGGTGATCGCGGAGCGCTCGGCGGCGTCCATCCGGCGCTGGGACCGGCGGGACACCGACACGCCGGCCACGGCGGCCACCAGGAGGAGGACGACGATCCCCAGGACGATCACGAGCGCCATGGCGGGCGATCCTACCGGCCGCCGGTAGTGTCCCCACCCGTGACCCACGCCTCCCCCACGGCGCCGGTGGCCAAGCGCGTCCCCCATGTGCATGCGGCCCACGGCGACGAGCGACCGGACGACTACCACTGGCTCCGGGACCGCGACGACCCCGACGTCACCGCCTATCTCGAGGCCGAGAACGCCTACGCCGACGCGGTCCTGGAGCCGCTGCGGCCGCTGCAGGAGAAGCTCTACGCCGAGATCGTGAGCCGCATCCAGGAGACGGACCTGTCGGTGCCCGTCCCCCACGGCCCGTTCCTCTACTACTCCCGCAGCGTCGAGGGGCTCCAGTACGCCATCCACTGCCGCAAGGCCGCCGGGGCCGCCGGCACCGGGGAGGGGGGCACCGGGGAGGGGGGCACCGGCGAGGGCAGCCCGGAGCAGGTCCTCATCGACGAGAACGTCCTCGCCGAGGGCCACGAGTACTGCGCCCTCGGCGCCCTCGAGGTCAGTCCCGACCACCGGCTCCTGGCCTGGTCAGTCGACACCGAGGGCGACGAGGAGCACGTCCTGCGCATCCGCGACCTCGAGACCGGCCGCGACCATCCCGAGGCCATCCCCAACACGTCCTACGGCGTGGCCTGGGCCGGCGACAACCGCACGTTCTTCTACACCACCCTCGACGAGAGCCGCCGGCCCTGGCAGGTCTGGCGCCACCGGCTGGGGACCGACCCCGGCGACGACGTCCTCGTCCACCAGGAGGACGACGACCGCTTCTTCTGCTCCGTCGAGCGCACCCGCAGCGGCGGCTTCATCGTGATCGACCTCCGCAGCGCCGTCACCTCCGAGACCCGGCTGCTGCCGGCCGACGACCCCGACGGCTCGTTCACCGTGCTCCACCCCCGCCGACAGGACGTGGAGTACGGCCTCGACCACCACACCGACCGGTTCTTCATCATGACCAACGAGGACGCGCCCAACTTCCGGCTGGTCGAGGCGCCGGTCGCCGACCCGTCCCCGTCGAACTGGCGGGAGCTGATCCCCCATTCCGCCGACGTGAAGCTGGAAGGGCTGGCCGCCTTCACCGGCCACCTCGTGGTCCTGGAGCGGGCGGAGGCCGTCCGCCGGCTGCGGGTCATCGACCTGGCCCGCGGCGGCCACCACGTGATCGAGCAGCCCGAGGCGGTCTGCCGGGTGGGCATACCCGAGGAGGACAACCCCGAGTTCGAGCGGCGCACGCTCCGCTACACCTACACGTCGCTGGTTACTCCGCAGTCGATCTTCGACTACGACCTCGACACCCGGGAGCGCACGCTCCTCAAGCAGGAGCCGGTCCTCGGCGGCTACGACCCGGCGGAGTACGAGACCGGCCGGCTCTGGGCCACCGCCCCCGACGGCACCCGGGTGCCGATCTCCTACGTGGCGAAGAAGGGCGTCGCCCGGGACGGCTCCGCGCCCTGCGTCCTCTACGGCTACGGCTCCTACGAGTCGAGCTCCGATCCCCGTTTCTCGTCACTGCGCCTCAGCCTGCTCGACCGGGGCTTCGTGTGGGCCATCGCCCACGTCCGCGGCGGCGGCGAGATGGGGCGGGCGTGGTACGAGTCCGGCAAGCTCGTCCACAAGATGAACACCTTCACCGACTTCGTCGCCTGCGCCGAGCACCTCGTCACCGAGGGATGGACGTCGGCCGGGCGGCTGGCGATCCTCGGCGGCAGCGCCGGCGGGCTGCTGGTCGGGGCGGCCGTCAACATCCGTCCCGATCTCTTCCGGGCGGCGGTGGCCGAGGTGCCCTTCGTCGACGTCGTCAGCACGATCTCCGACCCGACGCTCCCGCTCTCGGTCATCGAGTGGGAGGAGTGGGGCAACCCCGCCGACCCCGAGTTCTACGCCACGATGAAGGCCTACTCGCCCTACGACAACGTCCGGCCGGTGCGGTATCCCGACCTCTTCGTCACCGCCGGGCTGAACGACCCCCGCGTCTCGTACTGGGAACCGGCCAAGTGGGTGGCGAAGCTCCGGGTCACGGCCGACCCGGAGACGCGGATCCTCCT
>Ga0070741_10020859_pt1 | contig 10263 bp, 8 predicted proteins | sample Coa_R1_4_FD_66440 | JGI IMG/M metagenome (GOLD analysis project Ga0070741, IMG submission 66440) | Surface soil microbial communities from Centralia Pennsylvania, which are recovering from an underground coalmine fire - Coalmine... | ecosystem: Environmental > Terrestrial > Soil > Unclassified ...
CCTGGTCCTCGATCTGCGGCAGAATCCGGGTGGGCTGCTCAACGAAGGCGTGGGCGTGGCCGATAAGTTTCTCCGCAAGGGTCAGTTGATCGTGTCGCACCATGGGCGGTCGTCTCCCGAGCGCCGCTATGTGGCCACGCACGGGAATGGCGGGCGGGAGTATGCGCTGGTGGTGCTGGTGAATCGCGGAACTGCCTCGGCGGCAGAGATCGTCGCCGGCGCCATTCAGGACCACGATCGCGGCTTGATCATCGGCGAGACCACCTTTGGCAAGGGGCTGGTGCAAACCGTCTACCCGCTGTCCAATGACACCGGACTGGCGCTCACCACGGCGAAGTACTATACCCCGAGCGGGCGGCTGATCCAGCGCGACTACAGCAATGTCTCTTTGTACGACTACTACTTCGATCGCGACGGGATCAACGACACCGCCAATAAGGAAATCAAACTGACCGACAGCGGCCGCACGGTTTACGGCGGCGGTGGAATCACCCCGGACATCAAGGTAGAACCGATCAAGAGCAATCACTTCCAGGACACGCTCCTGCAGCACTACGCCTTCTTCAACTTCGCCAAGCATTACGTGGTTACCCATCATGTAAATAAGAGCTTTGAGGTGGACGAAAACGTGATGCAGGAGTTCCGCAAGTCGCTCGATGCCGGCAAGGTGCCTTACACCGAAGCCGACCTGCTGCAGAACAATGACTGGACCCGCTCGAACATCAAGAGCGAGATCTTCGTGGATGCCTTTGGCCAGGAAGAAGGCCTGAAGGTCAAAGCAGAAACGGATCCCGAGGTGGTCAAGGCGCTCGACCTGCTGCCTCAGGCGCGGCAGTTGGCTGAGAACGCGCGCAAGATCATTGCCGACCGGAACAGCTCCACACTGAACCGCTAGAAACCTGAATTCTAAGCACCTGGACAAGACGGGCTGGCTCTGCCGGCCCTTTTTGTTGGGGCAAGATGCGGAGGCTCGCAGGCCGGGCACGTTTGTTTCCATCGCGCCATAAACGCCGCGAGAATTTTTCAACACACTTGTGCATAATGCTGTGGAAAACAGGGAAAGTGGCTGGGTAACCTGCTGTCTGTGAGAGACTTGCACAGGTTGCACATCACTGAGTGCGGCAAACTCAAATCGGGAACTACAGAGTGAAAGGCGTTCCCAAAAAGAGAATCGACAAATTGCTTGTGGAGCGGGGAACCGCGCCTTCCCGTGAGCGGGCGCAAGCGCTGGTCCTGGCCGGCAAAGTGCTTGTGAATGAGCAGAAGGTCGAGAAGCCAGGAACGCTGGTCGCAGCTGATTCTGCGGTCCGCCTGCTGGGGGAAGGCTTGAAGTACGTCAGCCGCGGCGGGTTGAAGCTGGAGCGCGCGCTGGAGCACTGGAACATTGATGCAGCCGGCAAGACCTGCCTCGATGTGGGCGCCTCCACCGGCGGCTTCACGGATTGTCTCCTGCAGCACGGGGCCGCTCGCGTGATTGCGGTTGACACGGGCCAGGGGCAGATCGCGTTTGGTTTGCGCCGGGACCCGCGGGTCCGTTTGCTGGAAAAGACGAATGCCCGGTATCTGACGCCAGAGCAGGTTGGCGGGCCGGTGGACTTAGTCGCGCTGGATGTTTCGTTCATCTCAGCAACGCTGGTCCTGCCCGCGGTAGTCTCAGCCGCATTTTCCGAAACGCGTTCCAAGGGAGAAGTGCTGGTCCTGGTGAAACCTCAATTTGAGGTTGGACGCGAACATGTCGGGAAGGGTGGCATCGTCCGCGACCTGCAGGCGCAACTGCAGGCGGTCGAGCGGGTCCGGGCCGCGATGGTCCATCTGGGCGCCCTCGCGACGGATGTCATCGAATCTCCCATCCTCGGCGCTGAGGGCAATCGCGAGTTCCTTCTTTACGGCAAGTTCTAGTATTGGTTCACCATGGAGCGCAGCGGAACAGAGATAGTTCTTGACTGTCTTCTTTGTGTTTCTGTGTCTCTGTGGTGAAAACGCTGTCCGCGTGTACAATTCCACTTTCGCTATGGGAAAGGAACAGGCTGGCAAAAAAACCGTTGGAATCGTTTCCAAGCCGCGGAAACCCGAAGTGGCGCAGATCATGCCCGATCTCGCGGAGTGGCTGCGCGCCCGCGGTTACGACCTGGTCGTAGACCCCGAAACTGCGCCGCATGCTGCGGGAGCGACGGCGGTCTCACGCAGCGAGATGGGGACGCGGAAGCTGGAGTTTGTGATCGTGCTGGGCGGCGACGGCACGTTCTTGTCGGCAGCGCGCGCCGTGGCCCGCGCCGGCATCCCCATTGTGGGAGTGAACCTCGGCGCTCTTGGATTTCTTACCGAAGTTCCTCTCGAAGAGCTGTATCCCACGCTGGAAAGCATCGAGAAAGGGTCTTGCGCTTTCGATGTGCGCTCGATGGTGCATTGCGATGTCAGCCGGAACGGCTCCGTCATTGCCGGTTTTGAAGCTCTGAACGATATCGTGGTGGGGAAGGGGACGATCGCGCGGCTGAATCACTGCGACGTTTATATAGACCAGGTTTTTGTTTCCCGCTACCAGGCGGACAGCCTCATCGTCTCCACCCCAACCGGCTCTACCGCCTACTCTCTGGCTGCCGGCGGTCCAATTCTGATGCCGAACGTAGATGGCTTCGTGGTGACGCCGGTGTCTGCCCATTCGCTTACCCACCGGCCGCTGGTGGTGCGGGACACTGCTCAAATCGAGATTGTCGTCATGACCGGCCAGGAGCAGGCTTATCTCAGCATTGATGGCCAGGCCGGCATGCCTATGCTTGACGGCGACCGCGTCTGCTGCCGGAAGTCCGACTGCCAGGTCAAGCTCCTGCACACCAAAGGCACATTCTTCGACGTACTGCACAGTAAGCTGAAGTGGGGACAGCGCTAGTGCCGGCAGCACCGGCTCCTGGGTTCCAGGAGAAGATTGTGCGGCTGCGCGAAGTGGCCATTCACTACGCGGAGGGTCCGTGCAACGGGCCGCCGCTGGTGCTGCTGCACGGTATCGCCCGCGACTGGAAGTCATTCGGCGTCCTCCTGCCCGAACTTTCTGCGCAGCACCACATCTTCGCTCTGGATTTCCGCGGGCACGGCGCATCGGGCCGCGTGGCGCGCGGCTACCGCATGCATCAGTTCGCCTCCGATGTTGTCGAATTCTTCAGAACAATGCTTCCCAACGGCGCTGCCGTGTTCGGGCATTCGCTGGGGGGCATGGTGGGATTGGAGGTTGCGGCAGATCCAGGGTGTAAGGTACGGGCGCTGATCATCGGCGATGCCATGATCTCGTCGGGGAACCTCGCCCATAGCCTGTACGCCCCTTTGTTTCTTCAATTGCATGAGCTTCTGCTGCAGGGTGGCACGCTGGAGGAGTTGACCAGCCGCATCGGGAAGATTCGTATCCGGGTGCCGGGGATAGACGAGCTGGTGTGTATCGAAGATCTGCCGGGAAACGGTGAAGCAACTTTGCGGGAGTGGGCGCGCGGGGCCATGCACACCGATCCCGACGCGTTGGCGATGACTCTCGAAGGCAGCGCATTCATAGGATGGGATCCCGAAGGCCTGTTGGGGCGAATCACCTGCCCGGTGCTGCTGCTGCAAGCCAACCCCGAACTCGATGCCCTGCTGACGGATGCGGATGTGAGGCTTGCCATGAAGCTGCTGCGGGCCGCCGAGCATGTCCGTTTTCCGCTGCTCGGGCACGCGCTTTTCCTGCAGCAGCCCAAGCCGGTGCTGCGGGCCGTCCATGACTTCCTGGCGCGAGTCGGATGAGGTGTGGTGCGATGCTGCGCTACCAGAGGACTGATTGTGCAGGGGCAGCCCTGTGGCAAGCCCCAGCTTGTGTAGGGGCGGCCCTATGGCCCGCCCCAGCGGCCTGTGCTTGTGTAGGGGCGGCCCTGTGGTCCGCCCCAGCGGCTAGAGCAGATTTTTCCCATGTTAGACTGAAATCAGGGCGCCCCCGGCCAAGGACAATTCATGAAGTTTGGCGTCATCATCTTTCCCGGCTCGAACTGTGATCACGACGCGTATTGGACGGTCGAGCAGGTGCTGAAGCAGCCGGTCACGTTTCTCTGGCACGAGTCGCACGAGCTGGAGAACTGCGATGTCATCATTGTTCCAGGCGGTTTCGCCTATGGCGATTACCTGCGCACGGGAGCGATCGCGAAGTTTTCTCCCGTGATGGAATCGGTCCGCAGGTTTGCCGATGGCGGGGGGTTGGTAATCGGAATCTGCAATGGTTTTCAGATCCTCTGCGAGGCCGGACTGCTTCCGGGTGCGCTGATGCGCAACGCCGGCCTGAAGTACGTCTGCAAGCCGGTGCAGGTTCGGGTCGAGAACCCAGACACGCCATTTACCGGCTCCTGCCGGGAAGGCGAAGTGCTGTGCATCCCCATTGGGCACATGGATGGAAACTACTTTTGTGAAGATGCCACCCTGCTGGAGCTGCAGCGCGACCGTCGCATCGTATTCCGTTACTGCGACCCCTCTGGCGCGATCACGAAGGAGGCGAATCCCAACGGTTCGCTCGACAACATCGCCGGAATTTGCGGTCCCGGGCGCAACGTGCTGGGCATGATGCCGCACCCGGAACGGGCCAGCGAGCCGTCGCTTGGCTGTACCGATGGATTCAAGATTTTCGAGTCCCTGGCCAGCGCTGGGGTTTTGGCCGGGAAGTAGCTGTCGGAACCGAAGCTTCTCCCTTGTGTAATTCTGCGTGTCCGTTGCCCTCTGTGGTTGCAAAGGCTCGTCAACCAGGGAAGAGCGCCGAGGTTCTGCTGAGTTTCACGGAGACAACTGAACGAGGTAGCCACACATGAAGGGAAATCCCAAAGTTATTGCCGCACTGCAGGAAGCCCTGAGCGAGGAACTGACCGCCATCAATCAGTATTTCCTGCATGCCGAGATGTGCGAGAACTGGCACTACAGCAAGCTCGGCGACTTCATCAAGAAGCAATCCATAGACGAGATGAAGCATGCCGAGGAATTGATCGAGCGCATTCTCTTCCTCGACGCCACCCCCAACCTGACCGAGCCCATGCGCCTCAACGTCGGCAAGTCCGTCAAGGCGCAACTGGAGAGCGATCTGCAGCTCGAGACCAGCGCCGTCGCGCTTTACAACAAGGCGATCCAGACCGCGCAACAGCATGGCGACAACGCTTCCCGGGAGCTTTTTGAGCGGCTGCTCAAGGACGAAGAAGAGCACGTGGACTGGCTGGAAGCCCAGCTGCATCAGATCGCTGAGATCGGATATGAGCGTTATCTCTCGCAGCAGATCCGGCCGGAGAAGTGATTATGGGGATCATCGCTTGAGCGCTGAGGTCGTATCCGGCCACGGCCCAGCCATGCCGTCATGGGCTAAGTTTGAGATATCGGGCGCCGAAAGCTGCGCCAGGTGGAACGGCTGACAACCATGTTCGTGAGCTGCTGCATCAAGCTGCTATAGTACTTGCTTCACCCAAGAACCAGGAGAATCCGGCCCAGGCTGATGAAGATCCGGCAGGCGTTTGCTATCCAGAAGAAGGCTGCTGTCCTGGCAGGCGTTCTTGCTGCCCTTTGTCCCGCGCTTTCTGCGCAGCGGTTCCTGAAGCTCCCTCCAGTCGAAATCTTTGGCGGCTACTCCTTTCTTCGTTATGAGAGCAAGCCCCTGGGCTTTTCTGACCAGCAGAATCTGAGCGGCTGGAATGCGGAAATCGCCATTCCCGGCATTTACAAAGGACTGGGAGTCGTGGCCGATGCGAGCGGTCATTACACAAGAGAGATGGAAGAATATAACTTCCTGATCGGGCCGCAGTTCAGATATGAATGGAGCAGCTTCCGGTTCTACGGCCACGGTCTGTTCGGCAGGGCACGTGACCGCTTGCGTGTGCCAGGGACCACGCAGGTGGAACCGTCCAATCTGGCGCGTGCCATCGCGCTAGGCGGCGGCATTGATGTGCCCGTCAGCAAGCGATGGACGCTCCGGTTAGCGCAGGGAGACTACCTGATCACTTCCAATTTTGGAGGCACACAGCACAGTGTCCGCCTTTCCACCGGATTGGTTGTGACCTTTGGGAAACATTGATGCCCGTGCGTAGAGACGCGAGATCCGTGAAGTCCGATGGGCAGCGGTGGTTCGCCGCGGCCTTGCTGGCAGCCGCGCTTCTGACCAGCGCCTGCGACTTCTTCCGCCCCCCCAGTTCTTCGATCGCCAGCCATCTTGCCTATGTGACCTCGAGCCCCGATAACATTGCCGGGTTCCGCATCAATAACAAGTCCGGCGCGGTCACGCCCATCTTCACTTCGCCCTTTGTGGTCGGCAATTCTCCGTCCGGCATCGTCGTTCATCCTTCCGGTCAGTTCGCGCTGGTGGCCAACCAGCTCGACAGCACGATCTCGCTGCTCAAGATTGATTCAACTACCGGAGCGCTCACCGAAGTGTTACCGCGAACGCCCGCTGCCGGACTTGGCCCCGGCCCCATGGTGATGGATTCCAGCGGGAGCTTCCTTTTCGTCGCCAACCAGGGTTCGAACGACGTCGCGGTTTATTCCGTCGGCTCGAGTGGCACGCTTTCGCATGTTTCCAGCGCGCCCGTGGGCTCCACGCCTTCGTCGCTGACGTTATCGGCGGACAAGTTTCTGTTCGTACCGGTGCCGAACTTCTCCGTCATCTACGTTTTCAGCGTCAGCTCCGGCACACTCACGCAGGCCGGCCTGCCCTTTGCCGTGCCGGGCGGAGTGGACTCGGTCGCCAGCAACCCGGCAGGGACCTTCCTGTTTGTTCCGAATCCTACGACCAACACGGTGACTGTCCTCGCCCAGACCAACGGCAGCCTCAGCCCCATCCTGAATTCGCCGTTTGCGGCCGGTTCCAAGCCGGTCGCCGCAGTGGTGGACCCCTCCGGCGGCTTTCTCTATGTGGCGAATTCCGGCTCGACTTCGCTTTCGCAGTTCACCATAGACAGCGGGGGAAATCTTAAGGTGCTGACGGGAAAGACTCCCCCTACCGCCGGCACCAATCCCGGGTTTATGACGCTTGATCCCAGCGGCAACTTCCTGTTTGTGGCTAACCTCGGAGGCAAGTCCATCAGCGAGTTTTCCATCAAGCCGGACGGGACGCTTGTGTCGACAGGCAACACGATTCAGGTGGGCGCTGTGCCACGCGGCCTGGGACTGACCAAGTGAATATGGGGGCAGCCACCCTCGCTTGTCGAAGCCCGGCAAGCTCGACAGTGGATCCTGGGCGAGCCTAAACGCCTGCCGGGGACAGTCGGGGCGGCAGCCCGCGTGGCCGGCCGAGTTACTTCTCCGTTGCTTCCGACGCCAGCGTGATTTTGCCCTTCAGCTCAATTTGCTCTGATGAGCTCCCCACCAGCACGTCGTAGACGCCCTTCTCGGCACGCCACTGCTTGCCGGCCACGTCGTAATAAGCAAATGAGCGCGTGTTCAGCGGGACTTTGACGGTCTTCGTTTCCCCGGGCTTCAAAGACACGCGCGAGAACCCCTTCAGCTCCTTTGCCGGGCGCGGCACGCTGGAATGTTCCGGCGCGATATAGACCTGCGCGACCGCATCGCCCGCGCGCGGGCCGGTATTGGTCACGCTGAATGAGACACCGTGTTGCCCGGCGGTAAGATTGCCATATTTGAACGTGGTGTACGACAAACCATAGCCGAAGGGGAACAGCGGTTTGGTCCCGTTGTGTTCATATCCGCGGTATCCGACGAAGACCCCTTCCTTATAAACAACCCGCTTGCTTCCCGGCTCGGGATAGTAACTGTTGTAAGTGGGATTGTCTTCCCATCGCCGCTCGAAGGTGGCTGCGAGATGGCCGGAAGGATTGATGTCCCCGAAGAGAATTTCCGCCAGCGCCGTGCCCCCCTCCTGCCCCGGGTACCACACTTCAATCACGCCGGCAACCTTGTCCAGCCAGGGCGTCATGTCCACACCGCCGCCCGAGGTGATTACCACGATGGTGTTCTTGTTCTTCGCTGCGAGGCGCTGGATCAACTCGTTTTGCCCCGGCGGAAGCTGAAAGGTGCGGTCCCAGCCTTCGGTCTCGCTGTGAGGATCGAACCCTGCGGCGGCTATCACCACATCTGCTTGGGCAGCCATCTCTTCGACGGCGGGGTCCACCCATGAACCCTCCGGCACGATCCCCATACGCACAAATGGCGGCCCAAACCCCCTTCCGGTGTGGTGCTCGAAGACGACCTTGTGCGGCCGGGCATCGAGCGAGACGCTGGTCTGCGCGACAACGAATCGCTGATCATCCCAGTAGTCGAACAGAGGTTTGTCGTCCAGAAACATGCGGAAGCCGCTGGGGGAGAAGCCGCCCTGCTGCACGAAAATGTCGAATGCCCCGGCAGCTTTGGGGACGTAATATCCCGTCCAGCGCTCCGAGCCGACCTGGTTCTGCTGCAGGCTGGAGAAATCAATTTCATCGAAATTGATGGACGAGAGGTCAAACGGCAGCCCCAGGCTGATGTGCTGGCTGGTGATGGTGCTGGTAGGCGTACCGGAGAGGTCCTCGCTGCTGTAGGATTCCATCTTCAGCCCGGGATGTCCGTTGCTCTCTTCTGTCTGGAAGAACGTGCTGACGGACGCCTTTCCCACGCTCATGATGCCCGCCGCGGAGGTCACGCTGGCGCCGGTTCCTAGGTAATTGCTGATTCCCTCCAGCAGGCTAACGCCGTGGAACGGCACGACCTGCGCGCTTCCACCCCCAACCGGGACCGCCGGATAAGCGTCCGGGCCGATCACCGCGACCTTCTTCACCTTGCTTTTGCTGAGCGGAAGCAGATTGCCTTCGTTCTTCAGTAGCACCATTCCTTCTCGTGCCGCCTGCAGTGCCACCTGACGGCCTTCCTGGTTGTAACGCGGTATCGAAAGATCGTGCTGCTTGCGGTCCAGCCAGCCAAACTCGGCTTCCACACGCAGAATGCGGCGGACTTTGTCATTGATAGTCTCTTCAGAAACCTGTCCTGCCTGAATTGCCGGCAGCAGCTTTTGCCGGTTCAGGAACTCGCCCGAGGGCATTTCCAGGTCCAGCCCGCCATTTGCCGCGCCCAGGGTATCGTGGGTTGCGCCCCAGTCGGACATTAGGATTCCCTGAAATCCCCATTCCTTCTTGAGAATCCCGATATTGATGGGGCCGTTTGCGGTCATGTATATGCCGTTGGTCAGATTGTAGGAATCCATGACCGACCCCACGTGCGCTTCTTTCACCGCCGCCTCGAAGATGGGTAGATAGATTTCGCGCAGGGTGCGCTCGTCAATGATGGAGTCCACACGGTTGCGATCGAATTCGGAATTGTTGCCCAGAAAGTGCTTGATGGTTGCGGAGACTCCCTGACTCTGCACGCCTTTGATGTAGCCGACGGCGATCCGCGATCCCAGGAACGGATCTTCGCCCAGGTATTCGAAATTACGTCCGTTAAGAGGCGAGCGATAGATGTTCACGCCCGGGCCCAGCAGGAAGTGCTTGCTCTTGGCGCGCGCGTCGCGCCCAAGCTGCACACCGGCGCGTTCTGCCAGCGCCGGGTCCCAGGTGGATGCCAGGGAAATTCCGCCGGCCATCGTGGTGGCCGGGCCGTCGTTGCGGACACCCACGGGACCATCCGCGGTTTGCAGCATGGGCAGACCCAGCTCCGGGAAGCCGCGCACGTTAAATATGTAAATGCCCCCCAGCAGGTCTATTTTTTGCTCGAGCGTCATCTTGCTGAGGATCGCATTGACCCTCTCTTCGACTTCCGGCGACCCAGGTGAAGGAGCCTGGGCAAATGTAAGAGTCGTGACACACAACAAAATCGCGAGCAGGGAAAATTTCCGCATTTCGGTCTCCTGACTTGAAGGACTGAAAAGACGAAGTATTGTAGTCCAGAGAACGCTTTTAAGCTTGCCCAGGGTGAGGAGGAGGAGTTCAGCCCCGCGCTGGAGCCTTTTCTTGATAAATCAGGGCGGGACACGTTCGTTTTTCCACCCGCTTTCGATTTGACTCAGCGAGGGCCCGGGGATGAACTCACCGCAGGTTGCGGACTTGGCGAAATCGTGGGCTGCACTGAAGTTGTTACTGCGGACGAGGGCACGAGAGATTGTGGCACGGCCGCCTGCTGCGGCGGCAAGCTGGCCGGGGCTGCCGGCGGGATCCCGCGCGCCGCCACCAGCGCCCAGTGCCAATTTTCTCCCGCATCGAGATCGTCCCCGAGGTCCGCGCGGAAGACGGTCGTTGACTCCGGGGGCGCGGTGGCCTTGATGTGATACAGCCGTGTCATGTCCGGAAGCTTTTGCGCCGG
>Ga0070741_10020860_pt1 | contig 10263 bp, 11 predicted proteins | sample Coa_R1_4_FD_66440 | JGI IMG/M metagenome (GOLD analysis project Ga0070741, IMG submission 66440) | Surface soil microbial communities from Centralia Pennsylvania, which are recovering from an underground coalmine fire - Coalmine... | ecosystem: Environmental > Terrestrial > Soil > Unclassified ...
CCCCACAGCTTCGGAGGTCTTCGATTCACATCAGCGGACCGTCACCAACGTCCCGGCCGAGTACACCTAGCCGCCGCCGCGGAACTGCGGCAGGGTCACGCCGTCGCGGTCCTCGAACTCGACCCCGACCGGCAGGCCGAGGCGGACCGCGTCGGGCTCGACGCCGCGCAGGTTGGTGACGATGCGGACGCCCTCGTCCGTCTCGACCACCGCGACGACATAGGGCACATCGGGCGCGAACGCGGGGTGCATCGCCTGGTGCACGGTCGTCCACGTGAACACGGTCCCCCGCCCGCTCGACCGCGTCCACGTCCAGCGGTCGGAGCCGCAGCGGGCGCACCGGACCCGGGGTGGGTGGCGCCACGTGCCGCACCCGTCGCAGCACTGGAAGCGCAGTTCGCCCGCCGCGCAGAACTCGTAGAACTCGGCCGTCAGCCCCTCGAGCGCGGGGCCCGGCTTCGGGATCGCGGCCGGTTCGGGCCCGCTCACCGGTCGCGCCCCAGGATCGCGAGGCTGCCGTCGCCGAAGTCGCCCCATCCGGTCACGAGCCCGGTCTCGCACCCCGCGACCTGGGCGGCGCCGGCCTCGTGGCGCAGCTGCCGGGTCGCCTCGACGATGTGGTTCATCCCCCAGATGTGGCCCTGCGAGAGCAACCCGCCGTGCGTGTTCATCGGATACCGCCCGCCGAGCTCGATCGTGCCGCCCTGCACGAACTCCGCCGCCTCCCCCCGCCCGCAGATGCCGAGGGCCTCGAGCTCGAGGAGCACGACGTAGGTGAAGCAGTCGTACACCTCAAGGAAGTCGACCTCGTGGGGTGTCATGCCGGCCATCGCGAAGGCCTCCGGCGCCGCGTACGACAACCCGAGACGGAACGGGTCGGCGCGGTTCGGGATGTCGTCGGCCGGGTACGGGTGCCCCTCGGCCGCACCGAGCACGACGACCGGATGGTGCGCCAGGTCACGCGCCCGCTCCGTCGTCGTGACGACGTATGCGGCCGCGCAGTCCGTCTCGAGGCAGCAGTCGTAGAGGCGGAAGGGCTCCGAGATGTAGCGCGACTCGAGGTACTCCTCCATGGTCAACGGGCGCCCGCGCATGAGCGCCCGGTCGTTGAGCTGCGCGTGCCGCCGGCAGGCGAGGGCGATCGCGCCGGCGGCTTCGTCGGGCACGCCGAAGAGCTGCTTGTAGCGCATCACGATCCACGCGTACATCTGGACGGCCGCCATCGCGCCGTACGGCCGGTAGAAGTCGGACGCCACGTCGCCGACCGACGTCGAGAGGAACGCGTGGCGGGGCCGGCGGGCGCCCGGCTTGGGCCGGAAAGCCGAGTAGCCGTTCCACCCGACCGTGACGAGCACGTGGGTCGCGAGCCCGTTGGTGACGGCCATCGCCGCGCTCTGGATGGCGCTGGTCGGGCTCGCCCCACCCATCATCACCGTCACGGCGTAACGGAGGTTCTCGATGCCCAGGTTGGCGGCGAGCTCCTCGGCGGTGGTGAAGCCGGCGGGCGGGATCAGGCCGTCCACGTCGCCACGCGAGAGCCCGGCGTCGGCGATCGCGGCGAGCGAGGCGTCGAGCATCAGCTCGAACGGGAGTCGCTCCGAGCCGCGCTCGTAGCCGGTTTCCGCGATCCCGACGATGGCCGCCTTTCCACTGAAGCCCACGGTTGCCTACCCTGGCACACCCGATGGCAGATCCGCTCGTTCTCGACGTCCACCACCACTGCGGCAGCGTCATGGACGCGCTCGGAGGCCCGCACGCGCTCGGCGACCTCTCGCCGGACGAATGGGAGCGCCTCGAGTGGGACACGCGAGCACGGGTCATGGCCGCCAACGACGTCGCCCAGGCGGTCGTCATCCCGTCGCACGCGTACCTCCGGCCCGACGGCATGGCCGACACGCGGCGGGTGAACGACCACATCGCGGAGTACCGCGAGCGCGACCCGCAGCGCTTCCCCGCCGCGCTCGGCGTCGTCGAGCCGCTGTACGGCGCGCGGGGCCTGGAAGAGATCGACCGGCTGGCGGACGAGGGCCGCTGGCGCGGGATCAGCATCCACACCCGATTCCAGGGGGTCACGACCGACAGTCCGTGGGTCTCGCGCCACGTCGGCCGGATGGCCGAGCGCGGCCTCGTGCCGTTCGTGCACGCGTACGCGGAGACGACGCAGGAGTCGCTGTGGCAGGTCGACCGGCTCGCGGCCGACCATCCCGACGTCACGATGATCGTCCTCGACCCCTTCAGCGGGCACGAGCAGACGCGGCAGTCGTTCGACGTCGCCGAGCGCCGGCCCAACCTGCTGTTCGAGACGGCGCTGAGCTACACGTTCAAGTTCATCGAGGACTTCGTGGTGGCGCTCGGGGCCGACCGGGTCGTGTACGGCTCCGACCTCTACTCGTATCCACTGCACGTCGAGCGCAGCCACCTGCTCGAGCAGATCCGGACCTCGGCCGTGCTGACCGACGCCGACAAGGCCGCGATCCTGGGCGGCAACGCCCGCAAGGTCCTCGCTCTGGACTAGGAGCGAACCGGCCTGGCACAGTGTCGTGCGGCGGGCCGTCGCAACAAGAACCAGGGGGGGACCTGCATGCCGGACAAGCCCAGCTACCTCGGTCTGCTCAACGCGATCTCGTTGGCCGAGACCCGCGCGCACGCCTACCTGTCGGCGTGGGCCGACGTCACGACCGACCCCGAGGTCCGCGCCGTCCTCCGGACGGTCGCGGCGCGTGAGGGCGAGCACGGGATGAGCTTCGCCAAGCGCATCAACGAGCTCGGCTTCGAGTTGGAGCCGGCCGACGATCCCCACTTCGAGGAGCAGATGGCGATCGCGACCTCCGACCGCTCCGACCTGGAGAAGGCGGAGGCCCTCGGTCTCCTGCGCTTCTGCACCGCGGACGGCGAGCCCGACGTGTTCGACAACTTCTTCCGCGACCACTCGATCGACATCCGGACCGGAGAGCTGCTCGGGCGCTACATCGCCGAGGAGCGCGACACGCTGCGCCTGTTCTCCGCCTGCCACGCGCAGCTGTCGGCGCGCGCCGCTGGCGCGGGTGCACCGGCGGACGACCGCCTCGCGACGCTCGAGGACAAGATCGACACGGTGTGCCGTGCGGTCGAGGAGCTCCGCCAGATCGTCTGCGCGCAGTCGATGCAGAACGCCGCGGTCTAGACGGACCGGACCTCGCCGACCGCGACCTGCGGCCGGGGACGGAGCCAGCCGAGCCGTCGCGCGCGCAGCTCGTCGATCGCGCGCGCGACGCCGTACGCGGCGGCGAGCATCGCCCCACCGACGACGACGTCGAGCACCCAGTGGTTCGCGGTCACGACCACCGAGACCGCCATCGCCGGCGGGTAGGCGACGAGCAGCGCCTTGACCCAACGCCGGTGCACGACGGGCCACGCCGCGAGGCAGGCCCAGAGCGCCCAGGTCGCGTGCAGGCTGGGCATCGCCGCGTACGGGTTGCTGAACTGCCACACGTCGAGCTGCGTCGGATCGGCCTTGCCGCCGAGCGCGTCGCGCAGCGGGCCGCGGCTGATCGTGAAGACGTGCGACGTGTCCGCGAAATGGTACGAGGACGGCATCAGGCGAGGCGGCATCAACGGGAAGACCGCGAACGCGACGAGGGCGAGCCCGAGGAGGACGAGGAACGTGTCGCGCCACACCGCGTACCGCGCCGGCGTCCGCCGGTAGAGCAACACGAGCACCAGCAGCGGGACGACCAGGTGCGTCCCCGAGTAGACGGTGCTGCAGAGCGTCACGACCCACGACCAGTGCAGCGCCAGGTGTTGGAGCGAACGCTCGAAGCCCAGGTGCAGGACCCGCTCCGCCGCGAGCACCGCCTCCGCGTTGTTGCGGGCGACGGCCGCCGGCCCGGTCGCGAGGTTCCGGAAGGCGCCGTACAGCGCGTAGATCCAGAAGACGACCGCGATCTGGGCGGCGCCCCGCAACGGCAGGCGCGACAGGCGGACCTCGTACTCGGCCCCCATGAGCTGGCTGTCGATCGTGGTCATCGCTGCCCGGCCGCGGTCGGTCGCCCTGCGGGGCCGTTATCGACCCGATCGCACCCGCCCTTGAGCGCTCGACGGAACGGGGGCGCCGCCGTAGCCTCACGGGCCGATGGAGGTCGACCACTTCCTGCGCAGCGAACTGGCCGGCGCCGCCGAGACCGCCCGCCGGCTCGAGGAGATCGGGTTCGACGGCATCTACACGGCCGAGGCCGCCCACGAGCCGTTCTTCCCGCTCGTGCTCGCGGCGGAGCACACGAGCCGGGCCCGGCTCTTCACGAACATCGCGGTCGCGTTCGCCCGCAGCCCCATGGACCTCGCCATGGTGAGCGACGACCTGCAGCGGCTCTCGGGCGGCCGGTTCGTGCTCGGGCTCGGTTCGCAGATCCGCCCCCATATCGAGCACCGGTACTCGATGGACTGGAGCCGGCCCGTCGCGCGGATGGGCGAGATGGTCAGCGCGATCAAGGCCGTCCACCGCGCGTGGAACGGACGCGTCCCGCTCGACTACCGGGGCGAGATCTACCGGCACACGCTGATGACGCCCTTCTTCGATCCGGGGCCGAACCCGTTCGGGGCGCCGCCCGTATGGGTCGCGGCGCTGGGCCCACAGATGACCGCGAAGGCAGCGGAGGTGGGCGACGGCGTGCTCGTGCACCCGTTCCACACCGGGAAGTTCGTGCGCGAGCACACGGCGCCCGCGGTCGCGGCCGGCTTGGCACGCGCCGGCCGCCGCCGCGACGACTTCACCGTCCACGCGACGCCGATCGTGTGCACGGGCTCGACCCCCGAGGAGCTGGAGCGGGCCGCAGTCGGTGTCCGCGGGCTGCTCGCGTTCTACGGGTCGACGCCGTCGTACCGGGTCACCCTCGACGCCCACGGCTGGGGTGAGCTCCAGACGGAGCTGAACGCGATGACGAAGCAGGGCCAGTGGGACGAGCTGGCCTCGCGCGTACCCGACGAGGTCTTCGAGGAGCTCGCCGTGCACGGCACTCCCGACGAGATCGCCGGTCTCGTCGCCGACCGCTACGGCACCGCCGTCGACCGCGTCGGGCTCTCGATGCCGTACGAGACCTCACGCGAAACCGTCGAAGCGCTCGTCGCCGGCTTCCACTCGCTCGCGCTGCAGACGACCCCGACGACCTGACCCTCCGAGAAAGGACCGACCATGCCGAAAGGTCTGTTCATCGCCCTCGCGAACGCCGCCGACGGCGCGCCCGAGGACGACTTCAACCAGTGGTACGACGACGTGCACGCCAAGGAGGTGCTCGCGCTCCCGGGCGTGCGCTCGTGCACCCGCTACAAGCTCGCCGACCCCCAGCTCATGGACGGCGACGACGCCATGGGGTTCCGCTACCTGGCGGCCTACGAGGTCGAGGTCGACGACTGGGCCGACTTCCGCAGCGCCATGCTCGCCGCCTTCGGCGACGGCCGGGTCACGGTCGACGGCCAGCTCCTCCAGATGGACCCCATGCCCAAGACGATGCTGTTCGAGGAGGTCACGCCCCGCGTCGAGGCCTGACCGCGACACGCTCCCCGGGCCCCTGACATTCCGCCGGCTCGCGGGCAAGACTGCGGCATGCGCATCGGCATGTTCATCAGCGAGACCAGCGGCGAGCGGACGGGCATCGACAGCCTCCTCGCCACGGCGGCCTGGGCCGAGTCGTCGAACCTCGCCACGGGCTGGGTCCCGCACATCCCGTGGAGCCTCGACGCGCTCACCGCGCTCACGCTCGTCGGCCGTGAGACGACGCGGATCGAGCTCGGGACCGCTGTCGTCTCGACGTACCCGCGCCATCCGCTCGCGCTCGCGCAGCAGGCGCTGTCGACCCAGGCCGCGTGCGGTGGGCGCCTGCTGCTCGGGATCGGCCCCTCGCATCCGGTCGTGATCGAGAAGATGCACGGCCTGAGCTACGAGAAGCCGGCACGCCACGTCCGCGAGTACGTCGACGTGCTCGACCGCGCCTTCGCCGGGCCGGGGCAGGTCGAGTACGCGGGCGAGACCTACGCCGTCGACGCGCTGCTCGACGTTCCCGACTCGTCGCCGGTGCCGATCATGCTGGCGGCGCTCGCGCCGCTGATGCTGAAGCTCGCCGGCTCGCGCACCGAGGGCACCATCACGTGGATGGGCGACGAACGCGCCCACGCCGAGCACGTCGTGCCCCGCATCACCGCCGCGGCGGCCGAGGCGGGCCGGCCGGCGCCACGCGTCGTCGCCGGGCTCCCGATCGCGGTGTGCGACGACGCCGACGAGGGGCGCGAGCGGGCGGCTCGCCTGTTCGCCGCCTACGAGCAGATCCCGACGTACCGGCGGATGCTCGACCGCGGTGACGCGGGATCTCCGGCCGAGGTGAGCGTCATCGGGACCGAGGAGCAGGTCACGAAGCGGCTCCAGTCGTACCGCGACGCCGGGGTCACCGACCTCGCGGCCGCCGTGTTCGCCGTCGGCGACGACCGCGAGGCGTCGCGCCGCCGCACCCGCGACCTCCTCGCCTCGCTCGCCCCCGAGCTCTGACGCGAACCCTCCGCGTCGGTGTTGACTCTTCCGCCGTCGAGAGGGATTTCCGCACGATCGCGGGAGTCAGAGGTGCGCGACCTTGGGGATGATCTCGTCGGCGAACACCGCGATCTGGTCGAGGTACTCCGAGCGGGTGTCGCCCGGGATCGTCATCGAGACGTAGGTCGCGCCCGCGGCGGCGAGCTCCTCGATGCTCTCGATCACGACGCCGGGCCGGACGCCGGCGTTGCTGAACATGTCGAGGCCCATCGGCATGAACACGATCTCGAGCGGCGCGGTTCGCCCGACGGCGGCCGCGTGGTCGCGCGCATAGGCGAGCCGGTCGGCGAGCTCGGTGAGCGAGGTGATCGCGGGCGTCTTGAGTCGCGCCTCCGATCCGGCCGGGCTCGGCATCGGGATCCAGCCGTCGGCGAGCTCGACCGCCCGCCGGATGGCCCGCTTCGAGTTGCCGCCGATCCAGATCGGCGGTCCGCCGGGCTGCGCGGGACGCGGGAGCATGGTGTTGCCGGCGGCGTCGAAGTGCCGGCCCCGGATGGTCACGCTCTCCCCCGACCACGCGGCGCGCATCGTCGTGATCGCCTCGTCGGTCAGGTCGTTGCGCTCGTCGTAGCCGACGCCGAGGGCCGCGAACTCGCCCGCGAGGTAGCCGGCACCGACGCCGACGATCATGCGACCGCCCGACAGCGCGTCCAGCGAGGCGATCGACTTCGCCGAGAGGAACGGGTTCCGGTAGCTGAGGATGAGGAGGTTCGTCTGCAGGCGCAGCCGGGTCGTCGCCGCCGCCGCGAAGCTGAGCGCGACGAACGGATCGAGCGTGTGGTGACCCCCGCTCGCCAGCCACGGATCGGCCGGCATCGGATGGTCCGTCACGAACACGGCGTCGAACCCGGCCCCCTCGGCCGCGGCGGACAGCTCGGCGATCGCGTCCGCTCCCGCGAGCTCCTCGAGCCGGTCGACCCGGTGTGTCGGCAACCCCAGCGAGATCCTCACGGCTCCTCCTCCTCCACCGGCGCGACCGGTTCGACCCCGAACGCCTCGGCGATGTGGGTGGCCGTCGCCTCCGAGACCTCGAGTGCGAGCCCGAGCTCCCTCGCGTAGCGCAGGGTCACCCGCATGTCCTTGTCGCCGATGGCGACGAGCGGCGCGAGGTTCTCCGCGTACACGTCGTGGCCACCGCGAGTCGTGACGAAGTCGCGCATCATCGGGCTCAACGTACCCGTGTGCTCGAGGATCCGGTCGAAGACGGCCATGTCGATGCCGGCGACGGTCGCCAGGCGCCGACCCTCCGCCGTCCCGAGCAGCGTGACGTAGCCGATGAGGTTGCGCGCGAGCTTCGCGGCCAGCCCCGCCCCGACGTCGCCGAGGTGCAGCACGAAGTTGCCGGCACACTCGAACACGGGACGCGCGCGCTCGAAGGCGACCCGGTCACCGCCGACCATGATGCACAGGGTCGCGTCGCGCGCGCCCTGCACCCCGCCGCTGACGGGCGCGTCGAGCACGTCGACGCCGCGGCCCGCGGCCCGCGCCGCCTGGGCCACGCGCTGCACCGTCGCCGGGTGCACCGTGCTGTGGACGGCGACGACCGCGCCCGCCGGCGCCCGGTCGACCAGCCCGTCGGGCCCGAGAGCCACCGCCTCCACCTGCTCGTCGTCGACGACCATGACGCCGACCACGTCGGCGTCATGGGCGGCCTCCGCGAGCGAGGCGGCGGCGCGGGCCGTCGGCGCGCGCTCGACGACCGCGGCGACCGCCTCCTCCCGCACGTCGTAGAGCACGACCTCGTGCCCCGCCCTCGCGACGTTCACCGCCATCGCGCCACCCATGTTCCCGAGCCCGACGAAGCCAACCCTCATTCCACTCCCTCCGCGACGCTCGCTCCCTCGTACGTGAACGCGAGCTCCTCACCCGCGGTGTGAGGCGGCTCGAGCGGCGTGTCGGGGTGCTCGCGGAGAGGGATCTGCTTCAGCCGGAAGGCGAGCAGGAACGTGACGACCGCGATCGGCACCGACACGAGGAACACGGTGTGCAACGAGCGCGCGAAGGTCTCCACGACCCCGACGCGCACCGCGGGAGCGAGCGCCCGCACCCGCTCGGGGCTCGCCCGTAGCGTGGAGAGGTCGAGGTGCGCGGACGCGGGCGTGAGCTTCGGGAGGAGCGTGCGGAGCCGGTCGTTGAAGACGGTGCCGAGCACGGGCACGATCACGGCCCCACCGAGCGTGCGGACCATCATCGACACCGCGGTCGCGACGCCCATGTCGCGCGCCGGCACCGCGTTCTGGATGGCGAGGATCAGCACCTGCATGACGAACCCGGCGCCGATGCCCACGAGCACGGCCGAGGCACTGACGGTGGCCGTCGAGCTCGACTGGTCGAGCCGCGAGAGCAGCAACATGCCCACGATCGACGCCGCCCCACCGACGATCGGGTAGATCCGGTAGCGGCCGGTGCGGTCGATGAGCCTGCCCGACACGATCGTCCCGCCGACCGCGCCGAACATGAACGGGATGATCAGCAGCCCCGAGTCGGTCGGGCGGATCCCGTTGACGAACTGCAGGAACGCGGGCACGAAGAAGATGCCTGCGTAGAAGAGCATCCCCGTCAGCGCGTTGAGGCCGAGGCAGACGCGCGGGATCGACTCGCCGAAGAGTCGCATCGGCATGAGCGGCTCGGATGCCCGTCGCTCCCACACGACGAACACGACCGCGAGCGCGACCGCGCACAGCCCGAGCCCGACGATGACCGGCGATTCCCACGGTTCGCGCGTCCCGCCCCAGTCGCACAGGAGCACGACGCAGGTGACCGCCACGACGATCAGGGCCGCGCCGGGGTAGTCGACCCGGTGACGCGTCCGCCGCTCCGGCACGTGATAGCGGCGCACGATGATCGCGATGGCGACGAGCCCGAGCGGCAGGTTGATGAAGAACGCCCATCGCCACGACAAGTGGTCGGTGAAGAGCCCGCCGAGGAGCGGTCCGAGCACGGCCGAGAAGGCGAAGACGAAGCCCGAGTATCCGATCCAGCGGGCGCGGTCGCGTGCCGGCACGAGGTCGGCGACCGCGGCCATCGGCAACGAGTTGAGCCCGCCAGCGCCGATGCCTTGCACGGCCCGGAAGACGATCAGCTGGGTCATCGTCGCCGACGCGCCGCACATCGCGGAGCCGGCGAGGAAGATGCCGATGGCGATGAGGAGCACCCGCTTGCGGCCGTAGAGGTCGCCGAGCTTCCCGTACAGGGGCATCGTGGCCACGTTGAACAGCAGGTAGGCGGTGACGACCCACGAGAGGTTGGTCAGGCCGTGCAGGTCGCCGACGATCGTCGGGAGCGCGGTGGCGACGACCGTGCCGTCGAGTGACGACAGCGCGTTGCCGAGCATGAGCCCGACGAACACGACGAGGATGGCGCGGGTCTCGGCGCGGTTCGTCGGTTCGGTTCGGACCATGGGTTCGTTGATCGTACGCGCGCTCCCGCGACTAGCGTCTCGAACCCGTGGGACCCACGTCGACGACCTCGATCCGTCCGGAGCTGCTCGGGTGGCGCTTCGTCGAGATGGCGGCCGGACGGGCCGTCATGGAGTGGACGCCGGGGCCCGACCTCGCGAACCCCGCCGGCTTCGTGCACGGCGGCTGGGTCGGTGCCCTCGTCGACGACGTCAGCGGCGCCGCGCTCGTCTCGCTGCTCAGCGAGCCGCGGCCCTTCCCGACGGTGTCGATGCACATCGAGTTCATCCGGCCCATCCCGATCGGGGG
>Ga0070741_10020861_pt1 | contig 10263 bp, 7 predicted proteins | sample Coa_R1_4_FD_66440 | JGI IMG/M metagenome (GOLD analysis project Ga0070741, IMG submission 66440) | Surface soil microbial communities from Centralia Pennsylvania, which are recovering from an underground coalmine fire - Coalmine... | ecosystem: Environmental > Terrestrial > Soil > Unclassified ...
GCCGTCTCGGTGGCCTTCTCCAGATCGTTGCTGGCACCGGTGGTGACCTCCTGGAAGACCACCTCCTCGGCCGCGTGCCCGCCCAGCATCGCCGCCAGCATATCCTCCATGAACGACCGCGAGTTGAGGTACGTGTCCTCCGGCGGGAGGTAGCGTGTATAGCCGCCAGCGACGCCGCGCGCCACAATGGAGATCTTGTGCACCGGATAGGTGTTGGGCAGGATCTTCGCCACCAGCGCGTGGCCCACCTCGTGATAGGCCGTGATCGCCTTCTCGCGCTCGCTGATCACGCGGCTCTTGCGCTCCGGCCCGGCGATCACGCGGTCGATCGCCTCCTCCAGCTCGGCCATGCCGATCGTCTTCTTGTTGCGGCGCGCCGCCAGAATCGCTGCCTCGTTCAGCAGATTGGCCAGGTCGGCGCCGGAGAAGCCGGGCGTCTGCTTGGCCAGCACCTCCAGATCCACCTCTTTGGGATCCAGCGGCTTCCCGCGCGCGTGGACCTCCAGAATGGCCTTGCGCCCGCGGATGTCGGGGTTATCCAGGATCACCCGCCGGTCGAAGCGACCGGGACGCAGCAGCGCCGGATCGAGCACGTCGGGGCGGTTCGTGGCCGCCAGCACGATCACGTTCGTGTTGGTATCGAAGCCGTCCATCTCCACCAGGATCTGGTTGAGCGTCTGCTCGCGCTCGTCGTGGCTCCCGCCCAGGCCGGCGCCACGCTGCCGCCCCACCGCATCGATCTCGTCGACGAAGACGATGCAGGGCGCATTGCGCTTCGCCTGGTCGAACAGGTCGCGCACGCGGCTCGCCCCCACACCGACGAACATCTCCACGAACTCGGAGCCGGAGATGGAGAAGAATGGCACGCCGGCCTCGCCGGCCACGGCACGGGAGAGATAGGTCTTGCCCGTACCCGGCGGGCCCACCAGCAGCACGCCGCGGGGGATGCGCGCGCCAAGGGCCGCGAACTTCTCCGGATACTTGAGAAACTCCACCACCTCGGCCAGCTCCTGCTTCGCCTCCTCCACACCGGCCACGTCGGCAAAGGTGATGGTGGGCTTGTTGCCCATGAACATGCGCGCGCGGCTCTTGCCAAAGGAAAGCGCCTGGTTATTCGAGCCCTGGGCCTGGCGCATCATGAACAGCAGCAGCGCCCCGAAGATGATCACGGGGAGGAACGAGCCAAGAATGCCCAGCCAGGATGTGAACTGGCTCGGCTCGCGCACCTCCAGCTTGAGCTGCTCGTCGCGCACGCCGCGCTGGTAGAGGTCGGAGAGCACGTCCGAACGGTCCGGCTTGATCGCCGTCTTCTTGCCCTCGCTCGTCTCGGCAATCACCCGGTTCCCCTGCACGATGATCTGGTCGACGCGGTTCTGCTTGGCGTCGCGCGTGATGATCGCGTAGAGGTCGGTGATCGGAACCTGCGTCTCCTTCGCGGGCGGGTTGAAGAGCGTGAAGAAGATCGCCAGGACGGCGACCATGATCACCAGGTAGACGAAGCTATTGCGCAGCCAGCGCGTGTCCATCTTCACGGCAAAGCACCCTCACCCGTTACCAGCACTCTCGATTATACGCGGGTCGGTCACGCTTCCGCGTGCACCGTGCGCTTTAGCACCCCAATATACGGCAGGTTACGGTACTGCTCGGCGTAGTCGAGCCCGTAGCCGACGACGAAGCGATCGGGAATCTCGAACCCTACGTACTCGACGGCAACATCGGCCTTACGCGGCACGCGTTTGTTCAGCAGGGCGCAGACCCGCAGGCTCTTGGGATTGCGGTTGCGCAGGTACTCCTGCAGATAGCGCAGCGTCATCCCAGAGTCGATGATGTCCTCCACCAGCAGGACGTTGCGTCCCTCGATGCTGCTGTCGAGGTCCTTGGTGATTCGCACCACCCCGCTCGACTGGGTGGCGTTGCCATAGCTGGAGACGGCCATGAAGTCCATCTCCAGCGGCAGTGCCAGCCGGCGCGCAAGGTCGGTCATGAACATGATCGCTCCCTTGAGCACGCCCACCAGCACCAGGTCGCGACCGGTGTAGTCACGCCGCACCGCCTCGGCCAGCTCGTCGATGCGGCGCGTCAGCTCGGCCTCGGGAATGAGGATCTGCGCGATGTCGTCGTGCAGTGCTGCCATGGCTTCGTTACTCTGCTGCCGGCCATGCGGGGCGCTGCCGTCTCTTTACTGATCGCTGCCCAGACAGCTCAAGCATGAACGAGCCCCGCGCCCTGGAGCCAGTTTAGCGATCAACGCAGGGATCAGTAAGTAGTCTACTGGCTCCGCCGGCCGGTACTCGTGCTCGCCGGGGTTCGAACCCCATTCGGATGTGTCTCCCCAGTGCGCCAGCTCCGGCGAGAGCGACATGTAGGCGTGATTGGCGATTGCGAACCCCATTCGGATGTGTTCCCCCATTGCGCTCTAACGGCCGGCACAGGCAGGATGCGCCGTCACGATCACCTTCCCGTGCTCCAGGTAGAGCAAGACCTCCCTGGAGAGCTTCACCTTCGCGCCCCCACGGCCACGCTCCACCACGCGCAGCGCCTGGTCCAGATGCGCCCATTCCAGATCACGGATGTGCCCCTGCAGCCGCTCGACCGCCCAGCGCAGGGCTTCGACCCGCAGCACCTCCTCCAGTTCCAGGAGCTGGCGCCGCGGTGCGACGAGCGCCTTGCCAGCCGGCTCAAACAGGGAGGCAGCGGCCTCGCGCCCCAAGCGCCGCGCCAGCGCATGCTCCTGCGCCACCAGCTGCACCGTGCGCAGCATCGCTCGCCGGAACCCCGGCGAGAGCGCTTCGAGCAGCGGCACCAGCTCGGCCCGAATGCGGTTTCGGAGCAGCCGCGGGTCGCGATTGGCGGGATCCTCGCACCACTCCTGGCCTATCTCCTGTAGCACGGCACGGATGCGCGCGCGCGGTAGCTCCAGCAGCGGGCGCACCAGCCAGAGTGCCGGCTCCGGCGGCTCAAGGGGCCGGTCTGCTCCCGCGCTCGCTCCTCCGGCCGTCGGCCCTCTGCACCGGCCTGCCTGGCTTGGCTGGCTTGGCTCGCCTGGCTGGCTTGGCTGGCTTGGCTGAGGCGCGCCATCGCAGGCAGTCGCGGCCGTGCCCTCGTGCGCCGGCACCTCTGGCACCGGTCCCCGCCAGGGCATCGCGGCGAGACCGGCCGGGCCGCTGCCGCGCAGCCAGGCGATGAGCGCCGTCTCGAGCTGGTCGTCTTCGTTGTGGCCGGTGGCAATCGTCTGCGCGCCAGCCCCCCGGGCCACCTGGGCCAGGAAGGCGTAGCGCTGCCGGCGAGCGGCCGCCTCCGGCGACTCGCCCGGTGGCACCGGCTCGCCGACGGCACGGCCAGACGTGAGGGGAACACCGAGCAACCGGCAGAGGCCCTCGACGAGGGCAGCGGCGCTGCGCTCGTCGGCACCGCGCCAGCCATGGTCGAAGTGCGCCGCGTGCAGCCGCAGGCGGAGCGGGCCGGCCAGCGCGTGCAGGCTGCGTAGCAGGAAGACCGAATCCGCTCCGCCGGAGACAGCCACCACCACCAGCTCGCCCGGCGCGAGCAGCCGGTGTCGGCGAATGGCTCGCTCCACCACCCGCACCGCTGGATGCTGGGAAAATGGCTTCACGCCGCCCTCCAAAGGTACTGTAGCGGGCCCGGCTACCCACGGCCACGCAACAACTGCGACCGGCCGGGAGATCGCGGGCTGTCTTCCAGCGGTTTCCGGAGGTACTGTAGCGGGCCCGACCAGCCACGTCGCCGGGCCGTCGGCGCTTTAGCCACCTACTCCCACGTATCACTCCCGCGTATCACTGGCGGCCGGGCATCGGGTCAGCGGTCGCCGAAGAAGAGCGCGAGCCAGTCGTCAAGATGGCCGAGCTCGCGCGCCGGCGGCGCAGCAGGCGGCGGCCCCTCCACCGTGGCTACGCCGTCTTCTGCCGGCACCACCACCAGTGAATGGTCGCCCGGCTTGGCCAGGTTGAGCTTGTCACGGGCGGCCGTCTCGACGTAGGCATCGGTCGAGAAGTCGGCCACCTGCTGCAGCAGCCGCCGATTCTGTGCTTCTAGCTGCGCGATCTGCCGCCGCACCGCCTCGGCGCGCTGATTGATGCGATAGCTCTCCACGCTCTTGCCGTAGAAGCCCACGACGAAGTAGGCCGAGACGACACAGACCACCAGCATCGTGATCTGGACTGGCGAGAGCCAGAGGGCCGCTCCTCCAGCGCGGGGCGGGCCCACGGGCACTCCCGCGGCTCTAGCCGGGGCAGGCGAGTCCCTCATTTCCGCCTCACTCCTGGGCGGGCGCGTCCGGCGCCGGCGCCCGCGTGTCTGGCCTTGCACGGAGTCCCCTATCTCGTCCAGGAAAGACCCGAGACCGCGTCCAGCAGCGCGCCGCGGGTCAGCTGGCGCGCCGGCGGCATCCTGGGCTCGGTTTCGGTCGGCAATGGCCCCGGGGAGCCAGTCGCCGCCACCACGGCCGGCCCCCTGGGAGCCGGCGGCTGGGTGACCCAGAGCTCGAACGCGCCGGTCTGCGCCGAGATGAAGCCTAGATATTGGCCATCGGGCGACCAGCACGGCGCGCGCGAGGCACCGTTGCCGGTCACCGGCTGCGGGTGCGAGCCATCGGCCTCCATGATCCACACGTCGTTGCGCCCCTGGCTGCGCTGGGTGTAGGCGAGGCGTGTGCCATCGGGCGACCAGGCGGGATCGTACGCACCCTCCGCGCTTTCGGTCAGCTGGCGCCAGGGACCATTCGGCAGCGTGTAGGTCCACACCTGCGAGCGCAGCCCCGGGCCGCGGTAGGAGACGAGCGCCAGCTGCCGGCCGTCGGGCGAGAAGCTCGGCATGTCGAGGCCGCCCTCCATGTCGGGCACCATCAGGAAGGGACGATGGCTCCTACCATCCAGGCTGAGCTGCCAGAGCATCAGGTCGTTGGTTGTCTCCTCGCTCAGGTAGAGCAGCCGAGAGCCATCGGGCCACCAGATGGGGCGAAAGGCCCAGTTGTTCTGTGTGATGATGCGGCTGGCATTGTGCGTCAGCTGCCGTGAGTTCGCGCCGTCGGCATCCATGACCCAGATATCGCTGGAGCTCACATCGAGCTTAACCAGCGCAATCCGGCGGCCGTCTGGCGACCACGATGGCTGCCGGCTGATACGGTCTCCGGTGAGCTTGCGCGCCGCTCCCTTCTCCCACACCCAGATATCGGCGTCGCCGACGTAGAGCAGCCGCCCCGGCAAGGCTGCCGGCAGCGGCGCCTCCCCGTTCCCGCCCTCACCTGCCTCATTGGAGCTCCCCGGCGTGCTGCCGGCGGCCGCGAAGCCACCATCGAGCGGAGAGCCACTGCAGGCCGCGCCCATGAGCCCCGCAAGCCCGGCGAGCGCGGCCGCGCTCGCCAGCAGGCCGCGCCGCGAGATGCCGCGCGGCGCCATGGGCGGCTGGAAGGTAGACGGGCGAGTGCCGCATGGCTGAGAGGATCTGGTGGCCGGTCTGCCGGCGGCAATGCCGGCCGCGGCCATGGAGGCGGCGGTGGAGAGAGGAGTGTTCATACGTGCCTACGTGATGGATCAGCGCAGGATCAGGATACGGGAAGCCCCGCCAGGCGCGTGATGAGCGTAGCGAAACGTCATCGCCGCGGCCACCCGTTTCTTCCCCAACGGAGGAGCCGCCGCGAGCGCCCGGCGCCAGCCCTTCTGTACCACGGCGCGGAAGCCCGGCACGCCTCGCGGCAAGCTCAGACGGCGCAAGAGCCCGCAGCGCATCCCCTAGAGGCCGTCCGCCGTTAACCATACCTCAGAAGGGGTGCTTGCGAAATGACGGATGGACGACCCAGGGCGTGGCTTGGCCTGCTCGCCGGCGTGCTCGTTGCCCTCTGCCTCGGCGTGAGCGGCGTGGGCGCCGGCCTGGCCCGTGCCGATGGGCCGCAGCCGAACGCGGCCTGGCCCGAGTTCAAGCGTGATGGCACGCGCAGCGGCGTCGCGCCCGTCAATGGCCCGTACACGCCGAAGCAGGCCTGGCAGTACGATGCCGGCTCGCCAATCGTCAGCGGCCCGGTCATCGACGCCGACGGCACGATCTACATCGGCACCGAGCGCGGCGAGCTGCGCGCCGTGCGCCCCGATGGGACGACGAAGTGGACGTACTCGCTCGACTCGGGGAGCGCCCCTACGCACCCGCTGGTCAACAGCAAGGGCCACATCGTCTTTGGCCAGCAAAACGGCTACATCATCTCGCTCGACCCGAGCAACGGCAACGAGGACTGGCGCTTCGATCTACGCACCGCGCCGTATGGCGACGGCACCGGTGCGCCGGTCTACGCCGCACCGGCCGGCGCCACGAACTACAGCAATGTGCTCATCGGCACCGATCTGGGCGTGGTCTACGAGCTCGACGAAGGCGGCGTATTCAAGGGCGTGCGCCGCGCCACCGGCTCGGTCCGCGCCGGCGCAGCAGTGACCCCAGACGGCACACTCATCTGGGCCGGGCTGGATAAGATCGTCTACGGCGGCCTTTCCAGCGGCGGCGATAAGTGGCACTTCTCGGTGGATGCCGAGGTCGTCTCCACGCCCGGCATCGGCTCGGATAGCACGACGTACGTGGCCACCATGGCCGGCACGGTCTACGCCATCAAGTCCGACGGCACCCTCAAGTGGCAGACGAAGCTGCCGGGCGGCAAGCCGGTGCGCAGCTCACCGGCAGTGGCCCCCAGCGGCACCGTCTACGTCGGCTCCGACGATGGCGCGATCTACGCCCTGGATGCCGGCAGTGGGAAAGTCCTCTGGACCTACCAGACCGGCGCTGCGGTTACGTCGTCGCCGGCCGTCGGTGCCAACGGGCTGATCTACGCCGGCTCGAACGATAGCAATCTCTACGTTCTCACTACCGACGGCAAGCTGCAGGCCAGCTTCAAGACCGGTGCTGGGATCGACTTCTCCTCACCGGCAATTGCCGCCAACGGCACGCTCTATATCGGCTCGCGCGATGGCAAGCTCTACGCGCTCGTGGAGGGTGCGCCGACCCCCACGCCAACCAGCGCCGTGCCTACCGCTACGCCCACGCCTCCGGCCACGCCCACACCCACGCCGACGCCGCTGCCAACCGACCGCGTGGCACCCATTCCCGGCGCAGCCTACTTCAACGAGACCGGCCACAACGTGCGTGGCTCCTTCCTCACCTTCTTCAACACCTACGGCAGCCTCGAGCAGTTCGGCTATCCGCGCACCGAGGAGATCAACGAGAACGGGCTGGTGGTGCAGTACTTCCAGCGCGCGCGGTTCGAGCACCACCCGGAATTCGCCGGCACGCCATACGAGGTCCAGCTGACCCTGCTGGGCGATCTGGTGACTGCCTCACGGCGCCCCTTCCCTACGGCCACGCCGGTAGAGAGCACCGAGACCGTGCGCTACTTCCCGGAGGTGCAGCACACTGCCTCCGGAATCTTCCTGCAGTACTTCAACGCCCACGGCGGGCTCGACCGCTTTGGCTATCCAATCTCCGAGCAGCTGCAGGAGCAGAATAACGATGGCTCGGGCCGCGTCTACACGGTGCAGTACTTCCAGCGCGCGCGGCTCGAATATCATCCAGAGCTGGCCGGCACGCCGTATGAGATCGAGCTGGGCCTGCTCGGCGACCAGGTGCTGCGCGACCGCGGCTGGCTGCGGTAGTCGTAGCCGGGCGCTCGCGCGGCCCCCCATCTGCACCGGCGGCACGCCGGCCGGCGATGCAGTAGTATGGGCAGTGTGGACGGGATGGACGGCGCCGTCTCGACGGCGCCCGCCGGCCAGATTGCCTGGCGGCCGCAGGCGGAGCACGTGCAGCGCAGCCGCCTGGCCCGGCTGATCGAGCGCGCCGGCTGCGCCTCGCCCAACGAGCTGCGCCAGCGCGCGGCGGCCGAGCCGGCATGGTTCTGGGAGCTGATGGTCCAGGAGCTGGGCCTGGTCTGGTCGTACCCTCCCCGGGCCACGCTGGACCTCGCCGCCGGCAAGCCGTGGGCCACCTGGTTCCCGGGGGCGGGCTTCAACTACACGGCGAGCGCGATCGATCGCTGGATCGAGGCCGGCCGCGGCGAGGCCGAGGCGCTAGTGTGGGAGGGAGAAGACGGCCGGCAGCAGTGCCTCACCTACCGCGAGCTACGCGACGCTGTGGGGAGAGCGGCCAACGCCCTCCGCACACTCGGGGTGCACCAGGGCGACCGCGTGGGGATCTACCTGCCGCTGACGATCGACTGCGCCGTGGCCACGCTGGCCTGCGGGCGCATCGGGGCCATCTTCACGCCCATCTTCTCCGGCTATGGGCCGGGCGCCGTGGCCACACGGCTGGTCGATAGCGGCGCGCGTCTGCTCGTGACGGCCGACGGCTTCTACCGGCGCGGGCAGCCGGTGGCGATGAAGCAGATCGCCGATGCGGCGCTTGGGGCGACCCCTGGCGTCGAGCGCGTGCTGGTCATCCGGCGCACCGGACAGGCCGTGCCATGGCAGGATGGACGCGACGCCTGGTGGCATGAGGTAGTCAACGCCCAGCCGGCGGCGTGCCCGCCGGCGGAGACCGAGGCCAACGACCTGTATATGATCATCTACACCTCGGGAACGACGGGCCGGCCGAAAGGGGCCTGCCACGTACACGCCGGCTTCCCGCTCAAGGCGGCGACCGACCAGGCACTCTGCTTCGACGTGCAGCCGGGCGATCGTGTCTTCTGGTACTCAGACATCGGCTGGATGATGGCCCCATGGCTGATCGAGGGCACGCTGCTGCTCGGCGGCACCGCCTTCCTCTACGACGGCGCGCCCGACTGGCCGGCGCCGGATCGCCTCTGGGCGCTGGTCGAGCGACACCGGCTGACGATGCTGGGCATCGCGCCCACCGCCATTCGCGGGCTGATGCGCCACGGGGTGGAGCACGTGCGCCGGCACGACCTGCGCTCGCTGCGCGCGCTTGGCTCGAGCGGCGAGCCGTGGACGCCGGACGCGTGGTGGTGGCTCTTCCGCGAGGTGGGGCAGAGCCGCTGCCCCATCATCAACTACTCGGGCGGAACGGAGGTCTCCGGCGGCATCGTCTCCGCGACGACGATCGAGCCGATCAAGCCTTGCTCGTTCGCCGGGCCGGTCCCCGGGATGGCCGCCGATGTCGTCGACGAGGCGGGCCGGCCAGTGCGGGGCGAGGTGGGCGAGCTGGTGGTGCGCCAGCCGTGGGTAGGCATGACGCGGGGCTTCTGGGGCGGGCCGCCCGGCGAGGACCCGGCGCGCGAAGCCGAGGCGCGCCAGCGCTACCTGGAGACCTACTGGTCGCGGCTGCCGGACGTGTGGGTGCACGGCGATTGGGCGCTCGTCGACGGCGACGGGTTCTGGTACATCCACGGCCGCTCGGACGATACGATCAAGGTGGCCGGCAAGCGCCTGGGGCCGGCCGAGGTGGAGTCGGCGGCGGTGGTGCATCCGGCCGTGGCCGAGGCGGCTGCTGTGGGCGTGCCAGACGCGCTCAAAGGCGAGGAGGTGGCGGTCTTCTGCGTGCTGCGCGCCGGCTACGAGCCGAGCGAGACGCTACGGCGGGAGGTGGCGGATACCATCGCGGTGCAGCTTGGCAAGGCACTGCGCCCAGGCCTGGTAGCTTTCGTCTCCGAGCTGCCGAAGACACGCAACGCCAAGGTGATGCGCCGCGTCATCCGTGCCATCTGCGCCGGCAGGACCGATCTGGGCGATCTCTCCGGGCTGGAAAATCCTTCGGCGATCGATGCCGTGCGCACGGCGCTGGCAGTCTAAGGCGGTCGGCGGAGATGCCCGAGATCGTGACGCACGTCGATACCGGCACGGCCGAATTTCGCGCCCGTGCCGAGCGGTACCGCGCACTCTGTGCCGAGCTACGGGCACGGCTGGAGCAGGTGCGGCAAGGCGGCGGCCCAGCGGCCGTCGAGCGGCACCGGCGCCGGGGCAAGCTGCTGGCGCGCGAGCGGATCGAGCGGCTGCTCGACCCCGGCAGCCCCTGGCTTGAGCTTTCGCCGCTCGCCGCCTGGGATCTCTACGACGGCGAGGCACCAGCCGCGGGCATCGTGACCGGTATCGGACTCGTCGCCGGTCGCGAGTGCGTGATCGTCGCCAACGACGCGACAGTGAAAGGCGGCAGCTACTTTCCGCTCACGGTCAAGAAGCACCTGCGCGCGCAGGAGATCGCCCAGCAGAACCGGCTGCCGTGCCTCTACCTGGTCGATTCGGGCGGCGCCTTCCTGCCCCTGCAGGCCGAGGTCTTTCCCGACCGCGACCACTTCGGGCGCATCTTCTACAACCAGGC
>Ga0070741_10020862_pt1 | contig 10262 bp, 9 predicted proteins | sample Coa_R1_4_FD_66440 | JGI IMG/M metagenome (GOLD analysis project Ga0070741, IMG submission 66440) | Surface soil microbial communities from Centralia Pennsylvania, which are recovering from an underground coalmine fire - Coalmine... | ecosystem: Environmental > Terrestrial > Soil > Unclassified ...
CGGCTGGCGCCCGGGAATTCCGGCGGACCGCTGGCGGACGCGCTGGGCCGCGTGATCGGGATCAATACCATGATCGCGGGCGGACTCGCGTTGGCCGTGCCTTCAAACGGCGTGACGCAGTTCCTGCGGCGCGGCGCCGAGGGTATCGGGCTCGGCGTCGTCGTGCGGCCGGTGCGCGATGGCATCCTCGTGCTGGAAGTAGAGCCCGGCAGTCCGGCGGCGCAGTCGTCACTTATGATCGGGGATTTGCTGATCGGCGCGAACGGGCGGCACTTCCGATCGTTCGAGGATCTGGGCGAGGCGATCCAGGCGTCGCAGGGCGGAGTTCTGCGGCTGGAATTTCTCCGCGGCGATCGTGCCATTCGCCGGGAGGCAGCCGTGCATCTGGAGGTCAGACAGGCGGAGGCGGCGTGATCCGGGTGCAGATCGCGGCGTCGGGCATCACGCGGGCGGGCATCGAGAGCCTGCTCCGCGGGAGCCCGGAGATCGAGGTTGTGACCGGCGGCGCCGACGTGGTGATCGCGGAGGAGGAGCCGCCGCCCGCGCTCGCCGAATCGTCCGCCGCGGTCATCGTGCTCAGCGACGATCCGCAGTGGTCGGCCGATGCGCTGCACGCCGGAGTGCGTGCTATGCTGCCGCGCGAGCTGACGGCGGCGGAGATGGTGGCGGCGATCGAGGCGGCCGCGGCCGGGCTGGTGGTGCTGCATCCGCGCGATCTGGAGGCGCTGTTGCCGTCGGCTCAGCCGGTGCGCGCCGTCGAGGCGCTCAGTCCGCGCGAGATCGAGGTGCTGGGCATGATGGCGGAGGGCATCAGCAATAAGGAAATCGCCGCGAGAATGGGGATCTCCGAGCACACGGTGAAGTTCCACGTGGCATCGATCATGGGCAAGCTGCGCGCGGGCACGCGTACGGAGGCCGTGATGACGGGAGTGCGGATGGGACTGATTCTGGTGTAGCGTCCCGCGAAATGGTTTCGCCGGTCATGTTGGGAAGTTTCCAAACGGGGTAACATTGATCCAACGTGACTTTATTGGAGGACGCATGATCAAAATGACGGGGCTATTTCTGATCGGGCTGGCCGCGGCGGCATTCGCGGCCGACGCGCCGGCGCCCGCGAGCAAGGCATTCGACCAGCAGTTGAAGATGATCGAGAGCGAACTGGTGCCGCTGGCCGAAGCCATGCCGGCCGACAAATACGATTTCGCGCCCAAACAGGGCGAATTCGCGACTGTGCGCACGTTCGGACAGCAGGTGGCGCACATCGCGGCGGTGATTTACCTCTGCTCGGCCAGCGTGCTCGGCGAACCCGTTCCGAAAGAAGCAGGCAAAGGCGAAAACGGTCCGCCGACGCTGAAGACGAAAGAGGACTATGTGAAGTACCTGAAGGCCTCGTTCGTCTACGGCCATAAAGCCATGAACAGCGTCACCGCGGGCAACCTGCTGGAGAACATCAAATCGCCCTTCGGCGACGGCGACGTGCCCCGCGTTTCGATGGTCACGGCTCCCGTCTGGCACAGCTTCGACCATTACGGCCAGATCGTGGTCTACGCCCGCATGAACGGCGTGATCCCGCCCGCCAGCCGAAAGTAGTCGAGCCGGCTATTCCGGAAATTCAGGACGTCCGGCAGCGTGCGCCACGCCTTTATGGCAGGTGTAGCAGCGGACTTCCATCTTTCCGTTGAAGTTCTGGGCGTTGATGTTGTGCGTCATCTCGATCATCTTGCGGGCGGTGTTCTTTTCTTTCTTGTCGTCGAGATCCATCTTGCCCTGGACGTGGCAGAAATCGCATCGTTTGCCCAGTGCCATGTTGAACGAATCCATTGCATCGAGCATCTGAGATGCGGGAATGTCCTTGAAGAGCTTCACGTTCTTGAAGCGCTCGCCGGCCGTCTGTTCGGGTTTGCGGAGCGGCTCCCCGGCCGAATCGGGCTGCTTCAACAGCACCATCGCGGTATCCATGCTCTGCGTCTGGATGCTGGTGACACCGCTGATGGTGAGGGTCTGGCCGTCGGGGGAGAGCGTCCAGGTTTCCTTGATCTTCATCGGCTTCAGGCTCGCCACAGCCGAATCCAGCACCAGTTTTTCGCCATCCCAGGACGGCTTGGTGCGCATCGGAAGCCCCCGCAACGAGTTCATGGACGGTTTGGCGCCGGGAGTGGTGTCGAAGGTCAGGGTGGAGCGCCGCTCCATTCCGCGCTGGTCCCAGGCGCCAATCAATTCCGTGATTTTCGGGCCTTCCTGCGTGATGATCACGAGGTAGTTGGTTGGCTTGGGTCCGGCGGGAAGTTTGCTGGCTTCCAGGTTGGCCTTCCAGATGCCGTTGTAGTTCGTGTCGGCCAAAAGCCCACAGGCACAGAGTAACCCCAGGAGAATGCAATTTTTCATATGCAGGTCAGTCTACAATAAACCTGCGGATCCATGCCGTCCGCCATATTCGGACACGGAACTCTCATGATGCGCTAAAGGTGGCTGGGGTCTGTTCACTTTGTGTCCGAACAGGGCTGCGGTCCCGCCAGGGGCGCATATCCTCGAAGTCGCCACCCTGTTGCGCCACAGAGCCACAGAGAAAAATTACAGCGAACTCTCAGCAATACACGGACACACTTCGCACCGGATGCGCCTCGCGCATGCCGCCGCGGCGCTCCTCGATGGTCATCGTGAGCGTCATCTCCTGGTGATTCCGCATCACCACCACCGGGAACGTCCGCTTCGTGCGCAGCGCGCGCAGCGCCGAGGTGATCTCGCGGGATGTCGTGATCTTCGTGTCGTCCATCTTCATCACGATGTCGCCCGCCTTGAGGCCTGCCTTGTCCGCGGCGGAATTCTTCGTGACCGAGCGTACCAGTACGCCTTCCTTCACGCCGAAATACTCGGCCAGTTGTGGCGACAACGCCTCCGTCTCCATTCCCAGGGTCGAACTGCGCCATGTCATGTGTGCAGTCGGCATCTCGATTTCCGGGATCGGAGGGATTGGGGGAATCGCAAATGCATAGCCATCGCCGTCGCCGTGCACCGTGGCGCCGGGCCGGGTGGCGATGGTCGCCGTGACTGTCTGCGTGGCGCCGCCGCGCCAGATCTGCAACTTCACTTCGCGACCTGCCGGAGTCTCACGCACCAGGCGTGCGAACTGCTCTATACCCTGCACCGGTTGGCCGTTATATTCGAGTACTACATCTCCGTCTTTGAGGCCCGCCTTCGAGGCCGGGCTGTTGGCGTCGACGCTCTTGATCTCGACGCCGCGCGCCTCTTTCAGGTTCAGAGCTCTGGCACGCTCCTCGTCGATATCGATGCCGCCGATTCCCAGATAGCTGCCCGAGCGCGTGATGACCACGGCGCGCGAGGCGCGATTGTGCTGTGCCAGCACGCCGGGAACCGCGACGATTCCCGTCGCGATCAACGAAATTGCAATTGCCGAAATCTGTCTCATGTCAAAACCCAATCCGCAGCAGCGGAACTATTGCTTCTTGATGTAAATGGTGCCGCCCGTCCCTTTAATGCGCAGCAGGGCGCCGCCGCCGTTGATCGGACCTTCCGCGACGACGGCGGTCCCGAGCAGGCGAACGGGCAATCCCGGAAAATCGGAAACAATCCGGCGTATGCTGTCGGCCGAGACGTTTTCCGCGTGAATTGTCACACCCATATTAGACGGTATGAATACCGTAATGTCACCTGAACCGGTGGTGAGAAACGAATCGGCGAAGCTGTGATTCGCCAGCAGGGCGGCGCTGATGTTGCCCTGCTGCGTGGACGCCTGCAGGCTGCCCGAGATATTGCGCAACTGGATACCGCCGGCCGCGCTCTCGCAGTGTACATTGTTGGCCGAGTTCACCTGGATGGGCCCGGCCGAACTCTTCACCGTTACTTTGCCGGCGGCCCGCTCCACCTGGATAGGACCGCCGCCGGTGCTGGCCACCACGGCCGATCCCGCGCGCACGATTTTAATGCCGCCGCCGCCGGTGGAGGCCCGCACGATCCCCGTCACCTCCTGCACGACAATATCGCCGCCGCCGGTCTCAAAGGTCGCTTCGCCCCGGATCGTGTTGGCGCTGATGCTGCCGCCGGCGGTGGCGCATTGCACGAGGCCCTCGATGGAGCCGAGGGAAATCCCGCCGCCCGCCGTGGCTACCACCAGGTTGCCGTCGATGCGATCACAGCGGACGCCGCCGCCGCCTGTTTCGGCGCGCAGCGTAGCGGTCATATCCGAAAGATCCACGCCGCCGCCGGCGGTCGCGATCGTCACCTCTTTGACGCTGCGCGGCACCTGCAGGCGCATCTCGGAGGCGGAATCGCCCGCGGGCGCGGTGATCACGAAAACATCGCCGCGCGTCGCGGTCGAGACCCGCATCGCCGCCAGCCGCGCGCGCGCCTGCCGCTCGCTCGAGGCGCGGACCCGCAGCTTCAGCACATAGGAGTAGCCGTTCCTGGCCGCTCCGCTGACGGCCACGTCGCCGTTCATATTCACCTGCATCCGCGGTTGGGTAATGTTTCCCGCTCCGGCGATGCTCTGCACCCAGTAGTGGCCTTCGCGGGTGACGGCCGATTCCTGCGCCGCCAACGCCGGTAAAAGGATTGCACTCAGCGCCATCGCACGAAAGCGGGAAGTGAGGTTCCCGATCATCCTAAAAAGTACCTACCGACGCGTTCATTTCCTTCAGCGCCTTCTCGCACCGCCAGCGAACGTAAGTGTTGTCTTCCTTGCCCACCATGTTCTGCAGGACGCCCACGACCGAAGCGTCGCGATGCGCAGTCAGCATATCGATGGCCTGAATTCGTACGCCCGGGTTGTCGTCCTTTAGCAGGATCTGCGCCAGGGTCTCCCGCACTTCCCCTTCGGCGGCGAAACTCTTCAACCCCTCGAGCGCCTTCATGCGCACGCCCGGATTCCCGTCGTGGGCGGCGGAATTGAGCAGTGCCGCGCGCACCTCAGCCGACGCGGCGTGATCCTTCAAAATATCCACCGATTCCACCCTCACGCCCGGATCGCTTTCGTCGCGCGCCGCCGCCATCAGGAGCCGCTGGATGTTGCCGTCGTCCATGCGCCCGGAGACCACGCGGTTGCGCACTTCTTCGAGCGAAATCTGCACGCGGCCCGACGCATCGGGCTGCACGGAGCGAACGCGCGCCACCATCGGCTCGCCGGAATCGGGGACTACCTGCGTCGTGAGCCCGCGGCTGAATTGCGCCGAGAAATATCCAATGGCGAGGAGCGCCACCGCGCCGATGGGCTGCCGAAGTCCCCACAGCGCTGTCATCAGGGCCGAGAGGCGCTCGCCGAACGACGGTCCTCGCGGATCGGCGACAGGCGGTGCGGCGGGAGTCGTGCCGGCGCGGATCGCATCCATCAAACCTTCGCGGCAATTCTCCAGCATGCCGTCGGGCAACGGCATCTCCCGCCGGTCGAAGGCCGCGGTCAGGGTGCGCAGCCGCTCCAGCTCGCCGCGACAGGGTTCGCAGGCATCCAGATGATCTTCCACCCGCTCCTCGTCCTCCGGCGGCAATTCGCCGTAGAAGTAAAGCGGAATGGATTTTTGCATGTCGTCGCAGTTCATACGAAGTCCCCCAGCACCGCCCGCATCTTCTGGGTGGTGCGGAACAGGCAATTCTTGGCAGCTTCTTCGCTGGTCCCCAGCATCTCTCCGATGGCCCGCAGCCGCAGGCCTTGATAATGGCGCAGTTCAAAAACCATGCGCTCGCGCGGCGTCAATTCCGCCAGCGCCGACTCGATCCGCTGGCCCAATTGCCGATTGCGCATGCTGCGCTCCGGATCGGCATGCGCCGAGTTCTCTTCGAAGGCATCCATGCGATCCACCGGCCCTTCGGCGGTGTCCACTACCGTGGCTTCCTCTTTACGCACCTTCTTCTTCCGCAAATGATCGAGGCAAATGTTCGTCACGATCCGATACAGCCAGGTGTGGAAACTGCAATCGAAGCGGAAGGAGTGGATGTTCCTGTAGACCCGCAGAAAGGCCTCTTGATAGACATCCTGCGCGTCTTCCTGGGAACGCAAAAGGTTGACGGCCAGCCGCAGCACACTATGATCGTAGGCGCGGACGAGCTGCTCGAACGCGTCCCGGTCGCCGCTCTGGACGGCGCGGATCAGAGAAGATTCATCAAGCCTGGGAGCCACCCGAGGACCTGCCGCCATACCCTTTCATGTGCCGCCCCTTAAAATCCATTCTCACAGCGTTCGACGGACGAGGAGGGAAAGGGTCACGTCAATTGTTCGGATCCGGACAGGAGTGTAAAGATCGTGGACAGCCGACGTTGGCTAGACCTTCCAACACACCAGTTTCGGCTCGGTCATCTCCTCGATCGCGTACTTCGGACCCTCGCGGCCGGTGCCGCTCAGCTTCACGCCGCCGTAGGGCATCTGGTCCACGCGGTACTGCGGCACTTCATTGATCATGAAGCCGCCCACGTGCACCTGGCGCGCGGCGCGGAACGCCTTCTGGATGTCCTGCGTGTAGATGCCGGCCTGCAGGCCGTATTGCGAATCGTTGACGCGGGCGATCGCCTCTTCGAGCGTCTCGTACGAGTTCACGCCCACTACCGGGCCGAATGCCTCCCGGCAGGAGAGGCTCACGTCGGACGGTACATCCGCCAGGATCGCGGGCTCGACCGTCGCGCGTTTGCGCCCCCCGCCCGTCATCAGCTTAGCGCCTTTGTCCACCGCTTCGGTGATCCAATGCTCGACGCGCTCGGCCTCCCCGACGGTGATCAGGGAACTGATGTCCGTACCCGGATCGTGGGGGTGCCCGATGTGCAGCTTTTTAGCGCCTTCCACCATCCGCTCCAGAAAGTGGCTGCGAACCTTCTTGTTGACGAAGATGCGCTGCACCGAAATGCAGACCTGGCCGGAATGCGCGAAACTGCCGGCGACGCAGCGGCTGACTGCGTCGTCGAGATTCGCGTCGTCCTCGATAATCACAGCGGAATTGGAGCCGAGCTCGAGCGTCACCCGCTTCATGCCCGCCAGATTGCGGATGCGCAGGCCGACGTCGACGCTGCCCGTGAACGTGATCATGGCGACGCGCGGATCGAACACCAGCATGTCGCCGATCGCTCCGCCCGGACCGGTGATCACGTTGAGGGCGCCCTTCGGAAGTCCGCACTCGGCGAAGATGGCGGCCATTTTTATGCCGCTGATCGGCGTGGTGGATGCCGGCTTGTGCACGACGGTGTTGCCGCCGGCGAGGGCCGGTCCGATTTTGTGCATGGCCAGGTTCAGCGGGAAATTGAACGGCGTGATGGCGGCGATTACACCGAGCGGCTCCCGCACGGTCATCGCCCAGCGGCCCTTGCCTCCGGCGGATGCGTCCATCGGGACGACTTCGCCGTGCAGCCGATGCGCTTCTTCGGCTGAGAACAGCAGGGTGACGGCCGCCCGCTCCACTTCGGTGCGGGCTTCCTTGATGGGCTTGCCGGTTTCGGAGCTGACCGCGAGCGCCATGTCCTCGCGGCGTTCGAGGAGTTTTTCATAGGCGCGGCGCAGGATGGTGGAGCGCTCGTCGAGCGTCATCTCGCGCATCAACGGTGTCGCGGCGGCCGCGGCGCCGATCGCGGCGTCAACCTGGTCTTTGGTCGCTTGAAAAATCGTGCCCACTACCGAGCCGTCATAGGGCAGCTCCACAGGCCGCGGCTCGCTGGTGGTGATGGCTTCGCCGCCAATGTACATGGGATAGTCCATAAGTCTCCAACGATCATTGTAACGGCCTGCGCTGTTCACGCGAGCGTCATGGCGAAGCCGCCTCGATCCTGATCGTATGCACCGCGAGTCCCAACTGCCGCGGGTCCTTGGAATAACCTACGTCGGCGGGCGAGCGCGGATCATGACTTACGAAATCGATTTGGAGCAATGAAGACTTCAGCAGACGCCTGGGAATCCGGATTTGACGCTTCGAGGGCTGGTGCTCGTCTACTTGCCACTGCTCGACTTGGGTCTTATTGACGAAGATACTCTCGGTGAATCGAGGCCGCTCGGGAGCCGCGAAGGCGTGCATTTCGATGTTCATCCAAAGATCTTGCGGCGGGAGCGCATCGATACTTAACAGCAGCGTCGACTTCGGGCCCAGCGTCCAAGTGCCGCCGGCTTCGGCCTGGCCCCAGCCGCCGGCTTTGAAGGGTACGGCATTGCCACCCAGGTGAAAATCCAGGATCGTTCCCGGGGTGTATGGCGGCGGCGCCCCAAGCGCCGGAGGCAAACCCTCGCTCAATGCGAATACATTGCGAAAGGCCGTATCGCCGGCGCGATTGTAGACCAACAAATGATACTCGCCCGAAACCAATTCTTCAGCCGGCGGACCGAATCGGGCCATCAAAGCTGGCCGGACGGCTTTGAATGACGCGTTGTCAAACAGAGCGAAGTTGTATTGCGGGTTCGGATAGCGGCTTTTCGGGTAGCCGCGATACCAATACCTGTTGTCGCACCACAAGAACGGATCCAGGTCCGGTGTCACCGGATATGCGCGCATTCCTTTGCGTGAAAACAGCAGGATGCTTCGCGCTAGCCAGTAATCCGTGATCCCGGCGGAAAGCCGGTATTCAGAGGTATTTTCGTCCAGGAAACGCACGTAAGCCGGCTGGTATGTCCATAGCGACGCACCGCCGGCGGGACTGGCGAGAGCCGCTCTACCGCAGAGAACCAACACCGCTACGCCGACGTACCCGGTAATGATGCGTGCCCGGTGATCACCGGCGGACACCGCATTCAAGAAGATCGCCAACATATAGCCGAGACCGAAGAACGCGCCGAAATAGAGTGGAAACTGGTAATGAATTGCCCAAAAGTAATCCCTGTGTCCGGCGAGGCCGTCCACTCCCATGATCAGCATGCAGATCGTGCTGCCGATCCCGGATACTGCCAGGAAAGTGAACAGGAAGATTTTGCGGCGGGTTGTTTCGGTCATCTCGCCCCATGTCGCCCGTCTAACGACGTTACGATGAATGGCGCGGAGGATCGTCGTCAGGCAGAGCGGAATCCAGATCACGGCGGAGACGTGCGCCCAGTCGGCGCCGGCCAAGTTGTCCATTACCCCGCCAAGGTAGGTCTGTAACGCCTCGCCAATCCGGTTGATGCTGATGCTATACAGACCCGCGTGCTCGACGATGCGGCTGCTAACAAACCAGCCGGCGATTGTCCCCGCCCAAATGATGCAAAGGGGGCGAACGAACTGCCGCCAAGAGAGCAGGTCCAGGTACCAGAAGAACATAGCGGTAGCGGTAACCGCGATCGTAAATTGCGGAATGAAGCTCAAATCGCTAGCCGTAATGAGAAAGCAAAGAACGCCACACATCGCGCCGATAAGTTTCCACCGAGAACTGTCCGGTTTATGGAAGCACATCCACAAAACACAGCAAACCGCGGCGATTCTGCAAATCTCGGCTCCGATATGGCAGTGGGGTTGAAACAAGTCGGACCAGATGAATTGAGAGCCGGCGGGCAACGCCCCCTTAACCAGAAATGTGAGGCCGATTCCTACCAGCAACACCGAAGCTGTAACGATTTCCGTTCTGGCGACGCGCGCCAGCCTGCCCGCTGCAATATACACGCCCACGAGCGCCGTGAATTGCAGAATGCCGTACGCGAAATTTGCCACAGCGGCGGCGCCCCCGAACAACTTCATCAACAGCATCACAGCGAGCAGATCCGGAAACAGGGATGACGCCATGGGAAACTGCGTGCCCGACCAGGGGAAGCCATCTTTCAGGTCGCGATACACGCCGGCATCGAACAGGGTATCGCTGCTTAGCCACGCGAAATATCCCCGGGCGAGGTGTTCGGGGACTGTAAACTCGCGATAGAGAGCCAGAAACGAGAAACCCAGGGCTGCCCAATACCAGATGGACGGAGCGCTCGCTATCCGGCGGCCCAGTCTGAATAATGTAACAGGCCCTTGACGGCCAGGGAGCGCGGGATCTCGTTTTACAGCCGATGCAGAGTGCATGGTTCCTGCAAGTTGGAACCGTTATTCTAGTGGGTTTTGCCGGCTTCTTCCACTACGATCCGTTCCAGTGCGAGCCCCACCTGGCGGGGATCCACAGAGTACCCGAGTTCGGCGGGCGAGCGCGGGTCGTGATTCAGAAACTCAATACGGAGTAGAGGCCCAGAAATGAGGCCGCGCGGAATTCGAAGTTGTCTCCTGATGACAGACTCCTGATCGCTGATGGTCCAGTCGTCCAGCCGGACATTGTCGACCACCACGCTAGCGGTAAACTGCTTGCGTTGAGGCGGGGTAAACGCGTGCATCTCAATTCGCATCAGA
>Ga0070741_10020863_pt1 | contig 10262 bp, 8 predicted proteins | sample Coa_R1_4_FD_66440 | JGI IMG/M metagenome (GOLD analysis project Ga0070741, IMG submission 66440) | Surface soil microbial communities from Centralia Pennsylvania, which are recovering from an underground coalmine fire - Coalmine... | ecosystem: Environmental > Terrestrial > Soil > Unclassified ...
GTGCAGACTGATGGCGGTGACGTCCAACTCCCCGCGCGTGGCCCTTTCGTTCAAGGTTTGAATATCCTGAAGGATGTGCTCAAAACGCATCCCCTCCGATGGTGAAAGGCCTTTGGCGAGCCCATAGAACATGAAGGCGTCATCGGGATCCGGGGAGTGCCCCAGCGTGATCGTTTGCGACATGGAGCCAAGCTAGCGCGGCGGCGCGGAAATTGCCATGGCGGTCTTGGCGGCAAAAAATAACCCCACCGTAATGCCGTGTATAAACAGTTCCTTTGAACGTCAAGGAACAAGCATGAGGCCGAGTCAATCGTTTTCGACTTCCAGTCAAGGCCTGCCGGCCACGACCGAATGTTGGCCTCTTTGTTGGATGATTTACGGTTCAAGGACTTTGTTTCTAAGCACGAACATGGCAGGGCTAAATCACTGCAAATTCAATTGCCAAAGATCAATGCGGCCCGGCGTTGGCGCGGCCGTCTCTTGCTGGGTTCATTATCCGCGGCGGGCAAAATAAATCAAGGAAAAAGGCCGGATTCCTGCCCGATTCTTTGCTCGGAGATTTCCGGCGGCGCCGCGAACGGGACTTCTCTCAGAGTTCTTGCTTGGCGGTGCGCCCGCCATCAGCAATTGTGTCGGATATGTCAAATGGCGCGATCATTGTCCTGTGGGTTTACATTGCTTTGCTGCTGCTCGGCGGCGTGATGGGATTTGTCAAAGCGAGGAGCAGAATCTCGCTGATTACTTCGGCGGTTTTCGCCATTGCGCTGGCGTTGTGCGCGCTGCGCGTCATTCCCTCGATGCCAGTGGCGCACGGTTTGGTGTTCCTGCTGCTCATTGTTTTCGTCATCCGGCTTGTCAAAACGAAGAAATTCATGCCTTCCGGCCTGATGACGATTCTTTCCGCCGCGACCCTGCTGGCGCTTTGGTGGCTGCATTAACCGCGTTATAGTTCCCGCGTGGAAACGTCCCTGCCGATCTGGCAAGTCCATTCGCAAATCGCCGCCGCCTTGCGCTCCGGCAATCGTCTCGTGCTGGTGGCCCCAACCGGATCGGGCAAGACGACGCAGGCGCCGCAAATGTTGCTGGACGACGGGCTGGTCGGACCCGACCAACAGATTGTCGTGCTCCAACCTCGCCGCGTGGCCGCCCGGACGGTCGCCGCGCGCGTGGCCTGGGAACGCCAATGCCGGCTGGGAGCGGAGGTGGGCTATCAAATTCGGTTTGACGATCGATCCAGCGTTGGCACGCGCATTTGCTTCGTCACCGAGGGCATTCTGTTGCGTTGGCTGCAGGACGATCCGGCATTGCGCGGCATTGGCGCCATCCTTTTCGATGAATTTCACGAGCGGACGTTATTGAGCGACGCCGCCCTGGCGCTGGTGAAGCAAGTGCAGCAGGCGCGCCGGGCCGACCTGAAAATCCTCGTGATGTCCGCGACATTGGAAGCCGAGCCAGTGGCCAGATACCTGGGCGAATGTCCGATCGTCGTTTCCGAGGGCAAGGCTTTCCCGGTGGAAATCCATTATCTCGACAGGCCCGATGACCGCCCGATCACGGAGCAAGCGGCGGATGCGGTGCGGGATGTCGTGCAGAGCACGAACGACGGCGACATTCTTGTTTTCATGCCGGGAATGGGCGAGATCAATTCGACGATTGGCGCCTGCCGCGCCGAGGGACTGGGAGAACGTGTCGCTTATATTCCGCTGCATGGCGAATTGCCGCCGGAAGAGCAGGACCGGGCGTTTGCGCCCAACGCATTGCGTAAAGTGGTCGTGGCGACGAACGTCGCCGAGACCTCGGTGACAATCGACGGCATTCGCCACGTCATTGACGCGGGTTTGGCGCGGGTCGCGCGTTATGACGCGGAGCGCGGGATCAGCACGTTGTTGATCGAGCCAATCAGCCGCGCCTCCGCCGACCAGCGGGCCGGACGCGCGGGGCGCACCGCGCCAGGCGTTTGCCAACGCCTCTGGACAGAAGGCGGGCATCTGAACCGGCCGGCCAGGAACACTCCGGAAATTCAGCGCAGCGATTTGGCGGAAGTGGTCCTGCTGCTCCACTCCTTTGGCGTGCGCCATGCGGCGACGTTTGACTGGCTGGACCGGCCCGACCCGGCGGCGGTCGAGCGCGCCGAACAATTACTCCGGACGCTCGGCGCGTTGTCCGCGCAACCGCAGCCGCAGGCGAAATCCGATTTGACAGACATCGGCTGGCAAATGCTCCGGTTGCCGATGCATCCGCGCTACGCCCGCATGCTGGTTGAGGCCAGGCTCCGCGGCTGCGTGCCCGCCGCGGCCTTGTGCGCGGCGCTGGTCAGCGGACGCGATTTGCTCATGCGGCTCGGACGCGACGACAAACACATTGCCGAGGCGCGCGAATTGTTCGAAGGCAGCGCGGAATCCGATTTTTATACGTTGATGCGCGCCTACCAATTTGCTGTCAATAATGGCTTCAGCGCCGAACGCTGCCGGCGTTACGGCGTTCATGCGCAAATCGCGCGGCAGGTGGCGCAAACGCACGAGCAGATCCTTCGCCTGGTGGGACAGGATTCCGCAGCGTCCCCGAGCGAACCGAGGCCGCCGCAGTCCGGCCCGGATCCGCTTCCGCAATGCCTCATGGCGGGATTCATCGACCAGCTTTGCCGGCGGCGCGATCAAGGCACACTGGACTGCGATTTGACGGAGGGCCGATCTGGAACGCTCATGCGCGAAAGCGTGGTGCAGAGCGCTCCGCTCTTTGTCGCGGCGACGCTGCGCGAGGTGGCTGGACGCACGGGCCATATGACCTTGCTTGGCCTGGCGACGGCGGCGCGGCGCGAGTGGATCGAGCAAATGTTTCCTGAGCAGGTCAACGCGACGGTCGAGCATCTTTATGATCGCACCCATAAACGCGTCAGCGCCATCAAGCTGGTGCGGTTTCGCGACCTCATCATTCATCACGAGCATCAAAAAGAAATCGATCCCACCGCGTCCGGGCGGTGTCTGGCCGATGCTTACGTCAAACAATATTTCGAGCTGCCGCTTTTCAACCACGAGATGAAGCAGGCTGTCGCGCGTCTGAACTTGATCGCCGCCGCCATGCCCGAACTGGAATTTCCAAAGGCGGACGCCGCGTTTCTCGCAGGCTTTCTGGGGCGCGCCTTCGCCGGCTTGACGCTGGCGAAGGAGGCGCAAGCCACGCCGTTGCGCGACCTGTTTTTCGAGAGCCTCGGGCGTGAGCGCGCCGAATGGCTCGATGAGCTGGCGCCCGTCTCCATCGCGTGGCCCTCGGGCAAGAAAACGAAGTTGCTTTATTCCGAAGAAACCCTAGACGAAGACGGCCAGCCCAATTCGCCGGAGATCCAAGTGAAGCTGCACGAAATTTTCGTCGAGAAGGAGCATCCTCACATTTGCGAAGGCAGGCTGCCGGTGAAAATCTGGTTGTGCGCGCCGGACGGCAAACGGCTGGAGGCGACGTTCAACTGGCTGGCGTTCAAGGCCAACAGCTACCCGAAACTGCGGGGCGGCTTGCAGAAGAAGTACCCTGGATTTGTTTGGGTTTGATGAAGCTCGCGCGGCTTATTCGCGGTGGCCCGGGGGAGGCAAGGGCGGAAGCCATTGCGGCGATGTCAACACGACCCAACCCGTCTGGCCATTTTTTGCAAAAAAACCGTAGCCGCTTCCCGAATGGGATAAGAAAACGCCTTGAAAGACGATTTTCCCGCCGCCGGGACTAAAGGAGCCGCTGAAAACACCGGTGGTTGGGTTCAACGCCACCGTCAGGTTATCCGGGTTAGGATTAGGCGGCGAGACGACCGGCGAAGAACCGGATCCTTGCAATGTGAACTTATTTTTGACAGAATCGTAATCAAAGTATGCCCAGGCCTCAACGATTCCGGCGCCTCCGACTGTTAGCGTCGCCTGTCCCGTTGACGGGCGCGTGATGGGAGAGAGCGCCAACTGAAAATTTCCGGGAAACTGGGCGGCAAACCCATCAGGATAAAACTTCCCGGCGACCGGCTCCTTGGCCCAAAGGGAGGTTGAATCGCCGGCGAAATTGCCCCACCCGATGAGGACGCCCTGGCCTTTATAAAGCGGAAAATAATACGGAAACGAGCCATCCTGCGCCACCGCGCCGGAAAAAATCACCGGCGCCGCCGAACCGTCGGCCAGATTCATCGTGAACGTCAAAGCCCCCTTGGCCGTCACACTGATCTTCCCATAACTATACCCTCCCGGACCATCCGCCGAATTAGTGTCCGCCGGCGCCATGGCCACATTCCAAACGCCGGGCGGAGCCGCGGACGGATCGTAGATTGTTTGATTGGCCGCAAGGCCGGAATCCCACGCCAGCCCGTTGCTCACGTTGCCGGATATCGACAGCGGAAAGCTCTGTGTATTGAGGGACAAGGAGAGGCCGAGTTCCCCCGCCCTGCCCCGGTTAACGACGGCGCCGCTGCTGATCGAGCCGTCGCCCTGCACGACGAATTGCCCCGTCACCGGCCAGGAGCCGCCCGCCACCCAAAGCTTGCCGGAATAGGCGCCGCTGTCCGTCAAGACCAATTTAACCATCCCGCTGTCCCCGGCCGCCGCGCTGTTGGTGTCGCCGATGAACAAGCCTTTATACGTTCCCTGCGCGTTGTAAAATGGGTTGTTCGGGTCGTGCGCAAACACCGCGGCCGTCGCGTGATTCAACTGGAAGACCTCGCCCACGGCGCCGCGCGCGGCGGTCTTGGTGTCGCGCACGGGTATGTTCGTTGTCACGCCGTCGTAGGAATAGTCGCCGAAGCTAATCTGCACATCCATGGCCGGCGCCACATAAGGGGGCGAGCCGTCGTTCAGCAGATCGTAAAGATCCAGCGCGTCGTAATTCGCGAAGCTCGCCTTAAACGTCATCGTCGTCGCCGTCCAACTCAACGCCACTGAGTAAGCCAGCGTGGAATCCGGATCGACATAGCTGAACGCGGCCGATTTCTTGCCCGCGCGATACCTCGGGTCGTCGCCGAGGAAATTATCGGCCACCACCAATCCGTCGGCGACATTGACGGTAAACTCCGTGTTTTGGTCAAACGTCGAAGTATCCACCTGCCCTTGGAACGAAACGGAAGCCTGCACGACATTGGCATCGGTGTAATCGACGTAATAACCGCCGAAATCCGGATCGTTGAGGAGGCGCTCGTTGTAAGTCTCGGTCAAGCTGACCGAATCGGCGCGGCAATGCACAACTGCCGCCGTCATAACGACAGCAACCAAAGGCAGGGGGAGATATGGTTTCATGGGAAGATTTCTCTTCAGTCACCACAATGGCAAATCTACCCTGGCAGTCAAGCCGATTGGCGCGGTCGGAGGAGTCGCCTGGCTGTTGGCGCGCAAGACGAGCGTCCGGCAACGTTTCGAATCGGATTTTTCTTGTTCGGTTTGGTTCGGCGGCGGCGCTTTATTGGAAAAGAGCCATGAACGAAGCCCCGGCATTGCTGGCTGAATTTGTCCAACGCGGTTCGGAAAAGGCGTTTCGCGAATCGGTCGCGCGCTACACGAACCTGGTTTATGCGACCGCCGTGCGGTTGACAGACGGCGACACGCACGCCGCGCAGGACATCGCCCAGACGGTGTTTGTGGACCTGGCGCGCAAGGCACGGGACATGTCCGCAGACGTCAGCCTGGGCGGCTGGTTGCATCGCCATACCTGTTTTGTGGCCGCCACCGCATTGCGCGGGCAGCGCCGCCGCGAGGCGCGCGAGAGGATTGCCGCCGCCATGAACACTCAGGAAGACCACAGCGTCGCCAACCTAGCCGCCCTCGCCCCCGCCCTCGACGAGGCGATCAACCAACTGAACGCCGAAGATCGCGCGGCCATTATTTTGCGATTCTTCGAGCAAATGGATTTTCGCGCCATCGGCGCGCGACTGGGCAGCAGCGATGATGCGGCGCGCATGCGCGTTAATCGCGCGGTGGAAAAGCTGCACGACAGCCTCAAAGGCCAAGGCGTGGCGCTTTCGGCGGCGGCGCTGGCAACGGCCCTCGCGACGGAGTCGGTCAAGGCGGCGCCCGCGGGATTGGCGGCGGCGTTGGCTTCGCACGCGTTAGCTTCGACAGGAGTGAGCGTCGTCCAAGTCGCCGGCCTTGCAAAACTCAAGGCGACTTTCGTCGCCGCTGCGGCAGCCGCCATCCTATCCGTGCCGCTGATTCTCCAGCATCAACGGTTGGTTCAAGCACGCGCGGAAAACCAACAATTGCGCTCCCAAGCCGAGCAGTTGAGCGCCGCGCAAGCCGAGAACACTCGCCTTGCCGCCGCGCTGCAATCCAACAGAGGCAATTCGTTGACCGATCAACAAATGCACGAACTGGCCCGTCTCCGCGCCAAAGTAGGCCTCCTCCGGGATCGCACCAATCAACTCGCCCACGCCTTTGCCGCGGAGCGCAATCCGGTTGACAATGCTGAGGTCCACCACGGCAAACTTGTGCTTCGCGGCATCACCATGGACCAATTCGCTGAATTTCTTTCTGATGTCCTCAAACAAGGCCAGGCGGTGGAGGATAACTTGGAATCTGGCGCGTCCGAATCCAGTCAACCGAACCGGCTTTCCAGTATCCAAGTCCGTCCTGCCATTCTCGTGACTAATCAAACTAAACTGACCGGAACCTATGACATCGCCATCACGCCTTTGCGCGTTGTCCCGGAAAGCGAATTGGTGCAAAGGACCACAGACATTCTCCGCAATGAACTTGGCTTGGACCTGCACCCGGTGAACAACCTCATATCTCCCGTTTCCATAAGCGACCCGCAGACCGGCTCGCGCCTCTGGACGGCCCCTCCGTCAGGCAGGATTCCCTCCATTACAAGCTACTCTCTTCGCGTCGCAACTTCCGACGCATCTGGCCTCAAGCCTGCATCGGCTGATCCAGATCCGTTCGGATTGGTTCAGGCCGACGAGGCGGAGAGGGCCGCAAACGCACAGGCCACAGTCGCGGCAGACACTGCGGATGCGGACGATCCCGCCGCCCGCAATGCCTGCATCAACAATCTCCGCCTGATCGACGCTGCCAAGCAGCAGTGGGCTTTGGAAAAAGGCGCCTCCCCGACAAACGTTCCCACTTGGGACGACATCCGGCCCTACATGCGCCCCAGTGGGGACGGCAGCGACCCAGCCTGCCCCGCCGGCGGCTCTTACACCATCGGATCCGTCAGCAACGCGCCCACCTGCTCCATCCCCGGCCACGTGCTGCAATAAAGCCGTCCGTGTTTCTTTGATTCACTGATTGATTGATTGATTTGAGGGCCGCAGCTTGCTTTGTCGTCGTCAGCCGCTTATTGGACAAACAATCCGCCGGCCAATTCTCGAACGCCAACGGCCGCGCCGCCCCGTTCTCGGCGTCAGCCCAACCCGACGCAAAATATTGGCGCCTGTTCGCGCCGTTTACTAGCTTTCCACATGGCTGCTGTTACCGAGCCGACAGCCTCCCCGAGAAACCATGCTGTTGTAACAGGTTGGTTCTCTTGCAATTTGCCATTCCAACCTTGTTACCGTGTAAACGGCTCCAAGAAGGGGGGAACCGTCAAGCCTGCTCGGCCTTCGGCCCAAAGAAGAAACGGTTCAGCGCGGCGAAGGCGGAGCGGTGAGCTGAAACAAACCGGTACCCTCTTTCCGCCATCCACCGCAGGCCGGGGACTCCGTAAAAAAGTTTGCGAAGCCAGCCGTGCCTTGGGTTGGCAGAGAGCGAGAGACAAACGGCTTCCGCCCCGCGCACGACCCACCCATCGGTTTCCACCAGCAAGACAGATTCCTGAAACCAGTGAGCGGGAATCTCCGGGAATCTGTCCCGAACCATCCGGTCCTGCGACGCCATGTAATCAACGCGCGGCCCACTGGCCTTCTGCCAGCGCTTGATCCAGAAACGACAGAACTGGCAATCGCCGTCAAAAATTACGACGGGTTTCTCGGGCGGTGTGGCGACCTCGACCTCTCCTTGCATGCGTAAAATTAGCGCTGACAGCGAATCAGTCGAGGCGCGGGATGGCGGATTCACCGAGCGGGGCGATCCCTTAATTCGTCCGCCGGGATTCCTTGCGCTCGAATCGCTCGTGCGCCTGGCGCAGGAACTTATGCGCCGCCCCGGCGCCCCGCCAGCCACGAAGTTTGGGCTGAAAGCCTTCAAGTTGTTTGTAAATTTGAAAAAAATGCTCGATCTCGCGCAACAGATGCGGCGCGACATCGGAGCGGTCTGTCACGCCGCGAAAAGCCGGACTCTCCGCCGAAACGCCCAAGACTTTGTCGTCGCGTTTGCCTTTATCGACCATGTCCAGAATGCCGATGGGCCGCATCTCCACGAGGCAACCGGGAAAGCTCGGGTTGTCCACCAAAATAAGCGCGTCCACCGCATCGCCATCCTCGCTCAAGGTGCGCGGCACAAATCCATAATCGCCCGGATAAAGGACCGACGAATAGAGCGGGCGGGAGAGACGGAAGACTTGCAACTCTGGATCGTATTCGTATTTGTTGGTTTGCCCGCGCGGAATTTCCACCACCACGTTGACTCTTTCCGGCGCGCTATCCCCGACCGGCAGCCGCAAATAATCCATGCCGAAACGTCGCGCCGAAGGCCGCGTCGCGCAAGCGGCCTCACGAGCGCCGCCGCCACTCGACCTTCGGCGGCTCCGGCAGACCCTGCGCGCGCAAGGCCGTGCGAAAATGAACCTTTGCCACCTTGGCCAGATTATCCGCCCCATGCTTGGCGACAAAGTCCTTGGCCACCGCATCCACCGCCGCTGAAGCGCCTTTGGGAAAATTCATGTCGTACTGTTTCCCCAGCCGGGACAACCGCGTGACAAATTCGTTGCGGGCGAGAATGGAAGCGGCAGCCACCGCGAGGTCTTCTTCCGCCTTATGGCGTTGCACCAATTCAATTGAGCGCCCCATTTTCATCAGCGCATTGGCGACCGTGGCCTTGTCATGCGCGAACTGGTCGCTGATGGCGCGCACCGGCGGCGGATTCATGCGATGGAGCTGGCCCATGAGGTTCTCGATAATGCGCGCGTGGCCCCAGGCCAAAATAGAATTGACACTGCGCATGGTCTGATAAAGCCGGTTATAGGCTTCGTTGCCAATGGGAACCGAGGCGTGAACACAGCCCGGAGTTTCACGAATCAGCTTGGCCAACTCCGCGATGCGGCGGTCACTGGAAATGTTTTTGGAATCCTGGATCCCGCGTCCCTTCCAAGCCGCAAGGACTTCTTTGTTGACATAGACGCCCGCCACGCACAACGGGCCAAAGAAATCCCCCTTGCCGCTTTCGTCCACGCCCAACCGCGGCGCCAGCAGCTCGGGATTGAGGATCGTTTCGTAGCCGAGTTTGACTTCTTGCAGAATCTTCGGCTCAAGCACGAACTCCATGAAATCCTGCGCGCCCTTGCCCTGGATGACGAGCTTGCCGCTCTGATAGAAAACGAGGTTCACCTTTTCCTTCTCCGCCGCGAATCGAGCATAGGCGACGTCGCGAAAAGCAAAGTCATGGGCGCGAAGATATTGCTCGAGGGCGGCAGCCTGGGCGTCAGTCAATTTGCAGGTAAAGCTGCTGGGCGCATTCACCAAACGAACGTAGGCGCAACCCGTGGCGAAAGAAATCTTTTTGCGCGACGCGCTGAATGGCGTAGAGTCGCGCCGCATGCCCGCGCCGAAAAACACGCCGTCATCAAAGGCCATCTCCGGCCGCCTCACGCGCTGGTTCGCGCGGCATCAACGCGATTTGCCATGGCGCCGCACGCGCGATCCTTACGCGATCTGGATTTCCGAAATCATGCTCCAGCAAACGCAGGTCGCCACGGTCGTGCCTTATTTCGAGCGCTGGATGCGGGAACTCCCGACCGTGCAGGCGTTTGCGGCGGCGCCAACTGAACGGGCCCTGAAACTATGGGAGGGGTTGGGCTACTACAGACGCGCGCGCCGCGCCCAGGCCGCGGCGCGCCTGCTTGTTGAAAAACACGGCGGCGAATTTCCGCGCGAGTTTGAGCAGGTTCTCGCCTTGCCCGGCATCGGCCGATACACGGCAGGCGCGATTTGCAGTCTGGCTTTTAACGCGCCGACACCCGTGCTGGATGGCAATGTTATCCGCGTCTTGACGCGCCTTTACGGGATTGAAGGAAATCCGCGCGAAAAGCAAACCAACGCGCGCCTGTGGGAATTGGCAGGCGCGCTGGCGCAGGCGGCGACGGATCGATCTGCTCTGAACCAGGGCTTGATGGAATTGGGCGCGACAGTTTGTTCACCGCGCGGACCGCGTTGCCAC
>Ga0070741_10020864_pt1 | contig 10261 bp, 8 predicted proteins | sample Coa_R1_4_FD_66440 | JGI IMG/M metagenome (GOLD analysis project Ga0070741, IMG submission 66440) | Surface soil microbial communities from Centralia Pennsylvania, which are recovering from an underground coalmine fire - Coalmine... | ecosystem: Environmental > Terrestrial > Soil > Unclassified ...
CGCGCGACGATATCCGGCGGATCGAACGCGACCATCGTCCCGAACTCGCCACGCCGGACCAGTTCGACCGCCTTGCCGCCGAAGCGAGTCGCCAGCACGCGATCGAAACTGGTCGGCGCGCCGCCGCGCTGCAAGTGGCCCAGCACGACTGAACGCGTCTCCTTGCCGGTGGTTTCGGCGAGCGCCGCACACACTTGCGCGCCCATGCCGCCGAGCCGTTCGACGCGGGCGCCGTTCGCCGCTTCGACGAGCGACACTTCGCCGCCGCGCGGAAACGCGCCTTCGGCGACGACGACGATGCTGAACTTCGCGCCCCAGCGATCGCGCGCCTTCAGTCGGTCCGCGACGATGGTGATGTCGAACGGGATCTCCGGAATGAGGATCGCATCGGCGCCGCCGGCGACGCCGGCGTACAACGCAATCCAGCCGGCGTAGCGACCCATCACCTCGACGACCATGATCCGGTGATGCGCTTCCGCGGTCGTGTGCAGCCGATCGATCGCATCGGTCGCGAACGCCACGGCGGTGTCGAAGCCGAAACAATTCGTCGTCCCGACGATGTCGTTGTCGATCGTTTTCGGGACGCCGACCGTCGGCACGCCGCGCTGGCAGAACTTGTGCGCGATGCCGAGCGTGCCGTCGCCGCCGATCACGATCAGCGCGCCGAGCTCCATCTTGTGAAACATCTCGATGCAGCGATCGGAGTAATCCTTCGTCCCCTCCGACGTGCTGATCGGATACGCGAACGGGTTGCCGCGGTTCGTCGTCCCGAGGATCGTGCCGCCGAGACGGAGGATGCCGGTGACGTCGCGCGGTGTGAGCAGCCGCGATCGATCTTCTTCGATGAGCCCGTCGAAGCTGTCTTCGAGCCCGACGACTTCGATATCCGCATTGCACGCCGTCTTGACGACGGCGCGGATGACGGCGTTGAGGCCGGGCGCGTCGCCGCCGCCGGTCAGCACACCGATGCGTTTGACGTCGGACATATTCGATCGAGTGTACTCGGCGTTGCGGTTGCCGAAAAGCGCGTGGTAAACTTGGGGTTCGGTTCGTGGGCGGCTAGCTCAGTTGGGAGAGCGCCGCGTTCGCAACGCGGAGGTCGGGAGTTCGAGCCTCCTGCCGTCCACCAAAATTCCTAGAGAATGAGGCAGCTTCGGCTGCCTCTTTTGCTGTACTCCATTGCCAGGCGCCATTGTTTCGACGCGCCTCTCCATTTCGTCGACGCATCACGGCGTTTGCTCGCCGAGCAACGCCATCTCGAGAATGGCTCTGGAACATTCGACAACGCGCCAGGCCATTTTGGGAACGCGTCAATAAAAGCGTTCGCCGCGTGAAGGCGTTCGCGCGGCACGCCACAGCATTTCGTGTCTCCGAACCGCGAAACGATCGACTCGGGTCGGCCGAGCAGCACGCGGTGACGTCGTTCGTCCCGCGCGCCACCGCGCGTATCGGCGTCGAGTCGCGGAATGTTCGTTCCGACTGTTGCAAACGCCGGCGCGCGGCGATATCAGACGCGCCGAGTGAATCGACGAGCACGCCCTGCGATAAGATCAATCCGTTGAGTGAAAACGGAGACCGGCCGTGACGACGAGCGACCCATTCGAGCAGTTCAAAGCGATGCAACGCCAGGGCTGGGCGCACTTTGCCCCGCTCGAAGCGATCACCACGGCGCAAGCGGCGCAGCTCGTGAAGTTCGCCGGCGTCCGCGCCGGCCAAACGGTGCTCGACGTCGCATGCGGGACCGGCGTCGTCGCAATCACAGCCGCACGGGCGGGCGCGACGGTCACCGCGCTCGATCTCACGCCGGAGCTCCTCGCACGCGCGCGAGAGAACGCCCGCATCGCTGGAGTCGAGATCGCCTTCCACGACGGCGACGCCGAAGCGCTCCCCTTCGCCGACGCGTCGTTTGACGTCGTCGTCAGCCAGTTCGGTCATATGTTCGCGCCGCGGCCCGACGTCACGGTTGCGCAACTGCTTCGCGTGCTGAAACCAGGCGGGACGATCGCGTTTTCGACATGGCCTCCCGAAACGCTGGTCGGCCGCGCGTTCGCGTTTCGCGATCGCTACGCGCCGCCGCCACCGATCAAGGTCCCGTCGCCTGGCGAGTGGGGCGACCCGAACATCGTCCGAGCTCGTCTCGGCACGGCGGTGACGCACATCTGCTTCTTGCGCCCGACCATGTTCGTGCCGGCGCTCAGCCCGCAGCACTATCGCGCGACATTCGAGCAGACGGCCGGGCCCGTGCGCAAGATCGTCGAAGTGCTGTCGGCGACCGATCCGGCGAAGCTCGAAGCGTTCCGTCGCGAATACGAATCCCTCGTCAGCGAGTACTTCGACGACAACCTCGTGCGGCAGGATTACCTGATGACGCGCGCCGTGAAGTCGTGACGTGAGCGTCGCTGCGCATCTCGGCATCCGCCTGGGTGAATACGACGCGCGCATCCGCACGTTCATCCCCGACTACGAAGAGATGCTCGACGTCGCGGCGCGCGCGGTGCCGCGACACGCACGAATGCTCGTCGACCTTGGCACGGGCACCGGCGCGCTGGCTGCGAGGTGTGCCCGCGTCGCGCGGCGCGCACACATCGTCGGCATCGATGCGGATCGCGAGATCTTGACGGTCGCCGCAAGACGGCTCGGGCGGCGCGCAGAGTTCATCGCCGACAATTTCCTGCGCGCAACCATTCCTCGGTGCGATGTGGTCGTGGCCGCGTTCGCGCTGCACCACGTTCGCACGCGCGCGGCGAAGGGTCGCCTCTACACCCGGATCCGTTCCGCACTGCAGCCCGGCGGCGTGCTGATTTCCGTCGACTGTCAGCCGTCAGCGGCCGCCGGCCTGGCGGCGGCGCAACGGTCCCAGTGGCTTGCGCATCTGGAGCGCAGCTACTCGCGCAAAGAAGCGAAGGGTTATCTGCGCGCGTGGGCGCACGAGGACACCTACGTCCCGCTCGATGCTGAGATGAGGTCGATGAACCGAGCCGGCCTTGCGCCGGAGGTCATCTGGCGAAAGGGCGCCTTCGCGGTTTTGGTCGCCGAAGTCTGACTAAACAGTCAGACTTCCAAGTCAGACTCCCAAGTCAGACTCGCAAGTCAGACTTGTTAGTCAGACTAGTACGCCTGGAGCATCCGGCGGAGCTTGCGTTCGACCGCCTCGTCGGCGGCGGTGCGGGTCTCGGCGGTCGCATCCAGGCCCACCGGCTCCTGAGAGCCGTCGGCCTTGACCTCCGTCACGCTGGCCCTCCACCCCGGCCCGTCTGGTTCCGACAGAATCCAGTAGGTTTTGCCCTTCAATTCCAGCTGTTTAGCCAAGATAGCCTCAAGTTTCGCAGGTATGGGGCCGATGACATAAGAGATTTCGGTCGACTGCACCCACTATTTAGCGGTAGGGTAAGCACCCCAATCAGCACAGCGCGCGAGGACGTATGTGGAACTTGTTTAACTGCTACCTCTCAGGCCGACATGAATACGGTGTCTGGTGCGAGCCCGGCAGTATTTTTCTCCGATGCGTCCATTGCGGCAAGCGATCCGCCGGCTGGTCCGTCAATGCGACGCCGCACACACCGCCCCCGCAGCCTCGCGCGATGACGACGACCGCCACGACGACGAAGAAGGCTCGGGTCGTGCCGTTTGACCGCGCCGTCGCACGCTGACAAAATACACGCGTGGCCGTCCCACGCATCAGCAAAGAAGATCTCAAGCAGCGTCTCGATGCCAGCGCGCCGATTACGATCGTCGATGCGCGGTTGAAGTATCCCTACGAACACAGCACCGTCAGGATTCCGGGCTCGGTTCGCTTCGGTCCCGACACGACGCCGCCCTCGCTCCCCCGCGATCGCGAAGTCGTCGTGTACGACTCGGATCCGAACGAGCTCGCCAGCTCGCACGTCGCCGCCGAACTGATCCGGCAAGGGTATCGCGCGTCGACGTTGAAGGGCGGCATCGTCGAGTGGCTGACGGCAAATCTGCCGACCGAAGCCAAAGAGGCGCCGAAGCAAGCGCCGCCCGAACCCGGCGCGCTGAAGGGGTAATCACCCGTCGTCGCCTCCCTCAACGAAACCCTTGATCAACTGATCGCGCTGGCCGCGATTCGCGGCGACACTGCCGAAGAAACGCTGCTCGCGCATGCGCGGCATCTGGCGGCGCGCCGCGGCATCGTGGCCGAGGGGGATCTCGGACCGCTCTTCGAGATGGCCGCATCGGACTCCGACGCGGACGCGCTCGTCCGTCTCCGGCAAATCTACGAGACCTGCGGCTGGGTGCTCGTCGAGTCGGTGCTTGCCGACATCCCCAGCGACCTTCGGTGGCTGTACGAATCGGGCGCGGTGACGTTGCCGCAGCTCGCCGAGCTGCAGCGCAGCCTTGGCGTCGCATCGGCAGCCGATCTTGCCGCCGCGGCTGACGAGCACGCGATCCGCGACGTTCCGTCGCTCGGCGAATCCGTCGAAACCGCAATCGCCGACGGCCTGCCGCAACTGCGCAAGCGTGTGCCGCGGATTCCGCTCGGTCGGGCGATGGCCATGGTCGAACCGCTGCTCGAGCAGGCGCGATCGCTGCCGGACGTCGCGTGGGCCGAGCCGGTCGGCTCGCTCCGTCGTGGACAGGACATCGTCGGCGACGTGGAGTTGCTCGTGTCGACGCGCGCGTCTGGCGGCGAGCCGATCACGGAAGCGCTGACCGCGACACAGGACGTGACGCGCTGGCTGCACAAGAGTCCGCATCGCGCGTACATCCTCGTCGACCGTGTCCAGATCGGGCTGCGCGTGGTGGACGCCGCGAATGCCGGCGCCGCCCTCCTTTACCTGACCGGATCGAGCGATCACTTCAACGGGCTTCGCGCGCGCGCGGCAACGCGCGGCTTGCGTTTGGCGAGCAGCGGTCTGTATGCGGCCGACGGCACGCTTCGCATGGCCGAGGACGAAGAGACGATCTATCGTGCGCTCGACCTGCCGTTGATTCCGCCCGAAATCCGGCACGGCGAAGACGAGCTCGAAGCGGCCGATCGCGGCGAGTTGCCGCGGCTCGTGACGCGCGGCGATATTCGCGGCGACCTCCACATGCACACGACGTGGAGTGACGGTCGCGACTCGGTCGAAGAGATGGTGGCGACGTGTCGCGCCCTCGGCTACAGCTACGTCGCCATCACGGACCATTCGCCTCACTCGGCGGCGTCGCGCAATCTGACGGTCGACGGCGTGAAGCACCAAGCGGACGAGATCGCGGACGTCAGGGCGCGATACCCGGACATCACGATCCTGCACGGATGCGAAGTCGACATCCTGCCGGATGGCACGTTGGACTTTCCCGATCGCATTCTGGAACGGTTCGACATCGTCCTCGCCTCGCTGCACGAGCGCGCCGGCCATGACAGCGATCGACTGATGGCCCGCTATATCGGTGCGATGAAGCATCCGCTCGTCTCGCTCATCACGCATCCGACCAATCGCCTGGTCCCGCATCGCGCGGGGTACGACCTCGACTACGAGCGGCTGTTCGAGATGGCGGTCGAGACGACGACGCTGGTCGAGATAGATGGCTCCCCTGCGCATCTGGACCTGGACGGCACCCTCGCGCGGCTCGCGATCGAAGCGGGAGCGATGGTGGCGATCGACAGCGACTGCCACCGCGCCGAGATGCTCGGCCGGCAGATGGATCTCGGGCTGCTGATGGCGCGGCGCGGCTGGGTCGAACCGCGTCACGTGATCAACACACGGCCGATCGACGCCGTGCGACAGATCATCGCGTCCAAACGCGGATAGCGCCAGTGATGACACGACGGCTGCTTGCGAGCGTCGCCGTTGCGCTGGTCGCGTTCGTCCTCTACCACGCGACGCTGCTGCCTGGATTCGACTTCGGCGACACCGGATCGTTTCAAACGATCGTCGGATCGTCCGAGATTACGCCGCGCGATGCGTATCCGTTGTATTTCGCAATCGGCGGCGCGTTCGTTCACGTCACCGGACTCGACCACGCGTTCGCGCTCAACCTGTTGTCCGCCATCGAGGGCGCAGCGGCGTCCGGTCTCCTGGTGCTGCTCGCGTCCGAGTTGTCCGGATCACTGCTCGCTGGCATCGCCTCGGCGCTGTTGTTCGCCACGTCGTACACGTTCTGGAGTCAGGCGACGATCGCCGAGGTGTACGCGCTCCACGCCATCTTCGTGACGCTGACGACGTGGCTGCTGCTGCGATGGGCGCAGCAACCGACGCTGCGGCGCCTGACGATGTTCTTCGCCGTCTACGCGCTCGCGTTCGGCAACCATCTGTCGACGGTGTTGCTGTTGCCGGGATTCACCGTGTTCCTGTTGATGGCGGCGCCCTGCGGATGGCGGTCGATGTTCGCGCCGCGCATCGTGGCGGTGGCACTGGTCTGCGCCGCCGCCGGCGCCATGCAGTACGCGTGGAACCTGAGCGCGCTGTGGGCGATGCCGCATCCACCGAGCGGAATCGCTGACGCGCTGCGGACGTTCTGGTTCGACGTCACGAAGTCCGACTGGCGCGAGACGATGGTCCTGAACGTTCCCTCGTCCATGCTGCGCGATCACGTGGCGATGTACTGGTTCGACGTGACGCAGCAGTTTGGTCCGATCGTACCGGTGCTATCGGCGATCGGGCTGATTCGACTGTTTGTCACCGATGCGAAGCGGGGCGTGCTGTTCACGCTGCTCTTCGCGGTCAACTTCCTGTTCGCGTTCAACTACAACGTCGGCGATACGCACGTCTTCTACCTGCCGTCGCACCTGATGCTCGCGCTGCTCGTCGCGCCAGCCGTCGTAGCGCAGGCACTCAGGCCTGCTGCAGGCAGCCCTAACGGGCTGCGCTACCCTGTCAGCGTCATCGTGGGCTACGTCGCGTCCGCGCTCGTCATCGGATACGCGGGCGTCCGCGCCTATCACGATTTTCCTGCCATGGATCGCAGCCACGACACACGACCGACCCAGGCGCTCGATCGGTTGACGAACGGGGTCGACGATCAGCGCGCGATCCTGCTGACCGATCTCAATTGGCAGGTCGCGAACGGTCTCTCGTACTACGCGAAAGAAATGCGGCCGGAGGTCGTTCACGCCCGGATGCCCGACGTCCTGCTCTACGCGCCGACGTTGATCGCCGACAACGCCGCTATTCACCGGGATGTGGTCGTCACCGACCGCGCGCGACAGGAACTCGACGCCGCGTATGGACCGCTGATCGGTGCGCGAATCGCGCCGAACACACAACTGACGCGGCTGCCGATGGAAATCGCCGAACTCCCGCGCGGGACGCGATACGTCCTCTGCGTGCTGCGGCCGTCACGCGATCTGCCGCTCGACGCCGACGAACTCGCCGGCGCCTACCGGTTGCTGACCGGTACCGCGTCATCAGTTCCAGACGGTGACTACGTCGCCATCGCCGGGACGACGGGGCGGCCGCCGGACCTGGTTGCCGCCTCAGGCCGGCCGTTCGATCGCGACGTCAAAGTCGATGGGGTGCACGTGGAGATCCGAATGGAGGCGTGGCTCGCGTCCGACACAATTCGGCGGATGGGATTCGGTCACGTCATCGCAAACCGGCAGCACACGCTGATCGTAGAACGAGGTATCAGCTTCGTCGCGTTCGATGACGCCGGCACTGCCATTCGCACGGCATATCGAGCGAACATCTTCGCGCCGCTCCCGCGATACGTCTGCTATCGTTGAATCCATGCTTCGCGTGTGTGCGCTCGTCCTCGCCTCCGTGGTGTTCGCCGCCGACCAAACGCCGGCCGAGCTGGCGCAGGCGCTGCAGAAGAAATACGACACCATCAAGGATTTCTCGGCAGACTTCGTTCACGCGTACGAGGGCGGCGCGCTCAGGAAGCAGCTCACCGAGCGCGGGCACCTTCTGATCAAAAAGCCCGGCAAGATGCGGTGGGACTACAGCGCGCCGGATCAAAAAGAATTCGTCTCCGACGGCATGAAGATGTACTCCTACATCCCGCAAGACAAACAGGTCATCGTCTCGAACGTTCCGCAGGACGACGATGCCGCCACGCCGACCCTGTTTCTGGCGGGCAAAGGCAACCTGACGCGCGACTTCACCGCGTCAACCGTCGACCTCCCGAAAGGGATGCCGCCGGGCAGCCGGGCGATCAAGCTCGTGCCGAAGTCGAAGCAGCGCGACTACGACTGGCTGATCCTCGTCGTCGATCCGGCGTCATTGGATCTGCGCGGCCTCGTGACGGTCGACGCGCAGGGCGGGATCTCGAGCTTTTCCTTTACAAACCTGAAGACGAACACGAATCCGGCCGATAAGGAGTTCGCGTTTAAGATTCCACGTGGTGTCGATGTTGTCAGCGCGACCGGCCGTTAAAACCCTCATCGGGGCACTCCTCTGCCTCGTCGTCGCCGGCTGCGCCGCATCGACGGCGTTCCACCACGGCCGCGACGCCGAGCAGCGCCAGGACTACGACGTCGCCGTCGTCGAATACACGAAGGCCGTCCGGCTGCGCCCGGGCGATGTGAATGCCCGTCTGGCGCTCGACCGCGCGAAGATGCGGGCGTCCACCGATCACTTCAACCGCGGACGCCGTTTTGCCGCGACCGCCAAGCTCGATCAGGCGCTCGCCGAGTACCAGCTCGCGATCGAACTCAACCCGACCAACGCCGAGGCCGACGAGGAACTGCGCGCCACCCGCGCGAAGCTGCGCAACAAGGTTGCGGTGTCGCGCGAAGGCAAGACCGAGCTCGAGTCGTTGATCGAGCGCACGCGCGATTTGCCGCCGCCCGGACTCGACCTCCCTGCCGGCATCAAGATGCCCGCCTCGCTGACGTTCCGCGAGGCAAGCAGCCGAGACGTCTTCACCGCGATCGCGCGCATGGCCGGCATCAGCCTGATCTTCGACACCGCGTTCCGCGAAGCGCCGATCACGGTCGATCTGCGCAACGCCACGCTCGACGACGCGCTCAACACTGTTGCCGGTGCGACAAGGACATTCTTCCGGGTCACGGCGCCGCGCACCGTCATCGTGATCCCCGATACGCCGGCGAAACGACGCGAGTACGAAGAGCAGGTCGTCCGCACGTTTTACTTGAGCAACGCGGATCTGAAAGAAACGATGGACCTGTTGCGCCTCGTGCTCGACGCGCGCAGGATTTCGCCGACGACGGCGACCAACGCCGTCACGATTCAGGATTCGCCGGAGCGAATCGCCGCGGCCGCCCGCCTGCTGTCGGCCGTTGACAAGGCGCGGCCCGAAGTCATCATCGACGTCGAGCTGCTCGAGGTGAACCGGTCGAAGCTGCTCGAATACGGATTGCAGATCGCCTCCGCGGGTTCGAGCGGCATTAACGGATCGGCGTCCGTTGACAGCCCCACGACGTTACAAGCGCTGCGAAATTTGACGCAGTCAGACGTGCTGCTGACCGCGGTTCCATCGCTGTACTATCGTCTCCTCAAGACGGACACGAATACGCGAACGCTCGCGAGCCCGCAGCTGCGCACGACCGACGGCTCGCCGGCGAGCGCGCGATTCGGCGAACAGGTGCCGGTGCCGCAAACGACCTTCACACCGTTCGCGACGGGCGGGACACCGCAGCAGCCGATCACGTCGTTCAACTACCAGAACATCGGCGTGAACATCGACATCACGCCGCGCACGCATCACGACGACGATGTGTCGCTGACGCTGAAGGTCTCGGTGACGAACATCTCGGGCACCGGCTACAACAACCTGCCGACGTTCGGGAACCGCGAGATCAACACGGTGATCCGGCTGCGCGACGGCGAGACCAACATGCTCGCGGGGCTGATCCGCGACGACGAGCGGAACGCGGCCGACGGCATTCCGGGGCTGAGCGACATGCCTTTGGTCGGCCGTCTGTTCGCGCACAACACCAGGAGCACCGATCAGACCGACGTCATCCTCACGTTGACGCCGCACATCATCCGCGTGCTCGACTTGAACGAAAGCGACGTGCGGCCGTTCCGCGTCGGCCGCGACTCGCTGGCGCCGATCAGCGAGCTGCCGCTGCCGCTCGAGGCGCCGCGTCCGCCCGCGCCGGGTCCGACGGGTCCGACCGGCCCCACCGGGCCAGGCCTCGCCGTACCGCTCGGCGCGCCGACCGGACCGACCGGCCCGACGGGCCCCAGGCAGTGAATTGGAGAGTTGGGGAATTGGTAAATTGGAGAGTTGGTAAGTTGGAGAGTTGGTGAATTGGAGAGTTGGTGAATTGGAGAGTTGGTGAATTGGAGAGTTGGTGAATTGGAGAGTTGGTGAATTGGAGAGTTGGTGAATTGGAGAGTTGGTGAAT
>Ga0070741_10020865_pt1 | contig 10261 bp, 6 predicted proteins | sample Coa_R1_4_FD_66440 | JGI IMG/M metagenome (GOLD analysis project Ga0070741, IMG submission 66440) | Surface soil microbial communities from Centralia Pennsylvania, which are recovering from an underground coalmine fire - Coalmine... | ecosystem: Environmental > Terrestrial > Soil > Unclassified ...
GCTGATCGTCTCCAGATTGCACAGCATCTGGATCCGCTGCTTCCGCAACTCACGGGCGCCGTCGCTGAACACCTGGCTCATCAGGCCGCATGCATCGACAAGACTCACCAGCATGATGTCGCGTGTCGCCGGGATCTCGTCGGTCAGCACCGCGCGCTCCAGCCGGCGCTTGACGAACTTCTGCTCGCCCGCCTCGACCAGAGGAAACCGCTCCACGTCGATAATCCAAAGCCGTTTCGTCTTCTCGTGCCGCAGGATGCCGCGCGTCGCGAGCGACCGTAGCGCCTCGCCCTCCAGGTCTTCGCGCCGCCGTCCGATCGCCTCGATCCACTGCTGCACCGATGTTAATTCCGGCTGAGCAGCCATCTCGTGCAGGACGTCATCAAGGATTGGCAGCCCGCACGACCTCCGGTCCACGATGGTCACCTCTTCGGTATCGGTATCGATCCTGCCGGCAAGCGCGAGGTCGAACATCACCGCCGCGGCCAGCGCATACTCGGTCCAGCACTCGCGCGACGAAGTCAGCTCGCCGGTCTTTTCATCGACGGCCAGCAGCACCACTTCTTCCAGCAACGTCAGCATGGCAATTCCTTGTGAATCTCCAGAATCTGCTCCAGTCCGCTGATGTCGAAGACCTTCTTCACCGGCGCGCTCGGCGAACACACCGCGAATCGCACCTTTCGCGCCTGCGCCTCGCGGGCGGCGGCCAGCAGCGCACGCAGGCCACAGCTAGAAATGTAATCGAGTCGCGAAAAGTCGATAGCCACCTGCTTGTGCCGCTCCACGATCGAACAAAGCCGAGCCTGCAACTGCTCGCAGGTGAGGGCATCGGCGCGGCCGCGCACCTCGACTACGCGCCAATCGCCACGCAAATCTTCATTGATTTCCATCATAGGGGCCGCCGCATCGTGATCCGATTCCAATCGCCCGCGCGCTCGTAGGTGAAATCCTGCATCAGACCGCGCACCAGGTGGATTCCCTGGCCGCCTATGCGAGCGAGGTCGGGCGGCCGCGCGGTAGTCGGATCGAAAGCCACGCCGCGGTCGCGGAACTCGACGCGAACCTCGCCGCCGGTCGCTTCCAGCCGCACGCGTATGGCATTCTCCATCCCCTCGCAGCCGCCGTGCCGCACTGCGTTTATGAAGAGCTCTTCCAGCGCGAGGTCGATATCGAACTGCACCTCCCGCGCCAGCGAGTGATCGCGGCAAAAGCGCTCCGCTTCGCCCGCAAGGCGTGCAAGCTCGTCCAGACTTCCGTTCAGCACAATTTGCAGATCGGTCAGAATCGCTCGATTGTGGCACATCGAAAGGCCGGTTTCAACGTTGCTGTTAATATGTTCTCGAAGGATATTATGACCCGCTCGGACAAAGTTATATCCCGCCGCCGTCTGCTCCAGATGGGCGGCGCGGCGTACCTGGCGCCCGCTGGTTCGCGGCCGAACATCGTGATCATCACCACCGACCAGCAGTTCGGCGACGCCATGAGCTGCCGCATCGGCAAGCGCTACTTGAACACACCCCATATGGACAGCCTGGCCGCGAGCGGCACGCTGTTTTCGCGGGCCTACTGCGCGAATCCCCTCTGCGTGCCGTCGCGGACATCCATCTACACCGGCCGCTATCCGGTTGAGACGGGCGTCGAGATCAACGACACCAGCGAGATCGACGCGCGCCGCTTCCCCTGCATGGGCACCATCTTCAAACGCGCGGGTTACGCCACCGGATACTTCGGCAAGTGGCATCTCCCCTTTGACCAGAAGAATCCGGCGGTTCATGGCTTCGATACCGTGAACGTCTCGAAGGTTCAGCACGACATCCGCGCATCCGATGGCGCCGCGGCCTTCATCAAAACAAAGCGGTCGGGCCCCTTTTTGCTCGTAGCGTCGCTGCTGAATCCGCACAATATCTGCCAGTGGCCGCGCCACCAGGAACTGTCGGAGGGTTCGGTGGGAACGCCGCCGCCGGTCGACCAATGTCCGCCGTGGCGTCCCAATCACGCGCCCCAACAGGATGAACCCGATGCCGTGACACTGATGCGCCGCTCCTATCAGGCGAACTCGATGTTCCCGGTCGGCAATTTCGACGAGAAGCTGTGGCGCGAGTACATCTGGGCCTACTACCGCATGATCGAGATCGTGGACGCGCGTATCGGCGTAGTCCTCAACGCGCTGCGCGAGTCCGGCGCGGAGAAGGACACCCTCGTACTCTTCTCCACCGATCACGGCGACTGCCAGGGCGCGCATCGATGGAATCAGAAGACAATCCTGTACGAGGAAGCCGCCCGTGTCCCCTACATCCTGAGTTGGAACGGCGTGATTAAGGCGCAGGTGTCGGACCGCCTGGTAAACACGGGCGTGGATACCTTGCCCACTCTGTGCGACTATGCGGGTCTGCCGCGGCCGGACGGCCTGCCGGGACTCAGTCTCAAGCAGACCAGGGAGAATCATCCGTTCGTGGTGGTCTCGAACCACATGGTCCAAGGCGCCGAGGTCGATGGCCGCACGCCGGAGACGCATGGACGGATGCTGCGCAGCGAGCACTGGAAGTACACGGTATACAGCGAGGGCCGGCGGCGCGAGGCGCTGGTGGATCTGCGCAAGGATCCGGGCGAGATGGTGAACCAGGCCGAAAAATCGGAGCACGCCGAGGTGCTGAAGCAGCATCGGGAGATGCTGGCGAAGTGGTGCAAGCAACACGGCGACAGGTTCCCGCTGGCCAGTTAGTCGATCCTGTACAGCCGATCGTTCCCGATCTCACCGACCTGGTGGATGCCCCACTCCCGCGCGTGCAGCCGGAAATCGTCGGCGCGAAAATCGTAACCGAAGATCATCACATAGTCCACGCCGCGCGCCTTGAGTTCCGCCGATGCCCGTCGGCGCAAATCGGGAATCGGTGCGATCTCCCGCTCGCTTGCCCTGTTGGACAGCATCTTCCAGCGGCCGGACGCGTCCTCGCCCCGCACCTCCACCCCCCCTGCCGCCTCATCCCGCGCGCATTGCAGCTCCACGGACTCGATCGGCTGCGCCTCCGCGAAACCAATCTCGACGAACTGACCCGGCTCTCTCGGCAGCCACGTGCGCCAGTGCGTCACGGGCTTGTTGTCGAGCGCCAGCGGAAACTCCCAGGGATTCGGATTTGCGTCGGCCCGCGCGACCGGCGCCGGCGGGGTGATTCGCAGATCGGTGATGCTCCACTCCCCCGCGGTCGACGCGGCCGTCTGCACGAGGCGGACTACGCGCAGACGCTCCCGCGGAAAGCTGAATGTCAGCACATGATTTGGCATGAACTGCTCGAACAACGGCGTCCACAGAATGTCCCCGAGAATCTTGTTCGCGGCCGATTGGTAAATCACCAGGATGTCGCGCGCGGTGTATGCCTCGGCAATCTGGCTGAAGCTGAGGACCTTGCTTCCCGGCGGTACCGTTCGCTCGATCAATCGCGCCAGTTGATAGTTGGGCAGGTGCACGCCGAGGTAGTGGTCCTCCGGTTCCAGGCGCACCGCGGCGCGTAGAGGGATGCCATGTAGACGCCAGGATCCATCGTTGCAGTAGAGCGGCGTCAACGCCGGCCAGGAGATAACGGCGTGCAGCAGCACGAGCCCGATCGCGACGGCCTTCCATCGCACCAACACCATAGCCATGGCAAGCGCGACGAACACCGCGCCTGGCATGAGGAATCGCGCGCCGTAATTAGTCAGGTACGTGCTTCCGAAAACGGCGGCCGCGAGCCACACCTGGCGTCCTTCACGGCGGCGCAGCGCCGGCAGGCCGATCGGCGCCAGCAGAAAGAGCGGGCCGAAGAATCCGGAGAGGCGTCCGTCCACTGTCACGATCCAGGGCAGTTCCGCGTTACTCCGCACGCCCTCGTAATGATGCATGTGGTATCCGAGTTCCCGCTCGAACACGACCTGCACATACGGATTCGGAAACACACTGTTCAGAAACGGCGAGAACGGATTGGCGACCCATAGCCAGTTTTTTGCCATCCAGGGAATAACCATCACCAGCGCGCAGAGCCCGATGGTGAAGAATGTCCGCCAGCCGCGCCGATTTCTCCAGAGGACAAATGCGAGCGCGTACGGAATGGCGACGGCGGCCGTCGGCTTGATGCCATAGGTAAAGCCGGCCAGCAGGCCGATCGGAATCGCCAGTGCCGGCACGCGCTCCTCGTCCCAGATCTGAAGAAGATAGAAGACGCCGAACGTTACGCAGGCGGCGGCGACGTCGTTGTACGCGCTGGTGCCGTCGACGCCGAAGATCGGGCTGGCGAAGATGATCAACGCCGCGCAGATGCCGGCCTGCGCGATCCCCGCCCTTCGTGCATAGAGCACCACCATCGCGGCCAGCGCCAGCAAAAAAGCGAAGTGCACCAAGGCAGCGGCCGAGTGCCGTCCCAACGCGAACGCGAACAGGAACAGCATCTCGGTTCCCTGGGAGAAACTCGCATGAAAATCGTTCGTGATGCGATGAAATCCGTGCTCTCGCAGATAGCGCGCGACCAGTCCGAGGTGGTAAGTCGAACCGTCAGGACTGATCTCCGGCGCGAGCGCATTGAAAAAATACAGCAAGGAATATGCGCCGCCCACGATGATCAGCAGCAGATTCTTCACGCGCGGCACCGCAACCCGTACTGCCGGCAGCAGGCACAATCCGAGAACGAGAAACACGCCCTTCCGGGCCAGTCCCACGGCACACAGCAGAAACACCATCAGGCTCAGCAGCCCGGAGCCCGTCAGGAACGAGAACAGCAGATGTTCGCCGCGGTCGAGCGGCAGCTTCCACCGGCCGAGCAGGAGTCGTCCCGCGGCAACGCTCGCCGCGACCGTCAACCCCGCGCCGAACAGGATATAGACGACGGCGGGCATGAATCCCTAGTGTAAGAAATGCGGGGACAGACGGAGCATTCCCCAATTCCAGCACTGCTCCATGTTGTCGTACGCCTCGGCAGCCAAAGTATTCAAGCAGCGGGCCCACGGGGAAAACCGCCGCGGAACCGGATACCCGCACGCCGCCGGAATTGGGGAATGCTCCGTCTGTCCCCGTATTTCCTATCATGAACCTATGAAGCTCTCCATAGCCTGTCTGTTGGCGATCGGTGCCGCGGGGGCCGATCCGAATTGGCCGCAGTTTCGCGGACCCGACGCGAGCGGGCTCGGTGCCGGATCTCCGCCGGTCGAGTGGAACGTCGAATCCGGCAGGAACGTCCGCTGGAAGACCGCTGTCCCCGGGCTCGGCCATTCCAGCCCCGTCGTCTGGGGCGACCGAATCTTCGTCACCAGTGCTGTGCCCGCCAGCGGCGAATCCACCCTCAAGGTCGGACTCTACGGTGCTATCCAGCCGGTCGAAGGTGAGCCCGCCCAAAGCTTCAACGTCTACTGCGTCGATCGCAAGTCGGGCAAGATCCTGTGGGAGCGCACCGCCGCCAGCGGATCGGCGAAGATCAAGCGCCATCCCAAATCCACGCACGCCAACCCGACGCCCGCCACCGACGGCAAGCACCTCGTCGTCTTCTTCGGCTCCGAAGGCCTGTTCACTTACGACCTCAACGGAAAGCTTCTCTGGAAGAAAGACTTCGGCGTGCTCGATGCGGGCTTCTACATGGTGCCCGGCGCGCAGTGGGGCTTCGCCAGTTCGCCCGTGATTCGCGACGGCGTCGTGCTGATCCAGGCCGACGTGCAGAAGAACTCTTTCCTGGGCGCTTACGACGTCGCCACCGGTAAGGAACTCTGGCGCACGCCCCGTAACGACGTTCCGACGTTCGGCAGCCCGGCGGTCGTCCCCTATACGGGCGGCGCCGCCAAGAGCTGGCAGGTGGTCGTGAACGGATGGAAGGAGATCGCCGGTTACGACTTCAAAACGGGCAAGGAACTCTGGACCATGAAAGGCCAGGGCGATATCCCCGTGCCCACGCCCGTCTACGCGAACGGCCTCATCCTGATCACGAACGCGCACGGCTCGGGCCGGCCGATCTTCGCCATCCGCACCGACGCCAAAGGCGAGGTGACGAAGGAAAACGGCATCGCCTGGATGCAGGAGCGCATGGGCAATTACATGCAGACGCCGCTCCTCGACGACGGCCTGGGCTATTTCTGCTTCGACAACGGCGTCCTCAGCGTCTTCCAGCTTGCCACCGGCGAGAAGATCTACCAGGAGCGGCTGGGCGATGGCAAGTCTGGATTCACCAGCTCACCCGTGGCCGCCGGCGGCCATCTTTACATCACCAGCGAAGAAGGCCACACCTACGTGCTCGCACTCGGCAAAGACTACAAAAAGGTGGGTGAAAACGATCTGGGCGAGACGGTGATGGCATCGCCCGCGATCTCCGACGGCGTGCTTTATATTCGCGGGGGCAAGCACCTGTTCGCGATCGCGGAGACCGCCAAAGCGCGTTAAAATAAGCGTTGCTCTCACCAACTTCTCTGGATCGGGCCGGCCGCTGGTTTCTCGATTCCGGTATTCAGGAACCTGAAGGCGGCGTGGCGCGATACCGGCGCACAGACACTGGCCAGAACCTGGCGGTCTCGAACGAAATCACCGGTTACGCGGTGAGTACGTTCTTCTATCTGCACCAACGCACCGGAGAGAGTGCCCACCTCGACCGCGGGCTGGCCGCCGCCCGGTTCCTGGCCGATCGCGCCTGGGATCCACGGCTCCAAACATTCCCCTTCGAATACGTCGCGCCCGGCAACGGCTTCGCCTACTTCTTCGATTGCGGGATCATCGTGCGCGGACTGCTGGCGGCATGGCGGGCTACGCGCGAGCCGCGCTTTCTGGAAATCGCAACGGCGTGCGGACGCTCGATGGCGCGCGACTTCGCCGCCGGCCAGTGCTTCCATCCGATTCTGCGCCTGCCCGAGAAAAAGCCCGTGGCGTGCGATCATCGCTGGTCGCGCGCATCGGGCTGCTATCAGTTGAAATCCGCCATGTGCTGGTTCGACCTGCACGAGATTTCGGGCGAACCCGGTTTCCTCGCGAGCTATCGTCAATTGCTCGACTATTCCCTGCGCACGCACGATTCGTTCCTGCCCGGCGACGCCGATCCGTCGCGCGTCATGGATCGGCTCCACGCGTACTCCTATTTCCTCGAGGGCCTGCTGCCGGTGGCGACCGAGGTAGCGTGCGCCGCCGCGCTTGCAGTCGGAATCCCGCGCCTGGCAGGATTCCTGCGCGAGATTGCCCCGACTTTCGTCCGCTCCGATGTTTACGCGCAACTTCTGCGCGTGCGCCTGTTCGCCGACCAGGCTGGAGTCGTGCCTCTCGATCGCGATGCCGCGCGCTTCGAAGCCGAGTGTCTGGCCCAGTTCCAATCCGCCGATCCCGACCCGCAGCTGGCCGGCGGATTCTGGTTCGGACGCCAGGCCGAAGAGATCCTGCCGTTCATCAATCCCGTATCCGCGGGTTTCGGATTGCAGGCGCTGTCGATGTGGAGTCAGTACGAAGCCGGCGGCCCGCCGCTCGACAGGCACGCGCTGATCTGATGCCAGGCATTGTGCCAGACCCCCAGGTCTGCGGCCGGCGCCCGCGTCGGTATGCCGGCACCCGGTGCTGAGTTCGTGCGATGACCACCGCTGTCAAGGTCGCCTTCGCCTCCGGTCCGGACGACCTGAATCCGCAACTCATCGCGCGCATGCAGGCGCTATATCCCAACCTCCCTCTGTACGTCGTCTCCGAATTCCCACCGCCTGACGGCATCTGGATTCCTTACCATCCGCGCCGCAGCCTGAGCGAGAATCTGGCGAAATGCCGCGCCGCGCTGGCCGGCCGCCGGATCCGGCTCGGCGGAGTCCTGCTGGTCCCGCAGATGCCCTATCGCCGCATGCGTCTGATGGCACTGCTGCTCTCGCCCGTCGCATTCCTGGCCTTTAGCGAGCATCTCGATTCGTTTATGCTCCGCCCCCGCTGCCTGGGCACGATCGCCCGGCATCTCTGGTGGCGCTGCAAAAACTTTCTGCGCTGGCAGCGCCGCCGCGACTGGCGCATGACGTGGACATATTCGCTCGCAATGGCCGCGGGCTGGATCACCGCATTGGCGAAAGCCGCGACCCGTCCGGCAGAGGCCACGCCGGTCCCGCCCGCTGCCCCGGACGGCATCTCCGTAGTCATCCCGTCACGCAACGGCAGCGAACTGCTGGCGCGTCTCCTGCCGGGACTCTTTCGCGATCTCCAGGGCCTGCCGCACGAAATCATCGTCGTCGATAACGGCTCCGACGCAACCTGGGACCATCCGCAAGTGCAGATCATCCATAGCGCACAGCCCCTCTCCTTCGCCGCCGCCGTGAATCGCGGAATCCGCCGCGCACGTTTTCGCTACGTCTGCCTCCTGAACAACGACATGGTGCTCGAACCAGGATTCTTCGCGCCTCTGCGAGATGCCTTCGACCGCCTGCCCGGCCTCTTCTGCGCCACCGCGCAGATCCTCTTCCCGCCCGGGGTTCGCCGCGAGGAGACCGGCAAGGCCAACTTCGGTCAGGATGCCCCCACCGACTTTCCCGTGCGTTGCGATCCTCCCATCCCCGGCGAGGATCTCAGCTACGTTCTCTACGGCAGCGGCGGCTGCTCGCTCTACGACGCAGCCAAACTGGAGGCACTGGGCCTGGTGAGCGAATGCTACGCGCCGGCATACGTCGAGGATCTCGATCTTGGATATAGAGCTTGGCGCCGTGGCTGGCCGACGGTCTTCGTGGCGGCGGCGCGTCTCGAGCATCGTCACCGCGCCACCACGTCGCGATATTATTCCGAAGCCGAACTATCGCGCGTTCTCGAATCCAACTACATTCGCTTTCTATGCCGCGCGATCGCCTCGTCGCGCCTCTTCTGGCGTCTGTGGCGCCAGGCGATGCTGCGGCTCCGGTTGCTCGACGCGCGTCCGGCCCTGGAGTTCGCACGCCGCGCGCCTTGGCTGAACGAGGCTATCCCGGGCGACGAGCCCGAGGACCTGATCGTCGCCATCGGCAGCGGGAAGTCGGCCGTCTTCCCGGGATGCGCCCCGCGGCATCGCGACGTGATCCTGATTGCCAGTCCCTACCTCCCATTTCCGCTCTCCCACGGCGGCGCGGTCCGGATCTACAACCTCATGCTGCGCGCCGCGCGTGCGCACGACCTGGTGCTGGTCGCGTTCACCGACCGCCTGACCACACCGCCCGGCGAACTGCTCGCGTTCTGCGCGGAGATCGTGCTGGTCGAGCGCGCCGGCAGCCACGCGCTGCCCTCCACCGCCCGCCCGGATGTTGTAGAGGAGTTCGATTCGCCGGTCTTCCACGCCGTCCTGCGCCAAACGGTGCGCAAGTGGCATCCCCGGATCGCGCAACTCGAATTTACCCAGATGGCGCAGTATGCCGCCGATTGCACGCCGGCCAGGACGATCCTCGTCGAGCACGACATCACGTTCGATCTCTACGAACAGCTCATGCGCACCGCCCCGAACTGGGAAACAGAACGGCAGCTAGCGCGCTGGCGCGATTTCGAAACCCGTGCCTGGACGAAGGTGGATCAGGTAATCACGATGTCCGCGCGGGATGCCGATCGCGTGAAGGGCGCCCCCGCCGAGGTGCTGCCCAATGGAGTCGATCTGGACCGCTTCCGCCCGTCGGCCCGAGAGCCGGAGCCCGCGCGGATGTTGTTTCTGGGCTCGTTCGCTCATCGCCCGAATGTGCTGGCGGTGGAGTTCTTCCTGCGCGACGTCTGGCCCCTCCTCCGCGATGCCTCGCCGACCCTGCACATCATCGGCGGCGCCCGCCACGAGAATTTCCCGGTTGACGCCGATCTGACGCAGCCAGGCGTCGAACTCGAAGGCTTCGTATCAGACGTGCGCCCCGCCTACGAGCGCGCGGCGGTGGTGATCGCGCCCCTCTTGGCGTCGGCGGGCACGAACATCAAGATCCTGGAAGCAATGGCCATGGGCAAGGCGATCGTGAGCACGCCGGCCGGCGTCAACGGACTCGACGTGCGTGGAGCCGTAGTGCTGGCGTCGACCGCCAGCGAAATGGCGGAAGCGATCCGTCAACTGTTTGCCGATCCCCTGCGCCGCAAAGAGCTCGAGAGGAAGGCAAGACGCGCCGCCGAACATGATTTCGACTGGAATAAGATCGCCCGCCGCCAGGAAGTCCTCTATCGCGGCTGAGCCTCGCGCTTAGGCACCAGCACCGACACTTCCTCCGCAGTCAGCCTCCGCCACCTCCCGATCGCCAGATCGCCGATCCGGATCGGCCCGATCGCCGTCCGCACCAGCTTCAGCACCTTGCTGTCCACCGCCTCCAGCATCCG
>Ga0070741_10020866_pt1 | contig 10261 bp, 10 predicted proteins | sample Coa_R1_4_FD_66440 | JGI IMG/M metagenome (GOLD analysis project Ga0070741, IMG submission 66440) | Surface soil microbial communities from Centralia Pennsylvania, which are recovering from an underground coalmine fire - Coalmine... | ecosystem: Environmental > Terrestrial > Soil > Unclassified ...
TACTTCGATTCCGAAATGACGCCGCTCAACGGCAAGAAGATCGTCGCACGCGCTTGGGTGGACCCTGATTTTGCGCGCCGTCTCGTGACCGACACCCCGGCTGCGGTGGCAGAACTTGACCTGCCAGAGGGCATGGCAGGCGCCGAGGGAGAGCACCTGGCTGCGGTCATGAACGAGCCCGGGATTCACAACCTGGTGATCTGTTCATTGTGCTCGTGCTTCCCGTGGCCCGTGCTGGGCCTACCGCCCTATTGGTACAAGAACCCGACCTTCCGAGCGCGTGCTGCGCGCGAGCCGCGGGCTGTCCTGCATGAGCTGGGTGTACCACTCGGCCCGGACACCGAGATCCGGGTCTGGGACTCCAGCGGCCACTCGCGCTGGTTCGTTGTACCTGAACGGCCGGCAGGCACCGAGGGGATGTCCGAAGATCAACTCGCGCAGCTGGTCACGACCGAGTCGATGATCGGCGTTGCGCTCGCCAGATCACCTGTCGAGAGCTGATTCATGGCGGAGATGAAGCTCCACCCCTCCTGCGTCGCTGACCTGAGAGCACCGACCTTCGACCAAGACTGGCAGCGCCGGGCGTTCGGCCTGGCAGTGGCGCTGGCGGAGTTCGGCCATTACCGCTGGGACGACTTCCAGCAGGCGCTCATCGCTGCCATCGGCTCATGGCAGGAGGCGCCCGCCAACGCACGCGGCAGGTGGGAGTACTACGAGCATTGGGTCACCGCACTGACCAATGTGATACGGCAGCATGGCCTTCTCGACGACGGGTACTCAATACCGAAGATCGGTAAAACCGCGCCGCCGACGTAATACTTTCGCCAGCTTCGTGAGTTGCGCCCAATGCCGCCGTGAACTCGACGCTAGCGACATTTTGCGGCCTGAGAATGTCGCTGCTGTCGAGTTCACGGCGCTTCATCCGGCACTTCATCCGGCATCGGCAAAGATGCACTCCCGGTCAGTCAACGACGGCGAGGTGGAGCTGCTGGAGGCGTACGGGATCGGCGATCACCTCGTACTCGGCGATCTTGTCATCGTCGATGGTGAAGGCCAGCGCGGCCAATAACTGGCCACGCGGGGCCACGACGAGTCCCACTGCGCCGTTGACCAGCGCCAATTCGGCGAATTGTGACCTGCGAGCAAGGGCCACCGTCCCCTCTGCCACGGCCCGAGAGCCGTGGAGCTCGGCCGCTGCACTTGGCGGTAGGGCAGCGGGGTCAGCACGGCGCACCACACCGGGGGCCAACACAGCAAGGATGCCGGTGAGGTCACCGGCTCGCGCCGCGGCGAGAAATGCAGATACCACCTGGCGTTGACGTGCGAGTTCGGCCGCTGGCACCACCGGGGTGCCCTGTACCTTGCGTCGGGCACGGCTGGCGAGCTTCTTCGTGGCGACCGGTGTGCGCTCGACGATCGGGGCGATCTCATCGAACGGCACGGCGAACATGTCGTGCAGGACGAACGCGACACGTTCGCTGGGCTGCAGCGTGTCCAGCACCACAAGCAGCGCGCGGCTCACCGAGTCAGCCAGTAGAGCTTCGTCTTCCGGGTCACTTCTCTCAACAGTGTCCAAGGCTCGGTCGAGCACCTGCTGCCCAGTCAGGTTCTCCCGCCGTGACTTGCGGGAACGCAACATGTCAAGGCAAATGCGGGTGACTACCCTTCGCAGCCAGCTGGCCAGGTTGTCCACCTTGCCGGTGTCGACCCGGCCCAGGCGCAGCCATGCCTCCTGCACGGCATCATCGGCTTCGCTCAGCGAGCCAAGCATCCGGTAGGCAACCGTGCGCAGCTGGCCGCGCTGCGCCTCGAAACGTTCCGCCAGCAGGTCACGTTCGTCCACCGGTCACCTTTCCTCGCCGCGCTCCGTCAACGTTCATGACGAATGCAACGTGCGTGAAGTGACAGGAGAACCGGTGGCGACCTTGCTGCACCTGGATTCCAGCGCCAATCGTTCCAGCGAGTCGGTCAGCAGGCAGCTGACCGCATTGTTCGCAGGTACTTGGCAGGCCCGGCACGGCCCGGCCAGGTACCGGTACCGGGATTTGGCCGCTGAGCCGGTTCCCCCGCTGAGTACTGCTTACTGCTCGCTCGGCCGGCGAGTGGAAAGGCACGGCCTTGTCTCGATGGACGCGGTGGCCAGGCTGGCCGAGAGCCCAGCTGAGAAACAGGAATGGGCACTCACCCGGCCACTGATTACCGAAGTGCTGGCCGCCGAAACAGTGCTGATCGGTGCCCCGATGTACAACTATTCGCTACCCGCCGCGCTGAAGGCCTGGATCGATCGGGTGAGCTTCCCCGGAGCCTTCACCGACCCGGACACGGGGAACAGCCTGCTCCGCAAGACGAAAGTCGTAATGATCATCGCGCGGGGAGGCGCCTACGGCCCGGGCACCCCACGGGAGGGCTGGGACTTCCAAACGCCCTACCTCCGGACATACTTTGGCAGGCACGGCGTGGCTGACGAGAACATTCGTTTTGTCAGCGCCGAGATGACCAAGGCCGGACTTGTCCCGCACCTGGCCCGTTTCCGGTCCCTGGCAGCGAGTTCGCTGGCCGCGGCGCGGGCCGAGGTGATCGCGCTGGCCGCCACCGACATGCGCTCGGCCAGCTAGGAGAAGGCGTAGGTGTCGGGCCAGCGGTTGTTGGCGGGTTCTTAGCCGTCCCTTAGCGCCCATGCCTGCTGTCTCCACCGTGCCGGGCCGTGCCAGACCCGTGTCAGGCCATGTCAGAACGCTGCGATTGGGCGTGCTGAGGATCGGGGTCGACGACCACGGGCCCGGGAGGACGACATGCCGTGCGATGCGGTGGCTCCGCCGGTGGTGGATCGGATGGCCCGCCAACCGGGCGGGAACCGAGGTAACTGGCTGCCGGTTGCGATGCTGGCGATCGGCACGTTCGCGATCGGTACGGACGTGTTCGTCGTGGCCGGGGTGCTAGGCGGTCTCGCCGGTGACCTCAATGTCACGGTCGGTGTCGCGGGATTGACGGTGACGGTGTTCGCGCTGGCGTACGCGATCGGTGCACCGCTGCTCAGTGTGCTGCCAGGGGCGCGGCATGTGCGGCCGGTACTGATCGGTTCCCTGGCGTTGTTCGGGCTGTTCAACCTGACGTCGGCGGTTGCACCGTCGCTGGGAGTACTGGTCGGTTCGCGGGTGCTGAGTGCGCTCGTTGCGAGCGTCTACGTGCCGGTGGCAGGCGCAGCGGCGGTTGCCGGGGTCTCCGCGACCCAACGTGGCCGCGCGTTCGCGGTGGTCCTCGGGGGTTCATCCGTGGCGATGGTGCTGGGCGCTCCCCTCGGGGTGCTGCTGGCCGAGGCGTACTCGTGGCGCGTGGCGTTCGATTTGGTTGCGGGGCTCGCCGCGGTTACCGCGCTCGGTCTGTGGCCGGTGGCGCTCGGGCCGCAGGCGGCACCGCTACTGCTCGGGCTGAACAGCTCTGCGATTCACCGGGGCTTTGCGGCCGGTGCATTCATGGGCGGGCAGGTCGTCGACACGACCGGGCCTGTTCAGCTGTGGGTATTGGCCGTTACCTGCTGCGGCGCTGGGCTCGTCCTGCACACGCTTCTTACCCGCCGGAGCCGACCGTGATCAGGTCGGCAGCAGGAATCTCGGGACTGGGCACCATCCTCGGGGTGTGGGCCCATCCGGACGACGAGGCCTACCTGTCTGGTGGTCTCATGGCGTTGGCCCGCGACGCCGGTTCGCGAGTTGTGTGCGTGACTGCGACCCGGGGCGAGCTGGGTACACCAGACCCGGCTACCTGGCCGCCGGACCGCCTGGCCATGGAGCGCACCGGCGAGTTGGCACGCAGCCTGAAGATACTGGGGGTCGATGAGCACCATTGGCTTGGCTATCGTGATGGCGACTGTGCGCAGGTCAGTGTGCCCGACGCAGTGGGAAAATTGTGCGCGCTCATCGCCGAGATCAGCCCACAGGCCGTGCTGACCTTCGGTCCCGACGGCCAGACCGGTCATCCGGACCACCGGGCGATATCGGCGTGGACCACGCAGGCGTTTGATCGGGCCGCGGCACGCGGCTCCCGGTTGCTCTACTCGGCGGTCACCGACGAATGGATGCGGCGGTGGAGTGCACTTAACGAGCGATTCGGCATCTTCGCGCCTGGCTACCCGGTCACCACTCCCACCAGCCGGCTCGCCGTCAACCTGAGGCTGGACGAGGCGACTACGGCGCGCAAGATCTGTGCGTTGCGCGCGCAGGTTACTCAGACTTCCGGCCTGGTCACGGCCATGGGCATCGACACTTACCGTGCCTGGGTCGCCGAGGAGTACTTTACTGTCAGGTACCCGTCATGACGACGCCAGACGCTGCGCGATCGCCTGACGGGCCACTTTAAGTGCGTGTGTCCGGTTGGCCGCTGGCGTGACCTGAGTCGCTGCCACGGTATCCGAGGGCCGATTGACGGCCGGGGCTTCGGGTGCCTGATCGGCTGCGGCATGCAATTGCGCCGCCGAATCGTGATCACCAAGGTCGTGCAACAGGTCAGCGAGGTTGCGCAAGGTGGTCCACTGATGAGTCCAGTTGCCGGTTCGAGCGAAGTAATCAATGACCTTCCGGTAACCGCGAAGTGCGTCGTCGACGCGGCCCATCTTGGCGCGCACCGCCAGCAGTCCTACGCTGGCAACTGCCACGATGAAGGTGGCACCCGAAGTGCGCGCGAGGTCGATGGCCCGGACGTAGTCATTCTCGGCCAGCTTCCTGTGGCCGGCTGCGCTGTCAATCTCTCCGACGACGTAGTACCCGAATGCCAGAATGGTCGGTGACACTGCGGCGGCGAGCATCCTGTCGTTCAGTTCGCGGGCCCGATCGAGATCGCCGGCATAGGCTGCCGCGAGCGCCGCGATCCCGAGGTTCTCGCGCGGCCGGTTCGCGACGGCTTCAGCAGCGATGGAGTGCTCGATGACCTCGGCATATGCTCCGCGAGCCAGGGCGGCGATCGACAGTGTCGTCAGGCAGTGCCAGGACCCGTCGGCGTCGGTGGCACGCTCAACGCCGGCTCGGGCGAGCTGGTCTGCCCGGGCGTAGTCGCCGCGATGGTAGGCGACTTCTGCCGCCACGCCCAGCACGCAGGCCGCCCGGGGATGGGCGGCCAGCGCCGGGTCGCTGACGAGTTCCTCCACCCAGCCCCGCATCTCGACGAGGTCGCGGTAGCCCACCGCGTCGAACAGCGCGGCTACCATCGAAACGGCTTCGTTGAGAGCTGCCTGCTGGCGCGCACGCCGCCAGGCGGCCCGCAGATTCGGTAGTTCGCGGCGCAGGATGGCGTCGGCTTCCGGCTCGCGCTGGGTCGTCATGGTGGCGCCGACCCACGTCGTCAGGTCGACTGCCCAGCGCAACGTCCGCCTTGCGGCGGCGTCGGCCTCGCCGGTCGCCGCCAGCCGGTCAAGCCCGAACATCCGCAGCGTCTCCAGCATCCGGTACCGGGTACGGCCGCCCTCGAACGTTGCCTCGATCATCGAGGTGTCGACCAGGCGGGCCAGCGCGCTGCCGGGATCACCTGGCAGCTCCAGGTCAGCGGCGACGCGCTCGGCCGTGGCCAGGTCGACGCCGTCGACGAAGACTGACAGGTGCGCAAACAACCGGCGTTCGTCGGCGGTCAGCAGCTGGTAGGACCACTCGATGGTGCTACGCAGCGTACGGTGGCGGGCATCGGCGCTGGGCCGGCCGGCGCCGAGTAGATCAAGTGAGCGGTCGAGCCGGTCGAGCAGGTCGGCGAGGGAGAACGTGGATAGCCGCCCGGCGGCCAGCTCGATGGCCAGCGGCATGCCATCGAGCCGCTGGACGAGGCTGGCGACCATGCGCAGGTCACCCGGATCGGGGGAGAAGGCGGGCCGGACACGTGCGGCGCGGTCGAGGAAGATCGCTACCGACGGGACCCGGTCCAGCGGGCCCGCGCCGTCCGGACCGAGGCGCGGAACAGGAAGTGGTGCCAGCCGCCAGGGGTGCTCGGTGGCGAGACCGAGTGGCTCCCGGCTGGTGGCCAGCACGGCGAGTTCTGGGCAGCCGGCCAGGACCGCGCTGACGGTGTCCCGGACCGCGTCGAGCAGATGCTCGCAATTGTCGATCACGAGCACGCCGGGTTCGCTGCGCAGGACGGCAACGCAGGCCGACAGCACGTCGCCTTGGACCACCTGCAGGTCCAGCGCCCCGGCCAGCGCGTGCGGGATGGCGGCGGGATCGGTGACCGGCGCCAGCAGCAGCACTGTGGCCGCCTTGGTTTGCCGGGCTACCTCCAACGCAACCCGCGTCTTGCCAACCCCGCCGGGACCGACCAGGGTGACCAGCCGCTCGGCGGCGATCAACCGGCGCAACTGCTCGATCTCCGCATCGCGTCCGATCAACCGGGTCGTTGGCGCCGCTAGCACGGCGGACCGCTGGGACCGCATAAGGCCGGGTGGGCCCGCGACGCCACCGGCGATGTCTCGCTCGAGCTCACCCAGCGCCGGCGACGGGTCGAGACCCGCCTCATCGGCCAACCGGTGACGGTACTCACGCGCCGTATGCAACGCCTCCGGCGCCCGTCCGGTGGCGGCCAGTGCCCGCATCAACAGCAAAGCCGCAGGTTCGCGCAGTGGGTCGGCGGCCAGCGCCGCGACCGCGAGTCCCACAACGTCCTCGTCAAGCCGTCCGGCATCGATCGCGCAGCCGATCAAGGCGTCGGTTACCTCGCGGTGCAGCTGCTCCAATGTCACCACTGCGATGGCCACCGGCGTGACCTGAGCGAGGTCACCGAGCACCGGCCCGCGCCACAGCGCGTGCGCCTCGCGCAGCAGGGCGCATGCTCTTGCCTGGTCGCGGTCCGCAATCGCGCGCGCCTTTGCCAGCAGGTCGCGTGCCCGGGCCACATCCAGGTCTTCGCTGCCGAGTACTAGCCGGTACCCGCTGGCCAGCGTCTCCAGCCGAGCCGCTGCGGGCCCGAGGTGCCCGCGGAGCCTGGACACGTGGCTGTGTAGGGCTTGGCGCCCTGACTCGGGAATCTCGGATGGCCACAGGGCGTCCACGAGGTGGTCTACGGTCACAGCACGACCTTCGGCAAGCGCCAGCAAGGCCAGCACCGCGCGGCGCTTTGGCCCGCGCACGTCCACCGTGACGCCGTCAACGACCACACGTAACGGTCCCAGCAAGTCGACCCGAACCTGCGGCCGGTCGTTCACAGCGCCCATCGTTTACTCCCTTGCGGACAGCATGCCCTCCGGTGAGGCCGGTGCAAGCGCACGCCAGTGCCATGCAAGAGCGGTCCGTGATCCTTGCTCCCATGGGCCGGTACTTCAGCCGGCGGCAACGGCAGGGAGGCTCACGATGGATCACAACAAGGTAACGGAGTTCCTCGGGCAGGTCGTGGCCGATATGGGCGCGACCGACGCCGCAGGCTCGGTGGTGATCGGTCACCGACTCGGCCTGTACCGGGCGCTTGCGCACGCTCGGGCGACGCCGGACCAGCTGGCCGAGCGGGCTCAGTGCCATCCTCGGTATGTCACCGAGTGGCTGCATGGGCAGGCCGCGGGTGGCTACATCAGTTACCACTCGGCCACCGGTGAGTTCTGGCTCACCGAGGAGCAGGCGTTCTGCTTAGCTGATCCGAACGGTCCGAACGTGCCGGCCGCGTTCCTCACCGCGCTGGGCATGCTCCGCGCGGAACCACAGATCACTGAGGCGTTCCGCACCGGAGCCGGGTTTGCCTGGCACGACCACCACGAGGATGTATTCACCGGGTGCGACGCTTTCTACCGGCCCGGCTACGTGGCCCAGCTCGTGCCGAACTGGATCCCGGCACTGGATGCAGTGGAAGCGAAGCTGACCGCCGGGGCACGGGTGGCCGATATCGGCTGCGGACTTGGCTCCTCATCGGTGCTGCTCGCCCAGACCTATCCGCAGACGAGCGTGGCGGGCTCGGACTACCACGCCGAGTCGATCGAGCTGGCCCGCAAGCACGCCGCCGAGGCCGGGGTAACCACCAGGGTCACCTTCGAGGTGGCGTCGGCGCAGACCTTCTCGGGCACGGACTATGACCTGGTGATGACGTTCGACTGCCTGCATGACATGGGCGACCCGGTCGGAGCAGGGCGCCACGTCCGTCAGGCGCTGGCCCCGGACGGTACCTGGCTGGTGGTCGAGCCGTACGCCGCCGACAAGGTCGAGGACAACTTCAACCCGGTGGGCCGGCTCTACTACAGCGCGTCGGTATTCCTGTGCGTCCCCAACGGGCTGTCCCAGCCTGGCGGCTACGCGCTAGGCGCGCAGGCCGGGGAGGCCGCCATCCGCCGGGTGACCACCGACGCGGGGTTCACGCGTTTCCGCCGCGTCGCGCAGACGCCGTTCAACCTGGTCTACGAAGTCCGGCCGTAGATGCGGGGGCCAGCTCCACGGGGTGTAGCTGGCCCCGGTCGGGTCACCCAGCCATGCCGGCGCCGTGCCGGTCCAGAGGCCCCGTTTGTGCTGCCGGCAGAGGTGCTTGCACAGTGGCACGGATGATCGGGGAGCCCGGCGGCACCTGAGGGCACAGATCTGGCGGAATGGTTTGTGGGTACGCCCCGATATTCTGCAAGGTCGCAAAGTTCGAAATTCGTAAGATTACGGACGGCCCTACTAGGGCTAGGGATAACTCCGCAGGGACTTTTCAAATCGGCACTAGATGGACAGGCTCGATGCCCCGGAATCATTCACCTATCACTGTGCCTTGTTGATACGTTCCAGTACGTTGCGCTGTGACTTGAGTAAGGTCGTCGCGTTCGAGGGTCAGCGCAGCAGCTCCAGGAGGGTGCGGCGGTGAACCAACCGACTGAGTGGCCTAACGATCTTCATTTTCGGGCACTGTCTTGAGTACTGGTCACGAGTCACACAGGGAGGCCCGCGATGCTGGCGCTAATCCTCTTCCTCATCCTGCTCTATGTCGCAGCAGGCATCATCGGCTTCGTCGTCAAGGGCCTGTTCTGGTTATTCATCGTGGCCGGTGTGTTGTTCTTGATCACATTATTTATCGGCGGCGTGATGGGCGGCCGTCGCTCGGCGCGCCGTACCAGGTGACCCCAGCATCTCCTGCCGTGGCCTCGTACCGGCTGCGGTCGGATCAGACCACCGCGCGATGAGGGTTGGTTTGATCGGCGAACGGGTAACGGTATATCGATGGCGCCCAGTTCCGACTCCGTAGTCAAAGTGCTGCTCGACCGCTTTGGTGAAACGTATGCCGAGCAGGCCGGTATCAAGCTCGGCGATAAGCCGTCGCCGCTGTACGAACTGCTGGTACTGGCCACGCTGCTGAGCGCGCGGATTGCCAGCGACGTCGCGGTGGCCGCAGCCAGGGAATTGTTCGGCGCCGGGTACCGGACACCGCAGCGCATGCAGGAAGCGAGCTGGCAGGACCGGGTGGATGCGCTCGGCCGTGGCCATTACCGGCGCTACGACGAGCGGACCTCCACCATGCTGGGCGAAGCTGCTGCCCAGCTACTTGACCGCTGGCATGGTGACCTGCGGAAACTGCGGGATGAGGCAGGCGGCGATGCGCAGCAAGTCCGGAAGTTGCTCACCGAGTTCAAGGGCATCGGGCCAGTAGGCGCGGACATCTTTCTCCGGGAGGTGCAGGCGGTGTGGCCCCAGGTCACGCCGTATCTGGACGACCGGGTGATCCGCGCAGCCGCAAAGGTGGGCCTACCCTCGGACGCTCGGAAACTGGCAGGGCTCGTTGACTCACCTGTCGAGTTGGCGCGGCTGTCCGCAGCGCTCGTCCGAGTCTCCCGGCGGTCTCGTGTCATGGACGAGATCACCCGTGCTGCGGCCGGCTAGACAACCACAGCGCGGGCGGTGCCGGGCGAGATCAAGGGTTACGACGGTGGTGCCGTCGCAGCGACCACGACGCTGCCCGCGCGGTCCCGTAGTCTGCGGTGGTATCACCCAATCCGGAAGATGGCTATGAAAGCGTTGACCGTCCAGCCGGGCCGGTCCGGTCCACCCCAGGTAGTGGATGTCCCCGAACCCTCACCTGGCGAGCAAGACCTGCTGGTGGACGGCCTCGCGGTCGGAGTGTGCGGTACCGATCGGGAGATCGCTGCGGGGGAGTACGGCTGGGCACCCCCTGGGCGTGATCGGCTGATCCTGGGGCATGAGTCCCTGGGCCGGGTGCGTGCAGCGCCGACCGGCTCGGGGTTCGCCGCTGGCGATCTCGTGGCGGGCGTGGTCCGCCGGCCAGATCCGGTGCCGTGCGGCGCCTGCGCGCACGGCGAGTTCGACATGTGCCGCAACGGCCG
>Ga0070741_10020867_pt1 | contig 10260 bp, 13 predicted proteins | sample Coa_R1_4_FD_66440 | JGI IMG/M metagenome (GOLD analysis project Ga0070741, IMG submission 66440) | Surface soil microbial communities from Centralia Pennsylvania, which are recovering from an underground coalmine fire - Coalmine... | ecosystem: Environmental > Terrestrial > Soil > Unclassified ...
TGCGCGAGCATCTTGACTGAGGAATCGCTGCGCGTCACCAACGTCCCCCACTTACGCGATGTCACGACGACGCTGAGTCTGCTCGGCCAGATGGGTGTGGAATTCACGCTCGACGAGAAACTCGACGTGGTCCTCAACGCCGGCCGTCTCCACCACCGTGTCGCACCCTATGACATGGTGAAGACGATGCGCGCCTCGATTCTCGTGCTTGGCCCGTTGGTCGCTCGCTTCGGGGAGGCCCGCGTGGCACTGCCTGGCGGTTGTGCGATCGGCTCTCGACCGGTGGATCAGCACATCAAGGGCTTGCAGGCTATGGGCGCGCGCATCGAGATTGTCCACGGCGACATTCACGCGCATGCTGATCGGTTGCGCGGCGCCCGCATCGTAATGGATATGGTCACCGTAACGGGAACCGAAAACATCCTGATGGCGGCCTCGCTCGCCGAGGGCACGACCGTGATCGAGAATGCGGCGCGTGAGCCGGAGGTCGTCGACCTCGCCGAATGCCTCATTGCAATGGGTGCCCAGATCTCCGGACAGGGCACGGACATCATTACCGTTTGCGGAGTGCCCACCCTGCACGCGGCGACCCATAGCGTCATGCCGGATCGCATCGAGGCAGGGACTTTCCTTGCGGCCGCGGCTGCCACAGGGGGCGAAGTACGTCTGCGTGGGGTCCGGGTGGACAGCGTCGACGCCATTCTCGCCAAGTTGCGCGAAGCCGGTGTGAAGGTCGAAGTGGGAGCCGATACGATCGGCGTCGCAGCGGATGGGAGTATCCGTGCCGTCAATGTGCGTACCGCCCCCTATCCTGCCTTCCCTACGGATATGCAGGCGCAGATGATGGCGCTCAATGCCGTCGCTCAAGGCACTGCGCTGATTACCGAGACCGTATTCGAGAACCGCTTCATGCATGTCCAAGAACTGCGTCGGCTCGGCGCGGATATCGAGGTCGAGGGCAACACGGCGGTGGTCCGGGGCGTCAAGCGACTATCGGGCGCCACGGTCATGGCCACCGACCTGCGCGCTTCCGCTTGCTTGGTGATCGGCGGATTGGTTGCCGACGGGGACACGTTGGTGGATCGCATCTACCACCTCGATCGCGGCTATGAGCGCATCGAGGAAAAGCTTTCCCAACTCGGAGCCCGAATCCGGCGCGTTCGCTAGCATCGTCAGTGGCGAACTTCCGCTTTTTGGTAGAGAGCGCTCCACCTACTGCGGTGCGGTAGAATCGCCCTGTGGACGTTCGCCCCTTGAATCGCATCACCCTTGCCCTGTCGAAGGGCCGCATCTTTAGCGAGACGCTGCCGCTGCTTCAGTCCGCCGGCATTCGCCCGCTCGAGGATCCGGAGACTTCGCGCAAGCTCATCATCGCCACCAGCCAGCCCGATGTGGACATCATCATCGTGCGCGCCTCGGATGTGCCCACGTATGTGCGCTACGGCGCGGCGGATCTCGGCGTGGCAGGCAAGGACGTGCTACACGAACAAGGCGTGGAGGGTGTGTACCAGCCGCTCGATTTGGGGATCGCCCAGTGTCGAATGATGGTGGCGGTACCGGTCGATTTCGACTACGCGAGCGCAGTCAAGCAAGGCGCGCGTTTGCGCGTGGCAACCAAGTACCTGAAGACCGCGCGCGAGCATTTCGCAGCGAAAGGCGTGCACGTTGATCTAATCAAGCTGTACGGGTCGATGGAACTCGCGCCGCTGGTCGGCCTCGCGGACGCAATCGTGGATTTGGTCAGTACCGGCAGCACGCTACGCGCGAACAAGTTGGTCGCGGTGGAAGAAGTCATGGCAATTAGTGCGCGCCTCATCGTCAATCAGGCTTCGCTCAAGTTGAAAGGCAGCCTAATCCAGCCGCTCATGACGGCGTTTTCCAATGGGCTCGGTCGGGAGGAAGTGAATGCTGCCGCTTAACGTTTTCAGCAGCCGCGATCCTGACTTCAACGCGCGCCTGGATCGGTTGCTCGCGTTCGAGAATACCCAGGACGAGCGCGTCGAAGGGGTGGTAGGAGAGGTCATCGCTCAAGTGCGCCAGCGGGGCGATGCGGCGCTGATCGAGTACACGCGGCGCTTCGACGAGGTCGATGTCGCCGACATGCGTGCACTCGAGGTCCCGCGCAGCATGCTCGAGCAAGCTTTCGCCACGCTCGGTCAGTCGCGACGCGAGGCCTTGGTGCACGCCGCCGGGCGAATCCGCGCTTACCACGAGCGCCAAGTCGTGCAGTCATGGACCTACACCGAAGAGGACGGCACGCGTTTAGGGCAAAAAATCACGCCGCTCGACCGCGTGGGCATCTACGTGCCAGGGGGCAAAGCCTCCTACCCTTCATCGGTATTGATGAATGCCATTCCGGCGCGCGTGGCAGGCGTGCCCGAAATCGTGATGGCGACACCAGCTCCCGCGGGCGAGCGCAATCAACTGGTGCTGGCTGCTGCCGCGGTATGTGGCGTGAATCGCGTCTTTGCTGTTGGCGGTGCGCAAGCGATCGCGGCGCTGGCGTACGGGACAGCGACAGTTCCTAAAGTGGACAAGATTGTTGGCCCTGGCAACGCGTACGTCGCAGCTGCGAAACGGCGCGTTTTCGGCGTGGTGGGAATCGACATGGTGGCGGGCCCATCGGAGATTCTCGTCATTTGCGACGGCAAGACCAATCCCGACTGGATTGCGATGGACCTGTTCTCTCAGGCCGAGCACGACGAGCTGGCGCAAGCGATTCTGCTGTCGCCCGATGCGGCGTTCGTCGACGCGGTTGCTCGCAGCATCGAGCGCCAGCTGCAGGAGATGCCTCGCCGCGCCGTCATCGCTGCGTCGCTGGCGGCGCGCGGCGCACTGATCGTCGTGGCGGATCTAAACGAAGCCTGCGAAGTCGCGAATCGCATTGCGCCTGAGCATCTCGAGCTTTCGGTCGACGATGCGTCCGGATTATTGCCCAAGCTGCGCCACGCCGGCGCCATCTTTCTAGGACGCTACACGTCCGAGTCGCTGGGCGATTATTGCGCCGGACCGAACCACGTCTTGCCCACCGCAGGGACTGCGCGGTTCTCTTCACCCTTGGGCGTTTACGACTTTCAGAAGCGCACGAGCCTGATCGAGGTTTCACGTGCAGGTGCGCGAAAGCTCGGACAGATCGCAATGGAACTGGCTGCTGGCGAGGGCTTGCCCGCACACGCGAAGTCGGCGCAGTATCGCTTGCACGGTTAGACCGAACACGCTAAGAATCTTAAGATCCGACCAACGCCGGCGCTCGTCCCCGGTCTCGAGATGACAGCATCACCCGCCCAAATCCTTCGAAGCGAGATCTGCGCACTGTCCGCGTATGCCGTTGCTTCCAGCGAGGGGATGTTGAAGCTGGATGCAATGGAGAACCCTTATGGGCTTCCCGATGACATGCGTGCGGAGATCGGGCGCATCGCTGCCGCTGCCGCACTTAACCGCTATCCCGATCCTGCTGCCGGGCGGCTGAAGCAGCGCTTGCGCGATGCGATGGCGGTGCCCGCCGGCCTCGACCTCTTGCTCGGTAACGGTTCGGACGAGATCATCCAAATGCTCGCGCTCGCGGTTGCCCGCCCCGGAGCCGTGCTGTTGGCCGTCGAACCCTCGTTCGTCATGTTCCGCATGATCGCAACGATCGCCGGGCTGCGCTATGTAGGTGTGCCACTCACCTGCGATTTCCAGCTCGACGGCCCCCGCCTGGCAGACGCCATCGTGGAGCAGCGCCCCGCCTTGACGTTCATCGCCTACCCCAATAACCCCACCGGAAATCTGTTCGATGCAGACGCGATTTCACGGGTGATCGAGCGCTCGGAAGGCGTTGTCGTGGTTGACGAGGCCTATCACGCGTTTGCCGGGAAAAGCTTCCTTCCGCGGGTTCTGGAGCACCCCAATCTACTCGTGATGCGTACCTTGTCCAAACTCGGATTGGCAGGTCTGCGCCTCGGAGTGCTGTTCGGACATCCTCACTGGATTACGGAGCTCGACAAGCTCCGCCTGCCCTATAACATCGGCGTCTTGGCCCAGGCCATCGCAGAATACGTGCTCGGCCGCGTCGATGTACTCGAAGATCAGGCCGGAGCGATTCGACGCGAGCGCGCACGTTTGTTCGCTCGACTTGCCAGTCTGCCCGGCGTGCACCCCTTTCCGAGCGATGCGAATTTCGTTTTGTTCCGCGTTACCGACGCGGACGCAATTTTTGACCGGCTCCGGGCGCGGCGCATCTTGATCAAGAATGTCAGCGGTGCCCATCCGATGCTGCGGGACTGCCTGCGCGTCACGGTGGGTAGCCCCGAAGAGAACGATCGTTTTATGGTCGCGCTGCAGGCAAGCCTTCCGGTCGCGGCGTAGATCATCCACCGGCTAACACCATTGCTCGAAATGCGACAGACCGAAGTCATTCGCAATACGCTCGAAACGCAGATCACTGTGCGGCTCAATCTAGATGGCGCGGGCAACTCCAAGCTGACGACCGGTGTGGGGTTCTTCGACCACATGCTCGACCAAGTGGCACGGCACGGCATGATGGATCTCGAAGTCGTCGCGAAGGGCGACTTGCATATCGACGCGCACCACACCGTGGAGGATGTCGGCATCACCTTTGGTCAAGCGTTCGCGAAGGCGGCCGCGGACAAGCGCGGGCTGCGGCGCTACGGACACGCTTACGTGCCGCTGGACGAAGCCTTGACGCGCGTGGTGGTTGATCTGTCAGGCCGGCCAGGACTGCAATACTCCATTCCGTTTGTCCGCGCCCTGATCGGTGACTTCGATGTGGATCTCGTGCACGAATTTTTCCAGGGCTTCGTCAATCACGCGCAGGTGACGCTGCACGTCGACAACTTGAAGGGCAACAATGCGCATCACCAGGCGGAGACCGCGTTCAAAGCGTTTGGACGCGCGCTACGCATGGCCGTGGAGTTAGACCCGCGCGCCAGCGGCAGCGTGCCTTCGACGAAAGGTCAACTCTGAGTCGTGGGTGCAACGCCAATGGTTGACATCGCTGTCATCGATTACGGGATGGGCAATCTACGCTCGGTCGCCAAGGCGATCGAGCATGTCGCCTCCGGCCTCCGCATCGAAGTCACCAGCGATTCCCGGGTGGTCGCGGGTGCCGGGCGCGTGGTATTTCCGGGGCAAGGTGCGATGCCGGACTGCATGCGGGAACTCGATGGCCGGGGCCTGCGTGAGGCGGTCTTAGAAGCAGCGACACGCAAGCCGTTTCTGGGCATCTGTATCGGACTGCAGATGCTGTTCGAGCGCAGCGAGGAGGGCAACATTGAAGGGCTCGGGCTGCTGAAGGGCGAGGTGGTGCGCTTCCATCCTCAACGCATGCTGGACACGTCCGGTAATCGGCTGAAGGTGCCGCACATGGGATGGAACGAAGTTCATCAAACAAGCGAGCACCCGTTGTGGGAAGGTATTCGGAGCGGCAGCCGTTTTTATTTCGTACACAGCTATTACCCGTTGCCCAAGGATCCGGAAATCGTGGCTGGATATAGCCGCTATCCCTACCCATTTACTTCCGCGGTTGCCCGAGCGAATCTGTTCGCCGTGCAGTTCCATCCAGAGAAGAGCCAAGCGGTCGGCCTGAAGCTCCTTCACAACTTCGTGCGGTGGGATGGGGTCCACCGAAGCGGTGCGAAGAAGGACGTGATCCCCGAACTGCTCTGAGAGATTTCCCTCGATGCAACGCGCGAGGCCTTTGATGTATGATCCTTCGGCCTTCTGCAGGCCCTCCCATCTGTCGACCTCAGTAAGTTTCCGGTATTTCCCATGCTGATCATCCCGGCGATCGACCTCAAGGACGGCCATTGTGTGCGCTTGAAGCAAGGCGCAATGGATCAGGCAACCGTGTTTTCAGATGATCCGGCAGCGATGGCGAGGCATTGGATCGGGAAGGGTGCGCGTCGCCTACATCTCGTCGACCTCAACGGGGCCTTTGCGGGAAAGCCCAGAAACGAGGAGGCGATCAAAGCGATCGTTGCCGCTGTTGGCGACTCCGTTCCGGTCCAGCTCGGCGGTGGTATTCGCGACTTGGATACGGTGGAGCGCTACATCGACGATGGTATTAGCTACGTGATCGTTGGCACCGCAGCCGTGAAGACACCTGGCTTCTTACACGATGCTTGCTATGCCTTCCCCGGTCACGTCATGGTCGCCCTGGATGCCAAGGACGGGAAAGTTGCCGTAGATGGCTGGTCGAAGCTGACCGGTCATGACGTGATCGACTTGGCGAAGAAGTTCGAAGACTATGGTGTGGAAGCGGTCATCTACACCGACATTGGGCGCGATGGCATGTTGACCGGTCTCAACATGAAAGCCACGGTTCAATTGGCTAAGGCGTTGAGCGTTCCCGTCATTGCGAGCGGCGGCGTCACCAACCTGGACGATGTCAAATCCTTATGTGCAGTCGAGGCGGATGGGATTGTCGGTGCCATTACGGGTCGCGCAATCTACGAGGGTAGCCTCGATTTCGCCGAAGCACAGAAGCTAGCGGACAGCCTTTCTGGGCGCAACTGAACTCATCTTCCCAGTGCCGTGCCCGCCAGCCTGACCCTGCACATTGCTTCTGCTCCTCATGCTGGCTAAGCGCGTAATCCCTTGTCTCGACGTGACCAGCGGCCGCGTCGTCAAGGGCGTCAACTTCATTGGCCTGCGCGATGCGGGCGACCCTGTAGAAATCGCCAGGCGGTACGACGAACAAGGCGCCGACGAGCTTTGCTTTCTGGACATCACCGCAAGCTCCGATGATCGAGGAATGATCCTTCATGTCATCGAATCGGTCGCCGACCAAGTTTTCATCCCGCTCACGGTAGGGGGAGGTGTGCGCAGTGTCGAGGATGTTCGAGCCCTGCTGCATGCCGGGGCCGACAAGGTCAGTATCAACACGGCAGCCGTGCTCGATCCGTCCTTGGTGGGTCGGGCCAGCGGCAAAGTGGGCTCGCAATGTATCGTCGTGGCGATCGACGCGAAGCGCGCCGGTTCTAACGACGACGCGCGCTGGGAAGTGTTTACCCACGGCGGGCGGCGTGCGACCGGCTTGGACGTGTTGGAGTGGGCGTCGCGGGTGCAGAGCTTGGGTGCCGGAGAGATCTTGCTCACCAGCATGGATCGAGATGGCACGTGCGACGGCTACGATGTGGACTTGACTCGCGCGGTTGCGGATCGTGTGGACATTCCTGTGATCGCGAGCGGGGGAGCCGGGAATCTCGACCATCTAGTGCAGGGGGTCGTTGCAGGGCACGCAGATGCTGTGCTCGCCGCATCGATCTTTCACTACGGACAGTTCACCATTCGTGAGGCAAAGGCGCGTCTGGCGGCGCGCGGAGTCGAGGTGCGCGCATGAGTACGAGTTGGCTCGATGAGGTGAGGTGGGGCGAGGACGGGCTAGTCCCGGCGATCGCGCAAGACGTCGCGACGGGAAAGGTCCTGATGGTTGCGTGGATGAACCGAGAGTCGTTGCGCCTGACCGACGAAGAGGGCCAAGCCGTCTATTGGTCTCGATCTCGATTCCGTTTATGGCGCAAGGGCGAGGAGTCGGGACACGTACAGCGCATTCGCGAGATCAGGCTCGACTGTGACGGCGACGTAATTCTTCTGCAGGTCGAACAGGTCGGTTCGATTGCCTGCCACACGGGGCGCGAGCGCTGCTTCTTCCGCGCTCTCGAAAAAGGTCATTGGGTGAGCACCGATGCCGTATTGGCGGATCCAACCATGATCTACTCTCGCAACACGCAGCCCGCATCATGATCGATCCGAACATCTTGCGTCGGCTTGCCGATACCTTGGAAGCACGCAAAGGCAGCGATCCCAGCACGTCGTACGTCGCGAGCTTGTTCGCGAAAGGCAATGATGCGATCTTGAAGAAGGTCGCCGAAGAGGCGGCCGAAACCCTGTTGGCCGCCAAAGACGGTGATAAACTGCATTTGGTGCGGGAGACGGCGGATCTTTGGTTTCACACCTTGGTGATGCTCAGTTTCCACGGGTTGGGCCCCGACGATGTGCTCGCAGAGTTGCACCGGCGCGAGGGAATCTCCGGGATCGACGAGAAGGCAGCGCGCCCTCAAATCTAGTTCGGCGTGGAAACATCATGCAAGAGGCGAACTGCATTTTCTGCAAGATTGTCAGAGGAGAGATCCCAAGCAAACGGGTATACGAGGATGACTTGATCTTGGCGTTTCACGACATCCATCCGGTCGCGCCCGTCCATGTGCTGGTGATCCCCAAAGCGCACGTCGATACGCTCGCGAATGCCCTTCCAGAGCACGAGGCGGCGCTCGGTAGGATGATGGCGGTGGCAAATCGGTTAGCGGCCGAGCAGGGTTCGCCGGAAGGATTTCGGCTGATCGTGAACACGGGACGCATCGGGCGGCAGGAGGTCATGCATGTCCACGCGCACATTCTGGGCGGTGGGGAACCCCTTGGGCCGATGCTGCCGCGACCACGAACTTGAGAGATTTGGAGCACAGGAGAGCGATCATGGGATCCTTCAGCATTTGGCACTGGCTTATCGTCTTGGTCGTCGTGATGATGATCTTCGGCACTAAGAAGCTGCGCAATCTCGGCGCCGACCTCGGCACGGCGGTAAAGGGATTCAAGGAAGGTATGAAGACCGAAGAGGAAAAGACTGCGCAGCCGACGGCCAAGATCGAGCAAGGTGGTGGCCAAACGATCGAAGGTGAAGTAAAGGACAGAGCGAAGTCTTGATCGGCATGCGCTCTGCATTGTTGGCTCGATAACAGCGATGCTCGACATCGGTTTCTCGGAATTGATGGTGATCGGCGTGGTCGCCTTGGTGGTGCTTGGACCCGAGCGCTTGCCGCGCGTGGCCCGCACCACTGGGCATCTGCTGGGTCGCTTCCAGCGTTACGTGGCCGAGGTCAAAGCTGACATCAATCGTGAGATCGAGTTGTCCGAGCTCAAAAAGATTCAGGCCAACGTCGAGGACGCTGCTCGATCGATAGAAACGACGGTAAAGAGCGAGATCCAGCAAGCCGAGCAGGAGTTGCGCAGCGTCGAAAGCGAATTCAACCAGGCTGGCGAGCAAATCAAGAAGGCGCATAGCGAAATCACCCAAAGTGTGAGCGCGCTGTCCGCTATGCCCCACATGGGAATGGGTCACGCAGGCGCCGAACCGATTCAGTACGAGGCACATCCGGTCCAGTCCGACGCGAATGCCGCTACGGGGGAGCACGGTCTAACTACCGCGGACGAAGCACCGTCCCCGCAGCTGGAATTGGGCTTCTCCACGCCGACTGGACCTGCGTCCAGCTTCGCCTCTGCCCCATCCAAGCCGTCCTGATTCCGGGTCCGAGTGCAGGGCCCGCACAGCATAGCAAGCGACAAGACGCGCGTGAGCGAAAACGAGCAAGGGTCCGAAACCTTTTTGTCCCACTTGGTCGAACTGCGCGACCGATTGCTGCGCGCCATCATCGCGTTGGGTGTCGCCTTTCTTTGCCTCGTTCCCTTCTCCAAAGACATTTACGCTTGGCTCGCCCGACCGATGCTCGCGAAGCTGCCATCCGGTGTGGCGATGATCGCTACCGAGGTGACATCCCCTTTCTTCATACCGGTGAAGGTGACATTGCTGGCAGCCGTGGTTCTCGCGCTGCCGGTCATCCTCTATCAGATCTGGGCTTTTGTCGCGCCTGGGCTCTATGCACACGAAAAGCGGTTGGTGGCGCCGCTTGTCATCGCCAGCACCTTTTTGTTCCTGCTCGGGATGGCGTTCGCGTACTTCTTGGTGTTTCCGGTCGTATTTGGCGTGATGAAGACTTTCACGCCGGAGGGCGTGTCCTGGATGCCGGATATCGCGGCCTACTTCGGTTTCGTGGTCAACATGTTCCTCGCGTTCGGCGTCACGTTCGAAGTGCCAATCGCGGTGATTCTCTGTGTCAAGGTTGGCATCATCAGCGTTGCCAAATTGCGCGAGGTCCGACCTTATGTCATCGTGGGGGCGTTCATCGTAGCGGCCGTGGTGACGCCGCCCGATGTGCTGTCCCAGCTCCTGCTCGCGTTGCCGCTGTGCCTTCTCTATGAGGCCGGTATCATCGTTGCGGCGATAATGACGCGGGCATCGAGTCAACCCGAGTCCGAGTACCAGTAGTCCGCTCACTCGTTGCGTCGGTGCACCGTCATCGCTGGTCGCTTGCCGACCGTAACCTTGATGCTCAGCCGCTCCCCGCCGCGCAGAATCGTGAGCATCGCGGCCTGCCCTGGCGCGCTTTCCGCCACGGTATTGAGCATCGCGAATGAGTCGGGGAC